>Ga0138256_10000329_pt1 | contig 53843 bp, 64 predicted proteins | sample KNB2016incub_MG_FD_105486 | JGI IMG/M metagenome (GOLD analysis project Ga0138256, IMG submission 105486) | Active sludge microbial communities from wastewater in Klosterneuburg, Austria - KNB2014incub_MG | ecosystem: Engineered > WWTP > Activated sludge > Unclassified | place: Austria...
CGTTGGTTATGTTTTATTCACACAAAAATGTGAATTGAAAAAGAAAAAAAGAAGCAAAAAAAGAAAAGGTAGTAATAGTAATAAATTTATAAGTAAAACAATAATGCAAACCTAAAGGACGAAAGTGAGTGGATGAAAAAACATTTTAAACAGTTTTGCCTGCTTACCAAAAGAGAAAAAGAGATAATTACCCAGGTTGTAAGTGGCAAAAGCAGTGCTGAGATTGCAGATGCACTGCAAATAACAACGCTGACTGTAAGTACCCATCGTAGAAATATTAAAGAAAAATTACAAGTCAAAACATTTTCGGGGCTTTACAGATTCGCTCTTGTTTTTGGGCTTGCACATTCCTAAACTTCCATATAAATATAATGACTAGTAGGTATGTTTTGTAATACTGCCTGTGTACATCTTTGGAAATTAAAAACTGATTTTTAAATATGAAACCATTGATGCTGTTTATTTGCTTATTAACTGGTATGCAAACAATTAAAGCGCAAACTGCAGAAGAAACACTGGAATGGCTGAATGTGAAAAAAGTAGATATTGAAAGAAATAATGGCAGTGTCTACTCAGCAGATAAATTAAGGGCAGCCGATCATTATTCTTCTATTGCACATGATATTCAGTGGCAGAATATTAAAGAGGTAATCATCAAGAAAGGCTATGGGATTGTTGTAAAAGGTAAGGTTATCGAAAGATGTTTTAAAGGTTGCGACTGGGACGATAAATCAGCAGAATCATTAACTATATACTGCTGGGATAGCAGCCCACCAGAAATGATTGAAAAATTTGTAAAAGCCTTGAAACACATGGCTGAGCTTAAAGGCGCAAAATTTTTAAACGATAATTTATTTTAACTATTCAGATAATAACAATTAACAGACATTGAAAAAGTGATCATTTTAAGCTAATTAGTTCCTTCAACCACCTCCGCAAACTTTGCGGCGGACCAGAACCAATTAAATTTTAAAAAATACAAAACAAACAACATGAAAAGAATACTGCTAATTTTTTTAATTATTGCTGGTAGTATTACTGCGCAGGCGCAGGATGGGAAACCAACTAAGGAGCAAACTGTTGAGTACATTCTGAACAAGTTAAACTCGAAGACAAATTTTGAATGGGTTGCCGATTCTGAAAATGGAACATACCGAAAATCCGAAACAACAGTTTTTATCTTTAACAAAGGGTTTAGTATAAATAATTGTATTCTAAAATTTTCAACCACCATTAAAACAAAGGTGGAAAACTACACCCAAAATACTGTAGAAGAAAAGCTACGCTCTGAAGATTATGAAGTTGATTTATCAAAATGCGAAAGTATTGGATGGAGGATAGCACCTTTATATAATAGGAGTCCTGGCAATTACTTTTTGACTTTTTACTCCACAAACGAATCTAATGTTTTTAAAAAAAATGGCGAAAAGCTTTCAAAAGTCTCCCTGTCCATAGATGAAGTTATCAGTCTGGATTCTAAAACCTACAAAGCATTCAACCACCTACGCAAACTCTGCGGCGCACCAGAACCAATTGAATTTTAAATTAATACAAAACAAACCACATGAAAAGAATACTGCTAATATTTCTAATTTTTGCTGGTACTATAACTGCACATGCACAGGATGCCAAACCAACTAAAGAACAAACGATCCAATATTTGAAAAATTTATTGGAGAACAGTGGATATACAGAATATAATAACTGCAGACATTCAACAGAGGCGCTTACATTTTCAGGTTGTACCCTGATTATTGAAACACTTACAAATTGCCATGACGGGAAATACCAAAATAAAACAGTATATACTGTTGATTTTTCTCAAATAGAGAAAGTTGACGGAGAGGGTTCTGTTACTAAAGATTTTATTAGGTTAACTGCCAAGACCAATTCTAAAATAATTCCAAAAAAATATAGTCGCCAATCTGGTTCTGACGAACACATTGTTTCTAACAGTTTAGAAAGTGAAGCCAGAATTGTTGTAATGTTTGAAAAAGAAAAAGTAACACAAGCCTTTAACCACCTCCGCAAACTCTGTGGCGGGCCAGAGCCAATTAAATTTTAAAAAACTACAAAACAAACAACATGAAAAGAATACTGCTAATATTTTTAATTATTGCCGGTACTATAACTGCGCAGGCACAGGATGGTAAGGCAACTAAAGAGCAAACGATTGAATATATTCTTAATAGTCTAAAAGGAAAGACATTTGAGAGTGAAAGTGGGTTTGTAACAACAATAAACGAAATAAACTTTAGCAATTGCGAAATGCATATTAAACTTTCTGAATCGTGGTCCAACGGTGGACTAAGTGATAATACTTTTAAACTAACAGACATAGAAAGTGTATCTCTCAGTAATATTACAAGCCACAATACCAATAAAGTGAATGGGAAAAGTATAGTTTTTAAAGTCTTTAATAAAAAAAATCTCATTCAAAAAATAATAAAATATAAAGGTGAAGAACCCAGAACTGCCAATGATTATTATCTAAGCTTCCAAATACCTGACGATCAAAAATTAGTAGACGCCTTCAACCATCTCCGCAAACTCTGCGGCGCACCTGAACCAATTAAATTTTAATGAACTTTAAATAAAACAAACATGAAAAAAATAATCAGCATTGTTTCGGTATTTTTTGCAGCTTTTATTATTCAATCTTTTATATCGCCTTCTGGTATAAATAAATACAATTCGAGTTCTGAAAAGAAAGAGATTATCAAAAAAAAAGAGTATGTAAAATATGTTTTTTGCATTGCCAGAGAGCAGGCCAAATCTGGCGGTAAAAATCAGCCAGTAGTAACTAACGTATTTAAATTTACATGCGGTGACGAGCAGTACCCAAAGGATTATATCATTCTTGGGGAATTCAACACCTATTACGATGCTTTCTATAAAAAAAACAGGAACACTATGCATATAAAAGACGAAAATAAATTTATGTACAATAGCTACAGTGAGGCCGAAAAGGGAAGAAGGGAAAGGATTGCCAAATATGTGAATAATGGCGACGATCCGCTACTTATTGAGAAATTCTCGGTTTTATGTCCTGATTGATAAATAATTTAAAAACAAACACATAAAACATGAAAAAAATATTTTTAGCATTCCTTGTGCTTTTCTCGGTTGCCTATACTGCAAAAGCACAAACACCGCCGCTGAATAAGCAAGAGACTTTGGATTATATAAGTAAAATTTATAAAAGTACACATCTTCGACCAACTCAACCTCAGTGGAAGGTTGAAAAGGTCCATGTCGATGCTAAAGTTTTAATAATAACCTACAAAGATGGCACCTTGGAAAGAAAGGATTTTTTGAATCTAAAAAATCTTATTGTAGCAAAATCGGAAGAAACATCATTGGAACCTGGTAATGGTCTCTATTACATAGTTGAAGATGGAAAAGACATCAAATCTAATATATTTATGTGCATTCAACTTGAATCTGATGCCAACCGCCTAAAAAAAGCCTTAGAACATTTAATAGAATTAGTAAAAGCAGAAAAAAGTACAGATCCCTTTGATAATTAAATAAAAACATGAAAAAATTACTATTTCTATTTTTATTTGCCGCTTCATTTTATTCTGTAACTGCACAAAATGTAAGTCCGACAAAAGAGGAAACACTTATTTATCTAAAATCAAAACTTGCTTTAAGTAAAAGTTTTGACCAAATAAATGAGGAGGGTATTATACGGAACGAAACAATGGATTATGATGGAGTTTCTCCGGTGAGAATACGATTTCTGAAGTACAAAGACATTACTGATGTGGAATATCTGAAATCAGGAGAAGATTGGAGGTTGATTTTAAGTGGCTCTACATTCAGGTATTTATATGTAGAAGATGGAATGTATAAAAAAACTACTAACCCTGATAAAAAACAATTTATCTACAAAGGAAGGTCTTTTGGAAAAGAAGGAGACGGACCCGTATTTGAAATTTATTTATCTAGCTCTATAGCAGAAGCAGAGATCAAAAAATATGTACGGGCCTTAAAACATATGGCAACAATATCTGGTGCTTCATTAATAAAAGAAGATTTATTTTAAAATTGGAAACATGAAAAAAATATTCTTAGCAGCCAGCCTTTTCTTTCTGTTCACTTCTGTAAAAGCACAAGAATTGAGTTTTGAGGAAACGGTAAAATACATTAATGATAAAATGGTTGATTATGGCGATGGTGAACCTGATTATATCGCAAGTGGCCAATTTACTGCTAAAGCAAACGGAGATGTGAAATTTGGACCTTATAAATTCAATCTTTTTGTTTTAAACAATAACAAGAAAAAAGAACAGGATAACCAGGATGAGTTCGGAATGGAATTAGCCCACCCTTCCCTCGATAATGGGAATACACTTATTCCCGGAATTAATTTTTTTTCTGACGGTTCTGGTATAGCAAGATTAAGTTTTAAACCAAATACTCCCTTGATCGAAATAAAAAGGATTCACAAAGCCATTATTCACCTCCGCAGCCTTTGCACTAAAGAAAAAGACCCTTTTGACAATTAATTTATTTTTCTTTCATGAAATACATTCTTATTCTTTTTATTACTACGCTGTTTACTTTAACCGCATCCGCCCAGAAGCAAACCTATTTACTAGTAGCCTATTGCCAAAAGAAAATCAATGGTATTTGTGGCGAGAAAATGATGATACTGCAAGAGGAAGTATCGCTACTGCCTGCCGAAACAATTACCTATCGCAGCAAATTACTCACTGAAATAAGAGCTACCTATAATAAAGGATACGAAAATCTTTTTGTTCAGTTGGAGCCTGCAGGCAAAGCGGTAATTGTGTATGAATACGAAAAAACTTTTACACCGCAAAGTGATGGTTGGGATTGTACTACTACTTCTTATGGTATTGTAAGAGGAAATGATATGTTAGCAGCCGAAAAAGCATACGCCGCATTGCAGGCCCAATATAAAAGATCTACTTATAAAGAAGTACGCCGCTGGGGCAAGCCAGCCAACTTAACTCCTGCTGCACCTGGAGAAAATGATGTAAGTGTAAAATGGAGTACTGCCTCTAATGCCTATTTACTTAAAATGACAAATACAAGGAAAGATGTTGCTTTGAAGATTACCATTATAAGCTATAAAAGAAAAGCCGGTGCCGAAGTGCCGGCAGGCGCAGAAACCGACTTAAGTAAAATGACAAAATCGGAGGAGACCACTGTTATACTTGAGCCTGTAACTACATCTCAAAAACAACTTTCCAAAGCAGATGGATTTGAAATACGTATCAGTCCTAAAGCAGCTACAGAAGAGGAGCAAGGAGTAGTTGACAAAATCAAACAAATAATGAAAAACTATATCACAGATCCAAAAAAAAGTAGTCAGCCTAAAGAAGTCAGCCCTTCAGCGGCAGGGTCAAGAGGGTAAGTCCCAACTGGCGCAGATATGCGGCTTAGCAATGCAGCCTTGGCGTATCTGTGCCAACTAATACTGTTACAGTTTAAAACCTCAGCCTCCCAAATTTAAATAGCTTATAGAGGCGCAGATATGCAGGGCTGGTAACAAGGGTTGGCGTAGCTGTGCCTGTAACAATATTTAAAAAAATATCACCAGACAATTTTGTCCGGCTCATTTATTTTTCTTTTTCTCACTCCTGTCGCCTGCCTTACCATATATATAAGTGACAAACCTTTTAGGCAATATCCTTAATGCACCCGAAAGTATTTTTGCCAAAGTACCCGGCGTAATCATAGGTCTTCCTTTTAAGGTTTTACGTACGGTTACTTCCCCCACTCTTACCGGGTTCACGGCCATCTGGTCGTCAAACCAACCCAATTGTCTTTTTGTTTCCTTTTTTATTGAAGGCTTTGTATAAACCGGCCCTGGTGCAAGACAACTGACGCTTATATTTTTTTCCCTTAACTGGTAACGTAATGAATAGCTGAATGAAATGACTGCAGATTTGGTGGCTGCATATAAATTCTTGGAAGGTATGGGAGCAAACCCTGCCATGCTGGCCACGTTTAAAATATAAGCAGGCGTATTTTTTTCAAGCAGCGGCAACAGGGTGTAACACATGGCCATGGCGCTCTCCCCACAGGCGCAGATATGCAGGGAGGTTAAAGAGCGGTGGCGTATCTGTGCCCACTAATACTGTTACAAAGTAAAACACCCAATCCTAAAATTTTAAGGCCTTACATTGGCACAGATACGCTATCACACAAAGCCCGCCCTGCATATCTGCGCCAGTAACAGAATGGAATTACCTATGGGGACTAAAGATTTCTTAAAATAATTACCTATACGACACCAATAAATTATTCATTTTGCCGCCGTAGGCAGGTTTATTGCCGTCGCTTTTTTCTTTTTTCGGAGTCTAAGAATTTTTTTCACCCAATTCATTAAGCCAAAAAACAAAAAGGTTTCATAAAGTACATTTCATTTTTCATCGCTGGTCAAAGCCCAGGTGGTGGCAATATTATTTGCATTTCAAAAGAATAATCCATTCCGCACCAACTGGCGCAAGTGTTCCCCTTCCCAAATCATTAATTACAAACATAAAAGTTTACGGGATCACTTGTTGCCTTTTAGTTCTGCCCCGATTGCATCGGGGAGTTTAGAAACGGGAACATAAAATGCTAACATACATTTCATCAGAACCAGGCATCAATGCTAATTATTGGCATTGGCCTTCAAAGTTCCGGATACAATCCGGGCAAGATTAAAAGACACAAGTGGTCCCACTTTCATTTTGTATAAAATAAGTTTTACTAAAGGGAACACTTGCGCCAGTTCAGATTGTTGAGTAGTGGTTCCTGAGCCACGAACCAAGGCGAAGTACCTTACCACACAACATTCCATACACATAAAAGTTAGCAGTGCTTAATAAATATTACCTTTAGTACAAAACGCTATGCCTTTATTCATGGACATACATACCGTGGATTCGGAGGATTTTTCTGCAGAAGATGTTGTTAAGGCCCATATGAAAGATCTGTCAGTTCAGGATAGATTCGGAGTAAGGCAGATAAAATATTGGGTAAACGTGCAGGCAAAAACGCTTTTCTGTCTTATGGAAGGACCTGATAGAGAAGCATGCAATGAAGTTCATGTACAGTCGCACGGTCAAACAGCTTGCAATATTATAGAAGTAAATGACGATGAGTTTCAATTATTCCTGGGAGAAGGATCCAGGGATAACACTGACCTTGCTCAAACATTATCAGGTGAAATGGATACGGGTTACCGTACGTTGATGTTGGTTCAGCTGCTGGATCTGGCGGGAACAGGCAACCAGATAGGCACTGAACTGATTTCATGTGTCAACTCCAATTGCGGCAATGTAATTCCATTCCCTGGCGATCTTATGGCATCCTTCGTTCATGCCTCAGATGCCCTGAATTGTTCTTATGGGGTAAGAAAAATCTTTGAGCAATATGAGAATAGATGTGAATACAGAATGGCACTATTTACCGGAAGACCCGTTGACGAGGTTGGCAGGGAACTATTTGAATCCACTAAAAAAAGACTGGATCATTTATGTATGATCGGAAATATCAACAAGACTTATGTTGATGCAGATACGCTCCAGCTTTCTAAAAAGGAAAACATGCTTTCTGAACACAATTCGAAATACCTGATTATTCTGAGCAAAACTGCATTCAACTTTCTCGAAGATCTTTTCAGGGTTATAGAAAACAAACAAAACCAAACAGGCTTCAAGTCTCACGACTTGCATTCGGCAATGGGCATAAGCAAATCACAATTATACCGAAAGCTGAAAGCGATTACGGACCGCTCTCCAAATCAACTCATACAGGAAATAAAGCTCCGCAATGCTGCACAAAAACTGAATAGTGGAGCGTTCTCTGTTTCGGAAGTTGCCTATGATGCCGGATTCAATAGCCCTGCCTATTTCACCAGGGCTTTCAAGTCCAGATTCGGAATGCTGCCAAGTGATTATACCAAACTGTTCGATCGCTTAAAATCGTAAAATGAACTATTTGTTTTATTCTTTGAATCAATAGTGATATGCTCTGCGTCTGATTCATTCTAATTTTGAATCATAATCAACACAGTTGCGTTGAATGAAATAAAAAAAACAACTGTAGTTCAACTATCTCCCTTCTAACTTAATAAAACAGCAAAATATCTTTAACTACATAAATTGAGCAATTATGAGCAAAGTATTTGATCCCGTTCACTACAAAGAAACAACAAAAGAGCAATGGCAAACTGCCGCAGAAGCATGGCACCGATGGCATCCCACTTTAAAATCCTGGCTTGGCCCCGCCACTGATCTTATGCTTGATATGGCAGAAGTAAAAGAAGGTTATCATATTTTAGATGTAGCCGCTGGCGCCGGAGAACAGTCAATTACGGCAGCAGAAAAAGTTGGTCCCAATGGATATGTTTTGGCCACCGACCTGGCACCCAGGATCCTTGATTATGCATTAAAGCTTGCCAAAGAAAAAGGAATAGAAAATATTGAAACAAAAGAGATGGACGGCGAAAATCTAACACTGCCCGATAATTCTTTTGATACCATAATCTCGAGAGTTGGATTGATCTTTTTTCCAGATCAGCAAAAGGCCCTAAACGAAGCACTGAGAGTACTTAAGCCAGGCGGATATTTTGGCGCAATTGTTTACTCTACAGTTGACAAGAACAAATTCTTTTCTATCCCGGTTTCGGTAATAAGAAGACATGCTCAACTCCCACCTCCATTAGCCGGACAGCCAGGACCATTTAGTCTGGGAGACAAAGGAGTATTAGAGGCTGCCATTAAAAAGGCCGGGTTTATTAATGTTATATCTAAAGCAGTAGATGCCCCTGTAATTATGCCTTCAGCAAAAGATTGTGTGAGGTTTGAGTACGAATCATTTGCAGCGTTACATCAAATGCTTGGAGGTTTATCGGATATTGAGAAAGCTGCGGCTTGGGAAGAAATTCAATTTGAATTATCAAAATTTGAAGATGAGAATGGATTCTCGGGGCCATGCGAACTTATTGTTGCTGTTGGACAGAAACCATTAAATTAAAAGGAGTTATCTGCAACAACGTATATAAAAAACAGCAAAATAAGCACTAGTTATAGATGCTTGCGCTTTATTAATGTATTTATGTTATCAGAAAACTTAACGTTGTTAAAAAACTGCACCCCAATGGCGCAGGTCTAAAGTTACTGGCAGATATGCAGGGGGTTAAAATGCGTTGGTGTATCTGTGCCTGCAAATACTGTTACAAACTAAAACACCAACCCTGAAATTTTAAGACCCTTACATTGGCACAGATATGCAAACACACAAAGGCTTTGCTGCATATCTGCCAGCAAAAATCCCGGTGGAACACAAAGCAAATAGAATAAGCAAGCTTCCTTTCCCTATTCACCACTACCTTCTTTTTTCACTCATAACACTACAACTGTTATACATAGCTGCAAATCAGTAAATTAAAGTATTTTCTTAATTAACATTAAAATTATATTTAACTTAGGTACTTATTAAGAACCGAGGAATGTTGATTCTAAAATCAGACTTATGTTTTGTAGTTTTTTAACCGGGCTTATGTCTGCATAAATTAAATTTTATGAAGTGTTTTTTTATGATTCTTTTGTTGGCACCCAACCTGCTGATGGCACAGGGCAACAAAGCTTTTAAAATAACCGGGCATGCTGCTTTTTACAATAATCAGCAATTAATGATTCAAGTTGGTGTTTCCGCCTGGTATTATAATTATAATGATTTTAATTTTGAAACTTATAAAATTGAAAGTCTTCAAAATCCTGTCCAGCTTTTAAAAGTGCAGCATGATCAATTTACTGTAAAGGGTAACCTGAAATATCCTCACCCGATTTCTTTTTCGTATTATGACGCTGAAGAAAACAGAGGGAGTTCTTCAACCTTCATTTTTGCAGATGCTGGAACAACTTCTGTAAAGATTGATGATTTGTTTACAAACAACAGATTGGTAACGCTTTTAAATTCAAGATCTAATAAAGAATATCAGCAGCTAAAAAAACTTTACAGTAATTATATGGATACCTTAACCGGAGAAATTCATGATCTTAAGGCCAAACAAAAAATTTTAGAAAAATATATAATTCAACAACCGGACTCGTACGTGGCTTTATGGGATTTAGTACTGGATTATGTATATTTTACCTACTATAAAAACGATGATGACAAAAGAATCCTCTTAAAAATTCTTGATCAATTTTCACCTGAAATAAAACAAATAAAAACTTACCAGGCTTTGATAGAAAACATCAACCAGGATTTAGAACTTGCAACTGGTGAAATGTTTCCGAATATACCATTGGCTTCTATTTACAGGGATGCAAATCTTACAGGAGGTAAAATGTTTTCAAACCTGCCAGTGAACGCTAATGACAGCCTTCTTGCAATTATTAATAAAAATGAATTTACCTTAATCGATTTCTGGTTTTCCGGCTGTCAACCCTGCATTAAACAATTCCCCGGTTTAAAAAATATTTATAATAACTATAAGGGCAAATATTTTGAAATAATAGGAATATCTATTGACAGTGGAAAAGGTGAAGAAAATTGGAAAAAAATAATCGGGCAATTTAATTTAGACTGGTTTCAATTTTTAGATTCAAAAAAAAGTATCACAGAGGAATTAAATATCACCGGTTTTCCTTCAAATTTTCTTTTAGATAATTCTGGTAAAATAATAAGAAAGGATATTACTCCGGAAGAACTGGAGATTTTTCTGAAAGAGAATTTAAAGTAAAGTTTAAAAACAGGTACAAGCAAAAACCTTATTATATGTGGCTTTTTGAAAACTTTGTCCCAACTGTGGCAAGTATTCCCTTCCAAAATCACTAATTAACAAACGCAAAGATTACGGAAACATAAAATACCAGCATGCATTTCATCAGAACCAGGCATCAATGCTGATTTCAAAGCCCCGGATACAATCCGGGGAAGCTTAAAAGACAAAGTGGCCCCACTTTCATTTCGTATAAGATAAGTTTTATTAAAGGGAACACTTGCGCCAGTTTAGGACGTATCGGAGTCTAAGAACTTTTCTTGCTGCCGTAAATTGGATACCATTGATTTTGTTTTTATTAAGGATATTTGACAATGTATTTAGAAAAATCATCTGATTAATTAGTTAGAAATTCAACATAATTATGGAATATGCTAATACACTTCAGCAAGGATTAGAGAAATTCAATAAAAAGAATATGAAATATTCTTCTAAGAGATCTGTTTCTGTGGAGGGAGAAGCGTTTTTAATATGCCATGATATTGCTCATGTTGTTTTTGGATGTGATACTGCTATTTACGAAAAGGGAATCGTAAAAATATGGATTACTTTTGGTACAACGCTGAGTTTTTGGAAAGTAATAAGCAGTTACAATGATGCAAATGACTTTCAATTATTCAGAATGTACAGTTTTCTCCACGTTATTAAAAATATACTGCGATATTAGGCGGCAATACCAAAAACAATATTTAGAGCAAAAAGGATGAGTAAACCATGGCCGTTTTTTGATTACCAGCCCTATCTAAATATTCCCGCTTCGGAAATAAGAAAAGAATTTAGAATACATATTCTGGGATAAGATTTCTGAGGATTAAAAAAATAAAATACGAACGCACTACAACGAATATACAATCATGGCTTAGTTGGATATTGAATTGAAATTCCTCTTGCCGCCGCAGGCAGGCTTGTTAGCTTCTGGTTGTTGGCCGTAAGTTTTAGGGGACTGAGCAAACTTTAAACTAACTGCAGGAACCCGACTGCCTAAGCACAACTAAATTTTATATGAACAGTAAAGAACAAATCAAAGCCTATATCTCCAGTCAACCCGAATCAAAACGCAGCGACATGCAGGCGTTGCACCGCATCATCCTGAAAATAAACCCGGGGAGTAAATTATGGTTCCTGTATGGTAAAAACAGTGAAAATAAAACTGTTTCTAATCCTAATATTGGATATGGACTTCAAACTATAAAATATGCTGATGGAAAAACCAGGGAGTTTTATCAGATTGGTATCAGTGCAAACACAACCGGAATTTCAGTCTATATTATGGGTATAAAAGATAAAACATACTTAGCGCAAACCTATGGAAAAAAATTAGGCAAGGCAAGTGTGAGCGGTTATTGCATTAAGTTCAAAACGCTGAAAGATATTAACATTGATATACTTGAAGCGGCAATACGATATGGGCTTGAAAGGTAAAGGCTGCTTTGGCCCTTTCATTAAATGGAACGCTTTGTTTATTAATGTACCTGCACGTTACGATTTTGAAAACCTCTCCGATGCCAGCATTAATGAACTGATAGAAGCCAAACTTAAAAAAGAGGCCAACCGCTACATACAGCAATGGCCCGAAGAAAAACTCTCTCTGCAAAACGGCCGCTGGGGCCCCAAAACCGTGTATGGCAAAAAGCGCCTGCGTTTACCAAAAGGAAAATATACTGCCGAAGCACTTGCCACGGTTAGCCTTGATGAAGTAAAAGCTATAATACTGGCGCAAGACCCTAAAGCATTTGATAAAAAAGGGACAGGTAAAAAGAAAGCGGCTAAGAAGAAGGCGGCGGTGAAGAAGAAGTAAAATCTGTTCTGTCATTTCGACGTTAGGAGAAATCTGTTTATCCTTAACTTTTACACTACTATTTATCTCCATTGGCAGCCCGTCCCGTTCTTTATCGGGATCGCACTCTCCAACTGGCACAGATATGCAGCAAAGCAAACGAGCGTTGGCATTTCTGTGCCCGCTAATTCTATTACGGTTAAAAACCTCATTCCCAAAATTCAAAAAACCTCTACAGAGGTACAGATACGATATCACACAGCCCGCTGCATATCTACGCCGGTACCAGAAACTCAAACTCCTGTCGCTTTTAGAAAACCACACGGATAAATAAAAGGATAGCCATCTTGCAGAAAAATAAGAATAAATTTAAGCTGACAAAAACCCGGTACAAAGTAAATTTGTAAAATAAACGGATGGTTCTTAAATGAAAAGCAAATCCAACCAAATTGCAAAATATAACCTCGATGCCTCTTTTCACAGGGTACACAAAGAGCAAACAGACATTGGTAATTTTGGATTGGATAATTCATCCCAACTCATCTGCAGCGGCTATGGACTATATTCATCTGCAGGGCTGAAACAAAAAATTGGCCCTATAAAGTCGGAGTTTTTCAGGATTGGCTTTGTGCTGGCCGGTACGGTTGATATCAGATGCGGCCTTGAACTGTTTCATCTCGGCGCCGGATCAATAGCTTTTACTTTTCCAGGGCAGGTATTCTCACTTGAAAATAAAAGTGAAGACCTCTTTGTGTATTACATGCTTTTTACCGAAGAATTTATCGCCGATGCTTTGTCCCTGGTAAACATCCGCAACAAATTTAAATTCCTCGACTACAGCGGCAGGCAATGTTTTAAAACAGCGCCGGAAGATGCTGATGAAATCGAGCAGATTATTCACAAGATAGACCGGGAAATAAAAGTCAACAGGCCCGATCTGAACGAATTCATCCAGTTGCATATTCACCTGCTTTTGTTGCAGGCAAACCGCAGCTACAAAATAACAGGTAACCCGGAAAGCAGTATAAAAACTCCGGCCAATACATTAACCGGCAGATTTAAAAAACTGGTCAGCCAGAATTTTATTACGCTCCGGAAAGTGACGGATTATGCCAGCCTGATGCATATCAGCGCCAATCATCTGAACAAAACAATTAAAAAAGAAACCGATAATACTGCACATGAACTGATAGAAGAAATGCTGCTGCTGGAAGCCAAGGCATTGATACTGCACACGGACTTTACAATTGCTGAAATTGCTTATCAGCTTAACTTTTCAGACCCTTCCCACTTCAATAAGTTTTTTAAAAAACAAACCGGTAAAACCCCTTTACAATTCCGTAATCCCTGATTGTACCACACAAGGCATCATTTATACCATCGCAGGTTGCTGATAGTTTTCATTTTTGCATCATCAAATATTTTAAACAATGGAAACATTGCATAATCATATCATCAATGGTAACCGCATTCACTGGATTGACAAAGGCTCCGGCCACCCGGTTGTATTTATACCCGGTGCCATTGCCGACTACCGGATATGGGAGCAACAACTGGATGAATTTGCCAGACATTTCAGGGTGATCATCATGAACCGGCGATACCAGTATCCCGAAACCTGCCCGAAGGATTCGTCAAGTTCGGTACCTGACAATTGCAATGATATGCTGGGATTATTAAATCATCTGGACATTAAAAAAGCATCACTTATCGGGCATTCCTATGGTGGATATATTGCTTTGGCTTTTGCAGAAAAACATCCGCAGATGGTAACCAGGCTTGTTTTGGAAGAACCCGGTGTGTTCAGCCTCATCACCAGTAACCCAAACAACCCGTTGAAATTAGTGCCGCTCATGTTGAAAGATTTTAGAGCAGCCGTTTCCTTTATGCGGTCGGGAATTGTAGGAATCAAACCAACTCAAAAATACCTTGCAAAAGGAAAACTACAGGAAGCCAGGCTTGCTATTGCAAACGGAATCATCGGGCATAAAGTAACCCTGGATCAGCTGCATCCCGTAATGCGAAGAGGACTGGAAGATAATATTGCCAGTTTTGAACCCGACAGCCGCAATGCATTTGACTATCAGTTATCCGTTGCAAGGATAAAAAAAATACCAATCCGTACCTTGTTGCTATCAAGCGATAAAGCTCCAAAATGGTTTGGTTATATAGCTAGACGGCTGCATCAACTCCTGCCCAATGCAGAGTTTGTTCGCACTCAATCTCCAACACACTGGTTGCACAATGATCTGGCAGATGAGTTTAATGAAAAGGTTATAAGCTTTCTGCAACGCAGTTAAACGCCGCTTGCATTGCCCCTCACGCCAAAGCTGCGTCACATAAAACACATGCAGGCAAAATGCCGCCTCTATGAGGCTTTATGTACAGCGGGGTTTTACAAAAAATTCTGTTCAAATTAAAACACCCATGGCAAAAATCCCAATGGGACACAATTCTGCTTTTCACCGTTTATCAAAATTTAATACAGTGAAGAAAAATACTCCGTACTTTAGTAAAGCATCTATCTACTCCATGCATCTGTAAAAAATATAAGAAAAGGCGGTGGCCAATTGATGCTACCTGTACATGATAAAAATTTAAAACAATAATGCAAACAGTTTTAGCCTTCATACTTGTTTTATCAGCATCCTTCTGCAAAACCGATGATACTGATATTAAACTTGATGGTGTAATTAATAACGCCGAATGGGCCGGAGCCAGAGAATACGATCTGTCATCAGGCGGCAGGTTGTATGTTATAATTAAAGAAAAAGTGGCGTACCTCGGCATTAAGGGAAACGATCCCGGCTGGGCGCATGTTTATCTCCACCGGAACGACTCTGTAAAAGTACTCCATGCCTCAGCCGCATTGGGTGCTCAGTTATACACTTATAAAAACGAAACCTGGAAACTTCAGAAAAAATTTAACTGGGAAGTACGTGAATCTGTCTATGATGAAATACTAAAACAAAAACAGGATGCCTATTACAAAAAGAACGGATGGTGCGCAAATAACAACAATACCGGGGACAAAACCACACTTGAGTTCAAGATTAATATTGATTACACCGGTACTGCTGAACCCCGTTTTGCTGTATTATACACGGCTGATGCAAAGTCCCTCTCCTTTTACCCGGCTGGGTTAACCGACAATACGCTGCTTAAAGAATTGGTTTCGGGCAGTAACCCTGATGATCTACAATTCAGGCCTGAAACATGGGAGAAACTCAAATAAAAAAATCTCCGCCTTTGTTGGGGTTACCCAACTGACGCAGATATACAGCGCAGCAAATGAGTGATGGCGTATCTGTGCCCACTAATGCTGTTAAAAATTAAATACCTCATCCTTGCATTTTAAAAGCTACAATATTGGCACAGATACGCCAACGCAAAAGCCTTGCTGCATACCAGTACAAGTGGGTCACAAAATTGAATGCGTATAAAAACTAAAACCAACAATGTATATAAAAAATAGCGGGACAACTGCTTAAAAGAAATTATAAACATAAAACAGCGTCAATTATAAACTGAAAAATCAGTATATTAAAACCGTCACTTTTCATATACGGGACTGTTATGAGCACTTTAATAAAAGTGCATCGGCCAGAAAAATATCACATTATGAAGAAAAAACAAATAAAACGAATACTCAGGATAGTATTTATTCTTGCAAGCATAAGCTCTTTATATTTCGTACCATGGATTTTGGTAAAGGCCTGGATTTTACCACTACCAGGAACGGTTCAAGCACAACTCGATGAAGGAATTGGTCATGGATTTGATGGAATGATAGTTTACATAGACCAAGCTGGGAATCCACCGGAGTTTTATACGGCAGGCTGGCACGACCGAAAAAATAAAATACCTGCAAAACCGAACGCTTTATTCAAGATTGCCAGTATCAGCAAGTTGTATGTTGCTGTCGCTGTAGCCAAATTGGTCAAGAGCAAACGTTTTTCATTGGATGAAACGCTTGGTCATTACTTTCCGGAACTTGTGGGAAGGATTAAACATGCAGAAAAAATCACCGTGAGCATGATGGTGCAGCATCGGAGTGGCATTCCCAACTACATTGACCATCCAGGTTTTTGGAAAAATCCTCCAAAAAACGCTCAAGAAAAGCTCGAATTAGCATTTGACATGCCTGCCAGCTTTAAACCAGGGGAAGACTATGAATATTCCAACACAAATTATTTATTACTTGCCCAACTCATTGATAAAGCGGTGGGTTATAGCCACCATCAATATATCAAGGAGGAAATTTTGACACCCCTTGGGCTGCACAATACTTTTGGTTCGCTTAGTGAAGTAAATATAGACGATGTTATGAGTGGCTACTACGTTGGAGATGATGAAGATAATAAGAGGGAGGAAAATGGAATGTTAGCTACGGCAGCCGATGTAGGTATATTCTTGAGGGCATTAAACGATGGCTCTGTGTTTAAGGAAGGTGAACAGGAAATCTATTCGTCCATTTACGTGTACGAACATACGGGTCTGATCGTTGGCTATCAAAGTATTGCCAAATACCACAAAGACATTGATGCAGTTGTTATTCAATTTGTAAACACAACTAATTTTGATGGATACACCTGGAATTTATCGGAGATCGTTTACAATCGTATTGTCAAAATTATAAGAAGACAAAAAAAATAAATCAGCCAGCAGTCAGTAAAGGCAGATATCAGGGCGGTAAAAGTTTATTGGCGTGCCTGTACCCGTTAATACAGTAACAACTTTTTTTTGCCGGCGGGGTTTTTGTTCATGTTTTCATGAAGATATTTTTTTTCAATCGCAGGCAGTTTTATATCTCAAAACCTGCCCTGGTTGCACTAAATATATCAGCTTCAGTTTGGGACTCAATGAAACACTACCCGGCTTTTATTTACTACCTTGTACTGATAATTCTATTGGGAAAAGGCTTTTAAATTACACTAAATCATAGCTGATGAAAATCTTCTCTCTCTGTATAATTTTTTTGTTGTGCACATATTATTTTTGTTCAGGACAGAATCTCAACAGTTTCAATAACGGGTCTTTAAAATTGTACTACGAGGAATATGGTAAAGGGCCGGCACTTTACATTTTATCAGGCGGGCCGGGAGAAGCACCTGAACATCCATATCGCCAAATAGTTGATAGTCTTAAATCGTATTATACATGCATTCTGATACATCAAAGGGGGGCAGGAAGGTCAAGAAATATTCCAATCAATGAGTCAACAATTACAATTAAGAACTACACAGAAGATATTGAACTTTTACAAATGAAACGTGGCGATAAAAAAATTACTTTACTAGGAATATCCTGGGGTGGGTTGTTGGCAATGAACTATGCTGCAATTCACCCGGAGTCGGTTTCGAATCTCATTCTTGTGTGCTCGGCCCCTCCATCCTATTCGGTCTGGAATGTACTTTATGATAACCAATATGCAAGACGTTCGGAAGCAGAGTTGGATTCAATGGATATGTTACAAAAAGTATTCTCTGCAAAAACTGAGAAAGAGCTGGATTCACTTAAGATATCAAATCCAACATGTAAGGAAGTAATGGCCTATAAGGAATTTATTGCCCTGCATGTCAGAGCAATGTACTATGACAGAAATAAGATATCAAAGAAGAATTTTGACGAACTTTTTTACAGCTTCAATTTTCAGCCAATCCCGTTTATTGATAAAGAAGTTGTAGAAACAAAATGGGACATTACCCATAAGTTAAAAAAACTAAAAACACCGGCGCTGATTGTTTATGGCAGACAAGATGACCAAGGAGAATCGACTTTTTACCTGCAAAAAGAAAGTTTAAGATTTAGTGAAACTCACGTGATTGAAAAGTGCGGGCATGAGATATTGGAGGAAAAACCAACTGAGTTTTTTAAAATACTTATGGATTATATTAGGCGGACAAGAAACTAATCAATGGTTAAGACTGCACAGACACTAACATTGGGTCTTATATTAGTGGGGACTCGAGGCCAAAGGCAGGTTACTGTCCTTGTCCGTGATTCAGCAAAGCTTAATATTTCGCATAAAAACCTGACTATTCTTACCGGAAACGTATTGGATGAAGCAACCTTAACGAATTCAATGAAAGGGAAAGATGCTATTCTTAGTGCACTTGGTCGGGGTAAAACGCTCAAATCATCTAATCTGATGACAAAGGCGGTTACAAATCTCATCTCTTGTATGAAGAACACGAATGTGGACCGTATAATATTGCTTTCTGCTTTTGGCGTGAGGAAAACTTTCGTTCAGGCAAATTTTATACAAAAACTCATTTTCAGAACATTTTTAATAAATATATACAGTGATAAAACCAAAGCAGACGCTATGCTCCACAACAGTTCATTTGATTGGACATTAGTTTATCTGGTTGTACTTACAAATGACCCGGGCACCGGCAACTACAAAGCAGGCGAATCACTTCCAATGAAAGGAATACCAAAGATATCACGGGCAGATGTAGCAGATTTTATGCTTCAGCAGTTGACTGATAATACGTACTTGAAGAAAACTGCTGTCCTGATGAGTTAACAATTTACCCGGGTACAGCAGCTAACATTGTTTTTTCTGCCAATGTTGTTACATAAAACACACGCAAACCAACAGGCACCCAGACACACCGCCAACTGCTGTGCTGTGCGCAGTCGAAATATCAGTACCGGCATTGCCACCAAAAAAAATCGGCAAAAAAAAACCATATAAATTCAAGCTCCCCGCTTGGACATAATCTCCTTGAGAGATAATTCAAAAAAAACTCTGCTTTTAGTTTCACTAATCATTTTGTACCATTTAAAATAAGCTTATACCCTACCCCTCGGATATTTGCAATTTTCACTTCAGGGTCAGCTTCCAGCTTCTTACGCAATTTCGATATAAATACATCCAGCGTTCTGCCGATATAATCACCCTCATCTCCCCATACAGTTTTCAGAATAACATCACGTTCAATTGTATTATTGGCAGCCGAATACAATAAAAAAAGCAAATCGGTCTCTTTACCCGACAGCTCGGTTCTTTCATTATCAAATGAAATTGCCATGTCCTTTCTGTCAAACTCATATTTTCCTATGTATATCTTATCAGGGTCTGTTTCAACAATATTTTTTTTCTTCCGGAAATAAATAAAGAAGCCTGCCGGTATTAAAAGTAAAATAATGAGCAAAGCGATAATAGAAAAGTTACTCTTTTTGTTAGCGGCATCTAATCTATTTGCAGATTGAGGATCAACCGAAACCAACGATTTGTCTGAATCAAGTATGCTGATGAAAACATTATAACAGGCTTTTGGCTGTTTCCTGGTTCCGCATGGGATTACGTCAGTTTTAACCGAATACCCAATTTCATAACTATACACCACTTTATCAGTTTCACATTCCTCTACTTCAACTAAATAGCTGTCAGCCATTTTAGTTTCTTTTACTATACTATCAATTGTGGCAACCAGTTCATCAGGCCTGAATTCAAAAGGAGATTCGAAAGTAATTCTGTATCTGTCCTTTACATGCTCAATAGGTAATACACGTGATATGCTGTCGCCCGAATTAAGCAGTACCTGGTGCCCAATCATCCGCATAGATACTTCAATATGCCGTTGCACTTTTGTGTTTTGAGCATTAACTGCAGCATTTAACCAAAGGGTACTTATCAATATGAAAAATACAATCTTAAAACATTTAACATCCATTCTGCAAATCTATTTGAATCTGCTGCAACTTTGAAATGTTTTACACTTGATTTACACTAATTTACATTAATTGACAGCCCTGCTGAACAGCCCGGTATAGCTTTGAAAGAAAACATATACAATATGACCAGAACTCACCTAAACTCATTTTGTCTGATAGCTTTATGCTGCTGTCTGTTTACCGGTTGCGGCGTTAATAAACACAGCCCTGCCGCAAATAATAACCCCGATGCAGTTACTGCAAAAGCCAAACAACTCATTGGAGAAAAGCTTAAAGAAAATAATCACCTGCCGGTAGAAGAAAGAATTGCACTTTACCATCGTTTGAAAAAAGAAAGTCCGGATGGATACAATTTTGAGAGTAGGGATGAACTTAATATGTATGGTTACTCTTTATTGTGGAGTAATTTACCTAAGGAGGCGCTTGCCATTTTTAAATTAAACGTTGAGCAATTTCCAGATTGGTTTGAGGGATACGACAGCCTTGGAGAAGGATATATGAATAATGGCGATAACGAAAAGGCGATAGCCAATTATGAAAGATCGCTGGAACTGAATGCTGGCAATTTTAATGCAGAAGACCAGATTGAACGCATTAAATTCCCCGATAAAAAACCCGAAACCTTTGCAGATAAATTCAACAGGGTTTATACTGTACAGGCCTATAAGGACGACCTTGACCAGTTAGGAAGGAAATTAACAGAAATTAACCCTGCAGCGCTCAAATTTATCAGCAAAGAAAATTTCTGGAAAATAGTTGAAGCAAAAAAAGCATTGATTACAGAAAAAACCAGCTTCAGCCAGTTCTACTGGCATTGCAAAGAAATAATTGCCAGTATCAATTGTTCGCACACTTACACAGATGATTTTTTTCGGCAGGCCGATATCCCGCTGTCATTAAGGTTTCCGTTGCAAACCCGGCTGGTTGATGGCCGATTATTTGTTATTGAGGCAATCAACGAAAATAACGTAGCCGTAAAAGATGAAATACTGAGTATAAACGGAGTACCCGTTTCTAAACTTGTACCCGATATTTACCGGCACATACAATCGCAGGGATATGTTGAAACTACAAAAAGACATTTTTTTAACAGATGGTCAACGGCATTGATTCCTTTTGCGATGAATTTTCCTGAAAAATATGAAATTCAAGTAAAAGGTAAAGAAGGCACTGTACAATTAAACCCGTCAAAGACCTACAAAGTTCAAAACGAAGACCCATCAGTTAAACAATGTAAAGACGGGTTGTGTTTTGAAATACTGAAAGACAAAAAAACAGCCGTACTGACCGTTGCTTCTTTCAACTATTACCCATGGAATAATCTCAGTGTTTTTAAAGATTTTATGGATAGCCGATTTAAAGAGATACAGGAAAAAGGAATTACAAATCTTATCATAGATGTCCGTTTCAATGGTGGAGGCTCCTCTGAATCCAGCATTCATTTGCTGAAATACCTGGTTGATAAACCGTTTACTTATTATGCTGACATTCAGATTAAGAAAGGCAGTGGGAAATCGGAAGGAGAGATACCACAAGCTCCCTTTGCAAATGCATTTAAAGGAAAACTTTATTTTTTAATAGATGGAAATGGCAAATCCACTACCGGGCATTTTATGGCATCGGTTAAAGTGCTGAAACTTGGAACCATCGTTGGTGAAGAGCTTGGATCAAACCAGTATTGTACAGCTGGCCAAACAATAGCGAGGCTTGCCAACACAAAACTGAATTATTTTATTGCTGACACAGGTGTTGAAACAATGGCAACATCGCTACCGGATGAGACCGGAGTTTTGCCCGATCACTATGTAACCCAAAGTATAGAAGAGTATTTAAATAAAACAGATGCCGTAAAAGAATTCACCCTTAAATTAATTGATAAATATAAATAGCGAAGAGAACAATTATATCCACAGTTATAACTGCTGCTGAGAAACAGAAATATTATAACTTAGTACATATTAACCAACATGGTAATTATTGCTGGTAACACAACATAAAAACTAAGTGAGTATGTACATTAAAAGAAATTATAGCTTCTGGATGACTTTTAACTGGTCGAAAAAACCTTTTATAATTGGCACCGTTTACGGATTTATCATTTGTGCAGTTTCTTATTTATTAGATGTTGATATCATTATCCCCTGGAGCCCATTGAGTGTAATAGGTATTGCAGTTGCTTTTTACCTGGGTTTTAAAAACAATGTATCTTACGACAGAACCTGGGAGGCCCGTAAAATATGGGGCGGTATTGTTAATAACAGCCGGTCTTTTGGTGCTGCTGCACTTTCTTTTGTGCAGGGGCCAACTGAAAATGAAATAAAAAAAGAATTGATTTACCGGCATATTGCCTGGCTTACAGCTTTGCGTTACCAGCTAAGGTTAAGCAGGCCCTGGGAGCATGTGGAAAACCGTTTGAATGGTTTGTATGCACCAACGGTTTGCGAGGCCTATAACAGCAGTTTAGATAAGGAACTGGAGAAGTATATATCGGCAGCCGAAATAAAACAACTGGAAGGAAAAGCCAACAAAGCTACCCAACTGTTAAAAATTCAATCGGTGCGGCTGCAGGAATTACGTGATAAGCATTGTTTTGAAGATTTCAGGCATATGGAATTTCACCAGTTGATCACGGGCTTTTATGAAGACCAGGGAAAATCGGAGCGGATAAAAAATTTTCCTTTTCCCCGGCAATACGCTTCTACTGCTTTGTGGATGACAGTTGTTTTCAGCATCCTGGTTCCTTTTGGATTGATAGATATTTTTAAAAGCACCCAGGGATGGTTGTTCTGGCTTTGCCCGTTTGTATCGGGTTTAATTATCTGGGTGTTTTTTCTGATGGAAAAAATTGGTGATTACTCCGAAAATCCATTTGAAGGAACTTATAATGATGTCCCCATCACCTCCATAAGCCGGGCCATTGAAATTGATTTAAGGGAAATGATCAATGATGAAAATATTCCGGCACCGGTAAGTGATGAGAATGGTTTTTTAATGTAAAAACCAGATTTGGCTTTTGCATATATTATCACTTACTAAATCAACATGAAAGAAACCAAACAGCACAGCCTCAAAGAAACGCTTTGCTGGTAAGGATAAGTTGATTTGGTATTTCCGCTGCATTTAAACCTCTTGCAAAAATATATAATGAAGGTTCTGAATATTCATCAAAGACAAATAGATCAACCTAAGGACAGGTTACTTGAACTATTTTCCACACTGGCAACTAAGGATGATAAAGTATGGCCAAAAGAAAAATGGCCGCGGATGAAATTTGAAAATGGGTTGACAACCGGTGCTGCCGGAGGACATGGTCCGATAAGATATACAGTTTTGAATAACAGTAACAACGGAACAATAATATTTAAATTTCAAAGCCCGCCCGGATTTAACGGAACACATGCGTTTGAAATAACAGAACTGAACGATAATAAAACAGCTATCAGGCATACGATTGATATGAATACGAAGACAATAGCAACTCTTAAATGGGTGTTTGCAATCAGGTGGCTGCATGATGCGTTGATTGAAGATGCATTTGACAAAGTGGAAAACTATTTTACAGGTAAAAACAAAAAGACAGAATGGAATATCTGGGTAAGGTTTTTGCGAAAAATATTGGGATAGAAAAAAAATACTGAGGTTAATTTGTATATAAAATCTGCTTATTGTGCCGGCATTAAATTACCAGGTTTACGTTATTGAATTATCTAAGCGTGTGTTTACCGAAAATGCCCGTTTCCGTAATGCCAACCCGCAATTTAACGGTGTACTTGAATGTGTATATGTAGGCATGACAAGCAAGACTCCTGCAGAAAGATTAAAGCAACACAAGACTGGATATGTAAACCGAAAAGGCCACAAACTATCAGCCAATATCGTTCAGAAATATGGAACAATACTACGCCCCAGTCTTTACAGTCATTTAAATTTGAAACCAATGACAAGGCAGCAAGCCTTAAAGATGGAAGAAAAGCTTGCATTGGATTTACGAAAACAAGGATATGCAGTCTGGTTTAATTGAAAGCTGCTGATTGTATTCTAATCACCATAGAATTTAATATAGAGTTCATAATAAATTACTGACATTAGCTTTATATGTTTTCCCAACAGGGATAATATGCTCTGCAATATTGATGCTGGCTCCTTCTATATGATTAATATGCTGCTTTGCCACAACAAAAGATTTATGCACCTGGATAAATTCCTCAGCAGAAAGTATTTCAAGCATGTCTGATATCTTTTCCCTGATAAGCATGTTATGATCTGCAAAAACAATTTTCGAATAGTTTCCCGCAGCTTCAACAAAAAGAATATCGCCTGTTTTAACCTGAACATACTTATTGTTACTGTACAAAAAAATACTGTCCCTGTTGTTGACTTCAGCAGACTGAGTTATTGCCGTATCAGCCTTTGGTGCATGCACTGTTTTGTTTACTGCTTTTAAAAACCGTTCAAAGCTGAAGGGCTTTAACAGGTAATCGGTAATTTCCAGTTCATAACCTTCCAAAGCATATTCTTTATAAGCGGTTGTCACAATAACTTTTGGCCGAGATGGCAGTGATCTTAAAAAATCAAAACCCTTAAGTTTGGGCATATTCAGGTCTAAAATGATCAGGTCTACAGGATTCTCTCTCAAATAATCCAAAGCCTCAATCGCATCATAGCAATCTTTCATCAGTTGCATATTGGGCAATACATTACAGTATCCTTTAATTATATCATGTGCAATATGCTCGTCGTCTATTATAATATATCTTATCATAATTGTAATGCTAACTGAACTTTGTAAACTGAATTATTATTTGTAAAAACAAGTTTGTGTTTCTTTGGATATGCCAGCTCTAATCTGCGCTTTAAGTTTTTAAGGCCAATCCCTGGTTTATCCGGAACTTCTGCTCCATCAAAGTTATTCTCTATTTCAAAAGAAATATTTTTATCCTTAGCAGTTAAATTTATATGAATATAAGCGTGCTTTCTTAAATTTTCCACGCCGTGTTTAAAAGCATTTTCCAAAAGGATGATGAATAACAAAGGCATTACTTTAATTGATTTGTCTTCAACATCAGTATTAAACCGGGCATCTACAGTTTTATGATAACGCATGAGGTGCAGCTCCATATAATTCTTCAGGTATGCTGTTTCTTCTTCAAGTGGCACAAGGTCTTTTTCGCCTTCGTAAATACTGTACCGCATCAGGTCAGATAATTTCAGGATCAGCGATTTTGATTTTTCAACATCCTTATCTACCATGCCATACAGGTTGTTCAGCATATTAAAGAAGAAATGCGGGTTGACCTGACTTTGTAAATGCAGCAACTCGTTCTTAGTCTTCTCGTTTTTTAAAATCAGTAAAGCTTTCAATTGTATGATAATCCAGATTATACCGCCAGCAAGCAAAATTGCGTAGTAGATCAATACCATTACAGCAACAGCCTGTGGATACTCTCCTAAAAATACGACTGAGTCTTTCCCCGAGAAAATTAAATCATAGGCTGTAATTCCCAACGGGACAGCCACTGTTACCAGGATTATTATTTTAGCAACAAGCCAGTTGTTTCTTTTTAAAATTGAAATCATGCAGCAAAGGTAACCGAAGCAGATAGATGAACATAAAAAGGGTGATGAACACATCAATTCTAGGTACAAAAAACCGGTCTGCAGTGATAAAGATACTTAACCCAGGATTTTCATCAGTACATCACAACCTGCACTGCATTGGTCACAATGATTGTGGCGGGCGGCTTCTTACTTATAGTTTTGCCCGTATCAACATAAATACTTAAAATCAAAAATTTAAACTACATGAAAAAAAGAATCTTACGCTATTTCAAACACATTTCACTGACCGTTTTGGTTTTACTGATTGCCGGCATCAGCATCCTGTTATACGAAAACGGCAGTGTGCATTATGGAAATAACGATATGCGTTTCCAGGTTGACAATGAAGGCCCCTACCTGTTTTATAAAAATGACAGCATTGTAAATATCAATTACATCAAAGGAAATAAGACAGACGGCTTTTATGTAGAGCAGAAAGAATATCATGTTACTGATAATATTCCTGCCAGTTGCTATTTCAATTTAGATTCATCAAAATTTGATTTTACAATAAAAACAGAATTTGAAATCCCGGCTACAATTTATACCGATGATGAACCCGTTCTGGCAATATCAGATATTGAAAGCGGCTATAAAACATTCCGTGACTTTCTTATCAACAGCAAAGTTATTGATGACCGCCTCAACTGGACTTTTGGCAAAGGACACCTGGTTTTAGTCGGCGATTTTGTTGACAGAGGTTTTTCTACAACGCAGGTACTCTGGTTTATCTACAAACTGGAGCAGGATGCCAGGAAACAAGGCGGGTATGTGCATTATATTTTAGGAAATCACGAATTAAAGAATATGCAGGGAAAATATGAGGCCGCTTCGCCAAAGTATCATGCAGTAGCTGCTGTTTTAGGAAAGCAGCAACATAACCTATATGATTCTAATTCTTTTATCGGAAAATGGATGTCCTCTAAAAATACGATTGAACTTATTAATGGAGTTCTTTTCACTCATGGCGGCATTCATCCTGATATTGCCAATCATCAAATTACACTGGAAGATATCAACCGGATTAACAGAGTAAATTATTACAAACCCTATTATCCAAAACCTAAGGAGACAATTGAACAAAAAATCCTTTCTACAAAAAGCGGAATTTGCTGGTACAGGGGATATTTTAAAGATAATCTGAATCAGGAAGAAGTTGAAAAAGGAATTATAAAGTTTAATGCCAAAGCAGTAGTTGTTGGCCATACTATTCAACGGAAAGTAAAAAGTATTTATAAAGGAAAAGTAATTGGCATTGATGTGAAACATCCAAAAGATTACAATAAGAACTGGCCTGATAAAGAATCTGAAGGCCTGCTTATTACAGGAAATAAATACTACAGGGTTTTGGCAAACGGGAAAAGAGAAGAAATATAAGTCTTGCAACATGTATTAAATTTCAGTTTCCCCTTTATTTAATTTAGCTTAGGATATAAAACCACGGCTATGAATTTCATTAAAGTATCTACACTGTCTGAGCTTAAAGAAGGTTGCAGTAAAATAGTAAAAGTAAAAAATTCGAAAGTTGCTTTGTTTCATTACAACGGAAAAGTTACTGCCATTGGCAATGCCTGCTTACACAAGGGCGGGCCACTGGGCCTTGGTGCTGTGGAAAAGAAATATGACGGCTTGTATGTTACCTGCCCCTGGCATGGCTGGGAATATAATATTGAAACCGGCAAAGCGCCACTTGATTTTAAAGACCAGCAATCGGTTTATGAAATAAAAACGGATGGCGATGACATCCTGATAAGCGATGAACCCGTTGTTAAAGCCAGGCATGCTAAACATGATCTGTCGGCGTTGGATGACCTGATACATTTAAAATACCAGACCACGCCAACATCAGTAAACATACTGGGCATTTCTACAACAAATATGAATGATGACCTTAGCAGGTTCAGTACATCTGAAAATGCTTTAGGAAATGCTTTGGAATATGCTGCGGAAAAACATGGAGCTGCTACAAAGATGATCAAATTACGTGAGCTGGAGTTCCGCAACTGCGAAGGTTATTATTCGCAACACATGAATGCCTGTACCTGGCCATGCAGTATTACCGAGATGGATGCAAACGATGGCATGACACAGGTTTACCGGGATATGGTTTTATGGGCAGATGTGGTTTTACTGGCAACACCTATCCGCTGGGGCAATGCATCTTCGCTTTATTATAAAATGGCCGAGCGACTCAACACGGTGCAGAACCAGATCACTATAGCCGACAAAGTTTTGATCAATAACAAAGTGGCATCATTCATTATAACCGGAGGACAGGATAATATACAGGCTGTTGCCGGACAATTGATGTGCTTCTTCACTGATCTTGGATTTACTTTTCCACCATTCAGTTTCCTCGGCTGGAGCCGTGGCTGGACGGCAGAAGATATGGATAAAAATGTACTGCAGTTTAAACAAAGTGAATATATAAATCGTACTACAAAAGAAATTGTAGATAACTGCGTAGAAACATTAGTTGGCATTAAAAAAATGGATGCTCATAAGATAAAAGCCCCCAAGCCACATAAAAAGGATTCTTTGTCGGCTGATATTGAAAACCCGGATATGAATTTATAGGAAAGGTATTTGCAGATGCTGTTCTTCCACCATCTATATCTCCTGAATCCCTTTGCGTACGCAACAACATTATTTTTTTAACTTTAACATCCATTTAATAACACAATTTCGGGTAACATATACTTTATGAAATGAAAATATACAACTACTCCGGAATAATTTTGCTGATTGTACTGTCTGCAGCAGGTTGTAAAAATTCACCAGGCAATAAAGAAGCAGATATATCCATACCTGACAGTGTATCTGAAAAAGCCTGTATAGATATGGTAATACGGGTGGATGATTCTTTAGGTAAGATCAGGAACCATGCTTGTGAAACAGCCACACTAAGCCAGGCCATAACTGGTTATGCTGCCGGAATAAGTAAAATAGATTTTGAAGAATGCACTGCCGCATTTAAAACCGCCTTCGAAAAACACAGGCAGGCGTGGATAGACTTCCGGGAGCTTTCTGATAAATATCCTGATCTCAGGGCAGAAATGCATGACCTGTTTGATCAGCTGGAAAAAAGTAAAGACTCGCTGCTCTTTAAAAAACTATCGAAGCAGATATGGGATACCTGGGGAGATATTGAAAAAGTCATGAAAAATAATTGAACAATAATAAAGCAAATGAATACAGCGCAGCAAATTGCAAAACACCTCAGGGAAATCCATTTTGGCGGAAACTGGACATCCTCAAACCTGAAAGATAGCCTGGCAGATGTTACATGGCAACAGGCTGTAACACAGGTTTATTCATTTAATACAATTGCCACACTGGTTTATCATACCCATTATTTTGTAAGTGCCGTATTGAAATTGTTACAGGGAGGGCCACTTGATGCACATGATAAATTCAGTTTTGCCCATCCGCCAATAGATTCTCAACAGGATTGGGAAAAATTATTACAGAAAGTTTTTTCTGATGCTGAAAAATTTGCCAATTTGGTTGAGCAATTACCGGAGTTTAAACTCCGGGAAAATTTCACAAACGAAAAATATGGAACTTACTACAGGAACCTGCATGGAATTATTGAACATACGCACTACCACCTGGGGCAGATCGTTCTTATAAAAAAAATACTGCAGCAGGCCGATAAAAGTTGATCTGCTATCAAAAAAAAATTTTGGTAAATACGGCACAGCAATCTGTAACATTAAATCTATCAGTTTATCAAATGCTGATTTTCCAAACATCCACATTTATGTATATATTTAACATTGATATTACATTACTGATTCTTTAGTTATTGAATTTTAAACTTATTGTGATGATAATTACCAAAAACATTCCGTGGTTATTTTCCTTTACTCTTTTATTTACCATGTTCAGTTGTGATGAACAGGGAAATGCCAGTACAGACGTCGGCAGCAATAGTGGAGGAGTTTATAAAGAAGGCTCAGATTATATGCTTTATGAAAGAGTAAGGGCATTTGATAAAGTTGGTTTCAGCGAACCGCAGGAAGCCTTCAGCCTGTTATTACCAAAGGGCTGGCAGCACAGTGCCGGAGTAAAATGGAATGAGCCAGGCTCGGCTTGTGCCGGAACTTACAAATCGTTAAGTGCATCCTCGGCAGATAATAAATACAGCCTGGAAATGTATCCGGATATTGTTTACATGTGGAGCAGCAACCAGCAATTGATGCAGTTCAACCAAAACAGCAATGTCCCGTCTGCAAATTGTGCATACCGTCAACCCATTGATGCGGAAAATTATCTGCGTAACATATTTGTTCAGGAAGAGCTGGGCAATCCTGAAATAATAAGTATTACGCCTAATCAGTATGTGGTGGAACAGATGCGGCAGCAGAATGAAACTACTACGAGTGAACTTCGTCAGTATGGTGCAGGCGAAATGAATTTCTATCAAACAGCCGTTAATGCTGTAGTGAAATGGCCGGGAGGAACTGATGGGTTGGTAGTTTTAGGTGTAACTGTACTGGAAACTGTTATTCCCAATATCTATAACGGCTCATATAGTAAATCGTACACAACCCAGGTGTCAAAACGGATCGTGTACAAATACCCCAACAAGGATAGTGTACAGGCAAAAAACCAGTTTAGTTTAGTGATGGGCAGTTTCCGGAGTAATCCTGCATGGAATGATGCAGTCAATAATTTCTGGCGAGATGTACGCCAACAGAAACATGTTGCACATATTGGAAAAATACGCATGATGGATGAGCAAACAAGAAGAATGGGTGAACAGGCGATAAAAAATGGTGAGGCCCGGTTGAAAAATATGGATAATGATCTGCGTAACTGGGAGGCAAGTCAGAGTTCGCAGGACAGGATGCATACCAATTTTATCAAAACGATCCGTGAGGTTGAAAATTTTAAAGATGAATCAGGTACATATGAACTCTCCTCTGGCTATGCACATGCCTGGAGCCGCGGCGATGGCAACAGTTTTGTTATGAGTGATAATCCAAATTTCGACCCTGCATTTATTTTCAAGGATCAGAGCTGGAAAGCGATGAAGAAAACTGACTGATTCACTTTTAATAACCCCAGATCAGCCGGTTTGGTAATTCATAGTAAGAAAGCCTGCCTGTATATGCCAGCGCCAGGAAAACTGTATCAATACAGCCATGCACCAGTATAACCATCCAGATATTCCCCGACCTTTTATAAATGACACCGAACAACATTCCCCATAAAAATGTCATGGCAATACCAGCCGGGCCTTCATACCCGTGAGCAAAGGCAAACAGTAATGATGCAATAATCATAATGATTGCCGGTTGTGCGCCGGATTCCGGTACCAGTTTAGTTAACTGGTGAAACATAAAGCCACGGAACAGCAACTCCTCTCCTGTAGCTGCACTCAGCCAGGTATAAAAAAAATATTTTATAAACAGCAAGGCCTTCCCTTCCAGAATATGAAAATAACTGTAATCAGGTGTTTTTAAAAAGAGCTTATTAACCAGTGGTTGTATCAGCCAGTCCATTACTGTTTCGGCAAATAAAGTAACAATAAGTACGGTAAGTAAAAAGAAAAAAGGCCGCCGTATCTTTTTTATGCCGAGCAGGTTCAATGGTTGCTTACAAAATAAATACCCAAAGATTATCACGCTTACAATAACAGGAATATTGAAAGGGAATGAAACAAAATTTCCCTTCAGAAAAAGATAAACTGCCGTAATCAGGAGTATTACTGTAAGCGCCCGCTTATATGGATAATTAGTGCTGATAACTTTCATAATAAATAATATCCGTAATGTTACAGGCTGATTGTTATATACAAATACATGAACAGTATGAATTGAATATTTAAACGTACAAACTGAATAAATGCATGGTATCCTGATGGCAATTCACCGGCAAAATATGAATTCAGGCCCTGCCCGGAAATATGTAATACCTGCCAAATAATTGCCTGTATTCTGTATTTTACGCAAATAAATAATTACCTTCCCCGCAAATGACTAAACCAACTTCATTCATATTTTCTGATGCATCTGAACCGCATCGCCTCCGGACAAAAAACATTCTTAAAGAGCATCCCGAAATCAGGAAACTTATCGGGAAAAATCCCTATACTTTTTTTGCAATTATCGGGCTGGTTACACTGCAAATAGTTTTGGCCTGGTTCATGGCCGACAAATCCTGGCTGTTGGTTTTTGCAACTGCTTATCTGATTGGTGCCTTTGCCGATCATGCTTTGTTTGTGATGATACATGAATGTGCACACAAATTATTGTTTAAAAAACCTGCAGCCAACCGGCTTGCCGGTATATTGGCCAATGTGCCCCAGCTGTTTCCAAGTTCTGTTTCATTCGAACGTTACCATATCAAACACCATTCCTTCCAGGGAGTACATGAACTGGATGCAGACCTGCCCAATCACTGGGAGGCGAGGCTCATCAATAATTATTTTATTGGTAAAATAATATGGCTTCTTTTTTATCCGTTGTTCCAGGTCTTCAGGATAAGCCGTTTAAAAGAGATCAAACCTTTTGACGGATGGGTTGCGTTAAACTGGCTGGTACAAATTTTATTTATTGCAGCCGTTTCATTCCTGCTTGGCCCCAAGGCAATTGTATTTTTGCTGGCCAGCTTTTTCTTTTCAGTGGGTTTACATCCGCTTGGCGCCCGGTGGATTCAGGAACATTATTTAGTACATAATGAACAGGAGACCTACAGTTATTACGGGCCATTAAATAATGTTGCCTTTAATGTAGGCTATCACAACGAGCATCATGATTTTCCTTCCATACCCTGGAACCGTTTACCTGAGATCAGGAAAGGGGCTCCAACATTTTACAATACATTGTATTACCATACTTCCTGGACCAAACTTTTCTTCCGGTTTTTATTTGATAAGGAAATTTCCCTTTTTTCCCGGATCATCAGAAAAGACAGGGGTAAAGTAAAAATAACTGATGAGTCGAGGCCCGATGCTGAGTTGCTGAATTTGTGATCGTTTATTGTTAATGATCTCATGTAAAGTGACAAATCTCCTGACATTATATTCGTATTTCTTGCTGTAATAGTATTTATACAGGATACAAACACCTGTAATTATCTCATATAAAATATAAACTATTCCTGCACATTTAAGTTTATAACAGTTGTGGAAAATTTTAACTTCTTTGTTAACCATCATTTTCCGACATTCATTTAAAATAAAACAACGGTTTGAAAGAAAATAAAGAAATAACTGCACTATTGAATTTGATAGATGATCCTGATGAGGATGTTTACAACACGGTTAGTGATAAGATCATTTCATTTGGAAAGGATATAATACCCAACCTGGAAAGCCTTTGGGAAAATACCAGCAATGAAGAGATACAGGAGCGGATTGAACTGCTGATACACCGTTTACATTTCCGGGATCTTACGGATGATTTTACAGAATGGGCGGCAAATGATGCCGATCTGCTGGAGGGTGCTTTACTGGTTGCCCGTTATCATTATCCTGATATGGATGAAACATTGGTTCACCAGGAGATTGAAAAACTGCGGCGCAATATCTGGCTGGAGCTGAATAATTACCTCACACCTATTGAACAGATAAATATTGTTACCAGTATCCTGTATAATTATTACAAACAGAAAGGCGTGGAATTTGCGTATAATAATCCCGATGATTACCTGATCAATAAAACACTGGAAAGTAAAAAAGGGAATGCCTTAAGCAATGGTATCATTTATATTGCTCTCTCGGAGTTGCTGGATATACCCGTAAAGGCGATCAATATTCCCCGGCAGTTCATACTTGCTTATTTTGATCCGCAGCATGACCTGTTGAACCCGGTAGGCCATGCATCGGAAAAAATAAATTTTTATATTGATCCTTTGAACGGACAGATGTACAGCCATAATGACGTGGAAGGATATTTCAAGCGCATTTCTGTTCCACCAGTTCCCTCCTATTTCAGGCAACTCAGTAATAAAAGGGTTATCCAGTATTTACTGGAAGAGTTAAGCAAGTGTTTCGACAATGACCGCAACAGGTATAAAATGGATGAACTGATCTTACTGGCAAATTTACTGGAAGAATGATCTATCATGTACTTAGTAAATTAAACTGGCAGAAAGCAATGCAGCAGGGCTTTTACGAAGCTGAATCATTAGCAGCTGAAGGATTTATACATGCCAGTAAGGAAGAGCAGGTTACCGGAGTGCTGGAGCGTTATTTTAAAGGTCAGGCTGGCCTGGTATTGTTACATATTGACGAACACAAATTAACTTCACCCTTTACTTATGTATTTTCTTCATCAGTGAATGAAGAGTTTCCGCATATATTCGGGAAACTTAACCTGGACGCAGTACTCAAAATACAGGAGATATGATCAGTTGGGAAGATTTTGAAAAGATAGATATCCGCACAGGTACCATACTGGAGGTTCATGATTTTCCGGCTGCAAGAAAACCGGCATACCAGCTTGTTATTGATTTTGGTGAATCAGGAATTAAAAGATCATCGGCTCAAATTTCTGCTCTATATACAAAGGAAGCGTTAATCAACAGACAGGTGATTGCTGTTGTAAATTTTCCTGTAAAGCAAATAGGCAATTTTTTCAGCGAATGCCTGGTACTGGGTGTTTATAACGAAAACAATGATGTGGTTTTACTGCAGCCTTCGCTGCAGGTGAAAAATGGAAGTAAGATTGGTTGAGTTATAAAAAAAGCTGTTCGCTCGTAGCTCATAGCTAAAAACTCACAGCTTTCCTTCACGCTGCAAACTTTTCAAAGTATACCCTGGGTTCTTAAATTTATTTTTACTGAGGGTAAGAAATTCCCGTAAATTCGGTATCTGCATATATGAATATCGAAATGGTATATTATCAATCGCCTGTTGGTACGCTTGAGATCAGGAGTACGGGCAGTGCCATATCAGATGTATTATTTGTTAATTCGTGGAAGGGCGCAAAGATCAATGAAGCTGAGCTGAGCTTTGTAAAACCAAAATCGCCGGTTATAAAAAACTGCATTAAACAGTTAGATGAATATTTTGCAGGCACAAGAACTGAATTTACCATTCATACATTACAGGTGGGTACCGGTTTTCAGCAAACTGTATGGGCCGAATTGTGTAATATCCCTTATGGCCGTACCATCAGTTATATGGAACTGAGTAAGCGGATCGGCAATGTAAAAGCCATACGTGCAGTGGGTACTGCCAATGGTAATAACAGTATTTGTATCATAGTTCCCTGTCACCGTGTTATTGGCAGCAATGGTGAACTTGTTGGCTATGGCGGTGATTTGTGGCGAAAAAAATGGTTACTGGAGCATGAAGGAAAAATTGCAAACGGGGTACAGACTTTATTTTAGATCAATACTGCCAAAAGAAAGGGGCAATAATGAATTTGCTTTTTCCACTACAATTACTTTTCCTTCGAGCCCTGTTAATATTAACCTGATAGGTTGTTTTACACGTTCTTCATATTCAGTTAAACTCTGGCGGCACATACCGCATGGAGAAATGGGATGATCACTTTCGCCATTGGCATTATTATAGCTGATGGCAATGGTATCAATGGCAATGCCGGGATATAAGGATGCAGCTGAAGCCAATAAAACCCTTTCGGCACAAATACCAACGGGGTAAGAAGCATTCTCCTGGTTGGTGCCGGCAACAATTTCTCCATTGGCCAGTTTGGCAACAGCTCCAACATTAAAGTTTGAATAGGGTGCATAAGCAGCAGTAGTTACTTCCCTGGCTTCATTTACAAGCCAGGCATCTTCTTTGGTCAGCTCTTCTGCCGAATCATACACTGCATAACTGAAGCTGAATTCCTGTTTATTCATAATACTGAGTTTACAATAATCTTAAATCGGATAAAAAATCCTCCCTGCATTGCTGCAGAGAGGACCATCCGTATCTTAAAGATAAATTATTAAACCTGAAAATTTCAAATTATTTGATCCAGCGGAACAACCGGTTCCATCTTGGCCCGTTCTCGTAACTGAACCATATCAAAGATGCTTTTCCTACAACATGATCCTCCGGTACAAAACCCCAATAGCGGCTGTCCAGTGAATTGTGCCTGTTATCTCCCATCAGCCAGTAATAATCCATTTTAAAAGTATAGCTGGTTGCTTCTGTTCCATTAATAAAATATTTTCCGTTCCTGTTCTCAAATTTATTTCCCTCATATACTTCAATGCAGCGCTGGTAGCGTATTATGTTATCGTGTGTAAGCTGAATGGTTGCATTTTTTTTCGGTATCCACATGGGCCCGTAGTTATCTGCCGACCAGTCTTTACCCGTTGTATCATTATAATATGGAAACAAACTGTTTTCATGATCACGGGTATAATCGGTCAAAATATACCCGGCAGGCAATTTGAGATTTACTTTTTCTTCGTTAGTGATATTTACATTATAGAGATTGTTCTTAACCTGGCCAAAATCATGTTGCTCTTCCCTGACTGCAATACCCATGTCTTTAAGTTTATCACCATCGAGGTAAACACCCTGCGGAGCCTGCAACAAATAATACCGTTGTGCTTGCGGAAAGAAATCTTCGGGCTTTCCATTCACATGCAATTTGCCTTTGATGATCTGTATGGTATCACCTGCAATACCTACACAGCGTTTAATAAAATTCTCTCTTTTATCAACCGGCCTGGTAATTATTAAATCTTTATAATCCTGCCAAACCCGCTCTCTGCCCATTCTTCTTACTTCTTCATAGTAGGTTGTCTGGGACCCATGTTCCAGGTCATTAATTAAAGTATCGTTTGCAGGAAAATTAAATACAACCGCATCATTTCTTTTAACCGGGCTGGCAAACCAACGGGTATAAGGTATATGTATCCATTCCACATACGACTTGGTATTTAAGCCTGGTATGGTATGATGTACAAATGGCATAGCCAGTGGTGTATTTGGTATCCTTGGGCCATAAGCCGATTTGCTGACAAACAGAAAGTCGTTTACCAACAACGTTTTTTCCATGGAAGGTGTTGGGATAGTATAAGCCTCAAATACAAAAGTGCGGATAAGTGTAGCCGCAACAATGGCAAATGCTGCAGCATCGATCCATTCCCTGACACCTGATTTTTTATAGTTTTTTACAACTGCAATACCGGCATACCTTTCATTTTTAGAATAACCTAAGTACGGGAAATAAAATAAAGGAAAGAATACGGCAGCGGCATGATGCCAGAATCCAAAGCGGCCAAAATGCTCAACAAATTTTATACATATCCAGATGGTGATAAACTGCCCCGCTACCGGAATAAACTGTAAAAAGAACCAAACCTTTTTTATTTCCATCTTCTGCAGCATGCACCAGGTATTGTAAAAAGGAACAATGGCTTTCCAGCCTTCAAGTCCTGCTTTCTTAAACATGCCATACATTCCAATATGCCAGCCCAATGCGCCAATAATAAATATGATCCAGCCTGTACTCATGCGTTAATTTTTTAGTAGTGCCAAAAATACCATAATTAACCGTTTGATAAAGTTTTACGGAAATAATGTTTTGAAATGTTTAACAGAAAATGCTTAATTCCCCTGCAAGATCGAATTTATACAGTTGCTCACTTCAGCAGCTTTGTTCATGATCATAAAATGCCCGCCGTTTTTAATGGTAAAGTCGGGCCTGATGTTCTTTATAGGAAACATATGGTCATTATCGCCATGAATATGATACAAATGAGGATGTTGCCAGTCATTCTTCCAGTTAATGGCCTGGTTTACGGCCCAGTTGGTATAAGGCAGGTCCACTTCACTTCTGAGTGATGCAACCAACGTTTTTTCTTCTGCTGTCTCTACACCTAACATCATATTCTGAATGGGTTGCGTAAGCTTTGTACTCTTTAAAGGCACAATTTTATTTAAGCGGAGCCTTGCAGCGGTTTTCATCCAAAATGGTATTTCGCTTGATGATTTTATACTGGAAATGATGATGATCTTTTTTACGGGTATCTGTTTGGCAATTTCGGTGCAAAGCATACCACCAAAAGAAAGGCCCATCAGTACAGGCTCTTCTTCGGTTATAGTTGCCCGCATTCTTTCAGCATATTGCTGCAATGGTTCATCCGTTTCGGGCATCAGCCACCTGATGATCTTTAACTCATGACCCTTTACCTCAAGCTTGGAAAAAGCCCGTTCATCTGCTCCCAGTCCGCTTATGCAATAAATAGTTTTCATCTGCTGTACTCTAAAAGAAATTATTTAATATTTTTAAAACCTGCCTTCTAATTCATATTTAATAATTCAAAACTCATAATTCCAGCTACTTCCTCGGCAATACATAATTCTCTACGTCTTCCAGCGAAATAGTTTTACCCGATAAGATGATCAGTCTTTCCACCACATTTCTTAATTCACGGATATTCCCCGTCCAGTTATAAGCCTTTAAGGCATCCATGGCATCTTTATCTACCGATTTTTTTGGCTGCCCGTATTCTGATGCAATAATATCCAGGAAATGTTCCACCAGTGAGGGAACATCATCCCTGCGCTCATTTAAAGAAGGTACATGAATGATGATAACACCCAGCCGGTGATAAAGATCAAGGCGAAAATTCTTTTCATCCACTTCCTTTAAAAGATCTTTATTGGTGGCGGCAATAACACGTACATCAACTGAAATATCTTTATCGGCTCCTACCCTGGTAATTTTTCCTTCCTGCAGGGCACGCAGCACTTTGGCCTGGGCATTCAGGCTCATATCGCCTATCTCATCTAAAAACAAAGTGCCGCCATTGGCTGTTTCAAATTTACCAATACGTTGTTTTATTGCAGATGTAAATGAACCTTTCTCATGACCAAATAATTCACTCTCGATAAGTTCACCAGGGATGGCTGCACAATTCACTTCCACCATGGGGCCACTGTTGCGGTTACTTTTCTCATGTATCCAACGGGCCACCAGTTCCTTGCCCACGCCGTTTTCGCCGGTTATTAAAACCCTGGCATCAGTTGGCGCCACTTTTTCAATGGTATCTTTTATTTTATTGATAGGGCCGCTATCCCCCACCATTTCCAATGCCTTTCCCACTTTACGTTTCAGCACTTTAGTTTCTGTAACCAGGCTTTGCTTATCCAATGCATTACGTAACGTGATGAGCAGCCGGTTAAGATCAGGTGGCTTGCTGATGTAGTCAAAAGCGCCTTTGCGTACGGCTTCCACAGCGGCATCAATATTACCATGCCCGCTGATCATGATAATGGGTACATCGGGATTTATTTCCTTGGCCTTATCCAGGAATTCAATTCCATCCAGTTTGGGCATCTTAATATCGCAGAGCACCACATCATAGGTTTTTTCCGAAAACTTTTTTACGCCTTCTTCACCATCACCGGCTTCATCAATTTTATAGCCTTCGTAACTGAGTATCTCCGATAAGGTTTTGCGGATCGATTTTTCATCATCAATTATTAAAATATTCGCCATAGGCCTGTAAAACTTTTAGTTGAGCAAAATAGATAACCGCCTGTAAGCGGTTCATCAAAAATAAGCATTAATCAACTTTTATGCTGTTTATTTAAGTTAAAGCTGAATTGTTAATTACTTGCCGTTAAAATGGGATACAAGAACAGTAATACCGCCAGGATTAAAAAGAACCGGTACCATTTCCATTTGTGTAATAAACTAAAACAGATCAGCAATATTAAAACAGCCGTAAAAATAATTGTGTATCCAACATAAATATTTTGAGAGGTATAAATTGAATAAGGAGTAAAAAATTCGCTTCCGAAAGGATAATCATATTTGCCACTAAAAACATCTATCAGATCAAGTGTATTAATCAATATCAATGCTGCAGGTATGATACTGATAAGGGCGGGTTGTATTAATTCTTTTAATTTCATCATTTACGCTGGCAGAAAATAATTGGATTTGAATTTATTGAATCGACTGCTATTCAGTTTTAACTAACAGCCCTTTTATAATGGACTTCTTAACGGTAAGGCTTTGTTTTAGCGTTTCAATACCTGTTATCCAAACCTGTACAATGAGGGAATCATCATTTATTGATTCTAAAAATATTTGTTTTATTCGTATGGCATTTCTGTAATTCACAGCCTCCAGATATTGTTCATTTAAGACTCCATGATCAACATAAATGCGCCACTGTTCAACAAACTGCATTACTTCATTATTGATTGTAAGGCTAACCGTATCCTCTTTTGCAAGTAATCTTCTTATGTTGAATACATCAGGTTCTTTACTCAGGGAATCAAAATAAGAAGCTTTAAAGTCTATCCTGATCTCTTTCCCGATAAATGAACTATTAAGAGAAGCTGACGATATGTACTCAAGATTCCAGCCTCCCTGTGAAAACATGGGGATGCTGCTTAGTATAATTGTTGTAAAGCAGATTAGCCTTTTAAAAAGGAGTATCATAAACTGCATTTGGTTCTAACTTCATTTGTATAAATTTATATTATATCATTAGGGCCGCAACTTTCTGGAAAAGAGTATTTTTCTTTATCTTCTAATAAAAAACCCCAACAAAATATTTCCTGTTGGGGCTGTTATTAATTAAGCAAGGCGAATTTATTGCTGGTCATATTCAGTATCCCATGCTGTACCATCATCTCCTTTCTGTCCTTCCATCTTTATCATAAAGTTCTTGGCAGGGAAATAAGGTTTCATGTGAATATCTAAATGTATCTTATCCTTTTGCACCGGATCCTGTTCAAAGCGGCGGATGGTGAAATCTTCAATCAGTTTATCGGGGCCGGTAATGCTGTCTAAAAATTTAACGATCTGGCTCATCAGGTCCTTACGGGTATTGGCATTAAAGTTTTCGAATGCCCGGCGGTTAAGAAAGTCCATCATCACTTTGGTAACATAATCAAATACACGTACAACAGAGTAGGTTTGTAAACCCAGGTTATCGCCATTGAACAGAGTTTTAGCAGAGAAAGCCATCACTTTGCCATATTCATTCACCATGGGTACCAGTCCCATTTTCTCCAGGCTGGCAATCTCACTTTTCTTCAACGGAAATTTAACACCATCCACTTCATTCATGCTGCCGAATTTTTTTCCGGCTGTTACCTGGCTCATCAATGTACGGTAAACTTTTCCGGCCAATGCTCCTGATGGGGGTACATACAGGTCGTCCTCCTCTCCCAGTTCTGCAAACTTGCCACGGCCTACCAGCCAGTTGCAGGTCATCATCACATTCGATTTGAATTTATCGCCGGCAGTAAGGTTAGCCAGTTCAAACATTTCCATCACATCATCCGGTGCATCCAGGTGTTCAAAATCGGTCACCATCATCACTTTATGCTCGTGGGCTATCTTGGCCCATTTTTCAACTACTTTATTTGAACCAAGATAACCGGGCAGTACCATGATGCTGTAATTATTACGCAGGTCAAGCCTGTCGAAATTCATTTTTAATTCTTCATTCACTGCATCAATAAAACGGGTATTGTCCAGGTCTTTCATCTGGTCCAGTTCGCAGTTGATGAAAGAAACATTCTTGAGTTTATCTGATTCGGTATTTTTAAAAAACAAAGCAACGTTTCTATATGAGCGCTCCAGTTCTTTGGTTTCTTCCACGGCTTTGCCCAGGTTATGTTCCAGCACTTTCTGGCTGCTGGCGGCTTTCTCTTCGCAGAGATTCACCATATCGGAAATTTCATTCTTCGACTGTAATACATTTGCCCAAACGGTCAATGCTTTTTTCAACGATTCACGTTCGGCTTTTTTTTGCTGCTCGGTTAAAAATATATTCCGGCGGGCCTTCCTGTCGGGACTTAAGTTCTGTGTGCCTTCAATGGTCGATTCAATAAGGTCGAATCCTCCGAACTTTGCAAGCTTTTCACTGCTTGTCTTTAAAAACTCGAGTGGATTTTTTATCTCGGGCCTTTCCTGCTGCATTTCCGGTTGCTGTGCTGATTGCTGCTCCATGTTATCCGCCATATGATTTTTATTTTGTCTTTTATTGAATGATTAAAATTTTTAAAACTCTACTGTATTTTCTGTATCAGGGGAATCACTGTCAGTTGACGAAGCCTGCATCCCTGCCCAGGTATTCAGAATACGGGCACTCTGAATATCAAGTTGATGTGCCGAAATGGTGATCTTTGTTGTCATCGGATGTTCACCTTCAGAAACGAACAGCTCCTTAAAAAAAATACAGAAAGCATTTGTAAACTCAACAGATTTCAAAACACTTGTTGAATCTCTCCTGTAAAATTCAATCCTGCCGTCTTTAGTCTGATTTGCTACAGCCCATTCTATCAATAGAAAATTAGCTCCAGATTCAAGCATAAGTTCTATAATGCCTCCCCGGATGCGGCCATTGGGACGGTTGTTTACATCAACAGGCTGGCTCATGGCATACTCTACCGTTAATATATTAAACTCATTATCCTCAATCTTTAATTTAGCCTGGAATGACATTTTAGCTGTTTTATTTTCTATACAATGTTAACCACCTACAGTAAATAAGCCTGGTCAGATCTGCATCATTTATTGTTGTTCAGCTCGGCAACCATTCCCTGTATCGCATCCAGCAATGCTTTTTTTGCTTCAGGGTCAGACAAAGCCGATTTTAGAATCTTGTTAGATTTAAGCTGCTTGATAATTTTAAGGTATTCTTCTTTTTGTGAAGCATTGTCTTTCAGGAATTCACTTTGCTCGGTGATTCCTTTTACGCCAAAATCGCCCAGGTTTTTAAAGCTCAGTGTTTCTTTTTTTGTCTGGCCGTCTGCATCCTCAAAATCAATGGAAACATTCGGTTTATAATGTTCAAAAACCTGTTCAACTGTTTGTATTCCATGAACGATCTCAGGCTTAACCGGGGCATCTTTGGTTAGTTTTTCTGCCATCAGTGTCCTGTTTTGCGGAATATCTGCAAATGCCTCACTGGCATCTGTTTTTACTTCGGTTCCGCCAATCCCATAATTATCTGACATACGTTAAGTTTTAATAAAATAAATATACTGTTTTTTTTATTGAATTTTCCAAGTTAGTTGATTTTTCTCATTTAGTTCAGCATTCACAACCGAACCCTTTTTTATTTCACTGTTGATGATCATACGGCTTAACGGCTTGCGCAAAGAAGTACGGATAACGCCTTTTAATGGCCGCACCCCGTATTTTGGTGTAAAACCTAAATGTGCCAGGTGTTCAGCAGCTTCTTTGCTCACATGTAATGTGATACCCTGTTGCTCCAGTTGTTTAACCAGCGGCTTCAAATGTATATTGAATATCCGCACCACATTTTCAATACTCACCGGCGCAAATGGAACAATTTCAGTAACCCTGGCTAAAAATTCAGGACGGAAATAACGGCTCATGATATCCAGCATGTCCTCCGACCTTGGTATATCACCTTTGTTGAAGGATTCGATAATATGCTCGGAACCGATATTTGAAGTGAACAGGATCACAGCATTGGAGAAATCACCTTCTTTACCGAGCCTGTCGTGCATTTTTCCTTCATCCAGTATCTGTAAAAAAATATCAAATACCGAGGGATGTGCTTTTTCAATCTCATCAAACAAAACAATGGCATAGGGCTGCTGCCGGATTTTATTTACCAGCATGCCGCCTTCTTCATAGCCAACATATCCCGGAGGTGCACCATATAATAAAGCTGCTGAATGTTCTTCCTTAAATTCCGACATATCAAAACGGATGATGGAATTTTCATCCTGGAATAAAAACTCGGCCAGCGATTTTGCCAGCTCGGTCTTACCGGTACCGGTAGGGCCAAGAAAAAAGAAGGAAGCGATGGGTTGCCCGGCCTTGTTTAAACCTGAACGTGACTCAAGTATTGCATCCGAAACTGTTTTCAATGCATGGTCCTGCCCGATCACACGCTGCCGCAGATGATCTTCCATATTTACCAGCCGCTGCTGCTCTTTGGTTTGAATTTTACCCAGGGGAATGCCGGTAATATTTGCAACAACCGCACTTAAATCAGTTGTATCTATCTGTGTTTTTTCTGTTGAGGCAATAACCGTCAGGCTTTTAAACATGGATGTGAGGTATCCACGCATTTCTGCCTGGTCAATTATTTTATTGAATTCTTTTTCTTCGTTATGCCTGGCTAATAGAACCGGGCTGAAACCTGTTTGTGCTTCGTGATAAAGCCAGCGGAATTCTTCATCTGTTGCTTCGGCAGAAATTTCATTCAGTTTGCCCGTAAATTTTTCTACATCCTGTGAAGCGGTATCACTCATCATCCTGCTTACAGCCAGCGTACGGTCTAACAGGTCAATTGCAGAATCAGGCAATTTCCTGTCCTTGATAAATCGTTTTGCCAGTTTGATGGCTTCTGCAAAAACAGGATCATCAATACCCAGGTTATGGTGTTTCTCATAATGTTCGGCCTGGTTGCGCAGCATTTTTTCTGCAATGGCAGCATCGGGCTCTGTAAGTTTTACCACTTCAAAGCGCCTGCTGAAAGTTTCATCCTTTTCTATACTTTTACGGTATTCATCTAAAGTAGTTGTACCAATAACCGTTAAAATTCCTTTACTCAACTCTGCTTTTAAAATACTCGTGGCACCACCGTTTGGATTATTTTTATCAATGTAAGTATGTATCTCATCAATGAACAAAACAGGTTTTTCAAAATTCGACAGCTCCATCGTTATTTTCCTGATCCTGTCTTCAATCTCTCCTTTATAAGTGGCACCAGCCATTAAAGCGCCGTTATCAATTTCATAAATTGAAACATTCCGTAAATGTTGCGGTACTGCTTCATTGATCACCGCCATGGCAAAACCATTCAGCAAAGCAGTCTTGCCAACGCCGGGATCGCCGGTGATAATTACATTTGATTTTGATTTGCGGCTGATGATCTCACAGATCTGCCTGATCTCTTTATCCCTTCCGATGACAGGGTACAGCTCTCCTGCTTTTGCCTGTGCCAGTTTATCTATACAATATTTTCCAAGTGCCTCGTATGTTGCATTGGGCGACGGTCTGTTTGCCATTCCATTTGCTTTACTGCCTGTATCAGCTTTTTTTGTGGAAGTATTCTGATACCATTGCAAAAGCTGTGCAGCTGTTAAGGGGTATGTCTTTAACTGTTCGTAAGCAAATGAAACACCCGGCGTGGAGATGGAGATCAGCAAACATTCGGGTTCAATGGAATGATATTGTAATTTAAGATGCAGGTGATCTGCTTCGTTAAACAATGCTTCGCAGCTTTCATCATGATCAGGCTCGTCTGCAGGTTTTACGGTTCTAGGATATTGTTCAATCCTGATCTCGGCCCATTCTTCCAGGTAATAAATATCGGCACCGTTTGCTTCCAGGAACTTAAGCAGCGGAAGATCCTTATGCAATAAAGCTTTCAGCAGGTGTGCCGCGCCATAAGTTGCATGCATATTTTCTTTGGCCAGTTGTGAAGCGATATGAATGGCTCTTTGTGATAATTCTGAAAAACTGTATTGCGATAAGGTTGACATGATTCTGTTTTAGTTAGATTCGAAATTTAAGTGGCAACAATATTGATCGATCCGCCGGGTAATATCAGGCCTGCACTGGCCTCACCAATTAATGCATAACACTGGGAAAGACTCATCACATTATACAAATAACTGGCAATGGCAGCAACTTTTTCAAAAGCATTCAGATCGTTGGTCACAAAATAGTTTATGTTTCTAAAATCGCCAAGCAATAAAATATTAACTGCTGCAGATACCAGGGCTCCTACTCCAAATTGCAGCAGGCAGTATTCAAATTCCGGAAAATGATCCATGTTAAAAGAAAAATCACTGTGGCTGCCCATTCCATGGAAAGCTCCTGCATCAAACATATTCATAAATCCTCCTGCTGTTCCAACCGTGAGCCCCGATAAACCCACCGTATTGCTGAACACCTCACGAAAAACGGGACGAAGCACAGATTCTGCAATACTGTCAAACATGTCTAAAGCTCCCCCGGCGGAAATTCCGATTGAAATACCCCTGACCGATTTTGTTGCAGTGCGTCTTGGCAAATGTATCCGCTCTCTTCTTTGCCGGTCAAGCCTGCAGTACTGATCAAATATTTCCTGGTCGGTATTGCATCCAATATAACATGCCGCTTCATCCAATGCCGCCCTGCTGAAATCAAGGTTACGGTAAGCCAGCAGGCAATCCCCCCAGGCTATACCTCCTCCAATAGTAATTGTATTTATGGAGCTGAAGCTTTCTCCGGAATCGTATGCCATAATTATTGGAGATGCCATATCAGGTATTTGATCCGTTTTATTTTATTGTTGAAGAATAATATTTTTCTAAGCCGCTGTCTTTTCTTTTTTCACTTCTGTTGTGGGCATTGCATCCTCTTTTTCATTTTTTGTTCCCTGGTTATATTTATTTTCTTCCAGGCTGCATTCATTATCGAAACCCTTAGCTTTCTGATAAGTTAAATAACCTGTTTGCCGGTCAATACATTGATGAATTGGGCCATAAGCTTTTTTTAAAGCCAGGTTGTGCGAATTATAGATAAGATAAAGACTGTCTATCTTATCGGCCATCTTAAAATTATTCTTGTCGAAATATCCTTTTACCCGGTTCATCTCAGCATCTGTATTTGCCACGGATGTATTTAATTTATCTGGAAATTTTATACCGATAGATTCCAGCGGGCTTCCTGCTTTGCCCATTAAATTGCCTCCGGTATATTCTTCTGTTAATTTTTGAAGATCGAACGGCATAAGCTTGACCAGTTTTGCATAGAAATCTTTTTTAGAAGGCAGCATGGGTAAGCTAAGACAGGCAATTGCATCGGCCAGGTGCTGTTTATGCTCAGCATCCATATCTTTTACTTCATTTGTTTTTTCGGTGGCCTTGGCAATTAAGCCATTTACTTTTGTGATGAGTACCACCGACATATCTGGCTCATTCTTTTTTGCAGCTTCTACAGCTTTATCAATGTATTCCTTATCAATATTCAGGTATGTTGGCATATCACCTGAAGGAGCAAAAACTTTTTTAACGCCTGCTTCGTCAATGATTTGTTTAGCAAGATCTTCTCCTCCTTTTGTATTTGGTTTTAAAACACCCAGCGAACCTCCGATGGCATCAAACAAAGGGCAGAGACAATTTAACACACCTGCCAGGTCGGATGGGCCAAGAGAAAGATTGGCATGTTTTGCTCCGTCAACTGCTTTGTTTTTAATGGCATCAATTGTTGCCATTAATTCATCCGCACATTTATTTGGGATTGCATCATAACCCGAACTTATGTTTTTAAAATCTGGTATCTCATCAAGCTTTACAAACGAGGTCCCTTCGTCAATCAGTTTTTTTATAAAACCGAGTATATCATCAATCAATCCTTTAATTTCATCTTTTACTTCGTCAATCTTGTCCAGGTCTTTTAAGGCATCAGGGCCTGCACTGATGTGCAATCCTCCTAATACAATGGCTAATATTTTAACCAGCCGCATCTTTACTTTTCCTACAGCAAGTGATAATGCATTTTTATTTGAATCCTTGATAAGCGTAAGCAGTTTTTCATTGTCATCAAAATAGTCAATGGCATTTTGCGTAAGGTCGTACTGATTGCCAAAAGAAAAAACAGCACCCTTGCCTTTCATACTGGCTTTGTTGAGCACATGCACATTTTTATATTGCGGGGCGGCCATGTACACAACCGATTTTACTGCCCATTTTTCTGATTTAAATGTATCATCTTTGGCAAGCAGGTCGGTGCATTCATTCGCAACATTTCCTCCCTGGCCTAAACCTATAAAATGAATAAAGGAGGTATATTTTTTCCAGGAAGACATTTTGCTGTCGATCTTAGTCTTTAACTCCTTTGCATCATTTTTTCTGCCATCCGCATCTGTAGAACTAAACTCAAATTTTTCTACATCACTCTCCGGGTTCATCTGCTGAATGCCTTCCTTTATCTTATCAAGCATCTTATCCCAGTCAGAATAGTCCTCATGATATTTATATTCCTTTTCCGATTCGGTTTCTTTTTTTTCTTCGGTTAAAAACATATTCAGTCCCGGGATACTTGCGGCTGCACTTTCAATGGCGCTTGCTGCTCCTTCAATGGGATTGGTAATGTCACCCATCAGACCTGCTGCCGAGCTTGTGTCCAGACCCCCTGCAGGCTTAAAACGCACCATTACCACCAGTTGCCTGGCGTTTATCTGTTGATGTGTTTCTTCTGACTGTTGTGCACCCATCTGTAAATTAATTTTAGTTTTTTAGAAAACTAACCCGGCAGTCAGCAACAGTATAACCCGACAGGTTGGCCGTTTTTCCGCTGCTGTCTGTTTTGCCGGTATGCCGCTCGCCGTCATTAGTTTCAATTTCATAATCAACATCGGCAATGCCGTTCTCTGCCTCATCAACCAAGGAGAACTGTGCATTAAAATCCTCCTGGTTCGATTTCTCCGCATTATCATTTCCTTCCTGTGCTGCTTTTTCAAGTGATTGTTTATTAGAGAGCGCAGCAGCTGACTTTGCACCCAGCTTTCCGAGGTCGGGAGCAGCAGCAGCTCCTCCACCACCCCCTCCTCCGCCCGACTCTCCAATTAAAACTGTAAAACATCCGAGTACAATATTCCCTCCATGAGAAGTCATGTCACCCATTCTTGCAGCAGGTTTGCCACCAATCATAACTCCTGAACTTCCTAAAATGATTGTATCAGGTGGTCCTGTACAGGTACACATATCTCCCATCACGGCTGCGGGCATTCCACCAATAAGTACAGTCGGGCAACCGGGGCCCAATACCGGCCCTCCAACATGGGGCACTACCCCTGTCACCATCGGACACACATGCATATCTGTTAATCTTGCTGCAGGTTTACCCATTATTTTTATTTAAAAAATTTCCTTTTAGTTTTTTTAGGCTCAGCATTTTCTGCATTACCGGCAGTTTCGTGTTGTACTTCCAGTTCTTCTTCAGCGCTTAAGTAAAACAGTTTATCTAATGGCAGTAAATCCGTTTGCAATTTCCCGCGTTTAATAAAAAAGCGCTTTGCAGTTGCATTAGTCCTGTCTAAAACATAATAATTTTTTATCCCGTCAAAAAAAGAATTCAGTTTTTCATCGGTGGAAGCCGGTAAAAATCTTTGCAATACCCTGGCATCCCAAAAACGGAAATAATTTTCCTGCCCTTTTATTTTCTGATAAATGAATTGCTGAAAATGTACAGTAAGATCACTTATCTTTTCATCAGATTCTACTATAACTATTTCCTCTAAGGAAGCAAAAGGATCATCGATCTTTTCAAATAATTTATCATCAACAGCAAAAATATAGGGAGCGACATCAGATAAATTCTCATCTTTGGTTCCTTTAAAAAGAGATTGATTGGCGGGGTAAGTTTTCTGCAACAGCATTAATGTATACAAACCATTCAGCGCAGTATCATAGAGAATATAAATCATTGCTATGTCATTTGATAATGTGTTTTACCAGGCTAATTAATTTTTACGATTGCACCGGTTAAAGAGGCCATTGCACCGGCTTTAAATTCAGCCTGTGCTGTACCTTCAACTGTAGCATTCAGGCCTTTGGCTTTTAAGTCTGCTTTGGCTTCAATTTCCACATTCATACCACTCATTTTCAGATCCTGGCTTGCATTAATATTGATACTTCCCGAATTCAGGCTGATGCTTTGATCGGCATTTATTGCAATTTTGCCTTTGGAATGAATGGTTATTTTTTTATCATTTTTCTCCAACAGTATTTCGGCTATAATGGTACCGTTTTCCTGCAATCCAATCTTTAACGAATCGGAATTATTTAATTGAATAACTGATACATTATCGCCATCTTTAATCGATTCCAGCACAATCTGTGTAGTATCATCATTTCTTCTGAATGCCAGTAAATTCTTTGGTGTCTTATCTGGAAAATTATCCATCAGGAACAACAAACCGTTTTCATCATCTATTGACAATCTCCTGCCGGTTTCTGTTCCAATAACTTTCAGATTATTCCCCTCAAACCCTTCTCCTGATTTATTTTTTTCAGTATGCACTGCTCCCAGCACAAAAGGTTTCTCGGCATTATTATCTAAAAAATCAACCAATACCTCTTCTCCTACTTCGGGTAAAAACCTGATACCCTTATCTTTTCCAGCATGAGGCGTAACAACATTCAGCCAGGGTGTCTTATCGTCAGTACCCTGCCAGGGGAAATGCACTTTCACACGATCCAGTCCATCAGCATCTTCATTATCTACAATTTTAGCCGGTTGCGATTTACAAGCTGTATATTCAAATGGGTTTGTATAAGGCGGCACTTCCACTTCGGCCGGGATAGCAGTAAACTGGTTTTGATAATTGGTTTCGTTTGAACAGGTATGATGAATTTCGGTGATGAAATATTCCCCGGCGCTGTTACCCGCCTCATCCATTATTTTTATTTTACTGGTCAGCTTTAAGCTACTGTTATAACTTCGTGCTCTTACAACCACAGCAGAAGCTGCAGCAGCTTTCTGGCTCAATGCAGTCATGTCGGATAACAGTTGCGGCGTTGCAGCTGCTGATATATGTGTCATTGACTGGTTTGCACCATAAGCTGTTTCTCCGGCATGCAGGGCAGCTCCCATAAATCCGTCGGCACTGCTGCTTTGTGGCTGATGCGACATTTCCTCGCCACTATGCCTGTCGAAAGAGGTATTGTTTTGCGGAGCCCTTGCCAGCTTGGCTGATATATCTACCTGCACTACATCCTGTCCCTGGTTTAATGTAATGGCATCTCCGGATGGTGCTGCCAAAACCAACTCTGTTCCATCATAATAAAGCCATTCGCCATAACGTGTGGCCAGTGATTTTAAAAATCCAAAACCGGTCTGGTTATATTGAACAGTATAAAATAATTCGCTGCTGTTGGTTGGCGAAAGATTAACTGTTGTCCCTTCAGTACTGTTTACGGTATTAAATATCTGGCTGAGGCTTTTTTTATAAAATGATCTGCATTCCGGTACCTGGTCAAGTTTTATAAAAAGACCCTTGCCGGTTATCTCGTAAGATACACCAAGGCTGTCCTGGTTATTACAGGTTATTGCAAAGATGATACCCTTAAATGTAAAGTCATCACCTATTGTTATGGTTATTTCCTTCGCAAGGTTATCAGAATAAAAACTAACGTGGGCCGACAACGACGCTTCACCTTCCGGCTGGCGCCAGGTAAAATGAAAAGAGTTTACGTCGGCGAGCTGCTGATTAATTATCAGATTTGAGAAAATGATATCTTCATCATTCCCTTCAACCCGTATTTTAGACTGCGTTAGTTGAAAGGCCATAACTTATCTTGTTTATTTATTTAACAGGCACTATATATCAGCAAACAAAAAGTTGATTGCAAATAATGCTCACGGTTGCCGGTGATTTAAAATAATGCCTGGTCCTGATCTTAAACCCAGTCATTGGTATGTGTGCCACTGCCCATGGTTATTTCCTTGGCTGAAATGGTAAACATCACTGATAATGGTTCGCTGCCTTCAGAATTGAAGCTTTCGGAAAAAGCCACCAGGTATCCTTCTTTAAACTTTAATTCTTTGAGTGTGGCATCCGAATCCCGTTTGATGAAGATAATACTGCCATCTTTTCTTTCGAAACTGTTACACATCCACTCAAACAATTCCGTTCCGTTATTTCCCTCAACAGTTACAGTAATGGTACCGCCCCTGGTGATTGATGAAGGACGGCCTGTTGCATCAACATCCTGCGATAGGGAATAAGAAACACCCAATACATTAAGTTCAATTGACCCTGCTTTAAATTTAGCTTTAAAACTCATAACTTTTAATTTAATAGTTTATAAAAAATGTTGAATGATCGAAAGGTTCTTCAGGCAGATCTTAATCCTCTTTATAAATGAAATTATCAGAACAATTTTTGCTGATTTGGTAATATTGTAAAAGGGGATATTGTCTATATAATTCCGGAAAAAGAGGGTTTACCAAATCCAGTAACAATTTTACAACAAAAAAAGTAAGAAACAAATAATTTTTTTTAAATACTTTCACTGTAAACGGCTGGATTTCAGCTTTTGGCAAAATTGCGGCACCAGGCATCATTCTTTGAAAGAATTTCATTATTAAGTTATTTATAATTAATTTCGGACTACTGACCACTATTCAGGAAAAGCCTCTCTATCCTTAAAACCTGCCCCGGATAAACAACCAGCTTTTAAAACCCGTAATGCAACAACAAAAAGAATATCATTCTGCTGCACACACTTTTCTGAGGTCGGAATCATTTTGTGCTGAAATGATCGCTAACGGATTATCTTTTAATGAGATAAGACTGATCAGCAACAGTAATTTTAAAAAAAGTTTCAGAAATGAAATTGATGAAGTCCGTTTCAGCGAAAATGAAATAACGCGTGGTTTGGAAATGGAGCTGGTAATAAACCGTGATGGAATTTATGACAGGTTACCGGAAGGGCTATTTCACCAATCGAAGGGTAACAGTAAAACTTCCACTACTGCCTTGATGACAGACGAGTACCGCCGTTTTAAAGAAGAAGAAAAGATGGCAAGGAAGTTCTTTCAACCCATAGAGCAGGAAATATTCCGCTATTCCACATTAGTGGAACAGGAAGAGTTAAACCTTGCATTTGGAATATTAAATGGTGATTTGAAGAGTGAATTGTTTGAGTTTTGGGATATTCCCGATGGTTTGCCAGCCGGCCCTGTTAAAAAGCTTGTACAGATCATGCCCTGGGTTAAAATGATCAAAGGTAACCTGGAACAGACAGCTAAAGCATTGGAGCTTATCCTTGATAAGCCTGTTCAGTTCTGCGAAAAGGAAATGCATGAACAACAGGTTCCGGGGAACAATATGAGCGGCAGCCTGTTTGAACTGGGTATAAATTCAGTACTGGGGAATAGTTTTTGGGAACCCTCCCTAACCTGGGAATTTAATATTGAAAATATAACAAAAAAAGAAATAGAAACATACAGGCCAACCGGAGCTTATGGCAAATTATTAAAACAATTTGAGGAAATATTTATTCCTTTACAAATTGATATTATATTTGACTATACAGTTCTTCAGGCCGAAGATTTTGAAACTGAAGAGATACTGGGCTTCAGCCTCTCCCTTTAGGGCGTTCATGTAAAAGCTAATAATATGCTGATCAAATTTTTCTGGATATATATAGGCAGTTTTTTTGCATGCTCGGTTGCATTGATCTTTATGGTAAAGAATTTTGCCGACAGCTTTGCTTCCAAGTCCAGGAAACCCATCCTGTGGGGCGGGCTTTCATCTGCAGGGATATCAGGCGGAGCTTACCTGGCCACGTTTATAACAGATCACCTCTTTACCATTTACTGGGTACTGGCTTTTATCTACCTGTTTTTTGGCTTCATTCATGTTATCTTTTTTCATAAAAATTATTTTGCATCCAACAAGAACAACCGCAACAGGGTTATCATTGGCGAAATTTTATTCGGCCTTTCCCTGATCATGTTTACTATTGTTATCTTTTCATCACTTCAATACTTTTTAAGGGATAAGGATTTTTTGTTTTTCCCGATGTTGATGACAACCCTTTGTTTTTTTATCCCCATTGTGCTGCTATATACTTTTGAGGCAGCTTACAAGATACCCTTACCGGTTTTCCCAACCTGGTATTACCCGGTTAATAATCCCATTGAATTACCTGATGAAAAACTGAATGAAAAAATACTGGTTATAGCATTTGAGATCGTTAAAAATTCTGCTGAAAGTACAAAAACCAATTTCAGGGCTAAGGGGCCCGAAGCGATGCAGTTGGGAGATCTTTATTACCATTTTTTAAACGATTATAATGAGGTGCAAAGCGAAACACCAATAGAATATACCGACAAACAGAATAATCCGCAGGAGTGGTGGTTCAGGATAAAACCCAAATGGTATCAGCGGCAGCGCATACTTGACCCTGATTTAACTATTAAAGAAAACCAGGTGAAAGAAAACAGCATCATTATTTGCGAACGTATTATTCAAGATCAAGAAAATTAACATGAGAGATAAACAAAAACATTTTCCGGTTAACTGGATCGATGGCATGAAGATCAATAAAAATCATTTTATTGAACAGGACAATGCCTGGATGGATGCATTGCA
>Ga0138256_10000330_pt1 | contig 53795 bp, 53 predicted proteins | sample KNB2016incub_MG_FD_105486 | JGI IMG/M metagenome (GOLD analysis project Ga0138256, IMG submission 105486) | Active sludge microbial communities from wastewater in Klosterneuburg, Austria - KNB2014incub_MG | ecosystem: Engineered > WWTP > Activated sludge > Unclassified | place: Austria...
CTTCAGATAGTCGAGCAGTCGGCGACGCTGCGAGACCATCTTCAGAAGGCCGCGGCGCGAATGGTTGTCTTTCTTGTGCTCCTTGAAGTGGTCGGTCAGGTAGTTGATGCGATGCGTAAGGATCGCGACCTGCACTTCGGGGCTGCCCGTGTCACCTTCGGTGCGGGCGAATTGCTTGATCAGGGAGGCTTTTGCCTCCGGCGTGATCGACATCGGGTTTCTCCTTGGGCCGCTTGGCCAGTCTATTGGTTGAACACGCGAACCGGCATGAATCTGCCGGCCCGGACTTCACCCAGGGCAACACCGAATTGTCCTTCGCCCACCTTTTCAGTGGCCAGACAAATGCGGGAAGCATCCTCCCCGTTCACTTGACGAGGACGGCGCATCTCCCGAAACGCCTCGACCTGATGGGGCAGAAGTACGATCTCTCGGCCCTGCCTGAGCCTGGACGCCTCTTCCCTGGTGATGGCCAGCGCCGGGATGTCGTCCAGCGCGGTCTCGAGGGGAACAAGCTTGTCGTCCAGCGCGGCCTTATCGCTCATTTGCTGCAGGATTGAAAGCTCAATTGCCCCGTCGACGGAAAATGCTCCGACACGTGTCCGGCGCAGCGCCGCCACATGCCCTTCGGCCCCTAGGGCAACCGCAAGGTCACGTACGAGAGCCCTGATATAAAACCCTTTTCCGCACGTAACCGCGATAACCGCCAAGTCTTCCGACGGGCAATCGACCAGCTCGGCTTTGTGCACCACCACGGTGCGCGGCTGCAGCTCCACCTCTTCCCCGTCGCGCGCCAGGTCATAGGCCCGCTCGCCATTAACCTTGATCGCGGAATAGATGGGCGGCGTCTGCTCGATCTCGCCAACGAAGCCTTTCAGCGCTTCCTCGATCGCTGCGCGAGCCGGCCGGACGCCCGATATCCCCGTCACGGCGCCCTCGCGATCCTGTGTGGTCGTCGAAGACCCCCATCGGATCGTGAACACGTAATCCTTGTCCGCCTCCATGACGTAGCCGACCGTCTTGGTCGCCTCGCCAAACGCCAGCGGCAGGATGCCTGACGCCAACGGGTCCAGCGTGCCGCCGTGTCCTGCCTTCTGCGCATTGAACACGCGCCGGCAGATTCCCACCGCCTGCGTCGAGGTCACGCCCTCCGGCTTGTCGAGCACCAGCCAGCCATGAACCGGCTCGCCCTTCTTCTTGCGGGACATTGTTCTCTCCAGGCGCCGCCGAGGGATCAAACCCCGGCCGGGTCGAGTGTTGGGAGCGCGGGAGTAAGGGGGATGGGAGAAGGGGTCAAGGTCTGCTCAGCGGTCGAACTGGTTCAGTGGGAGGGGAATTGCCTCCACCAGTGCGAAGAACGGGGAGTTGGATCGCCGCGTCTTCGCGGTGAGGCGGAGGAGCGGCCCCCCGGCAATTCCGCGGAATCCAATCCCGGCCGCAAACCATCTTTCCCAACAAACTCAACGCCCACGCGCGAAAGCAGATTGGGGGGGACGAGCCCCGCTTAGCCCCACCCCCTGTGAGATATTGCCCATGTCGCCCCGCTAGGGCCGCCTTGAAGCGGCTCGCCCAACCATGCCGGGCGCCCCCGCATCCCCGGCCCTCTATCTGGGCCAGGTCTGAAGCATCCCACGCCCGTGCGATCGGGGGATTGCGTCGGATGAGTTAGCGCGCCGCAGCGCCGAACCTGTGGTCAAGATCGACCAGAGCATCGGCCAGTCCCAGCGCCGCTTCGATATCGCCGCGCAGCCGCAGCAGTGTCTCGCGACTGGCTGCAGGCTTGGTAAAGGCGGGCGGTTGGAACAGCTCGCGGCCAAAAGCTTTCGGCGTCGCCACGGTCAGACGCGATCCGGTGCAAAGCAGTACTGGCCGCCCGAAATCGCCACGCTCGCCCAGCCGGAGCAGCTTCTCCATCAGCGCGGGATGGAGCAGGGCGCGCGCAGCGATCTGGTCTGTCGAATAGACTTCGTAGACCCGCTCGAACGCCACATCCTCCAGCTTCACCCGCTGGCGCCCGCGGGCGGCGAGGCGGTCACGAAGATTCCCGAACGCGCCCGCATCGGAAACAACGGCGGTCGTCGCCTCCGTGTCGCGGCGAAGATCGATGTCGATTAGGAGTCCGTCAAAAACCGTCGTGTCCCTTTTCTTCTCCTCGGCGTTCATCAGCTTCAGCTCGACAATGTTGATCGGCAGCCCACGATAGGTCCCCGCCAGTTCGTTCGTCGCGCGGGCTTCGCCGAAATTCCTGAACACATGCTCGGCCTTCAGGCGCGCAAGATCGGGCATCACCGCATTGCGCCATGTAATCTCCCCGAAAGACGCTGCGAGTCTTGGCAGCACACGTTCGCGATAGAGTTTGTCGTATTGCAGCGAGAGCTCGTGCATCGACCAAAAATAGCCGACGAACCCGCCGACAATAATCACCACGATGAAGTCCATCGTATCGCCCGGCGCGCCGGTCAGCGCCAGCAACGTCCACGCGCACAGCCCCACGCCCGCACACGCCGGCACGCGCCAGGCTGAGCGTTCCTTCACCTGCCGCGAAATATCCTGCCGATACATCTCAAGGTCGGTCAGGATCGCATGCATTTCGCCGCCAATTTCATCGACGCCCATCACTTCGGGAAGATGCGGCTTGGGCGGCACTGACAGATTGATCGCGATCCAGCCGCCCACCGCCGCAATCAGCAGCGCTACAAAGAACCCGCCGAACACAGCTGTCGCGAGGCCGACCACGCCCGGCGTGCGCGAATTCGCCGCCACCGCAATCCCGATCCAGGCGATCGCCGCAAGTCCCAGGAAAGCGGTGAACACCACGCGCCCGATCTGGCTGTTGGGCGGGACCTTCCCTGGAATTTCCTGTGCAGCCTGCGTCGTCATCGGCCCGAATATAGCCCACCGCTTTGGCCTTGCGAACAGTTGGGACTAACACTTGGATCAACCTAAACATAAAGAGAGAAACCTCTTTTCGCGCGAACTCGGCACGATCCGCCCAATCGAGGCTGCTATAATTCTCGTCCCTGCAAGAATACTCCCCGCCGTGGCGGCGGCGTCACGGCGCAGCAGGCCTGTGTGCGGTGCTCGCGCGTTCGCCGCCCGCGATTGTCATTCGCTCCGCAACGCTGATAGCTTTTTCAAAAGACCTGCTCGGGACGCGCTCCATGAACAAGACCTTGTTCGCCTGCCTCAGCCTCGCCGCCATAGCAGGGGCTGCGCTGACGCTTCAGGCGCAGCCGCAAGCTGCTCTGCCAGCCGCCAGCGACGACGCGCCAACCGATTATTCCAAATGGAGCCAGCCCGCCCTCGAGGCCGAGCTCAAACGCCTCGCGATCGTCGAGCAAAAGGTGCTGATGCCGATGCGCGACGGCGTGCACCTCTCGACCGATATCTATCGCCCGAAGGATGCGACCGGCCCGGTGCCGACCATTTTCGTGCGCACGCCTTACAACATGAACACGCTGACCGGCGGCTCGCTGCGCCAGGTCGTCGAGGCGGTTGACCGGGGCTACGCCTATATCGGCCAGAACGAGCGCGGCCGTTATTTTTCCGAAGGCGAATTCGAGATCCTTGGCTATCCGCGCACCGACGGTTACGACGCGCTCACCTGGATTGCCGACCAGCCTTGGTCCAACAGGAAGGTTGGCACGCTCGGCTGCTCATCCACTGCCGAATGGCAGCTCCAGCTCGCCGCCACCAACCATCCTGCGCATGCAGCCATGGTGCCGATGGCCTCCGGCGCCGGCATCGGCCGCGTCGGCGAATTCCACGAGCAGGGCAACTGGTATCGCGGCGGCGTGCCGCGCACGCTCTTCACCATCTGGCTGTACGACACCGACAATCCGATGCGCGCCCAGATCCCGGAAAATCTCGATCCGAAGCTGCGCCAGTACCTCTCACAGTACAGCGACCTCAATCCGAAGAAGCCCGACGTCACCTGGTCGAAACAGGTCTGGCACTTGCCCTATGCCGAAATGCTGACCTCGCTGGGCGAGCCGGCCGGCACGAATGAGAAGCTGATCGCCCGTGCAAAGCCGGATGATCCGGAATGGTTCAAGGGCGGCCTCTACCACGACAATGAAAAGTGGGGCGTGCCCGCGCTGTGGTACAATTCCTGGTACGACGTTTCGATCGGCCCCAACCTCGCGCTCTACAATCACGCGACGAAAGCTGGCGTCGACGCCGAAGCGCGCGATAACCAGTACGCGATAGTCGGCCCCAGCGTTCATTGCGCCTTCGCTTCGCTTGGACCCAACTTCCGGTCAGGCGACCGCGTCCTCGGCGATACGACGATGGATGTGAACGGCGAAGTCTGGAAATTCTTCGACCGCTTCCTCAAGAGCAAGCCGGAAGCCTTCCCCTCAACGACGCCAAAGATCCGCTATTATTCGATGGGCGACAACCAGTGGAAGACCTCACACCAATGGCCGCCGAAAGAGGCGCAAGAGACGCGGCTCTATCTGCAGTCCAACGGCAAGGCGAACTCGATGTTCGGCGACGGCAAGCTCTCATTCTCGCCGCCGCCCGCGAGCCAGTCTGCTGATAACTTCGTCTATGATCCGATCAACCCGGTGCAGACCATCGGCGGCGGCGATTGCTGCAATGGCGGCGTCGTCGTGCCCGGCGCGTTCGACCAGCGCCCGGCCGAGGTTCGTCACGACGTTTTGGTTTATACATCTGACCGGCTGACCGCGCCTGTCACCGTCGCCGGTTTCGTCGATGCGATCCTGCATGTCTCGTCCGACGTGAAGGACACCGACTTCGCCGTAAAGCTGGTCGACGTCGCGCCCGACGGGACTGCCTACATTCTCGACGACACCATCCTGCGCACCCGCTTCCGCGAAGGCTATGACCGCGAAGTCTTCATGGAGAAGGGCAAGACCTACAAGCTCGACTTCACGCCCATGTCCACGGCCAACACCTTCCTGCCGGGCCATCGCATTCGTGTAGAAGTGTCCTCCTCCTCATTCCCGAAATACGGACGCAACCTCAATACGGGCGGCCGCAACGAATTCGAGAAGGACGGCATCGTCGCGAACAATCAGGTTAAGCACACCAGCTCACAGCCGAGCTATATCGTGCTGCCGATCATGAAATAGGCATTGGGTCGGAACGCTCCTGCCGGTCGGGGGCGCTCCCTGATCAGCTGCATGGCGCACGCCAGGGGGCGAAGCACGATCGAAAGCTTGCCAGCGCGCTGCAGGGCTGGCCATCTGTTCCGGACAAATGGCTGCTGGGATAATCCATGCTGAAATGGTTGAGCCTGATTACCGTGGTCGCACTGGCCGCGGGAATCGCGGGTGGCGCGCTTGTGGGCGCTTCCGGCAATGCCGGTCTCATCGGCTTCACGACCGAGGTCGAGTATGTCGGCGCTCTTTGGTTGAACCTGCTGCGCATGACGGTCGTGCCACTGGTGTTCTCGCTGCTGGTCACCGGCGTCGCCTCGGTCGCCAATGCCGCTTCGACGGGCAGGCTCGCGGCGCGCTCGCTGATGGTGTTTGGCGTGCTGCTCGTCGCGGCAACCGTGTTCGCTTGGCTCGCCTTCCCGGCTTTCCTCGCCCTGTGGCCGGTTGATCAGACCGCTGCGGCCGCTTTCATTTCGGGCGCAGGCGCTGCTCCGGTGACGCCCGCCTCGCCGCCGACCATCGGCGCCTGGCTCGCCGCCCTCGCTCCCGGCAATCCCATCGCCGCCGCGGCAGAGGGCGCGATCCTGCCGCTGGTCGTCTTCGCCTTGTTCTTCGGTTTCGCCGCCACGCGCCTTCCCGAAGCTCAGCGCGAATCCATGGTCGCTTTCCTCCGCGCCGTGGGCGACACGATGATCGTCATCGTTCGCTGGGTTCTCCTGGCTGCGCCCATCGGTGTGTTTGCGTTGGCGCTAGGCGTCGGCCTCACGGCCGGCGTGGGGATTGTCGGCCTGATTGCGCAGTACATCGTTATCGTCTCGGTTGTGACCGCCGCCGTCGTGCCGATCGCATTCCTCTTCGCGATTCTCTGGGGCAGGGTCAGCGCCGGCTATTTCGCCAACGCGACCGCGCCGGTGCTGGCCGTCGCGATCTCCAGCCGTTCCTCGCTCGCTTCGCTGCCGCTCATGGTCGAACGCTCGCGCGACGCCCTCAACGTGCCCGAGCGCGTGGCCAACATCGTTCTGCCGCTCGCGGTTGCGGTGTTCCGCATGACCAGCCCGGTTGCAAACCTTGGCGTGGTTTTCTTTTGCGCCGCCGTGTTCGGCGTCGACCTCACGCCCGACAAGATTCTGGTCGGCGGCTTCGTCGCCATCGCGATCAGCATCGGCTCGGTCGGCTTGCCGGGCGAGATTTCCTTCATTGCCAGCGTCGCGCCGATCTCGATGGCGATGGGCGTTCCGATCGAACTGCTGGGCATTCTCGTCGCGGTCGAATCCGTGCCCGACATCTTCCGCACAGTGGGCAACGTCTCAGGCGACATGGCCGCCACGGTCATCGCCGCAAAGGGGCATCCAGCTAGTCCGCCGTCCCCCGCCAGCTCACCCGCGGCGGCGTCCGTCTGACCACGCGGGCTGCGGTTAGCACTTCATCAATCGCGGCCGCCACCATGTCAGGCCGGTGGATGAAAAAGGCGTGGTTCGAATCCGGCACGATCTGCAATCGTCCCCGGCTCGACCAAGTCGCGATATCCGCCTGCAGCTGGCGCCACACAACTTCGCCCTCCGGCGTATCTGCTCCAGAAGTGAGGCCGTCTGCTGAAAGCAGGTAGGCGTCATGCGCGTCGGCGCGCTTACGCGCCTGCGTCTGTTCCGGCAACTCCCGCGCGAGCACCACGACGGGCCAGTTCTGCAGGTCGCGATATTTCCCCGCCACTTCCATCGTGCGTGGCCGATTGCGCGCCTCGCGCGCATTCGCCTGAGCCGACTTCGGATAGAAAGCCCGCACATCGTCTGAAATCGATGGGTCCGCCGGATAGGGCGACAGCCGCATCAGGCCGGTCCATTTGAAAGCAAGCCCGAGTTCCTCCGCCGGCGTCACATAATCGCCGGTCGGCAACCCGGCTTCCCGGAAGCGCTTTTCCTGATCGGGATGCGAGGAATCGGCGAACACCATGCCCGCGATCTCGTCGCGATAGAGCCCGGCGAAAATCAGATTATAGAGCCCACCTCTGGAATGGGCGACCATCACATAGGGCGGCTTCTCGCCCGCGGCTTCCAGCGCCGCGTGAAGATCGTGGGCCACTTCCTCCGGTTCGAATTTTGCGGTCGCCGGGTCGCTCCAGAGAATGCCCGCGCGGCTGTAGGCGCAGGCCCTCGTCTTGCCGGAGACTTTCGCCATCACCGGCTTCCAGCCCAGCGAGCCCAGCAGGTCGCCGCCCGCCTGGAACACGACGGTCGGCCCGCCTTCGCCCCGACAGTCGATCTGGATCCGCCGTCCGCCGATATCGACCAGCTTGCCTTCGACCGGGTGCTCGCGGACCGCTTCTGCTTCGAGGAAGGTCTCGCAGGCGGAAAGGGCAGGCATGCAGGCGAGCGCGAGGGCGGTCGCCGCCGCGCGTCCAGCCCCTGCCTTGCGCCAAAGATTCCGCATCACCTGCATTTTGTAGGCGCCACAGTCGGCGGGCGCTACATCACAAATAGGTAAGACGCAGTCGACCGGACATGGAACCCGGCCGGGATAGCCGACGTCGGGTGCTCAATCGCAAAACTTACGAACGGATCGTCACTTTCAGCGGGCCCATATCCGAGGAGATTTCGAATGTATCGCCGGACGTCTTGCCGTCCGGGTATTCGGTGCACTGGTCGATCATGCCAAAGGCCTCGAGCGTGATGCAGAGCTTGTTGCCGTCGGTCCTGTACTTGCCTTCGATCTGGCCTTCGAAGCCCGAAAACGTGCCGTCGGGGTTGTAGACGATCTCCCCAGCCTGGCCCGCAACTTCCATCGTGACGCCTTTTTCCACCACGGCCTTGATCGTATCGGAGGGAGGGGCGGCATCCTGCGCGAGCGCCGGCGCGGCCAGCAGGACGGCGGCCAGAGCGAATGTGGTCAGTTTCATTTAATATCCTCCCAGAAACGCCGCGGTTCCCTAGCACCGAACGGCCGTCCCAAACAGGGGCGGATACAGCGGCAGGTGCATTCCGCCTCCGGACAAGCTAACGGAAAACCATGACGTTCCGCGCTGCCTGCCTCACGCTTTTCCCGGAAGCTTTCCCCGGCATTCTCGGCGTTTCGATCGTCGGGGCGGCCCTGCGGCAGGGCGTTTGGCAGCTCGACACGGTCGACATCCGCGAACACGGGACCGGCAAGCACCGCAATGTCGACGACACCCCGTCGGGAGGCGGCGCCGGCATGGTGATGCGAGCTGACGTTGCGGCGGCGGCGATAGACAGCGTCGAGCAGGCTGGTCGCCCACGCATCTATCTGTCGCCGCGCGGCAAGCCGCTGACCCAGGCCCGCGTGCGTGAACTGGCGGCCGGCCCCGGGGTCATACTGCTCTGCGGCCGGTTCGAGGGGCTGGACGAACGGGTGATCGAGGGCCGGGGTCTTGAGGAAATCTCGATCGGCGATTTCGTCCTGGCCGGCGGCGAGGTTGCCGCGCAGGCTCTGCTGGAGGCCTGCGTCCGGTTGCTGCCCGGTGTCGCAGGCAACGCCGAGTCCCTTACGGAAGAAAGTTTCGAGACCGGACTGCTCGAACACCCTCACTATACCCGGCCGCAAACGTGGGAAAATCGCGAGATTCCGGCGGTATTAACCTCTGGCGATCATGCAAAGGTCGCAGCCTGGCGACGAAATCAGGCCGAGGAGTTGACTAAAGCCCGCAGACCCGATTTATACGCCGCTTCCCGCGACGCCCCCCTTCCAAGGGCGAAGCCGCGCGACTGAAAGACAGACAGATGACCGCTCACCTTATCAAGACCCTCGAACGCGAGGAAATCGCCCGCGTCACCGAAGGCAAGAAAATCCCTGATTTCGCCCCCGGCGACACGTTGCGCGTCAACGTGAAGATCAAGGAAGGCGACCGTGAGCGGGTCCAGGCTTTCGAAGGCCTCTGCATCGCACGCGCGGGCCAGGGTCTGAACGAGAATTTCACCGTCCGCAAACTCTCGTTCGGCGAAGGCGTCGAGCGCGTGTTCCCGGTGAACTCGCCCATGCTGGAGTCGATCGAAGTCCGCCGCAAAGGCAAGGTGCGCCGGGCCAAGCTGTATTACCTGCGTGGCCTGACCGGCAAGCGCGCCCGTATTGCTGAGAAGACAAGCACGCGCGGCGCCGGCGGCGCCGGCGGCGCCGGCGGCGCTGACGAAGCCTAAGGCTGATCCCAGACCGTCTGCCTTCTTCCTGCTCCGATCTCGTGGTCTGAACCGCTTCACGCGGCGCCGCCGCGTGTGACCCAGAGACGGGGAGGGACGGACGATGGCCATCTCCACATTGCGAAACTCAACCCTGCCATCTACGGCGCCGGGCGACACTCGCCAGCGCATCCTTGATGTCACGCAGGCCGGTGTGCTCGAGAAGGGTTTCGCGGCGACGTCGATCGAAGAAATCATCGTGGCCGTCGGCATCACGAAATCCGGGTTCTTCTACCATTTCGCCGACAAGGGCGAACTCGCGCATGCGCTGCTGGAGCGCTATCTCTCGCAGGAGCAAGTGCTGTTCGATGGCATTTTCGCCCGCGCTGACGAACTGTCTGAAGATCCTCTGCACGCTTTCCTGATTGCGATGAAGCTGTTCGGGGAGCTGTTCGAAAATCTCCCCCAGGCGCATCCGGGCTGCCTCACTGCGGCTTTCTGCTATCAGGACAGGCAATTTGACCGCCGCGTGCGCGAACTCAACGCGGCGGGTCTGACCGCATGGCGCAATCGTTTCACGGTCCGGCTGGAGGCCATCGCGGAACTCTATCCGCCGCGGATGAACGTGAAGCTGACCGACGTCGCCGACATGCTCTCGGCGCTGGCCGATGGCGGGATCATCCTGTCCAAGGCGCTCGATGAGCCGCGCGCGCTGGCGGCTCAGATTAATCTTTATCGTGAATTCGTCCGCGCGCTGTTTCTGGGCGCGCCGACGCAGGCCTGAAAACAAACGCCCCACCCGGCAAGGCCGAATGGGGCGACAGACGCTTCAGGTCGATCAAAGGCACGTCTCGAACTCTACTCCAAACTTTGGCTACTTGCCGGCGTCTTGCAGATTCCATTTGTAGTACACGTCGTGGTCGCACATGGCCTGCGCCACGCCGCCAATCTTACCGGGCGTGAAGCGTTCATTGTGCAGCCACTTGGCGGCCGCATCGTCAAGCCGTTGTGAGCCGCTAGTCCCGGCAATGTTCACCGAGGTCACACGGCCCTGCGGGTTCACGCAGACACGCAAGTGCGTCGCGCCCTGTTCACCGGCCCGCAGCGCTGCGGGCGGGTACGCCGGCTTGGCGCCAGGGTTCAGCTTCGGCGCAATGCGATCCGTGCCGACTGCAGGAGCAGGCGCTGCGGGAATCGGGTCAGGGACAGGTGCAGGCTCGGCAACGGGCGCGACCATCACAGGCAGCGTCTCGACGACAAAATCGATTTCGGGGGCAACCAGCTCTGGCGCGGCCGGCGGCGCCTCGATCGGTTTTTCAACCTTCTTGATCTCCTCCACCGGTTTTACGGGCGGCGGCGTGATAATCACCATCTCCATCGCGCGCTCATCCTTGGGCGTGATGTCAAGGTTCATGCCTTCAGCAAGCGCGTAGCCGAATGCAAACGTGAGAGCTGTTGCAGTGACGATCCCGACGACGCGGGTCTTGCTGTTGGAGTGCTGCGCCGTTTCATACATTGACCGCCTCCTCCGAAGCGCGGCAGGCCCAACGCCTCCGCAAGAACCTTCAACGAATGTGGTGACGCTCTACGGCGCTCACCAAGTACTTCTGTCTCGAGAACGCAGTGAATTTGCAGCCAGTTCCGAAACGAACTCAGCTCAATTCGGGCGAGGACATGCCTAACAAAGGCGACATGCAGGCGCTTCTTGAACAACTTCGCGTTCATGGCGTCTGACAAGGCGTCGCGTCATGTCGATCAGCCTGTTGCGCGCGGCGCGCGAAAGCGCTGCTCCGCCAGCGCGCGTGGATCGGGATCGCTGTCCACCCCGCCATTCATCGTGAGCTGCATCAGCACCGTGTCGCACCATCGACCGTGCTTGAAGCCAGAACCGACGATCCGACCGGAATGCAAAAAACCCATCGCCTCATGCAGCTTCACCGACGGCTGGTTCACCTCGCCATCGCCGATGACAGCGATCATCTGCCGGAAGCCCAACGCCTCACTACGCGCGATGAGCTCGGTCAGCAGCAAGCGTCCGATGCCCTGGCCCTGTGAGTCCGACGCAATGTAGATCGAGTCCTCGGCCGTGAAGCGATAGGCCGGGCGCGTGCGAAAGGGGCCCGCGTAGGCGTAACCGATCAATCTCCCATCGCCGTCGCCTTCCTCATGGACGGCAACGAGGTAGGGAAAGCCTGCTTGCACGAGCGCGTTGTAGCGCGCTGTCATTTCGGCCAGCGATGGCGGGTCATATTCATAGCTCGCCGTGCCGTGGACGACGGCGTGGGCGTATATGTTCGTGATCGCCTGCAAGTCACCGGGCTTCGCGGAGCGAACCTTCGGCGTCATCATCCCGCAACCCGCTTTCCATCCGCATCGACCAGCGGCGTCCCATCTTCCTTTGCAAAGGGGCCGGCTGGCCAGCAGTCGAGCAGGTCAAGCACTGCGGCGCTATCGGGGCGGCACAGGCGCGTACCCTTGGGTGTCGTCACGAAAGGCCGGTTCACCAGGACAGGATGCGTCACCATGGCCTCGACAAGCTGGTCGTCCGTCACGTCGGGATCAAGCAAACCGAGCGCCGCGGCCGATGTGTTCTTCTCGCGCAAGACTTCGCGCGCGCTGACGCCAGCAGCTTCAAACAGCGTCAGTAGTTGCAAGCGCGTCCAGCCAGCGACCAGGTACTCTACGACGTTCGGCCGATAGCCCGCAGCCTCGATGATCGCGAGCACATTGCGGGACGTGCCGCATTCGGGATTGTGAAAGATCGTGACGGGAAAATCCTCGCCCGCCATGCCGGCCTCAGGTTGCGCGCTCGACCATCAGCTTCTTGATCTCCGCGATGGCTTTCGCCGGGTTGAGCCCCTTCGGGCAGACCTGCGCGCAGTTCATGATGGTGTGGCAGCGATATAGCTTGAACGGATCTTCGAGATCGTCGAGTCGCTCGCCCGTCGATTCGTCACGGCTGTCGATAATCCAGCGATAGGCCTGCAACAGGGCCGCCGGCCCGAGGAACTTGTCGCCATTCCACCAATAGCTCGGGCACGCGGTCGAGCAGGAGGCGCACATGATGCACTCGTAGAGGCCGTCCAGCTTCTTGCGGTCGTCCTCGGTCTGCTTCCACTCTTTCTGCGGCTCGGGCGTCGTCGTCTTCAGGTAGGGCTGCACATAGGTGTGCTGTGCGTAGAAGTTGGTCAGGTCGGGAACGAGGTCCTTCACCACCGGCTGGTGGGGCAGGGGCGAGATGGTGATCGTGCCCGAGAATTCGTCGTGGCCCTTGGTGCAGGCGATCGTATTGCCGCCGCCAATGTTCATGGCGCAGGAGCCGCATACGCCCTCGCGGCACGAACGGCGGAACGTCAGCGTTGGGTCTATCTCGTTCTTGATGTAGATGAGCACGTCGAGGATCATCGGGCCGACCTTGCTCATGTCGACGCGATAGGTGTCCCAACGCGGTTTCTTGCCGTTTTCCGGGTCGTAGCGGTAAATCTTGAAGGTGCGGGTTTTCTTGGCGCCGCCACGCGCGGGCCATTCCTTGCCGCGCGTTATTTTGGAGTTCTGCGGAAGCGTAAGTTCGACCATGCGCGCGTGGGCCCCAAGCGTCCTGAAACTGGCGGCAATCTAGCGGTGGATTCGTAAATTGAAAGCGCCGGAAAGTCGCGGCGGATCAGGTATTTGCGCCAATCTAGTCGCGCCGGAACAGGTTCCTGATCTTCGAGACGATCGAACGCCTGAGGCCATAGGCCTTTCGGGCCGCGGAAGGGCGGTCCAGATGTAGCATTTCGGTCACTCCGGCCTTCTCCAGCGCCTTGGCCAGCTTGACCGTGCCGTGAATCGCGGCGGCTTCGAGTTCGTCGCGATAGATCGGGGTCGGGGCCCAGAAATCGACGGCGTCGCCGTTCGGCAGGCGCATCCGCTCAAACCCGTCCGCTGGCAGGCGCGGTCGAATAAAGGCGAAGGCTACCTGTTTGGTGTTCTCGAACACCGCCTTGGGCTTTTTGGAAAACTGGACCGTTTCGCCCGCGCTGACCCGTACATTCTGGATGTGAACCAGCTTGGCGAACTGGCGCACCGTGTTGGCCGCCAGATTCAGCATGGCGAGATCGGCTTTCGGATCTCCCCGCTGCGGCGTCGCCAGCACGAATTCCATCCGGGCCTTGCCGCCGGGCGACATCACATCGCCGCCCTTTTTCAGAGACGATCCATAGGTGCAGACATAGGCAAACCTGCGCTCACCTTCAGGCGGGATCACCATCACGTCGACGGGCGGTCCTGGCTCCTTGGATTTTTCGGCCCAGCCATCCTGGTCGGAAAAGGCAATATGCGGCTCACCGAGGCAGCGCGTGAGGTGCAACTGCACCTCTTCGCGGAACTCCTCGCCTGTGTGACCGGTTTCGGTCCGGCGACCCCAGATGCTCTGCATCCGTGAGGTATTGTTTCTTCAGCGCGGCGCGTCAACCGCGCGGGCTGAAATCAACGCATCCGTGACCAAATTTGCCGCAGGCCCGCGCTCAGAAAGTCCCGTTCAGAAACATCGGTGCACGGGCGAAACAAGGTCAGCGCTGTCGTGCAGCAATGACGTCGCCATAAAACTTTGTCACGGCGGCGACGCCCGCCTCACGCTGGAACCGCGCCATGTCGTAGCTGTCGCGCATGATGCCGGGTGCAGTCTTGCGCGCCGCCCGCACCGCGATTGCTTCGGCAAGGGCGGGGGCGCTTTCCGGCGTCACCAGGCAGTCTTCGCGTCCACGAAACATTTCGGAAAATCCGTCCACCGTGGTGGCGATGATCGGCGCGCTGCAGGCCATCGCTTCCAGCGCCACAAGCGCGAAGGGCTCGCGGCGAGAGGGCATCGTCAGCAGGTCTGCAGCGCCATACCAGGCCGTGGGCATGTTCGAATAGCCGATGAATTTGATACGTGGGTCGCCCGCGCCTCGTGCGTTCATCGCAGCTTCATCGAGGCCGACGCCGACGATAGCAAGGCGCAGGTTAGGATCGGGCAGGGACCGAAAGCCATCGATGAGAAGGTCCACACCCTTCACATGCTCAAGTCGGCCGACATAGACGACAAGGAAATTTCCGGCGTCGGCGCCGGCAGCCTCGCGCGCGGCAGCGATCGCTTCTGCGGAAGAGGGCGCTATGCTGGGGGTCCAGTTGTTGACCTTTTGAATCCGGCCACGGAAACCGGCCAAGGCTTCGCGCTGCCAGTCGGCCAGCATGTGGACGCCTTCGAAATGGCTCATCGTCGCCGGCTTGTAACGGATGTGCAGGGTGACCAGCGCCGGCGGGCGGAAGGGCGCAAATCGCAGCCAGCGTGCAGCGGTGCCGTCATGGCAATGAACGATATCGGGCTTCAGGGCGTACATTGTCTTGAGAAACGAAAACGCGCGCGGTTTTCCGATCACGACACTGCGTACATCCTTGCGTGCAAAATCGAACGCCGTGCCAGGATCCGCGGGCATCGCCACGATCGGCTCATGCCCAAGATCCTTCTGACCGGCGGCAAGATCGAAGGCGTACCGGTTTGCGCCGGACACGGTCGATGTGGAACTGACGTGAAGGATGCGCAAAGCGCCTCTTGTGTCCGGGGCGCAGCACGCGCGGCTTCAGCTTGTGTCCCGTTGGTATCGTGGCGGCGATGCCGGTCAAGCGCTGCTCCCGCAGCAAAGAGCCGAAAATCCCGACGTCCTCTTAAACCAGCCTAAGGACAGTTTTGGCAGCTTCCCTGCTGGGGGGCGCCCATGAATTTTCTCAAGGACTGGACGTCAGGCGAAGGCCGTCTCAGCCAGAAGGGCTATGCGCTCTATTTCCTGGCGCCCGGCGCAGCGCTGATCGTCGCCACATGGCTGGCATTTGCTCTTGCGCCGGGCCTGTTTGGCAGCTCTGGCGCCATTGTCGTGATCGCTCCGTGGGTGCTGTTCCTCGCCATCACGGATGGGCAGAATATTCGGCGCTGTCATGACATCGGCAATTCGGGTCGTCTCTACCGCCTGCTGCGCCCGCTTGTTGTCGTGCTGCCCTTGCTGGCCCTGCTTCTAAATTTCGTGCTGCCCGCTCACATGGCTATGGCCGGCGACGTGCAGGCGCTGGTCTACATGATGGGGCAGGACATGAACGGCTTTTCGTTCGGCCCCATTCCGATGGCGCTGTTTGGCCTTACGCTGGCCGGCATGATTTGCAGTGTCGGCTATCTCGCCGCGATGCCCGGCATGCAGGGGCCGAATGATCATGGCCCAGACCCGCGCTCAGGCGCGAACCTGCCTGGCATTGTGAAGCCTGTGGCGACCGAGGCCGACGATCGCGTGGAGCGCGCGCTGGCCCAGTATCAAGCGCAGCAGAACAAACCCGCCACCCCGATGATCAAGCCGATGCGGAACGGGCCTGTCGGCGCAAGCTTCGGCCGCAAGCGGGCCTAGTAAACCCGAGGCTTGGGTTTGATGTACTCGACGTCGTTCGACATCGTGTAGGCGTGCACCGGGCGGTAATCGAGTTTCACCGCGCCCTTGTCGTCGACCCACGCCAGCGTGTGCTTCATCCAGTTGACGTCGTCGCGCTCGGCGAAATCTTCTCGCGCATGCGCGCCGCGGCTTTCCTGGCGGTTGGCTGCTGAGTTCACCGTGGCGGCCGCCTGCACGATCAGGTTGTCGAACTCCAGCGTTTCGACGAGATCGGTATTCCAGATCAGGCCGCGATCCGTGACGCCGATGTCGGCGATGCCTGCGATCACATCCGCGATGCGCTTCACGCCGCTCTGCAGCGTCTCGCCGGTGCGGAACACGGCGCAGTCTTCCTGCATCGCGCGTTGCATGGTGGCGCGCAGTTTCGCCGTCGGCGTGGCGCCCTTGGCGTTGCGGAATTTGTCGAAGCGGGCGAGGTGATCATCGCCTGCGCCTTTCGGCAGGTCGGTCTGGTTGGCGTTGGCTTCCAGAGCCTCGCCGCAACGCAGGCCCGCCGCGCGGCCGAATACCACAAGATCGATCAGCGAGTTGGAGCCGAGGCGGTTGGCCCCGTGCACGGAAACGCAGGCCGCTTCGCCCACAGCCATCAGGCCCGGCACGATGGTGTCCGGATCGCCGCCAGCCTTGGTCAGCACTTCGCCATGATAGTTCGTGGGGATGCCGCCCATATTGTAGTGCACGGTTGGCAGCACCGGAATCGGCTCTTTTGTGAGATCGACGCCCGCAAAGATCTTCGCGCTTTCCGAAATGCCAGGCAGGCGTTGGTGCAGGATCTTTGGATCGAGGTGGTCGAGGTGCAGGTGGATGTGATCCTTGTGCGTGCCGACGCCGCGACCCTCACGGATTTCCATCGTCATCGCACGTGAGACGACGTCGCGCGAGGCGAGGTCTTTCACGGTCGGGGCATAGCGCTCCATGAAGCGCTCGCCCTTCGAATTGGTGAGATATCCGCCTTCGCCGCGCGCGCCTTCGGTGATGAGGCAGCCCGATCCGTAAATGCCGGTCGGGTGGAACTGCACGAACTCCATGTCCTGTAGCGGAAGGCCGGCGCGCAGCGCCATGCCGCCGCCATCGCCCGTGCAGGTGTGGGCCGACGTCGCCGAGAAGTAGGCGCGGCCATAGCCGCCGGTCGCGAGGATCACACGCTGAGCGCGGTAACGGTGCATCGTGCCATCGTCGAGCTTCAGGGCCGTGATGCCCCGGCAGGCGCCGTTTTCCATAATTAGGTCGAGCGCGAAGTATTCGATAAAAAAGTCGACCGCGTATTTCAGCGACTGGCCGTAGAGCGTGTGAAGCATGGCGTGGCCGGTGCGGTCGGCCGCCGCGCAGGTGCGCTGGATCGAGGCTTCGCCATAGTTCTTGGTCATGCCGCCGAAGGCGCGCTGATAGATCTTGCCTTCTTCCGTGCGCGAGAAGGGCACGCCCCAATGCTCTAGCTCGTAGACGGCGGCGGGCGCCGCGCGCACCATGTACTCGATGGCGTCCTGGTCGCCGAGCCAGTCGGCGCCCTTCACCGTGTCGTACATGTGCCAGCGCCAGTCATCCTGGCCCATGTTTCCGAGCGAGGCCGAGATGCCGCCCTGCGCTGCAACCGTGTGGGAGCGCGTGGGGAAGACCTTGGTAATGCATGCCGTCTTCAGGCCCGCCTGCGCGCAACCCAGAGCGGCGCGAAGCCCCGACCCGCCGGCGCCGACCACCACGACGTCATAGGTGTGATCGTTCCATGTGTACGCAGTCATGCGGTCACGTCCTCGGAGTCAGGTGTTCAGGAGATCGCGATCTTCAGCACCGCATAGGCGGCGGCGGCGAAGAGGACGACACATATAAAGGTGTTCAGGATCAGCAGCACGTTCTTCGTGCTGTGCTTGGTGATGTAGTCCTCGACCACGACCTGCATGCCGAGGCGCATGTGATAGAGCGCAGTCCCGACTGCCAGCAGCGTCAGCACCGCATTGATTGGATCGGCGACCCAGGCAAGCGCGCCGTCATAGCCGCCGCGCACTGCGCCGATCAGCGAGATCAGGAACCACGGCACGAGGACGATCAGGCCGATGGCAGAAACGCGCTGGGTGATGAAGTGGCCTGCGCCGTGCTTGGCCGAGCCAAGGCCGCGAACCTTGCCGAGCGGCGTGCGCATGGTCTGCTGAGGCTTGCTCATTACGCAGCTCCCGTCATGTGCAACGGGTCTACGCCGGGAACGAGGCCGGAGAGCAGCCAAACCGCCACGGCGAGCACAACGGCGAGCACGAGAACCAGGCCCGAGAGGAAGCTGGCGAATTTCGGGTTGAGGGCGAGGCCCGCGTCCATGAACAGGTGGCGCACGCCGTTGATCAGATGGTAGCAGATCGACAGCGTGAAGCCGAACAGGATGAGCTGGCCCCAGATCGTGCCGACCACGCCCGCCAGAGGTTCGTAATAGTCGGGACCGGCCGCCGTCGCGAACAGCCAGGCCGCCACGATGAAGATGCCGATATAATTGCCGACGCCTGTCATCCGGTGGAGGATCGAAGAGGCCATCGTGAGATGCCACTTCCAGACCTGCATGTGCGGCGACATTGGCCGCTTGTCAGTCCAGGAGGACATGCCTGCTCCCTTTTCCCCAGCGCGACTGCGCGTTGCGCCCCGGTAATAGACCTCGAATCGGCCCTGTCAACGCGACTGGAAGAGGCTCTTGGCGGCAGGCCGCAACCGCTCCATCTAGGGTCAATGCGGGTAACGATTCTGGAAACGGGGCGGGCGCCGGGCAGGCTGAGCGAGGAATATCCGCGCTATCCCGACATGTTCGTCTCGCTACTGTCGAAAGCCGATCAAACGCTGGTCTTTGACAGCGTTGCGCTGATCGATGGCGAGGCTTTGCCGGATGTCTCCCGCTGCGAGGCGGTGATCATCACGGGCTCGCCCGCCGGCGTTTATGACTCGACGCCATGGATGGATCCGTTGCGCGTCTTCATTCGCGAGGCATTCGCAACAAGGAAGCCGATGGTGGGCATCTGCTTTGGCCACCAGATCATCGCGGATGCGCTCGGCGGGCAGGTGGCCAAGTCCCACAAGGGGTGGGGAATTGGTCGTCACACCTATGACGTCACTAACCAGCTCGACTGGATGGCCGGCGCAGGACCCACCCTGTCACTGTCAGCCAGTCACCAGGACCAGGTGATCACGCCGCCAGAAGGAGCCATAACGCTGGCCCGCTCGGCGCATACGGATCATGCGATGCTGGCCTACACCGACGCCCCGGTGATCAGCGTGCAGGGTCACCCGGAATATTCGGATCGTTTCGTCGCTGCGTTGTGGTCGGCGCGCCGGGGACGGGCTTTGACGGATGATCAGGTCGACGCGGCGCTCGAATCCCTCGCGCGTCCGGAAGACAACGCGCTGTTCGCTGACTGGATTGTCCGCTTCCTGAGAAGCGTGCGCTAGCGCGTGCGCACTAGCCGTATTGCGGCGAACCATCCTGCAGCTTGATAGCAGCCAGCAAAGATCAACAGCGTGTCGAGCCATTGCCGCGTATTCCACAGCGGCCAGATCGGCAACAACGTCACCAGCGCCACCAGCAGCGAGGCGCCATCCAGCCAGCGGTCGCCAAACAGATAGCCAAGCCCTCGTCTGGCCCGCCGCACCTCATTCCGCGTCACCGGGAAAATGCCATCTTCGAGCCGGGGAGGGCCGAAGGTTTCCTGTAGGTCGTCAAGGCTCAGAATGCCCGTCAGGTCGCGCAGCGTGTCCGCCGTTGCGCGGCCTTCATCCACCTGTTGCCAAGACGCACCGCCACGAATCGAGCGGATCACCACCGACAGGATGATGGCGAATGCGGCGGCAAGCTGGGCGAGGGCGGGCAGGTACATCGGCTCAATATAGGCAGGCCTACCCGCGATTGGGTATAGCCGCCCAATAATCGAAATCGAGGATGACGTCGGGTAGGTGTTTCCCCTCGGCGTCCTTGTACGGGAAATCCGCGCACGGCTTGTTCTTGGTTGCTACAAGCCGCAGGCGCAACGCGCCCAGCCCATCGCCCAGATCCGCCTTGTCGAGCACTTCCGACCACGCGAACACCGTGTCGCCTGCGAACAGCGGGTTCACATGGCTACCGGCGTTGATGGCGATGATCTCGGCCGCGTTGGCGAGACCGTTGAACGCCAGCGACCGCGCCAGCGAGATCGCGACGCCGCCATAGATCAGCCTGCGCCCGCGCGGCGTCTGCGCCTGTGCGAATTGGTTGAAATGAACTTTGGCGGTGTTCTGGTAGAGCCGCGTCGCGATCTGGTGTTCAGCTTCTTCCACCGTGAAGGCGTCGACGTGATCGATCTTCTCGCCGATCTCGTAGTCTTCAAATCCGAACGGCGAACCGGCCAGCACGAAATTGTACTCGGCGCCATCGAGGCTGCGCTCTGGCAGCTCCTTCGGATCCACCACCTGCGGCAGCTCCGGCACAACGGCTTTGGGAGCGGGATGGCTTGGATCCTTCTTGTTGACCATCACCCAGCGCACATAGCTGAGGACTTCGTCATTTTCCTGATTGTAGCCTCGCGTGCGAACCCACACGACGCCGGTCTTGCCGTTGGAGTTCTCCTTGACGCCAATCACTTCCGACACCGCACGCAGCGTGTCCCCGGGGAAGACGGGTGAAAGAAAACGCCCATCGGCATAGCCAAGATTTGCAACGGCGTTCAGCGAGATATCCGGCACCGTCTTGCCGAACACGACATGAAAGGCGAGCAGGGGATCGAGCGGCGCGCTCGGCAGTCCGCAATCCTGCGCAAACGTGTCGGCCGAATAGAGCGCAAAGCGGGATCCGGTCAGCCCCGTGTACAGCGCTGCATCTGCTTCCGTCACGGTGCGCGGCGTTGCGTGAATCAGCTCGTCGCCAACAACGAAGTCCTCGAAGAAATTGCCAGGATCGGATTTAAGGGTCACTGCACGGCCTCTCTCTGAGCAATCGCTTCGGCAACCGCCACCATCCGCTTTGCCTGCGCGAGGTGCAACAGCTCGGTCATCTTGCCGTTCACCTTCAGCACGCCCTTGCCGGCATTCGCCGGGTCGGCGAACGCTGCGATCACGTCACGCGATTGCTGCACGGCTTCGGCAGGAGGGGCGAAGACTGTGTTGCAAGGCTCGACCTGTGTCGGATGGATAAGCGTCTTGCCATCAAAGCCGAACGCCTTCGCCTGTTTCGATTCCGCCACGAAGCCTTGAGTGTTGGCGATGTCGTTATAGACGCCGTCAAAGACCAGAAGGTCGTAGGCGCGCGCCGCTGCGATCGCCAGCGTATAGCAGGCGGCGAGGTTCTCGCGGCCTGGCATCGGCTCGGCGCGGAAATCCTTGATCAGGTCGTTTGATCCCATCACGAAGCCCGAAAGCCGCGTCGTCTGCGCCGTCGATGCGATGTCCTTGATGTTGAGGATCGACAACGGTGTCTCGATCATTACCCATAGGCCCAGCGACGCGCTCGCGCCCGCTTCCGACAGCGTTTCGTCGAGCCAGCGGATATCATCGCCGCGTGTCACTTTCGGCGCCAGGATGGCGTCAGGATTGGCGTGCGCTGCGGCCCTGAGGTCGGCCTTGCCCCATTCCGTGTCCTGCCCATTGACGCGGATGATCAGCTCGCGCGGGCCATAGCCGCCCGCCTTCACGACGCCGCACACACGATCGCGCGCCTCGACTTTGGCCTCGGGCGCAACGGCGTCCTCCAGATCGAGGATCAGCGAATCGGCAGGCAGCGTCTTGGCCTTTTCCAGCGCGCGTTCGTTGGCGCCGGGCATGTAGAGGACCGAGCGGCGCGGACGAATGGCGGACATGGATGACCCCTTGTTCTTAACGTGTGAAGGGTGATGACGGAGCGGCTCCTCAAGATCAAGGTGGAGCCGATCGCGGGCTGGGCTAATGTCGAAAATTCGCCGCGCGTGATGATCGAATGGACAGACTATGCCTCTGGTTCTTGTGATTTCCTCCTACGTCGCCGCTAGCCGCGTTGGCGGAGGCATAGCGCCCTACGTCCTTGCGCCGATGAAGGTCGATCCTGTCCACATTCCCACTTGCCTGTTCGGCCGCCATCCCGGCTGGGGCCCGCCCGGCGGCGGCCCTGTCGCCGCTGACACAATGACGAAAATGCTGGAAGGGGTCCAAGCCAATAACCTGTTCGGCCTGATGGACGCTGTCGTCACGGGGCATTTCTCTACGCCTGCCCAGGTCGCCGTCGCCTGCGACGCCATCGATTGCATACGCGTCACGCCACGTGTCGCGTCGCACGCGCATTTTCCGGAAAAGCCAATCATCGTCGTCGATCCGGTCATGGGCGATGAAGCGCCCGGCCTCTACATCAAGCCCGAAACGGCAAGCGCATTGATGGCCGATCTCGCGCCACGCGCCGACATTCTCGCACCCAATCTCTGGGAGTTCGCAAGGCTCACGGCGAGCGATCTCGCATCTCTCACTACGCCGGAAGATGTCATGCGCGAAGCGCGCAGCTGGGGAGGCCGCTGGCTTATCTCATCCATCCCGTCGCCCAAAGGCGTCGGTGTTCTCTATATCGACCCGGATACTGCGCTGCTTGCGGAAACGTCCCGCATCGCCGGCAAAATACCCAACGGCACGGGCGACATGCTCACGCTGCGCTTCACCGGCGGTCTCGTCTCTGGTCTTGGCGCGGAAGCCGCGCTGGCAGATGCAGTCGGCGCCACACTCCTTGTCATCGACAAGACGGCCCAGTGGCGCGGCTCAGAACTCAGCCTCGCCGCCTGCAGCGAACTTCTCGCCAGCCCGCCCCTCGCTCCGGTCCGGCGGTTAGCTTAGAATCGACTTCGGATAGGTCGACTTCAGCGCCTTCTCATCCGTGGCGAACACGCCCTTGCCCGGCACGAAATTCAACTCGAGCCGCACGCCGTCCGGGTCTTCGAACAGGATCGAGTAATAGCCCGGCGCCCAGCCATCTTCCTGTGGCGCGCGGACGATCGTTGCGCCCAGCGTCTTCAGGAAAGCATGCGCTTCGTCCACGTCCTCGCGCGAGCGCGCGCGGAAGCAGACATGGTGCAGTCCCACGCGCGTCTGCACGAAGCGCTCGCCGTCGTACTCCGGCGCCGGCTTTGAGATCAGCACACCCGTCCGACCACCCACGCAATAGTAGCCGTATTCGTTGTCCAGAACCTGTTTCAGGCCCAGGAAGGGCAGCAGCTTCGAATAGAAAGCGCGTGCTTCGTCGTAGCGCCCAGCTGTTATCTGGATATGCGCAATGCCGTTAATTTCCATGAACGTCCTCCGTTGCGCCAGTTGAGCGCAAGCGCGGTTGACCTGCAACGCCTCTAGCCCGATGTCTGCGTGCATGAACACTAATGGATTCACCGCCGCAGGCTTCGAGCCCGTCCGTGAGGCTTTCGAAAGCAACTTTGCCGAAGGCCTCGAACACGGGGCCGCCTTTGCGGCGTTCCTCGGCGATGAACTCGTAGTCGACCTGCGAGGCGGCTTCGCCGATCGCGCCGGCGAAGTCCCATGGACGGCTGACACGCTCTGCCCCGTCTATTCCGCTACGAAACCTATCAGTGCTCTTGTGGTCGCAACGCTCGTGGAACGCGGCAAGCTTGATTACGACGCACCTGTTGCTGACTACTGGCCGGAATTCGCCGCCAACGGCAAAGGCGCTTACACGATCGCAGAGACCCTGTCGCATCAGGCCGGCATTCCCGGCTTTCCCGACCAGATCGATCCCGGCCTCTGGCTCGATCCGCCAGCACTTTCGCAAGCGCTCGCCCAGCTCAGCCCGATGTGGAGCAGGGGTGAAGGCTCAGGCTATCATCCGCTCACTTGGGGCTATATCGCGGGCGAACTCGTGCGGCGCGTCTCAAAACGTTCGCTCGGAACGATCCTGCGCGAGGATATCTGCAAGCCGCTGGGTATCGATTTCTGGATCGGCCTGCCCGAACGCGAACACGACCGGGTCGCACAACTGCTGAAGCCAAAAACCGCCGCGCACTTCCCCCACAACAATGCAGAAACACGCGCCGCCTTCCTGACGCCATGGGCCGCGGCGAACCGCGGTGCGACCGAATGGCGGAAGACCGAAATTCCGTCCGCCAACGGCCATGGTAAGGCGGCGGCGCTTGCACGTCTCTATTCCGCCTATGCTCTCAAGGGCCGCATCGGTGAAACGCGCGTCATCGCGCCGGTCACATGGGACGAGCTCACGCGCGAGCGTGTCTCCGGCGAAGATCGTGTTCTCCCTGGCCGCATCGCCTTTGGTGCGGGCGTCATGCGCAATCTGCCGCTGATCTATGGGCCGAACCCCGCCACGCTCTGCCATTCCGGCTGGGGCGGCTCTGGCGCATTCGGCGATCCCGACACCGGCCTCGCCGGCGGCTACATCATGAACCGCCAGGGCACGCATCTGCTGGAAGACGCCCGCCGTTCACGTCTGATCGACGCACTGTATCGCTGCCTCTAGGTCGCTCGCAGGAATTCCGGCCGCGCTCCTTCCTTCAGCATCACGGCCGTCAACGGACCGCCGAATACCGCGCCGGTGTCGACATTTATGCGGTGCGGATAAATTTCAGGGTCGAACGATTTCGGCGTGTGGCCGTGGATCACCATCAGACCTTTCAGCTCCTCCCGGTCGGGCCATTGCCACTGCAGGAAGAAACGCTCCGAGCGCGTCCACAGATAGGTGCGCTGGTCTTCGTCGGGAAACTGCGCCGGCTCGATGCCCGCATGCACGAACACAAGTCTCCGCTCCTTGTCATGCAGCATTCCCGGCAGGCGGCGCATCCAGCTGATATGTTCCTTCGGCACGGTCTCGCGCCAGTTGGCGCCAACAGTCTCCCTGCCGTCAGCATAGCTGTCGGCCGTTTCCGAGCCGCCCTGCGACCACCACGAACCGGCAACGTCCACATCCTGCGCGTCGTAAGCATCCAGCATCATCTGTTCATGATTGCCCATCAGCGAGACAATCTCGACCACAGGATCGCGGTCAAAACGCTTCTCCAGCGCCATCACAGCTTCCACTGCCGCGCGACTATCGGGTCCGCGGTCAACATAGTCGCCAAGATGGATGATCTTCGCGGCGCGGCCCTCGAACGCGATACGGTCGAGAATGGCGGCATGCAGCTGGCGTAGCTTGTACGCCTCGCCATGCACGTCGCCGATCGCGAAATAGATAGGTCCGGCCATGCCGTGTCCCTGCCTTGTCAGGGCAGGGATGGCTCCCTTTACGGCTTACCGCAAGTGTTTGGCGTCAGGCGTGGATCGAGGCCAGCTTGGCCATGACGGCGACGCCAGCCTGGCCACCTTCGCCGCGCACGTCTTTCGCATGCAGGGCGGTCAGGGCCGCGAGGTGCGCTTTCGCCACCATCAGCATCCTGTCATCGAGCGGATTGGCGCCCTTGCGCAGTGTCTCAATCAGCGATCGCGCAATCTTGCCGAGCAAGGGATAGCCCAGCACGCCGGCGAGCCCCGCCATGTCGTGCATCGGCGCATAGATCGTCTCAAGCTTCAGCGATCCCGGCGCCGCGCTGTTCACCGCGTCCTGGAGGCGGGCGAGTTCGGTCTTGGCCTGATCCCACCATTCAGATCGGGCGGATTCCCACTCGGGAGAGTTGGTTGGATCTGGGGATGCACTCATGGTGATGCCTCAACTTCGTAATCTACAACGCCCCTCCGGCGCTCCGAGCGCCGCGGTAGATCACACGCAAGGTTACACGTGCGTGAAGCAGACGAACCGCATTCGCCGCGATTGCGGTAATAAGACAGCTGTCCCCTGCCTGCGAAGATCATGGTCGGGATTCATTAAGACATCGCTTAGCGTGAAGCCTTGTAATCGCCCAAAGTTCGCATTTAGACGGTTAAAATTTGCGAAGGGAATGTGGCGCCGGTCTTGCGATATGAGGCCTGAAATCGCTCTTCGCGGCTTCGCATGGCAAACTCATTCACCCTGCCGCTGCCCAGCATCGGCGGGGTTTTCTTTGCAGTCAGTCCGCGCTCGGCGCCGGCGCGGCAATGCGTGGTTGACGTCCCGCCAGGGTAAAGATGACCACGCCCAGCCAGATAAGGCCGAACGTCATTGCATGGGCTGGAGTGAAAACTTCTCCCAGCAGAAGCGCGAGAACGAACTGCAGGCTCGGCCCGATATATTGCAACACGCCGATGGTCGACAGCTTCAGGCGCCGCGCACCCATTGCGAACAGAATCAGCGGCGCCGCCGTGACAGGCCCGGCCAGCAGGAGCAGGACGACGTAACCTGGATCGCCATTGCCGAACGCCTGCGTTCCCCCCGGCAGAAAGAACATCAGGTAAGCCGCCGCCACAGGGGATAGCCAGATCGCCTCCATTCCAAAGCCGACGCGACTGTCGACCGGCGTTGTCTTGCGGATGACGCCATAGATCGCGAACGACAGCGCCAGCGACAGTGACACCCAGGGAAACTCCCCCACCACCAGCGTCTGGTTCAGCACCCCAGCCGTCGCCATGCCCAAGGCGACCAGCTGCAGCGGCTTGAACCGTTCGCCGAAGAAAATGGCGGCGAAGACGAATGTGATCAGCGGGTTGATGAAATAGCCCAGGCTGCCCTCGAGCACCCGTCCGTTGGTCACCGCCCAGATATAAATCGTCCAGTTCGTCGCAATCGCGAGACTCGACGCTAGCAAGGTGAACATGACGCGCGGCGATCGCCAGAGCCCTGTCAGCTCGCCCCATTTCCCCGCCGCTACAATCAGCACCAGCGCTGTCGGCACTGACCACACGATGCGGTGCGCCAGGATCACCGGGGGCGAGGTCTCGCCCAGAAGCTTGAAATACAGTGGCAGGAAGCCCCACAGGACATAGGCCCCTATGGATGCGAAAAGCCCTGTCCGGATTTCGATGTTGGTCGGCATCGCGCACAGATAGGCGCGTTCTACCGGCGCTGTAACCGGGAATACCGCGCGAACTGGCGATTCAGCTCGGAGAAAATCTCCTAGGTGGTCAGAGGAGCCCTGAACGCTCCTTTGTTCAGCAGCAATTCAGCGCATTGGACGGCGATCATTGCCGATCCATTACGCAGATCGTCCGCCACGATCCACATGGCCAGGCCGTTCTCCACTGTCGGATCGTCCCGCACGCGGCAGACATAGGTCGCCCATTCACCCACCGCGCCGACCGGCGTTTCATAGCCATCCTCTTCCTCACGCCGGTCGAGCAGCACGATCCCCGGCGATTCACGCAGCAGCGCACGCGCTTCGGCGGCGGGCAGGGGCTCGGCCAGCTCGACATGCACCGCCTCGCCGACGCTGACGAAAGTCGGCACTCGCACGCAGGTCGCCACAACCTGAATGTCGTTGTCGACCATCTTCCGGGTTTCGGCAGCGATCCGCCATTCTTCCTCGGTGAAACCGTCATCCATCACATCATCCACCTGGGGGATGACGTTAAAGGCGATCTGCCGCGGAAATTCCTTGGGGTCCGGCGCCTGGTTCACATAGATGCCCTTGGTTTGCACCCACAGCTCGTCGATGGCGCGCTGGCCTTCGCCCGAAACCGACTGGTAGGTCGCGACCACCACGCGTGTTACACCGGCCGCGTCGTGCAGCGGCTTCAGCGCCCGCACCAGCTGCGCCGTGACGCCATCGGGAACCGACACGATCTTGCGCTTTATATAGCCGTCGATCGCCGCGGCGTTCACCTCCGGCATCACCAGCGGCACCTGCGGGTCCATGCGAAACGCCCGTGACGTGTCGATCACGATACAGCCCGCCGCCGAGATCGCATTGCCATACTTTCGCGCCGGCGCATCACCGGTCGCCATGATACAGAGCTGCACCGTCGAAAAATCGAATTCGTCGACGTCCTTCGCCTTCAACGTGGCGTCGCCATAACTGACCTCCGCGCCCATCAGCTTGCGTGAGGCCAGCGCGTACATCTCGGTGGCGGGGAATCCACGTTCCGCAAGGATGCTCAGGATTTCGCGCCCCACCATGCCAGTGGCGCCCAAGACTGCGACCTTTAGCGCCATGCGTGTCTCCCAGTGAGGTCCTCGTTCTGGACCTTCGGTCGTGTTGCGGTCATATTCATGCGGTTAGTTCGCCGCACTAGCCCGTGGGCGCTCCGTATATGGGAACGCCCTGTTCGTAATGCCGGGTCCAGTAGCCTCAAATCAGTCCGCCAGCCTAGGGCCTGCGGAGCGATTCCGCGGGCCGCCGGATTCCCTCAGGAGCCGCGATGTCCGACCTTGCCGCCCTCGTTCGTCGCTATGTGGAGCGATATAACGCGAACGACGTCGATGGCATGCTGGATTGCTGCTCCGACGATGTGGTTTTCGAGACGGTGACCAATCCGGGCGGCTCGATCCGCCTCACTGGCAAGACCGAGATGCGCGAAGTCATCGAGGCCACCACCCGCGCCTTCCGTGAGCGTCGCCACGAACTCGTCGCCATCCTGGTCGATGGCCAGCGCGCCGCCGCCGAAACCGTGTTTTCCGGCGTGGCCGCCGCCGAGCTGGGCCATTATGTCCGCTCCGGCGAGCACGTCTCCATCCGTGGCGCGACGATCTTCGAACTCAGGGATAACCGCTTCGCCCGGATCTGCGATTACAGCTAGAATGGCCAGTACAATTTTCTCTGAAGCGCGCGTATCACGCGCTTGTCGCTAGGCCGGTCGGGTGCTGGATACTCTCTTAGGGTTGCGCGCCCCGCCTTGATCATCCCGAACGCGAAGAATAGCCCGATGATCGTCGGGATCAGCAACGCGCCCGACAAGACTTTTTGCTTTGCTGGCGTTCGGATGGCCTCGGCCGCAATCGCCGCCGGGTCGCTTTCCGCTTTCGCAATCTCGATGCCGCCCGGCCCTGCAAAGCCGCACAATACGAACCGTTTCTGGATCACATAAAAGGCAAACCGACCCGTCTGTCGGGCGGCAATGTGCGCGCCGCTGACGGCGTCAGCAACAACTTGTTCCAGCGTCACCGGTTTGCGTGTCGCCCGGTTGAATCTGACAAAAGCCTAGGCCGTCCCAGTTTGACCGGCCTCGGCCAAGATGGCTGCCGTCGGCCCAAGCTGATCAATGACGCCCCGGATAACTTTCAGCGCCATTGCATACCCCCCACGCGGACGAGACTATTTCTCGCTCCACACCGCGAGTTCATTGCCCCCGGGTTCGCGGAAATGAAAGCGGCGTCCGCCTGGAAAGGCAAAGATGGGGCGCACGACTACGCCGCCTGCCGCCCTCACTGCGGTCTCAACAGCTTCCAGATCATCCGCCTTCAGGATCACGAGGGGTGCAGTATTCGCCTCCGCGGCATCACCCTGGATGCCGCCATCAACCCCGGCATTCGTCATCGCCGCATAGGTCGGGCCGTAGTCCTGAAAGCTCCACCCGAACGCCTTCGCAAAGAAATCCCGCGATGCGCCGAGAGCAGGGCTGGAGAATTCGACATAGTCGATCTTCGGATGCGTCATCTTTCACCCAGGGGTTCATGATATGTGCCAGTCGTTGCAGCGTGCGATGGCGCCGCTGGCCCACGAATAGTCTAGAGATACTTGAGGATTGCGTCCGCCATCTGGCGCGTCGACATGGAGCCGCCAATGTCGGCCGTGCGCGCGCCACCCTCCAGCGCCTTGCCTACGGCTGCGAAAATGCGGTCGGCCACTTCGGCACGGCCCAAGCTCCAGCGCATCACCATCTCCAGTGACAGGATCGCTGCGATGGGATTGGCGATGCCCTTGCCGGCAATGTCCGGCGCGGATCCATGCACGGGCTCATAAAGGCCGGGCACGCCAGGATCGCCCAGCGAGGCCGACGGCAGCATGCCGATCGATCCCGTTAGCATCGACGCCTCGTCGGACAGGATGTCGCCGAACAGGTTGTCGGCCAGCAGCACGTTGATGTCCTTCGGCGCCTTCACCAGGTGCATCGCGGCGGCGTCCGCGAGCATGTGGTCCAGCTTAACATCGCTGAAGCTCTCGGCGTGAAGCTTCGTCACTTCCTGCCGCCACAGCAGACCCGAATCCATCACGTTGGATTTCTCGCACGATAAAACGCCGGGGAATTTCCCCGTCCGCCCCGTGCGCCCGCGCGCCAGTTCGAACGCCCGCGCGGCTACGCGGCGGATCTCGCTCGTCGTATAGCTCTGCGTGTCCACGCCGCGCCGCTCGCCATTTGGGAGCGTTTCGATGGTCTTCGGTTGGCCGAAATAGACGCCCGAGGTCAGCTCGCGCACGATCAGGATATCGAGCCCTTCAACCAGCTCCGTCTTCAGCGCCGAAGCACCCGCAAGTGCAGGGAAGCAGAAGGCGGGGCGCAGGTTGGCGTAGACGTCGAGATTCTTCCGCATCGCCAGCAGCGCCGCCTCGGGCCGCTTATCGCGCGGAACATTATCCCATTTGGGCCCGCCCACCGCGCCCATCAGGATCGCGTCCACATTGCGTGCGCGGTTCATCACCTTGTCGGTCAGAGGGGCGCCGAAATTGTCGTAGGAAACGCCGCCGAAGAACGCTTCTTCGATCAGAAGGTCCGGCGCCACATGCGCCGCCACGCGGCGAGCCTCTTCCGTCACTTCCGGACCGATTCCGTCGCCGGGCAGCAGCAGTAGGGTTTGCGTATTCGTCGTCGCCATGGATCAGGTCCGCCCGTCAGTTTCTGGCAGGCGTCTTAGAGCCTTTCCGCCCGGCGGGAAACCGGCCTGATGGGCCGATATCCATGGTCTCTCTCGCCGCATCCCGGATCACGCCCCTCACCCAGGCCAGAACCGGGTCCGCCGCCCGCACATGGCTCCACACGACGGTGAGGTCGAGCCGCGTCTCCGGCAGCGGCGGTTCTTTCAGGATCAAGTCGAACGGGTCCGCAAACTTCTGCGCGAAAACGCGGCTGATCGTCGTCACCATGTCTGTCTGCGCCACCGCAGCCACCGCTCCCATGAAGCTCGGCGTCACCAGCGCCATTCGCCTGTGCACGCCAACGCGCGCAAGCTGCGCATCCATGTCGGACCCGGCATCGCCGATGATCGAGATGCCGACCTGAGGCCAGCGGCCATAATCCTCGATCGTCCATTTATTTTTCGCCATCGGATGATCCCGCCGCATCACCAGCGCGAGCTTGTCGCTGGCATAGGTCTCGCTGCGCGCGCCTGGCGGCAGCGGCGTGGTCGTGACCGCGAAGGCAAGATCGAGGCGCCCCGTCTCCATCCGCTGGATCAGGTCAGGCCCGTAGCTCTCTATTTTCACATCGATCCCCGGCGCGTCTTCCGCCAATTTGGCCATCAGCGCCGGCGCCAGCAGGATCGTATGCGTGTCCGCGCCTGCGATCCGTATCGTCCGCTCGACTTGCGCCGGATCGAAGCTTGGCGGCTGGAAGACCGCTTTCACCTGATCGAGTGCTCCGGCCAGATGTCCCGCCAACGCTTCCGCCCTTGGGGAGAGCGCGTATCCGCCGCCCGGCGCACGGATCAGCAGCACATCACCCAGCACCTCGCGCAGTCGCGCCAGCGCCCGGCTCATCGCCGGCTGACTGAGCCCGACATCCGCGGCTGCATGGCTCACATTCTTCCGCTTCAGCAGCGCCTCGAGCGCCGGTAGAAGATTGAGGTCGATTGAAGAAAGATGCACGTCACGCATATTATGAATACCAACTATGCATTTCGGATATAATCATTCCGCGCCTACCTTCCTGTCAACAGAGAAGGAAACGACGATGACAAACGCGAAGGGACCAATCACCATCTTCGGTTACGGCCCCACGGGCGCCGCCACGGCCGAGGTCCTCCGTAATCGCGGCCAGTCCATCCGCGTCGTCCAGCGCAAGCGCCCAGCCAGTCTCCCCGCCGGCGTCGAGTTCATGCCGTGCGATGTGATGGATGCGCAGAGCGTTCTCCGCGCCATGACCGGCGCCGAGCAGGCCGTCATCACCATTGGCGTCGAATACAGCGGCAGGATCTGGAGAGAAGTCTGGCCCAAAGCCATGGCCAACTTCCTCGCCGCCGCCGAAGCGGCCAACGCCCGCATCGTCCATATCGACAATATGTATATGTACGGCCCGCACGACGACACCCCGATCCACGAAGACGCGCCGCTCACAGCCTACGGCCACAAGCCGGCCGTCCGTTCGGAAATAACGCGCATGTGGATGGAGGCCGGCCGTGAAGGCCGCGTGAAATGGGCCGCCCTGCGCGCGCCCGATTTCTACGGTCCCGGCGTGGATCGTTCGCACATTGGCGAAACCGGCCTCGGCCTGATCGCGCAAGGCAAGACCGCGCAACTCATCATGTCGCCCGACCAGCCCCACGCCTTCGCCTATGTGCCCGACATTGCCCGCGCCGCCGTCAGCCTGCTCGATGCGCCCGACGACGCCTTCAACCAGGCCTGGCACGTCCCCTGCGCGCCGACCCGCACGCCACGCCAGCTCCTTCAGATCGGCGCCGCCGCCATCGGCCAGAAACTGAAGCTCATGGCGATGCCCACGCTTGGCCTACGCATCATTGGGCTTTTCTCGCCCTTCCTGCGTGAATGCGTCGAAATGCGCTTCACCTGGAACCGCCCCTACCATGTCGACGCGACCAAATTCGCCCACCGTTTCTGGTCCGACGCCACGCCCTTCGAGGTCGGCATTCCGCTCACCGTAAAGGCCTTCCGCGCCGCCGCGCGTCCCGAAACAAAAGAGAGCAGGGGCCAAACCCCCGCCAGAACCGCCGTGACTTGAACCTCCCCACCCAACGGGCGGATACTGTCCGCTCGTTGGGACCGGAGAGGCACGTCAATGGCGCTGTTCAAGTTCGACCACAAGACGGAGCCGATGGCTTCCGGCGCCAGTTTCGCCGGCCGCATGTTCACCAACCTGCTGGCGGCGCTCATAATCGTGGCGCTTGCGCTTGCGGTCGGGATGTACGGCTATCAGGAAATCGAAGGCATGGCGTGGATCGACGCCTTCTTGAACTCCGCCATGCTGCTCGGCGGCATGGGGCCAGTCGCGCCCGAACTTCACACCGAAGCTGGCAAGCTGTTCGCCGGTTTCTACGCGCTCGGCTGCGGCCTGGTTCTTGTGCTGGTTTCCGGCATCATTCTTGCGCCGGTGCTTCACCGCGTACTGCATGCCCTGCACGTGAACGATGACGACAAGAGCTAGTGGCTCTCGTCCAGTTCCTGCAGCTCTTCAGGCGTCGCTGGCGCGCCGCCATTCATCCTGTCCAGCGCCGACTTCGCGTCCGTCGATCCGAGCGCTGCCCCGCGCTCATACCATTCGCGCGCTTTTTTCTTGTCGCTCATGAATGAGTCCTGCTCGTACATCAGGCCGACGCCGAGGATTGCCTGCACATGTCCTTGCCGTGCCGCGCGTTCCATCATCATCAGGCCTGAGTTGGGCTTCAGCGGGTAGCCGTCGCGGCCATAGGCCAGCTTCGCGCCCAGCCAGAACTGCGCCTCTGCCACGCCCTTGTCGGCCGCAGCCTCCATGTCTTCGAAGCCGCCCTGCTGCTGCGAGAAGTCCTGCGACGACAACCGGTTCTGTCCGCGATGCAAGAGCGCCCAGCCATTTCCGGCGTCTGCGAGATCGTCCAACTTCTCTGCGTCGTTCGCCGCCAGCGCCGCATCGAACTCCGGCTTCTGCGTTGCGAGCGCGTCGGCCAGCACCTTGGCCTTGGCCTCTTCGGCTGCAACCTTCGGGTCGACTTTCGCCGTCGCTGCGGCGTCCGCCTTTGGTTCTTCCTTGGCGCCGCCACAGGCGGTCAGCATCAGTGCGATCGCTGTAAGAAGGGCAGGGCGCATCATGCCAGCCACGGTTGCGACAGCTTGCGCTGTTCTTCGAATGACGTGATCTCGCCCGCGTGCTGCAGCGACTCGCCGATCTCATCGAGGCCGGCCAGCAGGCTCGCTTTTCGACCTTCGTCCATGTCGAAGCTGTGCACCCTGCCATCGGGCGCTGTTACAGTTTGCGCGGCGAGGTCGATGCTGAACACATGGTTCGGCCCGCCCGCCTGCTCCATCAGGCGCTCGACCACGTCACGCGGCAGCACGATTGGCAGCAGCCCGTTCTTGAAACAGTTATTGTAGAAGATGTCGGCGAAGCTCGGCGCGATCACACAGCTTAGTCCCTGGTCCAGCAGCGCCCACGGCGCATGCTCGCGCGAGGATCCGCAGCCGAAGTTCTCCTTGGCGATCAGGATCGACGCCTTGGCATAGGCTGGCCTGTTGAGCACGAAGTCGGGATTGGGCGATCCGTCCGGCTTTGTCTTCAGCTCATAGAACAGGCCCTTGGCCAGTCCCTCGCGCGAGACTGTCTTCAGGAACTGCTTGGGAATGATCATGTCCGTGTCGATGTTCGCAAGCGGCAGCGGCGCGGCGGTTCCGGTAAGGGTCGTGAACGGTTTCATGGGTGCGGTATAGAACGGGACGCGCCAGATGTGGAGAGGGCGTCAGCGCCGCCTACGCAGGCTCGGCCGACAGCACCAGCGTCGGCACGTTCAGCGTCCCGTCCCGCACCGTGAATACTTTCGTCCCCGCCCGCCGGCCCGCTCGGATCGACGTCACCGCGAAATTGGCCGCAACCAGCCGCTCATGCGCCGCGTCGATATCCGGTACGCGCCAGGACAGGCCCCACAGCTTGTCTGGCGCATTGCCGACGCCGGCCGAGATCTTGTGCGCCAGCTCGATGGTGAGCTGCCCCGCCCGGAAGAACATCAGCCGCATGTCCCAGTCCGGGTTGGACCGGTCGAGCGCCAGGCGAAGCCCCAGCCGCGCGCCATAGAGCGCCGCCGCCCTGTCCGGGTTCGACGTGTTGATCACTACGTGGTCGAGCCCAGAAACCGCATTTGGCTTCGCGTTCTTGTACGTCATAGGATCGGGCAACTTGCGTTGCAGGGCGAAGATACGCACGCCATGCGTGGCCTGTTCGTCCAGTCGCATGCGCGACCAGTAACGCGCCGTGCCCGAATGGGGATCGATGCTTTCCCCGTCCACAATCTCGTCCGGCTTCAAGGCGCGTCGATCGAATGTCGAACGCGCGTCGGCAAGATCATCGCTTGCGAAGATCAGAGACTTCAGGCCAGCGCCGTCCTGATCGATCATGCCATGCAGCCGCCGCGCCAGCGGACCGCCGCCCTGCGGCGACATGATCTCGAGCGCCGTGTTCTCAAGCTGATAGATCACTGTCGCCGATCCGCCCGGATCGGTCGAACGCCAGTCAGGCTCGCGCCCAAGCAGCGCGGTGTACGCATACTCGCCGTCGTCGATCGACGGGCACACGATAAGAACGTGGTCCAGACCTGTGATCATCAGCCTTGCCGAAAGGATTCGAGCGTCCCTACTTGGCCACCATCGGTCGCAAAATTGTCATGTGCAAGCCACTGGTCCAACGCTTGGCTCAGAACCGGCCATTCACTGTCAATAATCGAATGCCACACGGTGTCGCGGGACATTCCCTTCACCACCATGTCGTTCCGGAACACGCCTTCCAGCGTGAAGCCGAATCGCGCCGCGGCGCGAATCGAGGCGAGGTTCCGACTGCTGCACTTCCACTCATAGCGGCGATAGCCAAGCTGGAAGACATGCCCGGCCATCAACGCCAGCGCTTCGGTCGCTTCGGTCGAACGCTTCAGCTTCGGCCCGAACGCCACGCAACCGATCTCGGCGCTGCCCTGCGTCTCGCGGATGTGCATGTAGGTCGCCATGCCGAGAATCTCGCCGGAGGCGCGCGCGCGAATCACCATTGTCCGCCAGCGTTCCGTCTGCCGCATAGCCGCCAGGAAATTCCGTAGGTCTTCACGGGCAAGGAACGGCCCGACCGGCATCCACTCCCAGATGCCCGCATTGGTCTCTCCGCCAACCGCAGCGAATAAGCCAGCGCCGTGGCTATCCCAATCCAGCGGCTCCAGCCGCACGCGGTTGCCATCCAGTGCGGCAAGCCCCGGCGTTTCTCGTGCAGCCCAGTTGGAAAGCTCGGTCATGGGCGCGGGAGTAGAGCGGGGGGATGGCCCACGCAAGCAGGCCCGCAACATCCGCAGGTCGCTGTCCCGTTTTACCGCGCAATCGCGCTTTCATCTGAGGGGCGCTCGGCAAGGGGACGTCGCCATGAATGCAAGTTTGATAACACAGCTTGCGGCCGCTTGCGCGCTATGCGCCTGCAGCCCTTCCAGTTCGCCCGCCGAGCCGACCGAGCCGCCTGCTCGCCCGCCTGTGGAAGCGCTGGCTGAACCTGTTCCAGAAGCGTCCGACATCGTGACGGGCGATGAGCCGGATCTCCGCAACAAGGTCGATGGAGCGATGCGATCGTTCAAGGTCGCGGGTGTCCAGGTATACCGGCAAGTCAGCCAGGACTTTCCCGATGAGTTCGCCATCCTAGTGGACGCCACCGTCGCCGCCGTAAAGGGAGACCAGACCGAGCGGGACGCCGGGCTGGCAGGCAAGACCTTCGCCGTTACGCTCAAGGAAAAATACGCGGACCGCATGAGGGATGCCGGTCCCGAGAAGATACGGGCGCTGCTGACCACCCGCCGCGATCTGTTTGTGAGCGTACAGGGGGTCTATGGCGCCGAAGCCTGCAACCAGATGGCTCGCACCGACGCTTTTGCGGAAGATACTGTCAGCCGCGTGGGGCCGGCGTTCACGCGCTACATGGTCGCCAGCTGGAGTGCTATGAAAGCGGGCGTCGCTGCGCCAGCGCCGCAGGATCATCCAACCCGCCAGGACATCCTGGCGCTGGCGTCTGCAGCCCTAAATGCGGGAGGCCGCGGGAGCGGCGATCAATGCCTGGGCCACGGACAACGCCCTGACTTCCGGTCGGGAGTGTGATATTCTGATTGCCCTGCTCAACGCCGAACTGGCTCTGACTGGCCAAGCCGGCGAACGCCTGAGGGCAGGCAGCACGGTCAGCCTTCCCTTCGCCCAACCCTGACCTGCGAGCGTTATGGCGGTCGCTTGGACTCGCTCAGCTGTGGCTGTTGCGGCAGCTCTAGGGCAGACGTTGGAACGGCTGGATTTTTCATGCGGTCATCTGGAACGCCTTCGGCGTCCCACCCCATTTTTTTCTTGATGACCCCGAGGCCGAAAAGGACGATCAGCACCAGAACTGTCGTGATCCCGGCGATTGCATAGGCGCCCGAACCGCACGCCACCCCGATCGCCGCCGCCGTCCAGACGCCGGCCCCGGTCGTTAGCCCGTGCACCTTCGCGCCCGACTGGAAAATGATCCCGGCGGCCAGGAACCCCGCGCCCGCTGTAACCGCCTCGATGATCCGCACTGGGTCGCCTGTCGCCGGCTGCTCGATCGACCGGATGTGCTGATACAGTTCCCACGCCACCAGCGTGAACACGCAGCTCGCCAGCGCCACAAGAATATGCGTGCGCAGTCCGGCGTCGTGATTGCCGATCTCGCGCTCCAGTCCGATCAGCCCGCCTAGCACGCACGCCAGCCCCAGCCGGATGGCAATGATCCATTCCGGCGTCCAGCTGCGCAGTGACATGACAAAAGTCGACGTCTCGTCCATGGCTGTCGAAATAGGCCGGGTCCGCATGCGGAACAGTTTTCGCGCGCCTCTGTGATTGCGCGTTTGCAGCATCGCTTGGCGCACGAGTCCGTGCCGATCCGGCAAATTTCATCGATCTCCGACAGCCGGTTTCAACCATCATCAGGTATCATCCGAATCGAGTTCGAAGAGTGGTCGCGCCGCTCCGGACGGGCAGATGGCATCCTTTCGCGAAGTTCAGGAACCGCTGCGTAAATGACACACTGCGCCAGCGATCCGCACCTTGTCTGAATGCGGGTTCATGCTGATGGCGAAAGCGTCCCCACATGTCTGAATACCGTGCGCGGTTCGCCGCAATCGGGACGTACTGCCGCCCGTGTTGACTGGCCTGATGTTCGCATCGGAACCGGCGCGTGGTCCGGACATTCAACTCGAAGCCCCAGCCAAGAAGGGCGGATCGATATGAGCACACACGTTTCTCTCGCGAAGGCCGAAGCGGTCGATGCATACTGGTATCCCCAGTCGCGCCGCGAAGAATGGCTTGCCGACGTCATTGTCCACGTGGTGGGCATCGTCCTCGCCCTGATCGGTTGTTTTCTCCTTGTCACCACCGCCGCCAACTCGGGCTCGGTGAAGCTGACGGCCGCGCTGGTCGTCTATTCCGCTGGCCTTCTGGCCATGCTCGGATGCTCGGCGCTGTACAATTCGAACACCAACGAGAAGCTGTCGAAGCTGCTTGAGCGCTTCGATCTCTCGGGCATCTTCGTGATGATCGCCGCGTCTTACACGCCGTTCATGTTAGCCAAGCTCGACGGCCCGATGGCGTGGACCGTGCTCGCCGCGGTCTGGATCGTCGCCCTCTCTGGCGTCGCGATGAACCTGCTGGCGCGCTGGAACGCCCCCCGCGTCTATATCGGCATGTATTTGATGCTTGGCTGGGCGGCGCTGTCGATCTTTGACCAGCTGATGCACACCCTGTCGCCGCTAGGCCTCGGCCTGCTGGCCGCCGGCGGCATCCTCTACACGATCGGCGTCATTTTCCACGTCAACAAGAAGCTGCCGTTCAATTCGGCGATCTGGCATGGTTTTGTTGTCGCCGCCGCCTCCTGCCACTTCGCTGCAATCTATCTGGATATCGCCAGCACTGCGGTCGTCTGACCGGAAATACGCTCAATAAAAGACCCCGCGCGCATCCGCCGGACTTTTTCCTCGCCCTCACGGCCCGTCGCCATTTTACGCACAACTTGCTGAGCCGATGGCTTCCCGCACGGCATGGGTGTACGTTCCTCTTCAAAAGCCGACCAAAAATGCCGGCGAGGGAGAGGAAAATCATGAAAAGCTATCTGCTGGCATTTGCCGCTGTCGCCGCGATCGCGGCTGGGTCGGGCGCCGCATCCGCGCAAGCGGCAGGCAATTATGCGCCGCCGCGCACCTCTTGGGGCGCCCCCGAACTCAGCGGCGTCTGGACCAACGCCTCGCTGACTTCGCTTCAGCGCGCGTCTTCAGCATCAAAGGTGACAGTCACCGAGGAAGAGGCGGCCCAGCTGCTGGCGCGCAACCGCTACACGCTGGCGACGCAGGACGAGGCCGGCGCCTCCAAGCTTGACAAGGAGTCGAGTGACAAGCTGCTCGCCGACAAGAACCCGGCTCGCGGCTATAACCGCTTCTGGATGGATCCCGGTTCAGACTACGCGCGTGTCGGCAATGACATCCGCACGGCTTGGGTCACCAGTCCCGCCGACGGCCTGATCCCGTACAAGCCGGGCAAGCGCCCGGGCTTCAAGGTCACCTATGACGGCCCCGAAGGCCGTCCAGTGCAGGAGCGTTGCGTCTCCTACGCCCGCCTAGGCCCGGTCTTCGGAAACGGCATGTACAACAACAACTTCCAGCTCGTTCAGACGCAATCGCACCTGATGATCGACGCCGAGATGATACACGAAGCGCGCGTGATCCCGATCTTCAAGTCGGCGGCCGAGGCCAAGCATGGTCCCGAAGCCCTGCGCAATTTCGGCGGCGACTCGGTCGCCTGGTATGAGGGCGACACGCTCGTTGTTGAAACCATCAACGTCCGCCAGGACCAGCGCCCGCACATCACGGCCACAGGCAAGGCGATTGAACGCTTCACGCGCTGGAAGGACAACGAGATCCTCTACCAGTTCCGCGTTGAGGATGACTCGATCTACACCCAGCCTTGGAGCGGCGAGCAGGTCCTGCGCGCCTCCAGCGAGCCGGTCTACGAATACGCCTGCCATGAAGGCAATTACGGCATGTTCGGCATCCTCGCCGGCGCCCGCCAGCTTGAGCATGACGGCCGCGAGCATCCGCCCGAAAAGCCGATCTTCGCCGGGCTGGACGCGGACGAGTAGTCGTCCTTGTGCTTCAAGGCCCGGCTTGACCGCCGGGCCTTTTTCACGATCGCGCGCGGCTGGCATGCGTCATGGCAATTTAGCCTAAAATCCATTATATAGCGGCCAGATCAAGCGATCGGACGAGAAGTCCCGCGTTGGGAGAAGTACCATGAAAACCTATCTGCTGACTTTCGCGGCCATGTCGGCCATCGCGGCGAGTGGCGCGGCCTGGGCCCAGAGCACTCCCGCCGCCGACTACACGCCCCCGCGCACCACATGGGGCGCGCCCGCGCTCGACGGCGTGTGGTCCAACGCTTCGCTGACCACGCTTCAGCGTCCGGCCCACGCCGCGAAGGTCACAGTCACCGAAGAGGAGCACAAGGCGCTTCTGGCGAGGAACCAGTATACGCTGATGGCCAAAGATGAGGCCGGAGCTTCCAAGCTCGACAAGGCGTCGACCGACAAGCTGCTCTCTGATGGCAACGCCAACCGCGGCTACAACCATTTCTGGCTCGACCCCGGTTCCGACTATGCCCGCGTCGGCAACGACATCCGCACCGCCTGGGTCACGAGCCCGGCTGACGGAATGATCCCCTACAAGCCGGGCAAGCGCCCCGGGATGAAGCTCAGCTATGACGGCCCCGAAGGCCGCCCGGTGCAGGAGCGTTGCGTCTCCTACGCCCGCCTAGGCCCGGTGTTCGGCAACGGCATGTACAATAACAACCTCCAGATCGTTCAGACGCCGAGCCATCTGATGATCAATGCCGAGATGATTCACGAAGTCCGCGCCATTCCGATCTTCAAGTCGGCGGCCGAAGCCAAGCACGGTCCAAAGCAGCTTCGGAACTTCGGCGGTGACAGCGTCGCCTGGTACGAAGGCAACACGTTGGTGGTCGAAACGGTGAATGTGCGTCAGGACCAACGTCCGCATATCACGGAGACGGGCAAGACCATCGAGCGCTTCACGCGCTGGAAGGATGACGAGATCCTCTATCAGTTCCGCGTCGAAGATGACTCGATCTACTCCCAACCGTGGAGTGGGGAACAGGTGCTCCGCGCCTCCAAGGAGCAGGTCTACGAATACGCCTGCCATGAAGGCAATTACGGCATGCACGGCATCCTCGCCGGCGCCCGCCAGCTTGAGCATGACGGCCGCGAGCATCCGCCTGAACTGTCGATCTTCGCCGGCCTCGACGCCGACGAATAGTCGATAGCCGTTAGCACGATTGGAGGGGTCGCCTTTTCGAGGCGGCCCCTTCTCACATCATCTCACCGCATCGTGCTTGGCTTGACGCCAATTGTGCCCGCACACCTTGCCCTCGCGGCATGGCCGTTCCTGCGCAGATGCGTGTACGCTCGCCGCAAATAAAAAAAACAAGCACGGGGAAATATCATGAAAACCTACCTGCTCGCATTCGCTGCGACGGCCGCGGTCGTCGCCGGGGCTGGCGCCGCTTCCGCCCAGGCGGCTGGCGACTATTCGCCTCCGCGCACCAGCTGGGGCGTTCCTCAGTTCGATGGCGTCTGGACCAACTCCTCGCTTACGACCCTGCAGCGCCCGGCAAACGCCAAGACGGTGGTCATCACCCCGGAGGAGCACGCCAAGGTTCTTGCGCACAATCAGTACGCGATGATGGCCAAGGACGAAGCCGCTCCCTCCAAGCTTGACAAGGAATCGAGCGACAAGCTTCTCGCCGACAAGAACGCCAACCGTGGCTACAACCATTTCTGGATTGACGCCGGCAACGACTACGCGCGCGTCGGCAACGACATCCGCACCGCATGGATCACCAACCCCGCCGACGGCATGATCCCCTACATCCCCGGCAAGCAGCCCCGGATGACCATCACCTATGACGGCCCTGAAGGTCGTCCGGCCGGCGAGCGCTGCCTGACCTGGGCCAACCTTGGCCCAGTCCTGCGCAACGGCATGTACAACAACAACTTCCAGATCATTCAAACGCCGACCCACCTGATGATCAACGCCGAGATGATTCACGAATTCCGTATCATCCCGATCGTGAAGTCGGCCGCTGAGGTCAAGCACGGCCCAGCCGAAATGAGGAACTTCGGCGGCGATGGCGTCGCTTGGTATGAAGGCGACACGCTGGTGGTCGAAACGGTCAACGTGCGCCAGGATCAGCGTCCTTACATCACCGCAACCGGCAAGGTCACCGAACGCTTCACGCGCTGGAAGGACGGCGAAATCCACTACGCATTCCGCGTCGAGGATCCTGCGCTCTACTCCGCCGCATGGAGCGGCGACATGGTGCTGCGCGCCTCGAACGAGCAGGTTTATGAGTTCGCCTGCCACGAAGGAAATTACGGCATGCACGGCATCCTCGCCGGCGCGCGCGAACTTGAACGAAATGGCCGCGAACACCCGCCGGAAATCTCGATCTTCGCTGGCTTGGCCGCGGACGAATGATCGTCAGACCTGTTGGGAAGGCGCCGCTTTCGAGCGGCGCCTATTCCATCGACAGGATTACGCTGCGCACGGTCGGGTAGATCTGGTTCTCCCACTTCCGGCCCGAGAATACGCCGTAATGGCCAACGCCCGGCTGCAGGTGGTGATGGCGCAGGTGCGGACGCAGCTTGGTCGCCAGGTCATGCACGGCCGCAGTCTGGCCCACGGAGCAAATATCGTCGCGTTCGCCTTCCACCGTCAGGATCGCCGTCCGCGTGATCTTCGAGCAGTCGACCGGCTCGCCATGATGCTTCAATCGCCCAAGCGGCAGGCGCATCTCCTGGAATACCCAAGCCACCGTCTCAAGATAGAATTCCTCGGTCAGGTCGAGCACGGCGAAATACTCGTCGTAGAAAGTCTTGATCTTCTCCGCCTCGTCGTCCTCGCCTTCGACGAGATGGCGGAACAGGCTCTTGTGCGCATCAAGGTGCCGCTCGGGGTTCATCGACACGAAAGCCGCCAGCTGCATGAAGCCCGGATAGACCCTCCGGCCCCAACCGGGCAGGGGAAAAGGCACGGTCGAAATCAGATTGCTCTTGAACCACTCGATCGGATGGTCCGTCGCCAGCTTGTTCACCGTCGTCGGGTTGATCCGACAGTCGATCGGCCCGGCCATCAAGGTCAGCGAGCGCGGCTCGCACGGGTGCTTCTGCGCCGCCATCACGGCCGTCGCCACCGTGGACTGGACGCAGGGCTGGCAAACCGCCACGACATGCGCGCCCGGTCCTAGATGCTCCAGCATCTTGATCAGGTAATCGACATATTCCTCGAACCCGAAGCGGCCCTGCACCAGCGGCACTTCGCGCGCGTTCTTCCAGTCGGTTATGTAGACGTCATGGTCCTGCAGCAGCGTCTTCACCGTGTTGCGCAGGAGCGTGGCAAAGTGTCCCGACAACGGTGCGACAAGCAGCACGCGAGGTTGCGGAGAGTCGATATCCTTCCGGAAATGCAGCAGCCGTCCGAACGGCAGATCCAGCGCCGTCTCCTCGACAACCAGCGCTTCGCGGTTCTCGACCTGGACCGTTTTTATGCCGAATGGCTGGGAAACATGCGTCAGCTTTGCGCGACTCGTCATTTCGAGCGCGGCCATCATCTGTCGCGTGGCGGGCGAATCCGCCACCCCGTTCATGGCCGATCGCATCTGCAGCGCGGCGAGCGCGGCAGCGCGGAACGGCGCCGAAGCCTGCATCTGGGCCTCGTAAATGTGGTACCACATATCCCGTTGCGCTCTATTCTTAGGCAGATGCGTGACCCATCCAGCTTCCTTAACGAAGCCTAGTTCCCGACTGACTGCACTGCGACATACGATTGCATAATACAATTAAGGGCAAGGAAAGTGCCGTGATGGCAGGCGCTAAGCTGACAATATCGAGCAGGAATTACTCCTCCTGGTCTCTGCGGGCCTGGCTGTTCTGCCAGTTGGCCGAGTTGGACGTGGAGGTGGAAAGCGTTTCGATCGATGATCCGAACGCGCGGGCAGAGCTTCTGTTGCTCAGTCCAACCGTCCTTACACCCCGCCTCGAGCACAATGGCGCGAGCATCTGGGATACATTCGCAATTGCCGAATATCTCGAGGAAGCCTTTCCCAAAAAGGGCCTTCTTCCGCTGGAAACAGCGCCTCGCTCGCATAGCCGGTCGATCATCGGCGAAATGCATGGCGGCTTCTACAACCTGCGCTCGGCCTTGCCGATGAATCTGCGCGCCCGTTATCCCGGCTTCCGCGTCTTCACGGGCGCCAAGGGCGACATCCGCCGTGTGCTGACGATCTGGAACGAATGTTTCGACCTCTATGGCGGCAAATTCCTGTTCGGCGACAAGCCGACGCTGGCAGACGCAATGTACGCCCCGGTCTGCACCCGCTTCGTCACCTACGACGTCGCCCTCGAAGGCAGGGCCGCCCAGTACCGCGATCGCATCATGAACTGGGAACCGATGCTGCAATGGATCGACGAGTCTAAAGCCGAACCCATCGAGATCGAAGAACTCGACATCGAATTCTGACCCGGCGCCGCAATTCGGGCGTCAGCGCCCCAGTTCGCGCGTCGCTTCCTCGACGCCCTTCACGGTCATCGGAAACATGCGATGGCCGCCGATTATCTGGCGGATGATGTCGGTCGAGCCCGAATACTCCCACCCGGACGGATGGGTCGGGTTGATCCACACCAGATGCGGATAGATCTCGACCAGCCGCTGCAACCACACTGCGCCCGGCTCTTCGTTCCAGTGCTCGACTGAGCCGCCCGGATAGGTGATCTCGTAAGGGCTCATCGACGCATCGCCCACAACGATGACCTTATAATCGGCCGGAAACCGGTGCAGCACATCCCATGTTGGGATCTTGTGCACGCCGCGCCTGCGATTGTCCTTCCACACGCCCTCGTAGATGCAGTTGTGGAAATAGAAGAATTCGAGATTCTTGAACTCCGTTCGCGCCGCTGAGAACAGCTCCTCGCAGGCCTTCACATGCGGGTCCATCGATCCGCCAATGTCCAAGAACATTAGCACCTTCACCGTATTGCGCCGCTCGGGCCGCATGACGATGTCGATATAGCCCTGCTTCGCCGTCTTGCTGATCGTTCCGTCGAGATCAAGCTCGTCTTCGGCTCCATCACGCGCCCATTTGCGCAGGCGGCGCAACGCCACTTTCAGGTTGCGCGTGCCGATCTCGACAGAGTCATCAAGGTTCTTGAACTCGCGCTTGTCCCACACCTTCACCGCGCGCTGGTGGCATGACTTGTCCTGCCCGATCCGCACGCCTTCGGGATTGTAGCCATAAGCCCCATAGGGCGATGTCCCCGCCGTCCCGATCATCTTGTTGCCGCCCTGGTGGCGTTTCTTCTGTTCTTCCATCCGCTGCTTGAGCGTCTCCATGAGCTTGTCCCAGCCGCCCATGGCCTCGATCTGCTTCTTCTCTTCTTCAGACAGGAATTTCTCGGAGAGCTTCTTCAGCCACTCTTCCGGGAACTGGTGCACATCGATCCCGTCGGAGAATGACTCGAGCCCCTTGAAGACATGGCCGAACACCTTGTCGAAACGATCGAGGTGCTTCTCGTCCTTCACCAGCGCCGTGCGCGCGAGAAAATAGAAATCCTGCACCTCATTTCCGCCATCGCCGCCGACAACGCCCTTGTCCATTGCTTCGAGCAGCGTGAGATATTCCTTCAGCGTGACCGGCACCTTGGCGGCGCGCAGTTCGTGGAAGAAATGCTGGAACATGGGGCAACTCCGGCAAGCCGGCGCAGGTTAGCGCGGCTTGCCCGGAAGCGCAAAACGGCCTGTCACCAGCACTTAACCTGCGTCGGCGGGCTTGGCCTGCTGCGGCGGGGTCTGTCCATCATCGAGTGTGTGTGGCAGGGGCCGCGGCTTGATCGTGGCGTTGGCCTCGAACGTCGCGATTTCCAGATCGAAATAGGGCGCTCCATTTTGCGCGATCGTGATGCGCTTCGGCCATTTCACGCCGTTGCTGACGATTTCGCCCGAGAACGCAACTGTCTCGACAATATCCCGTGCGCCGCCCGCAGGATCGCGCACGACAAGACCCACACGCATCAGCTTGCCCGCTGTGTCGAATTCGAGCTCGCCGCCCATGCCGTTCGGCAGCATCGCCTTGATCGCCCGCGTCCCGTCGGCGCCAGCCGGCGCTTCCGTCACCCTCGCTGCCGGGTCTTTCAGCGGCGTCAGCAGCATCAGCTTGTAGAGCCCGAACTGTTGGTTCTCGTGCACCGCCTGCGCCTCCGGCAGTGGCGTCCAGGTCACGCGATCCACCCGCCACGCCTTGCCCTGTTCGGCCTGCAGCGTCCTTGCCTTCTTGGGCCCATCCGCCTTCACCCAGCTGGTCGAGCGCGCCCAGTTCGTCGCGGGCCGTACAACCGTCGCAACTTCCACCACCGTGGTCTTGCCTTCGGCGGTGATCGTGGCCGTGCCGGTCCATTCGATCTCTTTCACCTGTGCAAGCGCCGCTTCTCCGCCCGCTGCGGCTATGGCGGTATCCAATACGCTCTTGCCCGCATAGGCGCTCGCCGCCGCACTGGCGGCGCCGCCCTCTGGCGGCGCCGACGCACAGGCGCCCAGCGTGAACAGCGTGGCCGTGATGATTGCGCGATTGACGACGACCATCGAAGTCTCTCCCCGTGAGTTGCCGGCTTGATCTGCCGATCGTGGCAATCTCTTAGCGCAACTCGCGCCCGAATGCGAAGCGTCAGCATGCTCGGCTGGAAACCGACATAAACGCGACGTCATAGGGAATATTTGGGCAACCGGACCGGACGCTAGCCGATCCTGCCCTTGAGCGAAGCCAGCGTCTGCTTGGCGTCATATTGTTTCGGTCCGCCCGCCAGCGTCTCGCCCTTACCCATCACGATCACCAGCGTCTGCATGTTCTTGCCGTCGATCTTGCTGGCGATCTCGAACCACTCATTGCCCTTGTCGAGGGTTGCCTGAGCCGCGCGGGCCAGCGTGCGCTCGCCCACCACCTTCGCGCTCGCATCCGTCGGCGAGGTGTAGACAATGCGATAGCGTCCGCCCGACATCGCCTCTTCCGTATAGCCCGATAACGGCCCTGATGGCGCAGCGGGTCCGCTGCCCATCGACGAACACGCGGTTGTCGCGAGTAACGCCGCAGCGAGGAAAATCCGCTTCATCTAATGTCTCCTGAAATCGGCGTGCAGTCCGACCTCACTATACGTCTTGCCGCCACAGGCAGTTCCATTGCTGCTCACGGCGAACGCGGCAGGAATTTCGGCGTCGTCAGCGCCTTCGTTCGCTGCTCGTAAGCGTAGGCAAGCCCGATCAGCGTCGCCTCCGACCATTTCGGCCCGAAGAAGCACAAGCCCACTGGCAGGTCGCGCACAGCGCCCATCGGCACGGTGATGCTCGGATAGCCGGCGATCGCGGCCATTGAATAAGACGCGCCGAGGAAATGGTCGCCGGTCACGAGATCCGTCGTCCAGGCCGGGCCGCCGCTCGGCGCGACGATGGCGATGACGTTGTTGTCGGCCGCCAGCTTGTCGATGCCTTCCTTGCCTGCCAGCCGCGCAGCCATCGCTTTTGCGTCGAGATACGCCTTGTCTGAAAGGGCATGCGCCTTGGCGGCTTCCTCAAAAATGCTCTGGTCGAAGAATTCCAGCTCGGCCGCCGTCTCGCTGTTGAACTTGATAAGGTCATCAAGCGTGCGCGCCTTCACCGTCTCCGGCGTGGTGGCGAGATAGGCATTCACGCCCGCCTTGAACTCGGTCAGCAGGATCGTGAACTCTGCAGCGTTCATCTGGTCTTTGCCTGCAGGCTCCTTCAGCTCGACCAGTTCGGCGCCCGCAGCCTTCAGCTCTTCCAGCGCCTTCTCGAACAGCGCATCGGTTGCGTCGTGATAGCCGGAGAGATACCGGGCCACGCCGATCCGCTTGCCTTGCAGGGCGCTCGCATCGAGGGCTTTCGAATAGTCGCTCTTCTTTGCGTCCGCCTCGGCGCTGGCCGGATCGCCCGGATCGGACCCCGCGATCACGGTCAGAACCGCCGCTGCATCCGCCACCGTCAGCGCCATCGGCCCGGCCGTATCCTGCGTCGCGCTGATCGGCACGATATGCGTGCGTGGCACAAGTCCGACCGTCGGCTTGATGCCCACAATGCCGCTGGCGGCCGACGGGCAGATAATTGACCCGTCCGTCTCCGTGCCGATCGCTACCGGCGCCAGTCCCGCCGCCACCGCCGCTCCCGACCCTGACGACGACCCGCACGGGTTGCGGTCCAGCACGTGCGGGTTCTTCGTCTGCCCGCCTACGCCGCTCCAGCCCGAGGTCGACGAACCGGACCGGAAATTGGCCCATTCGCTCAGGTTTGTCTTGCCCAGGATCACCGCGCCCGCCGCCCGCAACCGCGCCACCAGCGGGGAATCCCGCCCTGTTATATTCTCCGCCAGCGCCAGCGACCCGGCAGTTGTGGGCATGCCCAGCGCATCGATATTGTCCTTCAGCAGGATCGGCACGCCATGCAGCGGTCCTTTGCTCGCCGCCGCATCCAGTGCCTTGGCGTCCGCAATTGCGTTCGGATTGAGCGACAGCACGGCATTCAGCATCGGCCCCGCATCATCCACCGCCGCAATACGATCGAGATAGCCCTGCGTCACCGCCTCCGCCGTCGCAGTCTTCCCCGCGATCTCTGCGGCGACCGCAACCACCGTCTTCGGCTCGCTCACAAGGCCGGCGAATCCCTCAACCATCGCCGCTGGCTTTGGTGATTCGGCTGGCTGGCACGCTGCGGCGCAAATTGCGGCCACGCACCAAAAAATCTTTAGCATCGACCCCTCCATCGTCATCGACCGACATCATCACCCACGCCCGGACCTGTCGAGCCACTCGGTCTGCGAGTGTGCGCGGTAAGGAAGATTGCCAGATTCCTAATCGCTGCGCTGGCAGGTCCTTGCGAAGATCCGAGCGCACGCAAACCATTGTGGAGCAGGGGATTGATGCCCGCCGCCGCTGGGATCCCGCGCGCGCAGTCCGACAGAAAACGCCTCGGAATCGCGTTGGCGTTAACGCGTGGAACCCTTTGTGACTCCTCATGAATCGGCAAAATTTGCCGGAAACCGGATGGAAAGGATTCAGTGCCAAAAGTCCCCCGTGGAGATCGGGATTCCGTTCTCCGTGTATCTGCGCGTCGACCGAATGTCGGCTTGAACTACACGACCAGGATGGTCCGGCCATGTCTATTTCCGCTCTTTCGGTCTCGCAGATCCGCGCACTGTCGACCACGGCCATCCAGAGCCTCTCGACGACATCCATTCAGTCGCTCACGACGACGCAGGTCGGGGCCTTCACCACCACGGGAATCGGGGCGCTCAGCTCCACCCAGTTCGGCAACTTCTCCACCACGCAGGTGAGGGCGCTTGCAACGACGCAGATTCCGTCGATCAACTCCAGCGTCTCCTTCACCTCCAACCAGCTTCTGGTGCTCACCGCCCAGCAACTCGGCGTTCTCGCGACGGCGCAGGTCGCCACGATTGAAACCACGGCCATTCAGGGCTTCTCGATCACGCAAATCGGCGGTTTCTCTTCCACCAACCTGTCCAGCCTCGATCAGACCCAGGCTGCAGCGCTCACCACCACGCAGATCGGCGCCTTTTCGACCACGCAGGTTGGCGGGCTCAACGCCACCGACATCGGCGAACTGACCGCAACGCAGGTCGGCGCCATTACGCGCACGCAGATCGCGCGCCTTGGCACGGAATCCGTCGCCGCGCTCGACACCACGCAGATGGCTGCGATCGGAACCACCGTTCTTCAGGCGCTGACGACCAGCCAGCTTGGCGCGCTCGAAGCGGCTGATATTTCGGAATTCACCACCACTCAGATCGCGAACCTGTCGACCACGCAGATCCGCACGCTGAACACGACCTTCCTCTCGGGCCTCAGCGATACACAAGTCGCCGCTCTCACCACGACCCAGCTCGGCGCGCTCACCACGACGAACCTCTCGGCGCTCGACGGCACGCAGGCCGCCGCCCTGACGACCACACAGGTGCGCGGCCTGAACACCACCCAGATCCTGTCGCTCAACGCCACAGATGTCGGCGAGTTCACCACGACGCAGATCGCCGCCCTGACCAATGCTCAGGCCCAGTCGCTGACCTCAACGCAGCTTGGCGGTCTCGCCGATACTCAGGTCCAGGCCTTTACGACAACGCAGATCTCGGCCCTGTCAACGACGCAGATCCGCAACCTCACCACCGACATTCTCGCCGCCCTTGATACAACGCAGGTCGCGGCGATGACGGCGACCCAGATCGCCAGCCTCTCGACCACGAACCTCAACACGATCGAAGCTACCAAGCTGAACGCGCTCAGCTCGACGCAGGTGAAGGGCCTCACCAACGTCCAGCTCGCCGCGTTCAACGCCACCACGCTGTCGGCGCTCGACGCCACCCGCTACAGCGCCCTGACAGCCACACAGGTCAAAGGCTTCACGACCACCCAGATCGCTGGCCTCGAAGCCTCCGACGTCGCCAAGCTCGGCACGACCCAGATCTCCGCCCTGACGCTGGCTCAGGTTGGCGCGTTGACGACCACAGGCGTTGCGGACCTCGTCACCACGCAGATGCAGGCGTTCGCGACCACACAGCTGAACGCGCTGTCCACCACGAACCTCAACGCGCTCACCAGCACGCAGATGGGCGCGTTGACGACGCTTCAGGTGTCGGGCCTCTCGACCACGCAGGCTGCCGCACTCACAGCCACCAACATCCAGTCGCTCACCACCACGCAGGCTGGCGCGCTCACCGTCGCGCAACTCGGCCGCCTGTCCAGCGAAGCGCTTATCGCTTTCGATACAACACAGTTCGGGGCCCTCAGCGCCACGCAGGTCCGCGCCCTGACGACCACGCAGCTTGGCAACCTCGAAGCCGCCGACATCGCCGAATTCACGACGACGCAGATCGCTGGCCTCGCGACCACGCAGGTTCGCGGCCTCACAGACACAGCGGTCGCCGCGCTCGCCGCCACGCAGATCGCCGCGCTGACCACCGCCCAGGTCCAGTCGTTGACCACCACGGCGCTGATCGCCTTCGTCGACACGCAGATCGGGGCCCTGACAACAACCCAGGTCGCTGGCCTGCTCACCACGCAGGTTTCCGCCCTCGATACCACCAACGTCGCGGCGCTCGCCGCCACGCAGGTCGCCGCTCTCACGGGGGCGCAGGTCGCGGCGCTTGGATCGACCAGCTTCGCCCAGCTCGACGGCACCCAGGTCGGCGCCCTTACCACGACGCAGATGCGCGCGCTCTCGACGACGCAGATCGCCAATATCGATGCCGCCCAGGTCGCATCCTTCACCACGACGCAACTGACCCAGCTCAACGGTACGCAGCTGAAGTCACTTTCGACCAGCAATCTCTCGGCGCTCGACACCACGCAGATGGCCGCGCTGACCGCCAGCCAGATCGCCTCGCTCTCGACCACCCAGATTGCGGGTCTCGTCGCCGGCGACATCGGCGAGATGACGACCACGCAGATCCAGTCATTGGTCACCACGCAGATCGCGAACCTCGCGACGGACGCCGTTTCGGCGCTGACCTCCACTCAGGTCGCCGCGATGCGCACCACGCAGATCCAGGGCCTCACCACGACGCAGTTCGGCGCGCTCGACTCGACTGACATTGGCGAATTCTCGACCACTCAGTTGCAGTCGCTGTCCACCGCGCAGGTCGCCGGCCTCAGCTCCACCAACGCGCAGTCGCTCACGACGACGCAACTTGCAGCCCTCACCACGTCCCAGGTCGCGGCCCTCTCGGTCACCAACCTGTCGGCGCTGGACGCCACGCAGGTCGGCGCAATGACGACGACCCAGGTCAAGGCCTTGACCAGCACGCAGCTGACGGGTCTCGACGCCGCTGACGTGGCCGAATTCACAACGACGCAGATCGGCTCGCTGGGCAACCCGCAGCTTCTGGCGCTCACCTCGACCAACATGGCCAGCCTGTCGGAAACACAGATGGCGGCCATCGCCACCGCCGGCGTCAAGGCTTTCACGACAACCACCTTCGCCGCCTTCGCCGAAACGCAACTGGCCGCGCTGACCACCACGCAGGTCGCCTCGCTCACCACTTCGCAGCTCCAGGCGCTAAACTCCACCAAGTTCTCGGCCTTCACGGAAACGCAGATCGGCGCGCTGACCACCAGCCAGGTTGCGGTCATCTCCACCACCAACCTCTCGGCGCTCGATGCAACGCAGGTGAATGCCTTCCGCACCACGCAGCTGCAGACGCTGACTACCACGCAGCTCAATGGCCTCACCACGACCGACATCGGCGAGCTGACCACGACCCAGATCGGCCAACTCACCACCGCGCAGGTTCGCGGCATCTCAACCACGAATATCGGGGCGCTGTCCGACTCGCAGATTCTCGCCCTGTCGACCACCCAGCTAGCCGCGTTCTCCACCACAAACCTGTCGGCGCTCGACGCTACGCAGATCGGCCAGCTGACGACGACGCAGGTCCGCTCGCTCACCGCAACGCACATTGCCGGCCTCAACGCCACCGATGTTGCGGAATTCACGACCGACCAGCTCGGCGCGCTGACCGCCACGCAGGCGGTGGCCCTGACGTCCACGAACATGGCGAGCCTGGTCGATACGCAAATCCAGGCGCTCACTACCACCGCGCTGCGCTCGCTCTCGACGACCAACGTCGCCGCCCTGTCGACCACGCAGCTCTCGGCGCTGACCGCGACGCAGACCGCCTCGCTGACCAATACGCAGCTCAACGCGCTCACCTCGACCAAGCTCGGCTCCTTCACGGAATCGCAGATCGAGGCGCTCACGACTACTCAGGTGGCGTCGATCTCGACCGCGAACCTTGTCTCGCTCGGCGCCACCCAGATCGCCGCGCTGGCCACGACGCAGGTCTCCAACCTCAGCGCTACGCAGATTGGCGCGTTGACCACCACCAATGTCGGTTCGCTGACGGAAACCCAGGTCGGCGCCTTCACGGCGACGCAGATCAAATCGCTGTCGACCACCAACCTGTCGGCTCTCGACGGCACGCAGGCTGCAGCCCTCACCACGACGCAGGTCGCCAACCTCACGACCACGCAGGTCGGCGCGCTCAACGCTACCGACATCGGCGAACTCGATGCGACCCAGATCGGCGCGCTCTCGGCGACGCTGCTTGCCAAGCTGACGACTGAAGCGGTCGTCGCCCTCGATGCGACGCAGCTCGCCGGCCTCAACACGACGCAGCTGCAGTCCTTCGTCACCACGCAGATGGCGGCTCTCGACACCACCGATATCGCCGAGTTCACGGAAACGCAGGTCGCCACGCTCTCCGCCACGCAGATCCGCAGCCTGACGGCGACTGCGGTTGGCGCGCTGGCTGAAACACAGATCGCGGCGCTGACAACTGCGCAGGTTCAGTCGCTCTCGACGACCTCGCTGGCCGATCTCGATGGAACGCAGGTTGCTGCGCTGACAACCACGCAAGTCAGGTCGATCAGCAACATACAGATTGCGGCGCTCTCGACCACCGACATCCAGGAGTTCACGACCGACCAGATCGCGGCTCTGACCGTGACCCAGCTCGGCGCGTTCACCTCGACCAAGTACGCTGCGCTCACCGACGCACAGATCGCCGCCATGACGCTGACGCAGGTCCAGGCAATCTCCGCATCGAACCTGTCTGCGCTCGACCTGACGCAGATCGCCGCGCTTACCACCACGCATGTCGGGGGGCTATCGACCACCCAGCTCGCCGGCCTGTCGACCACGAATCTCCGCGCGCTCGACGAAACGCAGTTCGGCCAGCTCTCGACCACGCAGGTCAAGGCGCTGTCCGCGACGCAGATCGCCGGGCTGCAAGCGACCGACATCTCCGAGATGGCCAACACCCAGCTCGAAGCCCTTACGACCACGCAGGTCGCGGCGTTGACCTCGACCAACGTCGCCATGCTGGCCGACACGCAGGTTGCCGCACTCACGGCGACCCAGCTGGGCCGCCTCACCAACGCCGTGGTCCACGCGTTCGACGCCACTCAGCTCGCCACGCTGTCCAGCACGCAGGTGCAGGCCTTCACCACCAGCCAGATCGCGGCGCTTGACGAGACCGACCTCGACGAGTTCACTACGGCGCAGGTCGCGGCGCTTTCGACCGCCCAGGTCCGCGCGTTGGCCACCACCGTGATCGCTGGCATCTCCTCGAACGCTATCGCGGCCTTCGATGTGACCCAACTCGCCCAGCTCACCACGACGCAGATCGACAACCTGACGACCACGAACCTGTCGGCTCTGTCCTCGACCCAGCTCCTGTCCTTCACCTCGACCCAGGTCGCCGGCTTCGACGACCCGCAGCTCGAAGCCTACCTCCTCGGCATCGCCTAAGGGCAGGGAAGGCCATAAAATCAAG
>Ga0138256_10000334_pt1 | contig 53402 bp, 48 predicted proteins | sample KNB2016incub_MG_FD_105486 | JGI IMG/M metagenome (GOLD analysis project Ga0138256, IMG submission 105486) | Active sludge microbial communities from wastewater in Klosterneuburg, Austria - KNB2014incub_MG | ecosystem: Engineered > WWTP > Activated sludge > Unclassified | place: Austria...
CGGTTGGCCACCGCCCGTGAGGCCCGCAAGGCCTTCTGGGTCGACCGTTCAACCCATCCGCACGGCTCCGACCCCTACCATAAATAATCGGTCAAGTGTCTCACTTCCATCCGGGCGATACACCAATGCTCGTGTTGTTGATGACATTATGACGAGCGAGTTTCTTATATCTGATGCGACCAAATGGACAAGGGTGGCCGCAGGCGGATTCTCCTTCTATAGCAGAACGGTGGGATCGTATATTCATACGAGATATTCCGACGATCCAGTCAAGACCGTGAGATGGGAACCCGACCTGATTGGAATTGATGCAAACTGGTCAGTTCGCGCATTCATTCCGGAGCTGGGCGCCCATGCATCGAGCGCGGCTAAGAACGTTGCGTACACCGTTAAGTGGTGGAAACGTAATCAGTCGGCGCCGGATGGCTTTGAACTGCAGACGCAAGGCGTGGTAATCACTCAGACCGACTATCAGGGACGGTGGGCTACACTAGGCGCCCGGACCTATCCAACGGAAGATGATTTCCCGACGCCGCAAATAGTCGTTGAACTTTCTAGTCGGCGAGTGGCGCTGCTTGGTACGACCTGTTCTCTTCCTGCGAGTTGTCCGGAGAGGAGAATCCTCGCAGATGCGATTCTGTTTACTCCGGACGTTTGTAACTGAATGTGCCCCAACAGGAGGTCAGGTGAGTCATGACAAGGAAGCTTGTCTATGTGGTGGTGGTGACCGCCGTCGTACTCGCGATCGGCGCGCTATTGTATCGCGATTCGCCTACTGCCACTGGCGGCATATGGATGACGGTCAGGGGCCATCCCACCGGATGGTACAGATTAGAGATTCCGGCCGGGTGGTTCTATTATGATCATGTGGATTACAGAGAAGTCAACAGTGCCGACATAGATTCATCCGATGAGGACGACAAGAGAGTCAAATTGGAGATATTTGATAGGGGAGACTTTGGCCTGCTCGATTCGTTCGACCCTGCCGAAAATACTACCTCGACGATTTCCGTCGACGGCTTCAATGGATTCAAAGTCGTGTCTTCCCCAGCCACAAACGGCGATCTGATCGCAGCTTCGACTGTTTACAAGATCGCAATCAATCCGACTCTTCAGGGGGAAGATTTTTACATCGCATCTCACATATTTAACTATGATGATGAACAGGAGTTGTTGGAATTCCGGCAGCAGGTCGATGCCATTGTAAGTGGAATTGATTTTCTTCCTAACTACGCCGATGACGTTGAGAAGACGGTGACGACGGTGGCGGCTAGTCAGCTGCCAAATGTCGCTGGATATGATATTAACCATCCCCTACTTTGGACAACCAGCGAGGGCCAGACACAGTCATCTATCATTGTCACTGGTCAGGGAAGTGGTGGTCAGGTGTCTGTCAATATTGTCCCGGGAGGCAACCATGAGCTTTGGAATCAGGCTGAGCACATTCCGAGGAGCGAGGCGGTCTTGCGGTATGGACCAAACGGAATACGACGCGCCAATGGTCGCCTTCTTACGGAATATGTTCTTGGCATAGGCGCGCAGCCTTCGTTGATAAGCGTTGACGCCCCCGATCTCGCCGAGAATTCTGCGGGTTATTGGACGAACGAGATGTTGGTTTGGTACGTTCTCTACGGAACAGACATTCGCTATGAAGGTGTTGGTGGCCCATCGTACCCGGCTCCCTGACCAAATTGCGCGGATCAGGAGCAGACGATCGAGAGTGCCGGCTGCCAAGCCGTCCCACATCCCTTGTTGATACCTCTTGACGCCGCGGCGCCCTTCGTATACACTGGTCGCATAAACACCATTACCCGATGAGTTCCGGAATTCGGTGCAGGTCAGGCCCTTGTCCGCCCCGAGCCGTAAGTCCCCAAAAACTGTTCGGGTAATTTCTGGTCAGGTGTTTTCGACCGACTATGACCCAAGATTCACTCACACCAGATGTGGCCGCCTTCCTCGACGCCGTCGTGCGCGAAGGCAAGTCGCCGCAAACGCTTTCGGCCTACCGCGCCGACCTGCGGTTGTTTGCTGGCTGGTTTGTCGTGTCCAACGGCGAGGCCTTCGCCGCTGAGGCCGTCACCCCTACCGACATCCGCCGCTTTCGGGCCTACCAGCAGGCCAATCGGCAACTCAAGCCCGCGACCGTCAACCGGCGCCTGACGACCTTGCACCGCTTCTTCCACTGGGCCGAGGCTACCGGACGAGTCGATCGCGATCCCACCGACGATATCGACGGCGTCGCCGCCGTTCCGTCGCCGCCGCGATGGCTTGAGCGCCAGGACCTCAACCGACTCACCCGAGCCGTGGAGCGCCGCGGCATCCTACGGGATGTGGCCATCCTCCAGCTGCTTCGCCACACCGGCATCCGCGTCGGGGAGCTGTGTGCCCTCACCCGAGACGATATCGAGATAGGCGAGCGCTCCGGGAAGGTGATCGTGCGCTCGGGCAAGGGCAACAAGTATCGCGAGGTGCCCTTGAACCTCCACGCCCGCAAGGCTGTCCATCTCTACCTGGATGAGACGCGCCCGGTCACCACGCACCCCCAGGTGTTCATCGGTCAGCGTGGTCCGCTGACCGAGCGCGCGGTGCAACTGATTGTCCGCAAGTACGCCGACCTGGCAGGGCTGGACGACGTGACTCCCCACACTCTGCGCCATAGTTTCGGGAAGATGCTCGTGGACGAGGGCGAGCGCATCACCGTGGTCGCCGCCCTGCTCGGACACGAGAACCTCAAGACGACCATGCTCTACACGCAGCCCGGCCGCGAGGATCTGGCAGCGGCCGTCGCCAAGCTCGAATCGCTCTGACGGCCCGCGCACTCTCCCCGATGCATCACGACTCGATTCAATGCCCGTCTCATTCCTGACCGATCGTGATCGCGAGCGCCTGGAATGCTTCCCGGCGGACATCCCGCTCGCGGACATCAGGACCTGCTTCACACTCGCACCCTCCGATGTTGCGCTGGTCAAGGAGCAGCGCGGCGACTACAACCGCCTTGGGTTCGCCCTGCACCTGTGCGCCTTGCGTTATCTGGGCTTCGTACCCACCGATCTCGCCTCCGCTCCGGAGCATGTGGCGGCCTACGTTGCCGGTCAGATCGGTGCTGACCCCGATGCACTGAGCGCCTACGGCCGAAGAGACGCTACCCGAACTGCGCACTTCCAAGAGGCGCTGGCTCACCTCGGCTTTCGTCGGAGCAACGACGAAGACCTTCAGACGCTGACCGCCTGGCTGTTGGAGCGCGCCCTTGAGCACGACAAGCCAACCCTCCTCTTTCAGCTCTCATGCGAGCGGCTCCATCGCGAGAAGATCGTTCGACCCGGTGTCACCCGCCTGGAGAAGATCGTCGCCGCCGCGCGATCTCAGGCCGATCAAGCCACCTTCGACCGCCTGCAGCCCCTTCTGACCGAGGAGCGTCGACGACGGCTCGATCAGCTGCTGGTTGTCGACGGAACCACCAACCACACTCCTCTGACGTGGCTCCGGCAGACCGCGACCGCCAACTCGGCGCCGGCGATCCTCGCCGCGCTCGCCAAACTCAAGTACGTCCAATCCGAAGGTGTGGATACCTGGGATCTGAGTACGATCAATCCGAACCGCCTGAAGTTCCTGGCGCAGGTGGCGAGAAAGTCCACCGCCCAGATGCTCCAACGCGCTCCGGTCGAGCGTCGCTACCCGACCCTCATCGCGTTCCTGCACGAGACCATGATCGACGTCACCGACGAGATCATCGAGCTGTACGACCGCTGCCTGAACCAGGCGTACGCCAAGGCCCGCCGGGAGCTGGAGGAGTTCCGAGCGTCTGTCAGCCGCTCGACGAACGAGAAGGTGCTGCTGCTGCGGGAGATCGCCGCGCTGGTCATGGATGAAACCATCACCGACGACGCTCTGCGCGCAGCGATCTACCAGCGTCTACCCCGTGAGCGGCTCCGGGCCGTCATCGAAGAGTGCAACCAGATCGTCCGACCGTCGAGCGACCCCTACTACGATTTCCTGGCCAAGCGCTACAGCTACCTTCGTCAGTTCGCACCGGCCTTCCTGGAGGCCCTCACTTTCCGATCCACCTCGGCCGATGACCCGCTGCTCGCGGCCATCGCCGTACTGAAAGCGTTGAACGTCGAACGTCGGCACGATGTGCCGGACAATGCGCCCGTGAAGTTCGTCCCGGCACGCTGGCGAGGCTATGTCGTCGCCCCGGACGGCCATATTGAGCGGCGTTACTGGGAACTCTGCCTGCTCTGGGAGCTGCGAAACGCGCTGCGAGCCGGCGACATCTGGCTTCCTCGCAGCCACCAGTACGCCAATCCGGCCAGCTATCTCATCCCGCCAACCGAGTGGGCCAATGTGCGGGACGAGGTCTGCGGCCAAGCCCAGGTCTCCACGGACGGCGCAGCCTGGCTGAGGGCGCGGGAGGAGGAGCTGGCGTCTCTCCTGGCCAGAGTCGATCGTCAGGTGGCCGGCCAAGACGGCATCCAGATGCGCGATGGCAAGCTCTCCGTCCCGGCCTTGGAGGCCGAGGTATTGCCAGCCAGCGACCTCTCCCGGCTGGTCACCGAGCGCCTGCCGCGAGTCGAGCTGTCCGAGGTGCTGATGGATGTGGATCGCTGGGCGCAGTTCAGCCGCCACTTCGCGCATGCCGGTGGCAGTGACGCCCGCACGCCCGACTTCCTGACCCATCTCTACGCCAGCCTCTATGCCCAGGCATGCAACTTCGGCCTCTCCCAGTTCGCGCGGATCGCCGAACTCTCCTACGACCGCCTCGCTTGGTGCTCCAACTGGTACATCCGCGAGGAGACGCTGCGCCCTGCAATCACCAGCGTCGTCAACCATCACCATCGTCTGCCGCTCAGCCAGCTCTGGGGCGGCGGGACGCTCTCGTCATCCGACGGGCAGCGCTTCCCAGTCTCGGTGCGATCCAAGAGCGCCGCGGCCCTGCCCCGCTACTTCGGCTATGGCCGCGGGCTGACGTTCTACACCTGGACGAGCGACCAGTTCTCGCAGTACGGCAGCAAGGTGATCACCTCGACCGTCCGGGACGCCACCTACGTGCTCGACGAGATCCTCGACAACGAAACCGACTTGCCGATCGTGGAGCACACAACGGATACCGCCGGGTACACCGAGTTGATCTTCGCCCTCTTCGACCTCCTCGGTCTTCAGTTCTCGCCGCGGATCCGTGACGTCGGCGACCAGCGGCTCTACCGGATGGACAGGCAGACCACGTACCGTGATTTAGAGCCGGCCGTTACGGGCACCATCCGGCGGGAGCTGATCCTGAAGCACTGGGACGACATGTTGCGCGTGGCGGGGTCACTGAAGCTGGGCTGGGTCACGGCGTCGCTGTTCATCGGCAAGTTGCAGTCCTACCCGCGACAGAGCACGCTCACCCAGGCGCTCCAAGAGTATGGGCGACTCGTCAAGACCATCTTCATTCTCCGCTACCTGGAGAGTGAAGCATACCGGCGCCGGATCAACCTGCAGCTCAACAAGGGCGAGGCGCTCCACGGCCTGCGGCAGTTTCTGTTCTTCGCCAACGAAGGGCAGATCAGGCGACGGGAGGATGAGGACCAACGCATCCAGGCGGGATGCCTCAACCTGATGACCAACGTCGTGGTCGCCTGGAACACGGTGCAGATGGCCAGCGTCATCGAGGGCCTCAAGGCCGAGGGCTACCCCGTGACGGATGAGGAGGTGGCCCACCTCTCCCCCGCCCGCTACGAGCACATCAACCCCTATGGGCGGTACTCGTTCGAGGTTGGGGACGCTGACGCGCCGGCCGAGGAGCCGCTAGATCTGGAGCAGCAGACGCTGCCGGGGGTCCCTTAGAGTAAAAAATTTCTCCGATACTACGGGAACCCCGTGTCGTCCTTGCCCTTCCCCCATCGTCCACCCGCCGTTACCCTGCCCGCTATACTGTCCAGCGTCGCCCGATCGCCGGTGGCGTCCTTCGTCGGCGGCGACGGGAGGCGACGAGAACGCGATGGAGGGGCACCCGATCGTGATCGCCACCCAGACCCCCACGACCGAGCGCCCGATCAAACGGCAGATGCGGCGCTGGCGGTTCGACGTCTCGGACTACGTCCGGCTGCACGAATCGGGCATCATTCCCGAGGAGGCGCGGACGGAGCTCGTGCAAGGCGAGATCCGCATCATGGCGCCCATCGGTCCGGAGCACGGGTCATCGGTCAACACGTTGAGCCATCACTTCGTCCGGCACATCGGCCCGTGCGCGTTCGTCTCCTCACAGAGCAGCCTGCGGCTCGACGATCGGACGATGCTGCAGCCCGACATCGCCATCCTCCGCCCGGAGCCGAACGACTACTACGATCGCTACCCCGAGGCGGCCGACGCGCTGCTCGTCGTCGAGGTCGCCTTCAGCAGCCTGCGCTACGACCGGGGTCGCAAGGTGCCGCTCTACGCGCGCCACGGCATCCCCGAGGTCTGGATCGTGGCCATCAACGAGCGCCGGCTCGAGGTCTACCGCGCGCCGGCGGGCGACAGCTACGCGAGCGTCGTCGTGCTGACGGAGGGCGACGGCGTGGCGCCGCTGGCGTGGCCGGACGTCGTGCTCGATGTCGGGGCGATCGTGCGGGCGCGGGGTTAAGGAACCAGGGGGCGGCGATACGCGACCGCACGGCGCTGACGCGCCTACATGCGATGATCATCCCGTCCGCACGATCAGCGGTTCGGCGCCGCCCTACCTCCGTCATCCCTCCGCCCTGCCCACCCAGAGAAACGAGAACACCCGCACATGAAGCAACCGATCGAACGCCTCGTCGCATCCACCTCGTCGCTCGTGCTGGCATTCGCTATCGGCGCATGCGGCGCCCCCGCTGCCGACAGCGGCGACCCGGCCGCGCCGGTCGAGCCCGCCACGGTCGTCGCCGTCGAGGTGAGCACGGACGTTCCTGTGGCCGTCGTCGGAACCGAGGCCCCGTCCCAGCCCGCGCCGGATGCCACGGCCGCGGCCACCTTGGGCGACGAAGCTCCGATCGCCGCGAAGATCAACCTCAACGACGGAACCGAGGCGGAGTTCCTGACCGTCCCGAACGTCGGGGACAAGATGGTCCGCGAGTTCATGGAGTACCGGCCGTACGCCAGCATCCAGGTCTTCCGCCGCGAGATGCTCAAGTACGTGGACGAGGACCTGGTGGCGCACTACGAGGACTACGTCTTCGTGCCCATCGACGTGAACGCGTCGGACGCCGAGACGCTGCAGCAGCTGCCGGGCGTGGACGAGACGATCGCCGCCGACCTCATCGCCGGCCGGCCGTACGCCACTGCGGCGGACTTCCTCACCGCGCTGGGCACCCGCGTTTCCGCAGCCGAAGCGGCCGCCGCCGAGAACTACCTCGCGGCGCCGTGACGTCGACACCGGTGGAGGACACGCTGCGGCGCGTGCTGCTTGCCCTCACCGCGGCGAGCGCCGTCGGCACGGTCATCGAGCTCGCGCTCCTCGAGCACTTCGAGGATGCCTGGCAGTGGGCCCCGTTCGTGCTATGCGCCCTCATCCTGGGATCCGTCGCCGCCGTCTGGCTGCGCCCGGGCAGGCGGACGATCCTGGCGCTGCGATTCGTCATGGCGCTCGCCGTGATCGCCAGCATCGTGGGTGCCGTCCTGCACCTGAACGGCAACCGCGATCTCGTCGCCGAGACGCAGCCGGACGTGACGGGCATGGCGGCGCTGTGGGAGGCGATCCACGGCGGGAACCCCTTCCTGGCGTCCGGGATCCTGGGGCTCATGGCCGTGATGGCGATCGCCGCGACGGTTCGCCACCCGGCCCTCGGGAACCGTACCGACGGCTGACCCCCGCGCGGTCGGCCCGCGCGGGGTCAGTCGGGCCCGGCCACTCCACGACGCCAACGAGGGGCGGCGCACCCGCCGGCGTGTGTACGCGCCGGCCGACGGCGGCGCCCGTTGTCAAGCCTTCGGCGCGGGGATACAATAGAACCGAACGACTTCACCCACTAGTCAGACTAGTTCGTCGAGCACCACCACCCGTCCACCGAAGGAGGCCGACATGGCCCGCACCTGGCAGCTTCAAGAAGCGAAGAGCAAGCTCAGCGAAGTGGTGGACGACGCGATCAGCGACGGTCCACAGGTCATCACGCGCCGCGGCGTCCCGGTGGCCGTGGTCCTCTCCAGCGGCGAGTACCGTCGCCTGACGCGCAAACAGAAGGGCCTCGTCGCGTTCTTTCGCGCCTCGCCGCTCGTCGACGCCGACCTCGACCTCAGCCGCGACGAGGGGTTGCCGCGACCGCCCCTCGACCTGTGAACGTCGTGCTGGACACGTGCGTCGTTTCGGAGCTCGTCGCCCGAGCGCCCGAAGCCCAGGTCCTTGGCTGGCTCGACGCACTGGACCCGCGAACGGTCTACCTCAGCGTGATCACGATCGGCGAGATCCAGCGCGGCATCGCCCGACTCCCCTCCTCACGGCGCCGGGCGACGCTGGAAAGCTGGCTGGACGACGACCTCGTACCACGTTTCGACGGGCAGATCCTGGCGATCGACACCGCCGTCATGCGCACCTGGGGCATCGTCGTCGCCGGAGCGGAGGCGGGCGGCCGAACGCTGCCCGTCATGGACAGCCTTGTCGCCGCTACGGCCATCACCCACCGTTGCCAACTGGCCACGCGCAACGGCAAGGACTTCGAGGCAACGGGGGTATCGATCGTCGACCCGTGGGCGGGCGGGGCGTAGTCGACCATCGCCAGGGCCACACGATCGAGCGCTCTCAGGAGATCGCAGCGGGTGTCTTGGAGCGCCCACAGCCAGCCTCCGACCGCGGTACCGGAAGCCACGCCGACGTCGACCGTCTTGGGCTCTCTCGCATCATCGCCCATCACACGCTCCTCCGGCGTACGTTCGTTGGGGAACGTCACCGATAGGCCTCCGCCTGCAGGTTGAACAGCTCCGCATACAGCCCCCCCGCCGCCAGCAGCTCGTCGTGCGTCCCTTGCTCCGTGATCGTCCCGTGCTCGAGCACGAGGATCCGGTCCGCCAGGCGCACCGTGCTGAAGCGGTGGCTGATGAAGAGCGTCATCTTGCCTTGGGTCAACTCCTTCATGCGGGTGAAGATCTCGTGCTCGGCGCGGGCGTCCAGGCTGGCGGTCGGCTCGTCGAGGATGAGGATCTCGGCATCGCGCATGAAGGCGCGCGCCAGGGCCACCTTCTGCCACTCGCCGCCCGAGAGCTGGTAGCCCTCGTCGAACCACCGGCCGAGCGTCGTCTCGTAGCCCTTGGGCAGCTTTTCGATGAAGCCCGCCGCGCCGCTCTTGGCCGCCGCGTCCTCCACGCGCGCCCGGTCGTCGACGGCCTCGAGGCGCCCGAGGCCGATGTTCTCGCGGGCGCTGAAGAAGTACGTCACGTAGTCCTGGAAGATCACGCCGATGGCGCCGTGCACGTCGGCCAGTGCGTACTCGCGCACGTCGTGGCCCTCGAGCAGGATCTGGCCTTCGTCGGGATCGTACAGCCGGGTGAGGAGCTTGACGATCGTCGTCTTGCCGGCGCCGTTCTGGCCCACGAGCGCCACGGCCTCGTCGGGGCCGATCCGGAAGCTCACGTTCTGCAGGGCGGGCTCGGTCTTGCCGGGGTACGTGAAGCGGACGTTGCGGAACTCCACGCCCTGGCGCAAGGGCAGGTGAAGCGGGCGCGGGTTCTCCGGGCTGCGGATGTCGGGCTCGTGGTCCAGGAAGTCGTAGAGCGTGCCCAGGTAGAGGCTGTTCTCGTACATGTCGGACAGCCCGCCCAGGATGCTGCTGAAGCTGGACTGCACCTGGCCGACGGCCTGGCTGTAGAACGTCAGGTCGCCGAGCGTGAGGCGCCGCCGGACCGCCTGAAGGGCCACGTACAGGAACGTGCCGCTCGTGACGATCGTCGTCAGGCTGCCGAGCGCGAAGGCCATCAGGTAGCGGCGGCGCACGAGGGACCGATTCTCGAGGTAGAAGCGGTCCGCGATCTCGCGCCAGCGGTCGATGAAGTGGCCGCCGAGGCCGAACAGCTTGATCTCCTTGTTGTAGGTATCCCGCGTCAGCAGGTCCAGGTAATAGGCCATCCGGCGACGGTCCGGCGACTGGCGGCGCGACATCTGGTAGCCCTGCCAGCCGTAGCGCGAGCTGGCGATGAAGCTCGGGATCGGCGCGAGCAGCGCGGCCACCGCCACCCACGGCCCAAGGCTGGACATCAGCGCGATCATGCTCACGAACGTGATCGCCGAACGCGCCAGGCCGAACAGCTGCTCGATCATCGTCACCGGCCGGCGGCTGGCCTCGCGCTGCGCCTGCTGGAGGGAGTCGTAGAACGCGGGGTTCTCGAAGAACCGGAGGTCCAGCCGGTTGGCGTGCTCCATGATCATCAGCTGCACTTTGCGCGCGGTCAGCTCCTGGAGCGCCTGCTGGTTGATGTTGCGCACCGTCTGCAAGAGCGCCGTGCCGACGAAGAGGCCGAACTGCAGGACGCCGAGCCAGACCACGCGGTCCACGAGGTCCGCCCGCGCATCGCCGTCGACGGCGGCCACCACCCCGTCGATCAGGAGCTTGCTCACCCAGGCCGTGGCGGTGGGCAGGATGCCGAAGACGATCGAGAAGATCGCCATCCCTGCCGTATAGCCGCGGTGTGCGCCCCACACGAGACGCATCGCGCGCGGCAGCGACGCCAACGTCGTGCCGGCGTTGCGCCACCAGCGCTTCAGGCGTTCGGCGGCGGGCAGCGGGTCGTCGGGGTCCTCGGACGGGGTGGGCGGGGTGGGGCCTCGGCCCCGGCGGGTGGGGTCGGAGGGGAAGGGGGAGATCAAGGGGGAGGATCGCTTTCGGGTGCGGCGCCGCGGCGGAGGCGGACGGGCGGCGTGCCCAGGATGGTGTGGGGGCGCGATCCGGTCAAGCGGACCGGGAGCCACCCTGGGGCCGAAATCGCGCCCGCAGGCGGGCTGGGGCATGCTTGTCGACGCTGCCTTTCTCCCCGGCGAGCCGTCCGACCCGCTGGGGCTCCCGTCAGGAGTGCATGCTCCCATGCCCATCGACACGCCAGCGCCTGCCGACCTCCCCGCCGTTACCGATGCCCCCACCGCTCCCGCGCTCCCGATGGACGCGGCCACGATCCGCGCCCTCGGCTACCGGATCGTCGACATGATCGCCCGCGAGCTGGAGGATCCGGCGCGGCGTCCGGTCTACCCTCCGCCGCAGCGCCGGGACGACATCGAGGAGGTGTTCGGCGGGCCGGTGCCGCGCTCCGGGCGGTCGCCGGACGAGCTGTTGACGCTGCTGGAGGAACGGCTGCTACCCATTGCGGCGAACTTCGGCCACCCGCGGCTGATGGGCTACGTGCTCTCGAACCCGCTGCCGCTGGCCGGGCTGATCGAGGCCCTGACGAGCACGCTGCGCATGGTCCCGGGCCACTGGCGGTGGCACCCGGCGAACAGTTGGATCGAGGTCACGGTGGCGCGGTGGCTCGGCGAGATCGTCGGGTTCGGGGACGACGCCGTCGGCTACATGGCTACCGGCGGGTCGTGGGCGAACCTGATGGGGCTGGCCGTGGCCCGCGTCCGCCGCGCCGGCTGGGACGTCCGGGCGGAAGGGCTCGCCGGCCGGCCGCAGCTCACGGCGTACGTGTCCGAGGAAGGGCATTCGTGCCTGGACAAGGCGATGGAGCTGATGGGCATGGGCCACGACCAGCTGCGCAAGGTGCCCGTCGGAGGGGACTTCCGCATCCGGCTCGACGCGCTGGAGGCGATGATCGAGGCCGACGTGGCCGCCGGGCGCCGGCCGTTCTGCGTCGTCGGCAACGCCGGCACGGTGAACACGGGCGCCGTCGACCCGCTGGCCGAGCTGGCCGCGCTGGCCGTGCGCCACGGGCTGTGGTTCCACGTGGACGGCGCATATGGCGCGCTGGCCACGCTGGATCCCGCCAAACGCGGGTTGTTCGCGGGCATCGAGGCGGCCGACTCGCTCGCGCTCGACCCCCACAAGTGGCTGAACGTCCCGTTCGACGCGGGCTGCCTCCTCACCCGCCGCTGGGCGGACCTGGCCGACGCGTTCAGCCTCGTGCCGCCCTACATCCGCGCCGCGACGGACGCCGAGCACAACCACATGCACTACGGCTTCGAGCTGAGCCGGACGGATCGTGCGCTCAAGGTGTGGCTGTCGTTGCAGCAGCACGGTGTGGACGCGTACGCCGCGATGATCGCCGGCCACATCGCCCTGGCGAGCCACCTGGCGGACGTGCTGCGCGGGGCGCCCGACTTCGAGGTGATGAGCGAACCCGTGCTGAGCATCTGCTGCTTCCGGTACGTCCCGCCCGACCTGTCGGCCGGCCCCGAGCCCGTCGAGCGCTACCTGGACGCCCTGAACCAGGCCGTCGAGCTCGGGCTCATGGATGACGGGCGGGCGATGGTCTCCGGGACGGAGCTGCGCGGGCGCCGCGTCCTGCGGGCGTGCATCGTGAACCACCGCGCCACCCGGGACCACGTGGACGCGACGGTCGAGCTGCTCAGGGAGATCGGACGGGCGACGGATGCGCGGATGCGGGCGGAGGCGGCTGGAGGCGGCTAGAGAGGCGGTCAAGTAATCAGTAATCCCCGAGGCTACTGTGCCTCTGCGAAACCCCTCCCGGCGCGCTGTCGCGCGCCTGTCCTCCCCAGCTGACGCTGGAGAGGACCTACGAATTGTTGCCGAGGTCCCATCTTAGCCACGGATGAGGTCGCATCCTTTCTCCAGCGACAGCTGGGGAAAGGTGGCAGCGCCGTAGGCGCTGACGGATAGGGGTCTGGGTTCTCCGTCAGACATTCCTTGACCGCGCCCTACGCGCTCCGCCGATACCGCATGTACACCACCCCCGTCGGCAGCGGCGTCGCCTCCGCCAGCGTCATGTCGAGGCGCTTGCCTTCCGCGAACAGCTTCTTGCCGCTCCCGAGCACGATCGGGTAGACGTGCAGGCTGTACTCGTCCACCAGATCGTGCTCGGAGAGCAGCGGGACGAGCACGCTGCTCCCGTCGACGAAGATGTTCTTGCCCGGCTGCGCCTTGAGCGCGCGCACGGCCTCGACGACGTTGTCGCGGATGAGCGTGGAGTTCCGCCACGCCGCGGCGGAGTCCAGCGTGGTGGACACGACGTACTTGGGCATGTTGTTCAGCGTATCGGCAAACGGGTCGTCGACCATCGGCTCGAACGCGGTGCCGTGGATCTGCCACGTCTTGCGGCCGAGCAGGATCGCGTCGGCCTTGGACATCGCCTGGAAGAAGTGCGCACCGATGTCGTCGTGCCAGTACGGCACTGTCCAGCCGCCGTGCGTGAAGCCGCCGTCCGTGTCTTCGTCCGCGCCGCCCGGCGCCTGGATCACGCCGTCCAGCGTGATGAACTCGGCGACGATCAGTTCGCGCATGGTCTGTTCCTTTCGAGGGGGTGGGCTTCCGCCCGATGGGAGCGGCGGGGATCGAATTGTCAGCTGCCGCCTACCTATGCGTCGAACAGGCGGCCGTGAAATCGACATCGCGATCGACGAGCGGATTCACTCGCTCGTTCTAAGGCCGCTCAACCCTGCCGACGCACGATCTCGTTGATCCAGATCGGCGCAAAGGGTGAGGTGCAGCCCTTGGAAACGGGATAGTCCCGGTAGATCCCGAGCGCCTCCCCGATGGCGAGGGCGCGCGCGCGATGCTCGGGGTGGTGGATGCCGATGCCCGCCAGGCAGTAGTTCATCGTCCACTGCACTTCCGGCGCGGCGCCTGGCATCTCGGACTGGATGCGATCCAGCAGCGCCGGCAGGTCGAGCCCTTCGGGGGACTTGTCGATGCGCTGGGAGGTCAGGCTCCAGCCGGCGCGGGCCGCCCAGGGATCCTCATCGGCCATCCACTTCTGGCGCAGCGACTCCTTGTCCGGGTGCTTGCTCACGACATAGTTGGTCAGCCAGTCCGCCAGCCACGCGTAGTCGACGGATCGCACCAGCCGGTCCATGTCGTCGCCCGACAGGTCTTTCGGTTTCATCAGGAGGATGGCCAGGAGCCGGGCATCGAGGTTCCCGGTCTCCCAGAGCGCGAGGGCGAGCGCGTGGTCGGTCTTGATCTTCGCGGCCAGCTTCCGAATGTCGCCTAGCTGAACGCCGAACTGATTGTCGCCGGCGCCGCGCTTGGCGTTTTGTGCGCGCAGCTTCTCGGTGCCGAGGGCTTCGAGCTGGGCGAGGGTTGCTTCGAGCGTGCTGGTGGTCATGTCGGCGTTCCGTCCTTGCCCCAGCGCCAACTAGGCGGCTCGCCCTTGGCGATGCAAATCGCCAGCAGCACACCGGACAGCACGAGCGTGTAGATCATGAAGCTCCCGTCCCCACGCTTCGGCGGGAACACTCGGGCGCCGACGAAGACGAGCGCCACATAACCAACGAAAACCACCCAGCCCTGCCACGCGCTCGGAAGACCCCAACCCCATCCGTAACGCTTGGCGGCAAACCAGTATTTCGTCAGTTCTGACACGGTGGTGACCTCCATGTCACACTTGCGGCAACTGCACCCTTGCGATTGGCCCGGACCATGATGATGTCCGGCGAGGCGACCTGCCAAGTGGCGGTGTTCCTGATCCACCCTGGCCGCGGCGGAGCGGTGGTCGAAGCGTCCATCGCGCTGCGGATTCACATCAGCTTCTCCAGCAGCCGCTGGATCAGCCAGATGATGATGGGCAACAACAGGGTCGACGCGAAGCCTTTGAGCGTGCTCGACCGCCATGGCCAGGTCGAGATGCCCTCGATCAACTGCCGCTCGTCGGTCAACGCGCTCAAGGTCGTTCTCAGATCGCCGACGGCCTCGTGCTCACCGGCATCGACGCGAGCGTGGATCTGCCCGATCGTGCGCTGAATTCGCGCGTTCGCTTCCCCGACGAGGCGCGCCTGCTCGGCACGCAGCCGGCCGCGCATGCCCAGCAGCGGGACCACGAACACGGTGGCCGCCAACACGCCCATGATCACCAAGGCCACAACGTTGAGGGAATTGATGTCCGATCCTTCGACCAGCCGGTTGTACGTGATGAAGGCGATGAGCCCGATGCCCGTCCGCGAGGTCAGACCGGACAAGGCCTGCGCCGGTCCGAGCTGGAAAAGGTTGATGTCGGTCGCCCGTGCGTGCAGGTCGTTCACCAGCCTCAGTTGCCGGATGCACTGGAGTGCCACGGCGAACATGCAGCCGAAGCCAAGGGGGCTTTGGACGAGCTGGCTGATCGCCGGCCACGGCGAGTGTGCGCCGGCAACCCCGAACGATTCCGGGTTGGCCCGGAGGCTCACCGTCTCGAGACCGAGTCCGAGCAAGACCGCCACCACGCCGAGCCACCGAGGCAGGTTCGTCAACCGGTACTCCAGGGTTCGCGACTCCGCCTTTGGTGCGTCCAAGACGGGCTCGAACTGTCGGAAGCTGCGCCGGGCCGCCGAGCTGAGGTAGTGGTAGAGGGCGAGGAAGAACACGCCGTAGCCACCGTCTGCCACCCGCAGCCAGACGAACGTTCCTGCCGGCTGCGACCCGTCGATCCACATCACCGCGTTGCTCCAGAGCGCGATCAGGGCAGCGAGCAGGACATAGACCAACCACACCGGCGCCGGGCCGCGGCCGATCCACCGGATCAGTAGGTCGACCCAGCTGCGCGGATACGGCCGGTCCGCGATCGGCGGGTCCGGGACGACGGGATCGACGGCGGCGCTGGTCATTCTTGTGGTGATCCCTTCTTGGGGCCAACCCCGAACGAGGCGGCACGGTCCCCCAGGCGAACGACCTCGATGGCTTCCGGGAAGTCGTCGAGGATGACGGCGCGCAGCTTCCGCGCGATGGGCTCGACGGTCGCGGCGGTGCCGGGCGGCAGCGCGCATATCAGGTCGTCGAAGGAGCCGAGCCGGGCAGTGGTGGCCATGGTGCTGCCTCCAGCGACGCCTGACCGTGAACGGTCAGGCTCGTTCATGACGAAGCCCCTGCCGGGGCTGGCGCTTCGCTTTGCCTGCGTACGTGATCAAACCGATGTCGAGCCCGCACCTGTGCGGGCTTTGTCATGAGGGAGCCAGGGGCCTCGGCCCCTGGCGTCGGTGTCGGCGTCGTCGCTGGAGGCGTCGAAGCCATCTCGACTCGATCGCGGCCTACGTGGTCGCCACTGATGACGGACCATTGGCCCGTTATAGCATCGCCCCATTATCATCCCGCCCATGACCAACCACACCGTGCTGATCGCCGGAGGCGGCCCCACCGGCCTGATGCTCGCGGCCGAGCTGGCGCTGGCAGGCGTCGACGTCGCCATCGTCGAGCGGCGCGCCAGCCAGGACGTCGCCGGATTGCGTGCGGGCGGATTGCACGCTCGCACGATCGAGGTCTTCGACCAGCGCGGCATCGCGGATCGGTTCCTCGCCGAGGGACAGGTGGCTCAGGTCGCGGGGTTTGGCTCGGTCCGTTTGGACATCAGCGACTTTCCCACCCGGCACCCCTACGGCCTTGGGCTGTGGCAGAGCCACATCGAACGGATTCTGGCCGGCTGGGTCGATGAGCTGGCGGTGACGTTCTATCGCGGACGTGACGTGACGGGCCTCGCGCAGGACGATACAGGCGTCGACGTCGACGTGTCCGACGGCCAGCGCCTTCGGGCAGAGTATCTCGTCGGGTGCGACGGCGGACGCAGCACGGTCCGCAAGGCCGCCGGCATCGAGTTCCCCGGGTGGGACGCGACGACGAGCGCGTTGCGCGCCGAGGTCGAGATGGCCGAGGAGCCGGAGTTGGGAGTTCGCCACACGCCGACCGGCATGCACGCCATCGGTAAGGTGGAGTACGAGATCAAGGACGGCCAGGTGGTGTACGGGAAGGGCGGCAAGGTGGGCGTCATGCTGACCGAGTCGCACGTCGGAAGCGCGAGCGAGCCCACCCTGCGCGATCTCAGCGAGGGCCTCATTGCCGTGTACGGCACCGACTACGGGGTCCACAGTCCCACCATGATCTCCCGGTTCACCGACATGACCCGGCAGGCCGCGACCTACCGCAAGGGGCGGGTCCTGCTGGCCGGCGACGCGGCGCACGTGCATTCGCCGGTGGGAGGGCAGGGCCTCAACACCGGGGTGCAGGACGCCGTGAACCTGGGCTGGAAGCTGGCCCAGGTGGTCAAGGGGACAGCGCCGGAGAGCCTGCTGGACACGTACCATGCCGAGCGCCACCCGGTCGGCGCCCGCGTGCTGCGCAACACGATGGCGCAGGTCGCGCTCATGCGCCCCGACGATCGCATCGAGGCACTCCGCGAGTCCGTGGCCGAGCTGCTCGGCATGGACGAGCCGCGCAAACGCTTCGCCGCGATGATGTCCGGCCTGGACATCCGCTACGACCTCGGCGAGGGCCACCCGCTGCTCGGCCGCCGCATGCCCGATCTCGACGTGGTCACCGCCACCGGCCCGCTGCGGGTCTTCACGCTGCTGCACGCCGCGCGGCCGGCGCTCCTCAACCTCGGTGCGCCCGGCGGCTTCGACAGCACGATAACGCCGTGGGCGGGCCGGGTTCGGTTGATCGACGCCACGTACGACGGTCCGTGGGAGCTTCCGGCGATCGGAGGGGTCACGGCTCCGAGCGCGGTGTTGATTCGGCCGGATGGATATGTGGCTTGGGTGGGAGAAGGAAGCCAGGCGGGTATCGCCGACGCCCTGACGACCTGGTTCGGACCGCCAACGGCGGCGTAGCGGACCGGTCGATCGCCACGGGCACGGTCGCTCACGCGCGCACCAACGAAAGGCACGCCCCCACGGGATCCTGGATCGCCGCGACCTCCGCCTGCCCATCGTCCCCGCGCATCGTCTTGAGGACCCGGCCGCCTTCCGCCTCTACCCTACGGACGCTTTCCGCGAGATCGCCCACGGGCAGGTAGATCATCCAGACCGGTGGCAGGCCGGCGTTCACGCCGCGCGCATGACAGATACCCGCCGTCGGGTTGCCGTCCGCCCCGAGCATGTTGTAGTCAGCGTAGCGCGCGTCCCCGTCCTCCATCTGGACATCCTCCACGGACCACCCGACGACCTGCCGATAGAAGTCCTGCGTGGCGGCGGCGTCGGCGACCGTCAGGTCGAGCCAGGCGATACGACCCACGGGCGTCGCGGCGTCGGTTGAGGTGCCATCGGCCGGTGGCATGTGCTCCGCGCCGACGACCGGGATGATCCCGAACGCCGCCCCGTTCGGATCGAGCAGCACCGCCCACTGGCTGCGCCCGTCGTCATCCTGGGCGTGCATCAGCGCGCTCCCGCCCAGCTGAACGGCGCGCTGCACGCTCGCGGCGACATCGGCCACTTGGATGTGCGGCATCCATTGCAGCGGGAGGTGCGCATGCTCCGGGCTGAGCGCGCCAAGGCCGATGATGGGCAGGCCATGTCTGTTCATCAGGTCCTCCCGCCACAGCGGGCGCTCGCCCGTGCCCAGCACCCGCGCGTAGAACCGGACCTCCCGCTCGTGTTCGGGCACGGCGATGTCGGCGCTGAAGACGGCTCCGACTTGGGGGACAAATGGGTCAGACACGGCGTTGCTCCTTGGGCGTGTCTGCAAATCGATCCGGCAGCTGGTAGTGAGTCAGATTGCATCTGAGGCTCTGACTCCAGCCCACCTGACTCCAGCCCACTCGAAAGCCTGCCGTTCGTCAAAGAACGTGTAAAACTGAATGGCCTTGCCGTCGCGGAAGGTGTAGACATCCGCGGTACGCCCCTCGCGCCACTCCGTCTCATGTTTCAGTCTCACGCGCACGTGAGCGAGCACGATGACCCGATCGCCGGCGACGATGAACCGTTCCGGCTCGCAACTGCCTTCGGCCCATGTCCCGCGCCCCTTCTCGACGTGTGCCGTCACGGCTGCGAGCCCGTGATAGGTTCCGTCTTGCGGAGGGTCGGCCGGTTCGATCCGCTCGATCTGCGGGTCAAATACCTGGACGAATCCCGAAATGTCGTTCCGGTTGAGTGCGGCGTATGCTGCCCTCAGCGCTTCGATTTCAGCCGCTAGCGACGATGTCGGACTGTCCATATTTCTCTCCCACGGCCCATCGGTACAGATGCACGGACGTTGCGAGTGACTCTGCCCCATTCAAATCCACCCACTGCCGTCGTCATGTGCTTGGGCGTGGCATGGCGACGACGATCTTGCCCTTCGCGCGCCCTTGTTCCACGTAGGCCATCGCAGGAAGCGTCTCGTCGAACGGAAACGTGCGGTCGAGTACGGGACGCAGCGCGCCCGCGTCATAGAGCGCGGCCAACGTCTTCAGCTGCGCGCCATCGGCCCGCATGAAGAAGAACGCGTAGCGCACGCCCAGCTTCCTGGCCTGCGCGCGGACCTTGCGGCTCATCAGCGCCATCACCGGCTTCAGCAGTGGCCGGCCGATCTGCGCGGCGAACGAAGCGTCCGGCGGGCCGACAACGCTGATCGCCAGGCCGCCGGGTCTGAGCACGGTCAGCGACTTCGCGAGATTGTCACCACCAAGGGTGTCGAGCACGACGTCGTAGCCGGAGAGCAACTCGGCGAAGTCTGCCTTTGTGTAGTCGATGACTTCGTCCGCGCCGAGGTCGCGCACCTTTTCCTCGTCGTTGGCGTGCGCGGTTGTGGCAACGTACGTGCCAAGGTGCTTGGCGAGTTGGATGACGGTCGAGCCCAGTCCGCCGGCACCGGCGTGAACGAGGACCTTCTGCCCCGGCTTGACCCGCGCGACGTCGACAAGCGCCTGCCACGCGGCAAGCGCCACCAGCGGAACCGCTGCAGCCTCTTCCATCGTGAGTGTGTTCGGCTTGAGGGCGATGTCCGCATGGTCGATGGCAATGTACTCCGCGAAGGCCCCGATACGCAGGTCGCGGGGTCGGGCGTAGACCTCGTCGCCGACCTTGTAGTCCCGCACGTCGTCCCCGACCCGCGTCACGACGCCCGCGACGTCGTGCCCGAGCACGAACGGCGTCTTGTACTTCAGGAGCCGCTTGAACGCGCCGTTGCGCACCATCTTGTCCAGCGGGTTGATGCTGGCAGCACACACGCGGACCAGGACGTCACGGGGCCCGACGGTGGGATCCGGCATTTGGGCGGCGCGCAGGCCGCTCTTGCCATATTTCTCGACCACGAATGCCTTCATGTGCACCCCGGATTCAGACCGGCTGGAGCCAGTGACAGGCATGATAGGCCGGTCACCATCGTCCCGCCAGCGCCCGTGGCGGCCGCGCGCCGGCCCCTGCATGCGGCCCGCCGTGCTCGCGGTGCACCGAAGACGTCACGCGTCGCTGACATCGCGGACCGCGTAGCGCAAGACGACCACGCCGCTCTCGAACCCGCGCTGCTCGACGAGCGCCAAGTCCATCCGCACGCCCTCCGGGAAGAACCGCTTGCCGCCGCCCACGACCGCGGGGTAGACGATCATCTGGACCTCGTCGACGAGGCCGCTGCGAATCGCGTGCGCGGCGAGCTCGGGACCGTTCACCGTGATGTCGTGCGGACTGTCCGCTTTGAGGCGCCGGACCGCATCGGGATCGAACGCCCGCTCGATCCGCGTCCGCGCACTGCGCGGCTCGGCGAGGGTCTGCGAGTAGACGATCTTCTCGGCCGCCTGCCACTGCCGCGCCCAGTCCTGGATGACCTGCGGCTCGTCGGGGACCTCGAGCGCGGTCTCCCAGTAGACCATCGTCTCGTACATCCGCCGCCCGTACAGGTACGTGCCGACGGACGACGCGAGGTCGTTGATATAGGCGTGCATGACCTCGTCCGGCGCGCCCCAGCCGAAGTCGCCGTCCGCGTCCTCGACGTAGCCGTCCAGGGACGTGATCATGCCGTAGATGAGCTTGGCCATGTGGGTCTCCCGCCGTTGCGTATACGGTCGACTAGCAATGGAAGACCGACCAGCAGATCTCGTTGCGCAACCTCTGATCGTCGAGAACGAGATCGCGAATCGCCTCCGGCAGCTGCGCACGCTGCCACGCACACTCCTGCCGCCCCGCACGATCGCCCGCGCCCGTCGGCGCGGCGGCGCGCGCAGCCTTGATCGCATAGGCGGCGGCTCCGAGTTCATGCGCCGCGACATGCGCCACCGCCGCTGCCTGACCGGCGGCGTACGCCGCGTGCCTCGCGGCGCCGGTCAGCTCTCTGGCCGCGGCGTTGGCATGGCCAGCCATCGAGCGCGCCTGCATCATCGGAATCTCGCCGCGCCCCCATGCCCGAGCGTGTTCCACCGCCTCGCGGGGTCGCGTGTCCAAGGGCTGCACTGCTTCGAAGAGGGGCAACACGTGCGCTGCGCAGTCCGCTGCCCATTCGGCGAGAAGGCGGTGATGGGCGTCTTCCAGTGTGCCGCCGCGGCGGATGGCAATGAGTCTGGGGTCCCGATGCTTGGGGAGGATCATCGTCGCGCCCACCTCATGCCAGCTGCATCTGCCCAACGGTGGAGTTAGGCCGCCGCGAGGCGAAGCCAACGTGGCGTATAACGCTCAGGTTCAGCGGTCGCGCGCATCGCCGCCGACTTGGTCTGTTATGCGTCATCGTACGCTTTTTCCAGTGCCGCCACGTCGAGCTTGACCATATTCATCATGGCTTCCATCACAGCCTCTACCTTCTTCGGATTCCTGTCGCTGATGAGCTCCATAAAACGCCTCGGGACGATCTGCCAAGTGATGCCGAACTGATCAGTGATCCAGCCACACTGCGATGGGGTTGCGCCGGCGCCGATGAGTTTGTTCCAGTACTCATCAACTTCTTCCTGGTCTTTGCAGTCGACAAAGAGCGAGAAACCTTCGGAGAATTTGAAGTGCGGGCCGCCGTTGTAGCCCATGAAGAACTGACCACCGATGACAAATTCGGCGGTAGTGATTGGGCCGTCCTTGCCAGTGCGAGCGACGTTCTTGATCTCAGAGTCCGGGAATGTGTTGGTGTAGAACGCTATGGCAGCTTCGAGCTGGTCGTTGAACATCAGGAAAGGTGTCACCTTGGGCATCTGTGTGTCTCCAGTGTTTTCGGTCTCCGCCTAACTACTCACGATCCCACGACCACCCCGCCCATCGACAGCTCGGCGCACGTTCGCACGCTCTGCGCGTCGGCCCGATTGCTGCCTGCCGCGTTCACCGACGGATCCGCCGATTCCCATGCCGGCACCCCGGATCAGACCGGCCGGGGCCAGCGCCGCGCATGATAATGTTGGTCCGCATCATCCCGCAACGCCCCCGGCCGCGAACCACAGTGCTTCGCCCGTCGATTCACTGTGCTCGCCGACCCGATTCACTGTGCTCCGCCGCCCCATTCACCGTGCTCCGCAGCCCAAGCCATCGTGCTCCGCGCGGTCCAACGCACCGCCCCCGTCCGCCGCCACGCAAAACGGGGGGCCGTCCTCAGACAGCCCCCCGTTTCTCCCCTCCCGCTGCGACATCGCCCGCGTCGCCCGCGTCATCGGCGGTGCACTCGGCGCCGCCCCGCTCTGGTCCCGCGGCGCCCCCCGCCCATCACCCCCCCACCGCCCCCACCCGCCCCTTCGCCGGCAGCTCCAGCGGATCGTCCGGATACTCCGCATCCCACCGCACCTTCAGCGCCGCCAGGTCGAGCCCGACGGACTCGCGGTTCTCGACGGCGCCGAGGAACGCGTCGACCGTCGAGAGGCTGCGCTTGAGGACCTCGTCGAAGCGGATCGCCGGGTGCATGCGGCCGCCCAGCCGCACGCGCGGCGAGAGCGTGCCGATCCCCGGCAGGCGCACCTTGTGGCCCGTGCGCAGCAGCCCGGCAACCTCACGGCCGAGTTCCTCGAGCACCATCCGCGCGAGCGGGCGGGTGATCAACGTCCCGACCGAAAGGCGCTCGGCCAGGAAGTCGATGTCGATCGTGGGCGCGTTCGTGACGCGCGGGCGGTAGCGGTTGACGGCTTCGATCCAGTTCGCCATCGTCGGTCTCCTCCTGTGGATGGCATCGCCCGCGGAAAGGGTGCGAGCGCGCGATCAGCGTAGAGGTTGCCGGAGGGCATTGGAAGAGGTTTGCCCGCCGCGAAACCGCCGCGCGGCCGCTGATTGCCCGACGCTGGGGCGGATTGCTCGTGCGGCACACATGTCGTCAGGCCGCCGGTGGATCTTCCTTCCACATGGACGCACGACGAGCAGCGCTGGCCGACGCCCCCACGTCGGCGTAGACTTCGCCCACGGCCGGACCGATGTCCGTACCGATCGGCTCCCTCCCTATACCCCTGCCCGCCCTGTCACACCCCACAGGGGCCGTCGCCGTGGCCATTCCAGCCGATGTCCAGCGCACCGACGCCCGCTCCTATCTGGCGTTGGAGCGCGCCTCCGCCGAGCGGCACGAGCTCGTCGACGGCGTGGTCGTCGACATGGCCGGGGCGAGCTACGCGCATAACGTGATCGTCGCCAACCTCGTCACCGCGCTGGCCGCATCGTCCGAACGCAGCGCCAAACCGGGCGGCGGTTGCCGACCGCTTTCGAGCGACATGCGTATCAAGGTCGAGACGACGGGACTGTACGCCTACCCCGATGTGCTGCTCGTCTGCGGCGAGCCGGCGTTCGAGGACGAGCGTGCCGACACGCTGCTCAACCCCATTGCGATCTTCGAGGTCCTCTCGCCCTCCACCGAGGCGTTCGACCGCGGCGAGAAGTTCGCCCACTACCGCCGCCTGCCGAGCTTGCGCGACTACGTCCTCGTCGCCCAGAGCCGCCCGCGGGTCGAGCACTACCAGCGCCAAGGCGACGTCTGGGTGCTCCGCGAGACCGAGGGGCTGGACGGGCGGGTGGTGTTGGAGGGGGCGGGGTGTGAGGTCGCGCTGGCGGGCATCTACGCCGGCGTGGCGGCAGCCGGCGGCGCGTAGCGTCGGCCCTTACGGGCGCGCGAAATCGTCTGGCGCGGTACCGCCGACGTCAACTCTGGCCACCGGTCAACTCTAGTCACCGCTGCCCTTCGGCGGGTACAGCTCCGGTGGGTGGTCAAGGTCGACCTGCTCGACGTCGGTCCAGGGCACGTACTCGGGGCGCTGACGGCCGTCGAGGAAGATCAGCAGGCCGGCATTCCCCTCGCCGAGGTCGCCGGCACGCTCGAGCTGAAGCACCTCACCGCTGTTGAGCGTCACCCTGGCTCGCTGGACGCCGCGCTCCTCGAGGCCGGTGGGCACGATCGAGGCGACGAGGCCGAAGGGGATCAGGTAGTCGACGCCTTGCGATGGGGCATCGAGTGTCTCGGTGGTCTCGCTCTCGTCGAGGTCGTAGACCAAGCGGCCGGCGAGGCGGCGGCCGGAGCGGGTGACGACGCTGCCCGTGAGCGGGCGGCCCGGCGGGAAATCGTCATAGGCGGGGCCGGCGCCGCCTTCGCTGAAGTCGACGCGCTCGAAGGCGTCCCAGGAGATCAGCACACGTCCGTAGCGCGGGTCGTCGACGTAGATCCCGCCGTTGCCGCTGCCGACCTCGCGGGTGCCGGAAAGCACGATCTCGCGGCCCTGGAGCAGCGTCACCAGGGCGCTGTCGCGCGAGCGGCGCGCGATGGAGCGGATGGTGTCGAAACGCAGGCTGAGGTCACCGTCGGCGGTGTGGCCGTCGAGCGCGTCGGAGCCGACGCACGCTTCCTGGTCCCACTGGACGAAGCCGGTGAAATCGCCTTGCCGCGTGCGCACCGTGCCGTGCAGCGGGTAGGGGCCGCCGCCCAATCGGGAGGTGGGAAGAAACTCGATGGTGCGGATCTGCCGCTCCCCGAGGTCCACAACGCCGTGCGTGCCGTCCCATACGCGCAGGCCGTCGGCCAAGTCGTCGGCGGAGAAGCGGTCGAGGACGAACACGGCACCGCTCTTGAGAGTCACGCGAATAGCGCGGCCGCGCGGCTCGATGCGCGCGATGTCGCCGAAGCGCGCCATGAACGGCCGGCCGAGGTTCCTCTGGCGCTCCCAGCCAGCGATCTCGATCCCCAAGACCTCGATCGAGCGCCGCTCGGGCGGTGCGTGGGCGATCCACGGATTCTCGTCCCTGAACCCGTTGAAGTGGTTGCCCCACAACGCCTCCTCGTCGCCACCCCAGCGCAGCCGCCCCTCGTACATGGCGCCGTCATCGGTGGTGACTCGGCCGTAGAGAAGGCCCGCGTGAGGCCCCGCGATCTCGGGCGTCGTTGTGGTCTCGGGCGTCGTTGTGGGCGAGCTCACCACGGCAGGGGGGCCGACGCGGTGCTCGAGAGCCCGGTAGCCGGCGGCGAGGGCGAAGGCGAGAAGGACGAGCACCACGCCGGCGATCTTGGCTCTCGTCATGACCGGATCTCCATCGAGGACGCGCGTGTCATGCCACGTTGCGGCCTGGCTGTCCCGGTTGAAGAATGGGCCCATCCGTAGCCGGCTTCAGCCTGCGTCGTTATTGTAGCCCGGCCGTTCACGGCCGGGTGATCGGTGGAGGGCGCGTTTACCTACAAGCAATCCTTGGCCTTGACCTGTCGCCCACAGGGCACGGCATGCCGTGCCCCTACACGGGCCATGGAGCGGACCGGCGGGCCGCCTGAGTGGGTGGGCGCTGCTCACAACCACACCTCGATCCCCGACTCCCCCCCCTGCAACCCCGGCGACTTCAGCACCTGCGCCCGCGTGCACCACCCCCTGAACACGCCGCCCGGCCTGAGGAACCCGACCTTCGTCAGGCACACCCGCAGCGCCGCCGCGTGGGCGAGCGCCGGGGTGTAGCGATCGGGCGCGGAGAGGACGAGGACGGCCGTGGCCGTGCGGGCCAGGCGCGGGACGACGACGCGCACGAACTGCGCGAGCGCGCGCTCCGTCGGACCGCCGGGCGGGAGGTCGGCCAGGGAGTCGAGGACGACGAGGTCGAAGCCGCCCGAGGCGGCGACGCGGTCCGCGACGGCGAAGGCGTCGGTGGGGGTGGGCGGGCGGAGGACGAACAGGCGGCCGAGATCGACGCCGCCGTCCGCCAGGCAGGCGACGTCCAGGCTGCCCGTCAGGTCGACCCACGCCACGAGCCCCTCGCACGCCGCCGCCGACCGCGCCGCCACGGTCTCGCGACCGGACGTCGGCCGCCCGATGAGCTCCGTGAGCCGGCCGCGCGGCAGGCCGCCGAGCCCCGTGGCCGCGTCGAGCGCCGGGAAGCCGGTGGATAGCGCGGACAGCGCGTGCGGTGCGGCGCCGACGCGGACGGCGCCGGTGCGCAGGGCGGTGTTGACGGCGTCGGCCAACGCCTGGGGCGTGGTGGTTGGGCTGGATTTCGGCATCGGCAGTGACGACGTCGACGTCGGCGTCGGCGTCGGCAGAGGCGATGTCGGCGGCTGCGGCGAGGGGATGGATCGAACGGCGGGGGTTGGCCTGGGTGACAAAACGGGCAAACGATCGGTGGCGCTGTGCGTCATCGGGGGACCCTGTCCTTTGCGACGGGTCGGAGAAGCTCGCGCGTGGGGGGCTGAGCTGGGTGAGAAGCTCAGGATATAGAACGGATGTTCCGCCGTCAAGCCACCCCGTCATACAGGCCCGCCCCCCGTGACGGCCCCCGGCCCTCGTGCACACCGCCCATGATGCCGGCACGCCGCCCCCCGCCACACCACCCGCGTAGGGGCGACGCGAACGCGTCGCCCGCAGGCCCCCCACCCCACACCAACCCACGGGTTCACGACCACGGCAAACATGTGTGGGCCGGGGTATGGCGTGATCCGACGGCCTGCGGGCGACGCGTTCGCGTCGCCCCTACGCGGGGGTGGGTAACGGAACCCATCGGCCTGGCATCTGGGGCGGCCTGAGGGCGCGTCGACCCGGCCCTCGGTTCGCAACGGCGTCCGCCCGATCGTCACGGCCGATCGGGGCTTCGAAGCGGTTGGGGGTATGGCGCGGATCGATCCAACAGGTTCTGACCCGGGGTCGCGTCGATCCCGTCCATCCGCCGCCACTCGCGATTTGACTGCCACACCGCCCAACCCGTCCACCCCGCGAGCACCGCGAACGGCACCACCAGCGCCCACGCCAGCCGCGTCCGGCCGCGCGCCACGGCCCACGCGGCCAGCGCGAGCGCCAGGAGCGCCAGCACCGGCCCCATCCCGCGGACACGCAAACCGTACGCCGCCGCGATGTACAACGAAAACGGCGTCGCCGCCACGGCGCCGAACGCCACCCACCACGGCCGCCGCCGCACGATGCCGGCGGCGACGAGCACGAGGGCGAAGCCGACGGCCGGCCAGCCGACGACCGCGAGCACGAACCACCCGAACAGCGACCGCTCGTACGACACCATCGACTCCTCGGTGCAGCGTGCCACGCAACTGTGTCATACTACTGTGCAATACACGATAGTCGCCCGCAGCCCCGCGCGCAACCGCCCACCCACCCCCATCGAGGCCGCCGATGCCCCTCTCCCTCCCCGCCCTGGCCGGCACGATCGACCGCCGCATCCTCATCAACTACCGCGTCGACCCTGCCGTCCTCGCGCCGCACGTCCCGCCGCCGTTCCGCCTGAAGACCGTCCACGGCCACGCGATCGCCGGCATCTGCCTGATCCGCCTCCGCCAACTCCGCCCCCGCGGCCTGCCCGCCTGGCTCGGCGTCGGCAGCGAGAACGCTGCGCACCGGATCGCCGTCGAGTGGGACGCGGACGGCCGAACGCACACGGGCGTCTACGTCCCGCGCCGCGACACCGCCTCGCGCCTGAACGTTCTCGCCGGCGGCCGGCTGTTCGAGGGCTACCAGCACCACGCCCGCTTCGACGTGCACGAGACCGCCACGCACCTCGAGGTCGCGGTCCATAGCGACGACGGGGTGACGCGGCTGGCGGTGGTGGCCGATGTCGTCGCTATCGTCGATATCGCCGACGCCGCGGACATCACCGACGCCGCCGCCCGCCCGTTGCCCGGCTCGACGTTCGCCTCGCTCGCCGAAGCCTCCGCGTTCTTCGAGGCGGGCGCCGTCGGCTACTCGGACACGCCGACCGCAGGACGGTACCAGGGGCTCGAGCTGTGCTGCCGGGAATGGCGCGTCGAACCGCTCGTCGTGCAGACCGTGCAATCGAGCTTCTTCGACGACCCGGCGCGCTTCCCTCCCGGCAGCGTCGCGTTCGACAACGCGCTGCTCATGCGCGGCGTGGCGCACACGTGGCGGGGCCGCGTGGTGCCACAACCATGCCACAACCATGATCTGTGATGGCGGGGCATCACGCCGTGCGCCGTGCCCATCGGTCGACGCATCCCTCCGCCGGCCTATGATCTTGTGATCCTATGAGGTTGTGATGTGGTGATGTTGGTACCACCAAGGAGACCCGCCATGCGCCGTCCCACCCGCCGAACGATCCTCGCCTCGTCCGCGACCGCCCTCCTTGGCACCACCCTCGCACTCGCCGGCGCAGCGCCGCTCGGCCGGCCGGCGGCCGCCCAACAGCCGCAGCCCACGGCGACGGCGACGGTGCCGATCGGCCTTGCGCTTCGCGGGTCGGGCGGCGGATCCAGCCAGGGGGTGGCCGCCGTCGGCGACCGGGTGTACGTCGGCAGCGCGGACCGGATCGAGATCCTCCATCGTCCGACGGTCGATACGTTCGCGCGCCTCGGGCGGATCACGGTGGCAAGCGGCGTCAGCGCCCTCGCCGCCGCCGACGGCGAGCTGTGGGCGGGGGACAACGGCGGCCATGTGCATGCATTCGATCTGAGCGATCCGGATGCGCCCGCGCTGCTGGCCGTGCTGCCGCTCGGCGACGACGGATCGTCGGCCGTGACGGACGTGGCGCTGGCCGACGGGCGCCTGTACGCGGCGCTCGGCGGCGGGGCCGTCGCGATCGTCGACCGCCGTGACGCCGCGCGGCCGCTCGTGCTCGGTCGGTTCACGCTCGCGCCTACCGGGCAAATCCAGGAGATCGCGGCCGTCGGGTCGACCCTGTACGTTGCGGCGCGCGGCGACGGGCTGCACGTCGTGGACACCGCCGACCCCGCGGCGCCGCGCATTGCTCAAACGCTGCGCTTTGGGGACGAACAGGCAACGGACATGTTCGATCACGTCGCCGTGCTCGGCGTCGCCACGGATCCCGCGACGCACCGCGTGTACGCCACGCTGTGCCATGGCATCCCCGACTTTCGCCCGTGCGGCGCCACGGTCGCCGAACTCGATGCCTCGTCGCCGCTCGAACCGCGCGAGGTCGGGCGGGTGGCAGCCACGTTCACGAGCGTCTACGACATGGCGAGCGGACCCTCAGGGCTCTACGTGGCCACTGGGCACTACGGCCCCGGCGACTGGTTCGGGGGCTTGAGCGTCATTGCGCGAACCGCGGGCGGGACGCTGGCGCCGGCTGCTCAGGAGGCAAGGTTGGACCACACCGTCCTTGCGGCGGTCGCGGCCCTCCCCGACGGCGACGTGGTCGGCGCGTTGCGCAGCGGTGGGGCGGGCGCCTTCGGCGGCGATGGCCTTGCCCCGCGAGCCCGCTGGGCGTACGTCGGCCTCCCGGACGCGATCGCATTCGAGGGCGGCCACGCGGTCGCGCTGGACGGGGAGACGCGTGCCGTCACGATCGTCGCCTTCGACGGCGCGATGGGTCCGCAGCCCGTCGGGACGTGGCAGGCGCCGCGCGATGCAGAGTGGCGGTGGCGCTTCGCGAACACCGAGGCATCCGTCGCACTTACCGGCGGGCGCGTATTCGTCGCCGAGCGCGGCTGGGGACTCGTCGTCCTGGACCGGACCGATCCGCGCAACATCGGGCTGATCGTCCGGACCGACCTTCCGGGTGCCGCCGCGGTCGCAGCGCGGGACGCCGATGTGTTCGTCGGCACCACCGGCGACTATGGCGACGGTCCGCCGGCCGGCGTGCAGCACGTGGACCTCTCATCGCCGGCACTCCCGGTAGTCGGCCCGAACGCGGCGGCCGGCGGGCGCGTGGTCGGGCTGTCGTTGCAGGGCGATGCGTTGTGGGCGCTGCTCGGTGACGACATGGACCGCGTCTGGGGACTCACCGCATTCGACGTGCGAACCCCCCGCGCGCCGCGGCCGCTCGGGACGACGATGCGCTTCGGGATCGAGGGCCGCGCCGTGTTCGCCGACGGCCGAGCGGCGGTCGCCGATCGGGACGGCAGCGCGGTCGAGGTGTACGACCTGGCGGTGCCGGGAGCACCACGCCTCGAGGCGCGCCTGGACGCGCCCGGCCGCCTGCTCGGGCTGTGGGGCGATCTGCTCTACGCCGCCCATCCGGGCGTCGTCGACCTCTACGACCTGCACGCCGCGGTCGGCGGATCGCCCGCGCAGCGCATCGCAACGCTCGACGTGCCGGGGTACGAGGCAACGGCGTTTCAGCCGGGCTGGGTGGACGAGGCGGGGCGGGTGATCCTCAACCGGTGGGGGAGCGGGTGGGTGGTGCTCGAGACGGTCGGGGGAGTGGCGGCGGGTCGGCGCCGCGTCGCCGTGCTGCCGTGGGCCAGCTCGAACGTGTCCATGGATCACCGATGAAGCGGTCGCCGTCGCCCGGCCCAGTGTTGAGGGCGCTCGGCTTGCTGCTGCCGATCGCGCTCGTCGCCCTCTGGACGCTCGCCGCACCGAAGCAACTCGACTCGCCGGATCTGCGCATGGAGACGCTCGCCCACATCGGTGGCCCGTCGCTGGCCGTGGCGGCGATGGGCGAGCGGGTGCTGCTCGGCGAGGGCGAGCACGTCCTCGTGGTCGACGTATCGCGGACTTCGGCGCCGATGGTGATCGGCCGCTCGGAGTGGACATCGCGACACCGTCCGCGCCGCGCGTACGGGGCGTCGTCGACCGCATGGGGCCGATCAGCGCCGTGCGGGCGGATGGCATGCGGGTATACGTGGGCGGTTACGGCAACCCGATGAACGTCGTCGATGCTTCTGACCCCGACGCACCGCGGATGATGGACGTGCGGTTCGACAGCTCGGACCGTTGGCCGCCCCAGGCCGCCGACATCGAAGTGGTGGACGACCTGGTGTACGTCGGCGCGTTGGAGGACGGCCTCTACATCCTTCGCCCGCTGCCGGCGGACGCACCGACGGCTACGACGACTCCCACGTGGCCGCCGCGTCCGTCATCCACACCTACGCGGTCGCCGACGGCAGCGCCGCCGCCCGCCAACACTGTGACGACGCCGAGTGGCCGGCGCGGAAGCGCCGTCTTTCCGTGGGTGATCACGAACGAGTCCTTGTCGATGCACTGGTGGCGCGATGCCCCGCCATCTCGGTCGCGGGCTGTCTTGCCACCATAGCCTTGATGTGGCAGACTTTGCACAAGGTGACACATGGTTGAGTCCAAGACAAAACTCGGTGCGAATGGTCGCATCGTCCTCCCGGCCGCGTTTCGACGGGCGCTGGGCGTGGCGGAGGGCGACGAGCTGTTGCTCATCCTGGAGGACGATGGCCTGCGTATCCTGTCGATAGGCGCTGCCGTCCGGCGTGCCCAAGCCCTCGTACGACAGTACATCCCCGAGGCAACACGGCTGTCGGACGAACTGCTCGCGGATCGCCACGTCGAGGTGGCGAATGAGTGATCGTGCCGTCGTGCTGGACGCATCGGCGCTGCTGGCGCTGCTGCAGTCGGAACCCGGGGCGCACCGTGTGGCCGAGTTGCTGCCCGAGGCGGTGATCAGTGCGGTCAACCTGTCGGAGGTCGTGGCGAAGCTCGCGGAGCACGGGATGCCAGAAGGCGCGATCCGATCCGCCTTCGAGGGTCTTATGCTGTCGGTCCGCGACTTCGATGCCGCGGCCGCGGTTGCCGCGGGCTTGCTCCGGCCCCGGACGAAAGCGTTCGGGCTGTCTCTCGGCGATCGGGCGTGCCTGACGTTGGCACGCGACCTGGGGCGGTCGGCCGTCACCACCGATCTCAGATGGTCCGATACGAACGTCGGTGTGGATGTCGAGGTGATTCGCTAGCGACGACGGTGCACCGTAGCGACTTCCCGTACACTTCGGCCTACCCCCGGCTCGCCTCGAACTGCAGCTCCCACAACCGCCGGTACAACCCGCCTGCCGCCAGCAGATCCGCGTGGCGCCCGACCTCCACGATCCGCCCCTTGTGCATCACGTGGATCCGGTCGACGTCCTGGACGGTGGAAAGGCGGTGGGCGACGATGATCGTCGTCCGGCCGCGGGACACGACGTGCATCGCGTGCTGGAGGGCTTCCTCGGTCTCCGAGTCGATCGAGGCGGTCGCTTCGTCCAGGATGAGGATCTCGGGGTCGAAGGCCATCGCGCGGGCGAAGCTGATCAGCTGGCGCTGGCCGGCGGAGAGCGTCATGCCGCGCTCGACGACGGGCTCGTCGTAGCCGCCCGGCAGGCGGCGGATGAAGGCGTCCGCGCCGACGATCTCGGCGGCGCGGACGACGGCGGCGCGGTCGATGTCCGGGTGGCCCAGCGAGATGTTCTCGGCCACGTCGCCGGCGAACAGGAAGACGTCCTGCATGACGCTGCCGACGTGGGCGCGCAGGTCGGCTTGCGGCCACGCGCGGACGTCGGTGCCGTGCACCCGGACCGCCCCCCCCTGGACGTCGTAGAACCGCGGCACGAGGCCCATGATCGTCGACTTGCCGGCGCCCGTGTGGCCGACGAACGCCACGCGCTCGCCCGGCTGCACTTCGAAGCTCACACCGCGCAGCACCGGCTCGCCTTCCTTGTAGTGGAAGTGGACGTCGTCGAACGCCACGGCCGGCACGCCGGGGCGGCCGGCGCGGGGGGCGACGTAGCGCGGCACGACGGACGCGTCCGCGGCGCCGCTCGCGCGGCCGTTCGGATGCGCATCGGCGCGCATCGCGTGGCCGGTGGAGGCCGCGAGGAGCGCCGCGACGGCCGGGCTCGGGACGCTCGGGTCGACGATCTCGACGGGCGTCGCCATCAGCTGGCTCAGGCGCTCGGCGGAGGCCAGGGCGCTCTGGAGGATGTTGTACTTTTCGGCCAAGCCGTTGATCGGGTCGAACAGGCGGCGGAGATAGGCCTGGAACGCGTAGAAGACGCCGAACGTCATCGCGCCCTGGAGGACGAGGTTGCCGCCGATCAGGACGACGAGCGCGAGGGCCAGCGTCGTCATGAGGGCCAGCGTGGGGGTGAAGACGGCGAAGATGTTGATCAGGCGGCGCGCAGTGGCGTAGTAGTCCGAGTTGATCGCCCGGAACTCCGCCGCACTCCGCTGCTCGCGGCCGAAGATCTGGATGATCCGCATCCCGGAGAACGTCTCGGCCAGCGTGGCGTTGATCCGGGCCAGCTTGGCGCGCATCGCCCGCCACGTGGCGCGGCTGTAGCGGCGGAAGATGTAGCTCGTGACGGCCACGACCGGCATGAAGCCGACGCCAACGAGCGCGGTGCGCCAGTCCAGGGCCAGCATGAAGCCGAGCGCGCCGACGATGATGAACAGGTCGCGGAAGAGATCGACGAGCACCGAGGTGTACATCTCGTTCAGCGCCTCGACGTCGTTCGTCGCCCGCGTGACGAGCCGGCCCACCGGATTGCGGTCGTAGAACGACAGCGACAGCGTCTGGACGTGGTCGAAGACGTCCTGGCGCAGCCGGGCGATGATCTTCTGCCCGGTCACCCGCAGCCAGAGCGCCTGGCCGTACGAGATCACGCTGTTGCCGAGGATCATCGCCATGTACAGCGTGACGAGCGGCGTGAGCTGCGCCGCGAACGCTGCCCGCATCCCGAGCGGCGCCTTCAGGGCCGGCGCCATCACGCTGTCGATCGCGTGGGCGATGATCGCCGGCTGGGCCAGCTGCAGGCCGGTAAGCGCCAGGAGCAGGACGATGCAGCCGACGAGGCTCCGCCAGTACGGCCGCGCGTAGCCGAGCAGCCAGCGCATGAGCTCGTGGTCGTAGCGCACCAGGACGACGTCGTCGTCCCGCCACGGGTCGGGGCTAGCCATCGTCGGCCTCCGTCCCGTCGCCGGCGAAGAGATCGGTCAGCGTTTCGATCTGCGGCGTCTCGCCCGGCCCCCCGCGCCCGCCGGCCTGCGCCGCGACGTCCGCCGGCGAGTCGGGCGGCGGCTGGGGGCGATTGCCGGTCGGCGGCAGCGGCGGCGCGTCGCCCTGGAGGTCCTCCTCCATCTGCTGCTTGCGCCACAGCCGCGCATACTCGCCGCCCGCGTTCATCAGGCTGTCGTGCGTCCCGCGCTCGACGATCCGGCCGCCGTCGAGGACGACGATCTCGTCCGCGTCCCGCAGCGCCGAGACGCGGTGGCTGATGATGATCGCCGTCCGCTCGGCGATCGTCGGCCGGAGCGCGCCCAGGATGCGGGCCTCGGTGGCGGTGTCGACGGCCGACAGGCAGTCGTCGAGGACGAGGATCGGGCTCTCGCGGACGAGGGCGCGGGCCAGGCAGACGCGCTGGCGCTGGCCGCCGGAGAGCGTGATGCCGCGCTCGCCGAGCAGCGTGTCGTAGCCGTCGCTGAAGCCGAGGATGTCGTCGTGGACGTCGGCGATCCGGGCGGCGGCGAAAACGGCCTCGTCGCTCACGTCGTGCGGGTCGAAGGCGATGTTGTCGCGGATCGAGCGGCTGAAAAGGAAGGCGTCCTGCGGGACGTACGCCACGGCGCCGCGCACATCCGCCAGCCGGACGTCGCGCACGTCGTGGCCGTCCAGCAGGACCGTGCCCGGGGGCGGGTCGAAGGCGCGGACGAGCACGTTGGCCAGCGTGCTCTTGCCGCTGCCGGTGCGCCCGAGGATGCCGAGCGTGCCGCCGTGGGCCACCGCGAGGTCGATCCCGTCGAGCGCGGCCGGCAGGCCGGGGGCATAGCGGAACGTCAGGTCGCGGACGACGACGTCGCCGCGCGCGCGGGGCAGCGGCAGGGCGTCGGGTGCGTCCCGGATGTCCGGCGGCACCGCCATCAGGGTGTCGATCCGCGCCAGGGAGGCCGTGGCACGCTGGACGTGGTTCATCACCATGCCGAGCGCCATCATCGGCCAGGCGAGCATCCAGAGGTAGCTGTTGAACGCCATGTAGCCGCCCAGCGACAGCCGGCCGTCGATGACGAGCCGCCCGCCGTACACCAGGCCGAGCGCGGCGCTCATGCCGACGAGCACGCCGATCACGGGGTCGAACCCGACGTCGTAGCGCAGCATCTGCCCGAAGAGCGCCTGGTAGCGCCGGTTGACGACCGCAAACGCCTTCGACTGGTGCGCCTCGCGCCCGAAGCCCTTGACGACGCGGATCCCGGCGAAGTTCTCCTGGACGCGGTCGGACAGCGCGCCGAACTGGGCCTGCACCTTGGTGTACGAGGCGTGCATCCGCTTGCCGAGCCAGTACGTGGCCGGGTTCAACAGAAGGAGCGGCGCGAGCGCGATCAGGCTCAGCCGCGCGTCGATCGTGACGACCATCGCCACGGCCGAGCCGACGAGCAGGATCACGGCGTCCAGGAACTGCATCATCCCGCCGGCCGCCGCCTGCTGGACGGACGGGATGTCGTTCGTGGCGTAGGCCATGAGGTCGCCCACCTTGCGGTCCAGGAAGAACCGCGGCGAGAGCGTCTGCAGGTGGTCGTACAGCGTCTGCCGCACGTCGCGCTCGATCATCCGCGAGCTGCCGAAGATCATCTGCCGCCAGCCGAACCGCGCGAAGAGCACCGCGACCCCCGTGCCCGCCACGATCCCGGCGTACATCCGCACGTCCGCCGCATCCGCGCGGCCCGCCTCGAGCGCGTCGATGAAGCGCTTGATCACGTCGATCGCCACGAGCTGTCCGAGGTCGGCCACGGCCAGCATGAGCGCGCCCGCGAGGTAGCGGCGCTTGTGGCGGCCGATGAGGCGCAGCAGGGGGCGGAGGTCGGTGGTCATTCGGGGAAGGATACCGCAAGGGGGGGCGAGGACCCAGCGTCGGGCGCGCGGGGCGCGTGGGGCGCGATGGCCCCCAACCCCCGGCGCGCGATGCGCGCCGGAGCGATCGCCGGCCGCCTCGATGTTATGATCCGCTGCCCCGCCGCCGCCCCGTCCAGGAGACCGCCTCGTGCCGCAGCGCCCCCCGCGCCGAGCCCCCCGCATCGCCCGCACCGCCGCTGCGGCGACGTTCCTCGCGCTGTCGGGCGCATGCGGTCGAGCGACGCCGGATCATGCGGCGGAGAGGGCGAGCGATGCGTCCCGCCCGGCGCCGACGAACGCGGCGACCACCGCCCTGCAGGCCGCCCTCGCCGCACCCCGCCCCGCCGACGAGTGGCTGGCCATCGTGCCCGCCCTGGCCACGCGCGAGGCCGTCTGGCAGGCCGCCCTTGCCGCCGACGCGCCGATCCTGCCGCTGTCCGCCGACGTCGACGCCGCTGCGCAGCGCGCCCAGGCGCTCGCGATCGCCGACCCGCGCATGACGGCCGCGGCGCACGACGCGGCGACGGGGGCGCCCCTGCGGAGCGAGGTCATGCAGATCCGTCCGGTCGTCCCGGCCGACCTCACCGCGTCCGCCGAGGCATGCCGCGGCATCGATTGCCACCGCGTCGAGGTGTACAACTACGCCGCCAACGTGACGTGGACGGCGTTCGTCGACGTCGCGGGCGAGCGCGTCGTCGACGTTCGTTCGTCGCCGGCCACGCAGCCGGAGATCCCGGCGCACCTCGCGGCGCTGGCGGTCGAGATCGCGCGGGCGGCGCCCGAGGTCGAGGCGCTGCTCGGCGGGCGGCCGGAGGCAGGCGACGCCGTCATGCAGGGCGTGAAGTCCGCCCTGAACGGCAGCCGCTGCGAGCGCTCGCAGCACCTGTGCGTGGCGCCGACGTTCGTCGTCGGCGACCAGGCGCTCTGGGCGGTCGTCGACCTGACGGACGGGCGGCTCGTCGGAACGCGCTGGACCGACGTCGGGGCGGCGAACGCCGGAGCGGCGAACGGCGCGGCCGGGGGCGCGCCGGTGACGGAGCAGAGCCTGTCCGACGAGGTCGTGATGGCCACGTACTGCCAGTCGCCGACGGCCGCGGCGCGCGACGGCTGGACGTTCGAGCACGTCCTCACCCCGTCCGACGGGCTCGAGCTGCGCGACGTGCGCTTTCAGGGGCGGCCGGTCATGCGCTCGGCCAAGCTCGTCGACTGGCACGTCAGCTACTCGGGCACGGACGGCTTCGGCTACAGCGACGCCATCGGCTGCCCCAAGTTCAGCACGGCGTCCGTCGTGGCGTTCAACGGCCCGTCGTTCGAGGACATCCGCGAAGGCGGGGACGTCGTCGGCTTCCGCGTGACGCAGGACTTCCGCAGCGAGCTCTGGCCGGGCCCGTGCAATTACCGCTACGCCCAGTACTTCGACCTGTACCGCGACGGCCGGTTCCGCGTCGGCGGCGCGAACCTCGGCCGCGGGTGCGGGAACACTGGGACGTACCGGCCGGTCGTGCGGATCGACATCGCGGCCGGCGGCGATGCGTCGGGCGGCGATGACCGGTTCGCGACGTGGGACGGTTCGGCGTGGCGCCCGTGGGAGGCGGAGGGCTGGCACCTCGAGGACGCATCGTCGCCGGTCACGGCGGAGGGCTACGCGTATCGCGTCACGGGTGGCGATGGGGACGGGGATGACGCCGTCGGGGCGGAGCGCGGCGGATACGACATCGCCCCCAACCGCGGCCAGCTCGGCGACGGCAGCCGCGGCGACAACGCGTTCACGTACGTCACGGTGCACCGGGCCGACGAGGGCGACGGCGATCTGCTGACGATCGGTCCGTGCTGCAATGCCGACGCGGCGCAAGGGCCCGAGAAGTTCATGGCGCCGCCCGAGCCGCTGGACGGCGACGACCTCGTCGTCTGGATCGTCCCGCAGCTCGTGAACAGCAACGCGCCGGGGGCGGAGTACTGCTGGGCTGAGTCGGCCGTGGAGGACGGCCGGACGGTCGCGCGCGTGTTCCCGTGCGCGTTCGGCCCCTTGTTCGTGCCGATCGGGGCGGGGGAGTGAGGACGGCGGTGGGCGGGACACGGAAACGCGTCAGCGGCTGGACGCTCGCGACGATCGCCCTGCTCGGCGTCGCCGTCGCGGTCAAGGTCTGGGGCGGTGGCTCGGCGCCGAGCGGCGGTGCGGACTACGGCGCGGGCGGCGGCGCGGGCGGCGGCGCGGGCGCGATCGGCGGGGCGGCGGCGTGTCAGGCGCTGCCGCAGTTCGCCGCGACGCTCGGCGTCGGGCCGCGGGCGATGTTCGGGACGTCCGTCCAGGGCGTGAAGGGGCTGGCCGTTGTCGATCCCGATGCGCAGGCGGCCGGCCGGAGCGCGGTCTACCAGCACGAGAGCTGGGACGACGGCGGCTATCTCGGGCCGTTCGTCTACGACCGGCGGGGCGACATCTACGCTGCGCCGGTGCCGCTCGTCAGCCTCGAAGAGAATCCGCCCGCGTTGCAGAACAAGGTGTACCGGATCGACTCCGTCAGCCAGGCGATGGCCGAGTTCGTCGACCTGCCGGCCGCCGCGCCGCCGACCGGCGCGAACCCGTTCGGCGTGATCGGCCTGGCATACGACTGCGACGGCGAGCGGCTGTACGCTGCGTCGGTGGCCGGGTCGACGGCCCGTGAGGAGAATGGGCGGATCTTCCGCATCGCGTTGTCCGACGGCGAGGCCGAAACGATTCTCGAGGGCTTCGATCCGTTCGGCGTCGGCGTGTTCAACGGGTCGGCCGGCAAGCGGCTCTACTACGGCCTCGCGCGCCGGCCGGAGCTCTTCTCGGTGGCGCTCGACGAGGCGGGCGACGCCGTCGGCGAACCGCGCCGCGAGCTCTCGCTGGCGTCCGTGCCGAACGGCACCGCCGACAAGATCCGCCGCATCCGCTTCACGGCCGGTCCGACGATGACGCTGCATGCGTACGACTTCGGCTACACGCTGCAGGTGGCCAGCCAGCGCCAGGAGCGGCAGTTCGTGTTCGGGTACGACGCGGCGCGTGATCGCTGGACGTTCCGGCACGAGGTGCAGCTCGGGGGGCCGGCCGTCGAACCGACCGCGGCGGGCGCCGGATCGGCGGCGCCGTAAGGCAGCGCTTGACCGGGCGCCGACAATGCCGATACGCTCCGCCCCTGATCGTCCCCTCGGGCACCAAGGAGCTGAACATGTCCGTTGCCAAGGTCATCGAGCTGATCGCCGAGTCACCGACCAGCTGGGAGGACGCGGCCCAGAACGCTGTGAACGCCGCGAACAAGACGCTGCGGCACGTCCGGAGTGTCTACATCAAGGACATGCAGGCCGTCGTCGAGAACGGCAAGATCACGCAGTACCGACTGAACTGCAACGTGACGTTCGTCATCGACCCGGAGCTCTAGTACCCCGCCACTGCAACATCTCCGGGTTCCGTAACTCTGGTGGCCACGCAGAGCGTGTTCCGTCGCGGGGTACGCGTCGCTCCAAGGCGAGGGACCGTCCGTCGCCGCGACGCGAGCCCTCAACGCCAGACGAGCGTCGCCACGACGGGCCGATGGTCGGAGCCGAGGAGCAGCGGCCCGACCGCGTACGCCACGGCCGCCAGCGACGGATCGATCAGGCAAACGTCGATCGGGATGCCGAACCACGACGGCAGGACCGCGGGCCACGTGCCGACGTACCCGTGGCCCTGCGCGGCGTCGTGCAGCGGCACGGCGCGGCCGACGGCGCGGCGGGCGGTCGACCACGGCGCGGCGTTGATGTCGCCGCACAGGATGCCGGGCCGCCCGTCCGCCGCCAGCCGCGCCCCGGCGGCCCGGAGGGCACGATCGCGCTCGATCGTCATCCGCGCGCCCTTCGGCGGCGGTGGGTGAACGCCGATGAGCGTCGCCTGCCGACCGGCCCACGCGACCGTGGCCGTGACGCTCGGGCGCTGCTTCGGGTCGTCGGCCAGCAGGACTTCGGCGCGCCCGTCTGAAACCGCGATGCCGCGGGCGGCCGCGTCGCGCCGGACGTAGATCCCGACGCCGTAGAAGTCGTCCCGCGGCGCCGTGGCCACCGGGGCGAAGGACCAGACGGTCGGATCCGCCAGGAGCGCGGCCAGCGGCGGGCGAAGCTCGATGACGACGGCGATGTCGGCGCCGCACGCGTCGAGGTAGGGGGCGATGCGGTGGGGCGTCGGGTTGACGCCCCAGACGTTGAAGGTGGCGATGCGCAGGACGTCGGCATCGGCGTCGCCATCGCCGACCGCATCACCGGCGCCATGTGCATCCGGATCGCCATCTGCACCCGCAGCCGCATCGGCCGGCGGCCGGGGCGGGATGCGCACGGCGGTGGGCGGCAGCCAGCAGCGCGCGACGCTGGCCGCGCTGACGAGCCACGGGACGCCCAGCGCGATGGCCAGGTACGGGCGGCGGCGGGCCAGCGCCAGGGCGAGGCCGGGGGTGAGGGCCAGGAGGCCGTGCAGCCGGAAGTGTGCGGCGAGGTCGAGCCCCGGCCACCACCGGCCGCCGAGCCCGGCGACGGTCGCCAGGCCGGCAGCGGCGGCGGTCGCGGTCGTCAGCGCCGCGGCGCGGTCCAATGGGCTCGACGGCAACCGCCGGGGTCGTGCGGTCGCCGTCGATTCGGGGTGGGTCGATCGCATCGTCGTGGGCACCGTCCGTTTGGGTGGCGCATCAGCCGGCTCGCGAGCCGGTCTGCGCCGTCGACAGAGGGAAGGACGGGCCAAGGATACAGTGCGGGATGCCGCTGCGGACGGGCCGTGGTCCGCGTACGCGACTTCGAGCGTCGTCCGCGTACGCGACTTCGAGCGTCTCTCGCCCGTGCCGGGTCACTCGTCCTCGAGCGGTGTGGACAGGTCGCCGTGCAGCGGGTCGAAGTCGTCGGCCGCGGCGGCAGGCTGCGTCTCGTCCGACGACCAGGCGGGTGCCGGCGGTGCGGGCGGCGGCGGGGCGATCGGCCGGATCCCGGCGGCAGGGGCGCCCTCCTTCATCAGGTGATCGCGTCCGCCGGTGACGAGCCAGTAGAGGAGGAAGGCCAGGCCGAGGAAGAGGAGCGTCAGGCCGGGGATGAGCGCCGGGAACGCGCGGATGTTGTCGATGGCGACCGGTGCGAGGCCGCACGAGAGGGCCAGGCCGAGCGCGACGAGGATGAGCGCCCAGCGCAGCGTGCGGTTCGTGCCGTTCGGCGCGTCGGCCGGGGCGAAGCCGCGGTCGGCCAGGGCGATCATCTCCCGGAAGCGCATCCAGCGCAGCCAGCCGAGGAAGGCGAAGACCAGACCGAAGAAGAGGACCGTGAACGTGGCCGGGATCGCGAACTCGAATACGTCGTACATGGGGATTCGTTCCTTTGGGTTGCGTGTTGGGAGCCGGGAAGTGGATGGACCGGCGTCTCGGATCGGTGGGGCGGTGTGAGACGACGCTCGGCCGTCGTCCGCGCATGGGGTGCGATCAGCGCGCCGCTCCGGCGACGGTGAGGCGGGCGTCGCCGCTGTCCGTCGACAGCGTCACGCGGGGTCCGCCGGCGCCGATCCGCCCGGTCACGGGCTTGCCAGCTTCCGGATCCTCCTGGGTGCCGCTCGCGAACGGGCCCGAGATCGACCCGAAGCGCGTGACGAGCGACGCCTCGGCCCCTGCGCCTGCCGGGAGCGCGACGCCGACATCGCCGAACTTCGTCGTCGCCGTGACGGGACCGAGCAGGCGGTCCAACTCGACATCCACGTCGCCGCTGTCCGAACTGGCCGTGATCGGGTTGCCGATCGTGTTGGAAAGCCGAACATCGCCGAAGTTCGTGCGGGCGGTCAGGCCCCCCGCGCCCCCGGCCCCGACGCGCGCAAACACGATGTCGCCGGAGGAGGACTCGGCGCGGACGGAGGCTGCGCGCACAACGTTCAGGCGAACGTCGCCGAACTCGGTGCGCAAGACCACCTTCCCGAAGCCGGCCTGCACGTGGTCGGCCTCGATGTTGCCGGAGGAAGTCGATGCCTGAACGGCGCCGGTCAGACTTACCAGTTCCAGATCGCCGAAGGCCGTAGCGGCCATCACGGACCCGCGAATGTCCCGCACTGCGATGTCCGCCGCGCGCGTCTCGATGGAGAGTGTCGTCGACACGGCGGTGGGAATCTGGACGAACACCTCCAGTGTTCGGCTGTCGAATCGCCGTGGCCGCGGGTCGGGATCGCCGTGCCAGATGACGGACAAGACGCCGCCGCCGTACTGGATCTCGGGCTGGATCGATTCCAGCGCCGCCCGCGCGGCCGCGTCCGATCCGGCGCTGCCGGTCGGCGTCACGACAACCGTCGCCGTCGCGCCGCCGCCGACGACCCGGACGCTGCCCTCGTCGATCGAAATGTTGACGGTCAGCGGACCTCGGACGTCGAACGACCGATCGAAGGGCTTGCTGATGCTGGAGTTGTAGCGGCCGCCGAACGGGCCGCTCGACATGTCGTCGAACCAGCCGTCCCGCGACGCCATCGCACCCGCGATGCCGAGCGCGACCATCGTCGCGAGCAGGGCGAGGATGACGACGATGATTCCGATCGTGCGCAAGCGCATGGCTGCTCCTCCCTGGGATGCCGCGACGATCCGGCGCCGCGGTCACTTGCTTGGACCGGCGCGGCGTGGGAAAGTTTCAGGCACGGCGGGATGAAACCTTCGTGCGTGATCGACCGTCCAACCGGTGAGCCGTTCTGCTCACCCTCGTGCGTGTCGTCATATGTGTCGTCGTGTCGGCTCTCGTGTCGGCCGTCCTCTTGGCTGTTCTGTTGGCCGTCCCGCCGGCTGTCAGGTTCGGGCGCATGGCGGCCCGCGTCCCGGCAGCCGTACACGTGCCGCAATCTGCCCGATCCGACGCCCCGTCCCGAACGGACCGCCGAATGCCATCCGCCGTCCTCTCGCAACAGTCCGCCCGGCCGCTCGGCGCCCCGCGCGTCGGCGCAGCGCCGTGCACCGACGACGGGCACGCCGTCGCCCGCGCCGCGGCCGGCGATGCGGACGCGTTCGAGGCGCTCGTGCGGACCCATGGACGTTATGTCTACAATCTGGCCTACCATACCCTCCAGGACGCCCGCGAGGCCGAGGACGCGGCGCAGGAGGCATTCGTGCGCGCCTGGCGGGCCATCGGCGGCTTTCGGGCCGAGGCCGGCGTGCGGACTTGGCTCTATCGGATCACGATCAACGTCTGCTTCGATCGGCTGCCTCGGCTGCGCCGCGATCTCGCCGGTCTCGACGTGGACGGCGACACGTCGATGGCCGGGCTGGAGGATGAAGGCGACGAGCTGGACGAGGCGGTCGGGCGGGCGCAGCTGGCGGCGGCGGTGCGGGCGGCGGTGGCCGAGCTGCCGGGCGGCTACCGGCTCCTGCTCACGCTGCGGCACTTCGACGATCTGACGTACGACGAGATCGCGCACGTCACCGGCCTGCCGATCGGGACGGTCAAGACGGGCATTCACCGCGCCCGGGGGCAGCTCAGGACGCGGCTGGCCGGCGTGGCGGCGGGCTGAGCGGGCGGACTGAGCGGCGGCTCGACGGAGACGCGGAAAGGCAGGCGGCGATGACGAGGAATGAGATGGCCGGGATGGATGAAGTGCCTGACCCGCATGCGGGCACGGCGGACGCATCGCACAACCAGGCGCCGGCGCTGCGCGGCGCCGATCTGGAGCGCGCCCTCGCACACTGGGCACCCGCCCCGCTGCCGGCCGGCTTCGTCGCTTCGACGATGGCCCGGGTGCGCGCTCACCCCCGATTCCGGCTCTCGCCTGCGGACGCGGTCGTCGCGCTCGCCGCGGCGCTCGTCGGTTCCGGCGCGATCGCGTGGACCACGTCGTTGGGGCGATTACCCGAGGCTCCGGCATGGCGCTCGGCCATGCTCGCCGCGGCGCGGGTGTGGTTGGCGGTGCGGCCGGCGGACCCGCGTCTGACCGTCACCGTCGTCGCCGCGGTCGGGCTGACGGTGGCGGCCGTGGCGATGGCGTCGTGGATCGGGCGGACGCCGCGCGGCTGGTCCGTGCAGGGGCGTTAGCACCCCACCATCGGACACGCTCGGACGGCCGCCAGCGTGCGGAGCCCGGTGAATCTGCCGTGGTGGCGTACGCGGCCTTAGCCCGCCGGCACGACGTCGTGCTCCTCGGCAAACGCTCGGGCGCGCTCGCTCTCGAGGTGCGGATGGGACAGCCGTCCGGCGCCCTTCCGCCGCAGCTCCTGCCGTTCACGCGGCACGCGGTAGACGTCGCTGGCCAGACCGACCGTCTCCATGGCGCGGATGATGTAGCCCGAGGCGTCGATCTGCCACCAGCGCAGGCCGTGGAAGGCCGAGCGCGGGAAGGCGTGGTGGTTGTTGTGCCAGCCTTCGCCGAAGGCCAGCAGGCCGACGATGAGGTTGTTGCGGCTGACGTCCTTCGTCTCGAACATCCGCCCACCGAACACGTGGCAGACGGAGTTCACGCTCCACGTGATGTGGTGCGTGACGAAGATCCGTACGAACCCGCCCCACACCAGCGCCATCCACGCCCCCGACCACGACCAGGCGGCCGCCGGGGTCGAAGATCCGCCGGTGGGACCGCCGAACAGGCCGCCGATCGCAAACGGCACGACGAGTCCGACGCCCACCCAGACGATGAACGTGCGCTCGAACCACCCGACGAGCGGGTCGCCGACGAGCTGCGGCACATAGCGTTCCGGGTGGCCGCCGAAGCCGTTCCACATCCAGCCGAAGTGGGCATGCCAGAAGCCGGCCAGCGGGCTGTGCGGGTCGCCCTCCTGGTCGGAGTGGACGTGGTGCTCGGCGTGGATCGCCGCCCAGTTCAGCGCACCCCCCTCGACCGCCATCGAGCCGAGCGCCAGCCAGAAGGCGCGCACCCAGCGCGGCGCCTCGAAGCTGCGATGCGTCAACATTCGATGGAAGCCGACCGTGATCCCGAGCCCGGTGACGATCCAGCCGCCGACGAGCAGGCCGACGTCCAGCGGTGTGACCCACGCCATCCACAGCGCCCAGACGGCATAGGCCGTGGCGGCCATCGGGCCGAGAACGAAGATGAGCAGCAGAACCTTGCGCGTCGTCTCGGCGCGCGTGGAAGCGTCTTGCATGGCGAGTGTCGGCCCCTGCGGAGGTCAGCGACAGCCGTTGCGCCGGGAGTGCTTCCGGCCGCGCGGTGCCGCGAGGCGATTCGATCGGCATGGCGCGATCGCGCGCGCCCGTCGACGTTACAACACGGCCGGCGCCGAGAAGTTGCGCACGCGCTCGGACGTCGGCGCCCGTCGAGGCGCTTCGCCGATCCGTCGCGCGCGGTGGTCGTCGATGGGGCGACGGCATCGCTCGCCCCTGGAGACGCTCAAGACCGCCGACCCCGGCTCAGCCGGTGCAGGCACACGGCCGCCGCCACCGCCACGTTCAGCGAGTCGACATCGGCCCGCATCGGCACCCGTACCGCCATGTCGCACAGCGCCAGCGCCGCGCCGCTCAGCCCGTCGCGCTCCGTGCCGACGACGATCGCGACGCGCTCAGGGCTCGGGGCCTCATCCAGCGCGATGCTGCCGGCGCCCGTCGCGGCGGCGACCAGCGTGCAGCCCCAGCGCGCGCGCAGCGCCGCCAGGTCGGCCGGCCAATGCGTTGCGCGCGCCCACGGCACGTCGAGCGCATGGCCGATCGACATCCGCAGGCAGCGGCGGTAGAGCGGATCGTGGCAGCGCGGGCTCAGGAGCACGGCGTCGACGGCGAATGCGGCGGCGTCGCGGAAGAGCATGCCGAGGTTGTCGTGGTGGGTGATGTCCTCGCAGACGAGGACGGTTAGCGGCGCCGACCGCGTCCCGGCCGCGGCATCGTGCCCCGACAGGACGGCTTCCAGCGTGTGCGCGGCGTCCGGCGGCCGGTGCCCGACCGCCAGCACGCCGCGGTGGATATCGAAGCCGACGACGGCGCGCAGCACGGCCTCCGGCGCCACGTAGAGCGGCACGTCGTCGGGCACGAGCGGGGCGACGCGCTCGAGGCGGCTGGGCAGCACGAGGACCGACTTCGTGCGTCCCGGGCGCGCCAGCATCCGCTCGACGATGAGGAGGTGCTCGCCGATGAACAGGCCCGGCCGACCGTCGCGGCCGAGCAGGTCGCGGTCGCGGACGGCGCGGTAGTCCTCGAGGCGCGGGTCTTCGATCCGGTCGATGAGGATGGGATTCGGCAAGGAAGTACACCCCGTTGGCGGGCGGCGGCGGTTCATCGGCGGGTTGACCGCGGGCGCGGCGACGTCCTAGGATAGCCCGCTTGCGCGGCGCCGGCGGTGCGGCGCAGCACCCGTCCCCATCCACCAATCCCCAATTCCGACAAGAAAGCGAGACCAGATGAACCGCATGACAATCGCGGCGCTCCTGTGCGCCGCCCTGCTTCCGCTATCGGCCGTCGCCTGCGGCCAGACGACGTCGACGGACGGCGCGGATCCGAACGCCGCCGCACCGACGGCGGCCGTCGACACGACGGCCGACCAGGCGGGCGCCGGCGCCCCGCCGGTCGACGCCGGCACGGCCCAGGACGCCCCGGCCGCCATGCCGGCGAGCCAGCTCTGCGCGTCCGATCCGACGCTGCCGGACGTCTCGGGCGACGGGTTCACCGAACTCGAAGGCGGTCTCAAGTACAAGGACACCGTCGTCGGCACCGGCGCCGAGGTGAAGCCCGGCATGGCCAGCGCGATCCACTATGCCGGCTTCCTCGAGGACGGCACGCGCTTCGACACGTCGTGCACGCGCGGCGCCCCGTATCCGACCGACCTGACGGGCGGCGTGATCGACGGCTGGCTGCAGGGCATCCCCGGGATGAAGGTCGGCGGCCGGCGGATCCTCGTGATTCCGAGCGACCTCGGCTACGGCGCCACCGGCAACGGTCCGGCGATCCCGCCGAACGCGACGCTGATCTTCGAGGTCGAGGCCGCGGTCAGCCAGTAGTGGATGCGGACACGCGCGCGGCCGCGGTCGACGCCGTCGCAGCCCGCTGCGGCGAGGCTGCGCGGGCCGCCGCGACGGCGGGCGTGGCACGGATCGCGGCGCGCTGGCGAGCGGACGACGGCGACCCGGCCGCGTTCGTGGCGTTCTGTGCGTCACATTATGTCGAGGAGGCGGGCGATCGGGCCCGCCTCCTCGACCGCCTCGAGGCGGCGCTCGCCCTCGTGGACGGCCACCTGTACGAGATCCGCCGCGGCCTCCGCCGCTGGGCCGACCTGGAAGTGCCGCCCGCGCCGGCGTTCGACGACGTCGCCGCCCTGTTCGACCCGGCGCCCGACCTCGCCGAGCAGTGGTTCCGGCAAGGGGTCGCGTTCGTGGCCCTGCTGAACTTCGAGCCGCCGACGCTGGCGACGATGCTGGCCGAAGGTCCGGGCTGGGCGGTCAAACGCTGGGCCGCGGCGCGCGTCGCCAAGCGTTTCGGCCCGCGCGTGCCCGAGGCGCTGTCGCAGGAAGGCCGGGCGATCCGCCATGCCGCCGACACGTTCGTCAACGGCCACCACATCCGCGTCGACAACCTGGTCGACGCCGAAGGGGCTGCCTGGTTCGAGCCCGGCCGGAAGCTCGTCGCGCATTGGCTGATCCGGGAGGCGATCCGCGACGGCTACCGCGCGGCCGACCCGGGCGTCGGGCTGCGCCGCCAGCGGGCGCTGGCCTGGGTCATGCGCCGCCATGCGGACGGCACCGTGCCGCGCTCGCAGCTGGCGGACGGCGAGGATCCGCCGTGGGACGCCGCCGCGAACGCCCTGGACGGCGTGCCGGTCGACGCGTCCGCGCACGTCGGCCCGGTGCGGTTCCGGCACTGGCGAGCCCAGTTCGACTTCGCTCGGCGCCTGGACGTCCACCACCCGGACCACCCGACGGCAATGGCCCGCGCCTGCGACCGCGATCGCGAGATTCCGGAGGCCGAGGTCGAGCGAATCCTCGTCCAGCTTCTCGACGCTCCGGAGCGTGCCGCGATGAACGACTGGCTCCGGCGGCGGCTCGGCCGGCCGCTCGAGCCGTTCGACATCTACTTCGACGCCGCGCTGCCGAGCGAGGACGCGGACGCTCTCGACGCGCGCGTGGCGGCCGTCTACCCGGATGCCGCCGCTCTGCAGGCCGACCTCCCTTCCCTCCTCGGCCGCCTCGGCTTCGCGCCGGACGACGCGGCCTTCCTCGGGACGCGCGTGCGCGTCGAGCTGGCGCGCGGTGCGGGACACGCGGTGCAGCCCGGACAGCCGGAGTACCCGGCGTGGCTGCGCACGAACGGCCGCAACGGCCGCTTGGCCTGGGCCGGCTTCGACATCGCCATGCACGAGCTCGGCCACAACATCGAGCAGCTCGTCAGCTGCCACCGCGTGCCGCGGCCGGCGCTGCGCGGCGTGCCGAACACGGCGTGCAGCGAGGCGTTCGCGTTCCTGTTCCAGGCCGAGGCCCGCCGCGCGCTCGGTCTCGCCTCCGGCATCGACCCGGCCGTCGCGCAAGCCGCGGCGACGCTCGAGTCGGCGCTTTCCGCCATCCAGATCGCCGGGCCGGGCCTGCTCGAGCTGCGCGCCTGGCGCTGGCTGTACGCCCACCCCGACGCCGGCGATGCCGAGCTGCGGGACGCCGTCCTCGGTCTGGCGGACGAAATCTGGTCCCGCCACTTCGAGCCGGACTTCGGTCCCGACCCGTACGCGCTCATGGCCGCCTACCAGCACATGATCGCCTATCCGTTGTATCTGCCGAACTACGCGATCGGCCACATCGTCAGCCACCAGATCCGCAGCCACCTCACCGGTCGCCAGCTGGCCGCCGAGACGCTGCGGATCTGCGCGATCGGCAACGTCACGCCGGCCCTCTGGCTCGAACGGGCCGTCGGCGAACCGCTGTCGGCACGGCGGCTGGCCGCGGATGCGGGCGCGGCGGCGGCGGTGCTCGGCTGAGAGCAAACCCGACCCGGGACGTCATCGCACCCGTCGCGGCACCGTTCGCCGCCGTCGTGCGTCATAGGTAGGCGTGATCCGCCTTCCCGAGGGCCGCCCGCTCCGTCGATGGCCGCACCGCGCTGCGTGCGCTGCGGTGGTCGGGCTGTGCCTGGCGGCTTCCGGCCGCGACGCCGCGCTGTCCGCCGGCGCCGCGCCTGCGCGCGGGTCGTCCACCGGCCCGGTGGGCGGATCGTCCGGCGGCCCGGTAGGCGGAACGGTGGGCGGAACGGCGGGCGCGCCGAATGCGGACGGCGAGCCGGCAACGGACCGCGACGGGCTCAGTCACCTCGCATCGTTGTGGCTCGACGCCGATCCGACCGAGCGCCGCGACGTCCTCGTCGTGCTCGCGGCCCCGCCGGCGATCGATCGGCTGCCGGATCCGGCGCCGGTCGTCGACCTGGCGGCGCTCGGCCTCGGGCGTCCCGCGCCGGCATCGGCGCCGGCGGTCGCGCTGACGGTCGCACGGGCAGCCGGCGCGGCGGTCGACGCGGTCGCCGCCGAGCAGGCGCCGCTCCGATCGAACCTTGCGGCGCTCGGCGTGCCGGTCATCAGCACGTACGGCACGGTGGCCAACGCCTTCCTCGTCAGCGCGCGTGCGGCCGACATCGCCCGGCTGGCGGCGCTGCCCGGTGTGGCGGAGGTCGTCGCCGCGCCGAACCACCGACCGGCGCTGGCCGATGCCGTGCCGCACATCGGCGCGGATCGCGTCGCGGCGACGTTGGGCTTCGACGGAAGCGGTGTGACGATCGGCGTGATCGACACCGGCATCGACTACTTCCATGCCGCGTTCGGCGGCCCGGGAACCGCCGGCGCATACGGCGGCGACGACCATGCGGCGGTCGAGTCCGGCACGTTCCCGACCGCCAAGGTCGTCGGCGGCTACGACTTCGCCGGCATCCAGTACACCGGCAGTGGCACAGCGCTGCCGGACGGGGATCCGGTCGACGAGAACGGGCACGGGACGCACGTCGCCGGCATCGCCGCCGGCAGGGCGTGGGCCGGGCGGCACGGCGGCGCGGCGCCGGGGGCGCGACTGGTGGCGCTCAAGGTATTCGGCGCGAACGGCAGCACGAACCTGGCGTACGACGCGATCGAATGGGCCGTCGAGGCCAAGCTCGGCCTCGATGTGCCTGGGCGCGCGGCGTCCGTGGATGTATTGAACCTAAGCCTCGGCTCGGCGTGGGCCTCGACGTCGTCGTTCGAAGCGCGTCTGATCGACCGCGCCGTCGCGGCCGGCATCGTCGTCGTCGGCGCGGCCGGCAACGACGGCGACGTGGCGTTCGTCACCGGTGGGCCGGGTCTTGCGCCGTCGGCGATCGGCGTCGCGAGCTCCGTCGGCCCGGGACAGCTCGGCGACCGCGTGCAGGCGCTCGTCGACGGCGCGGTCGAGGACATCGAGGCGCTCGAGTCGCACCCCAGCCTGGCGGTGCGGATGGCCGGGATCGGGCGGCTGCAGGGGCGGGCGATCTGGCTCGGCCGCGGCTGCACGGCCGACGGGCTGCCGGCGGGCGTCGAGGGGCGGGTCGCCCTTGTCCTGCGCGGCGGGTGCACCTTTGTGGAGAAGCTCGTCCGGGCGGCGGCGGCGGGTGCCGTCGCGGCGGTCGTCGTCGACGACGGCGGCGGCCTGGTGCCGATGGGCGCGGACGGCGCGCCGGTCGCGATTCCAGCCTACATGATCGGGGCGGCCGCCGGCCAGCGCCTGCGCGGGGCGCTCGACGCCGGCGCGGTGGTCGAGATGCGCCTCGACGCCGGGTTCAACGGACGCTTCCCGCGCGCCTCGCTCGTCGACACCGTCTCGAGCTTCTCGAGCCGCGGCGTGACGCGCGGCGGGACGTTCAAGCCCGACCTCGCCGCACCGGGTTCCGCGATCCGAGGCCCGGCCGTCGGCTCGGGCGATCGCACGGCCGTGCTCTCGGGCACGTCCATGGCCGCGCCGATGATCGCCGGCAGCGCGGCCGTCGTCATCCAAGCGCTCGCGGCGGCGGGCCACCGGCTGCAGGGAGACGCGTTGGGCGGGGGCATCACGCCGCTCGACGTCCGCACGCTGCTCATGTCGACCGCTTTCGCCGACGTGAAGCGCTTCGACGCCGTCGAACGCGCCGTCGCGCCGTTTGCGCTGCGCGGCGCCGGGCGGGTGGCGCTCGAGGACGCGGTCCGGGCGCGGACGCTCCTCCGGACGGTCGACGGCACCGGCGCGCTGTCCTTCGGCGCGCTGGCGGCGGCATCGCCGTGGTCGGGCAGCTTGCCGTTCGAGCTGCGGAACCTGTCCGACACGCCCCGGCGCTACGCGCTGTCCGTCGTCGCGTCCGGGCCGGGCGAGGCGACGCCCGGCGTGCGATTCGCGGTGAACGAACCGGTGCTGACCGTCGGACCGGGGGCGACGGCGGGGGCGCGGCTGCTGGCCGAGATCGTGCCGAGCGAGCTCGAGCACTATGCGCTGCGCGGCGGCACGTCGGCGATGAACGGCGACGGCCGGCTGGACGCGGCCGAGCGCGATGCGTTCGTCGTGGCCACGGAGATCGGCGCGGGCGACCTGCCGCTGGAAGGAGGCGACGTCGTACGCCTTCCGGTGTGGGCCTTCGCCCGCGGCGCATCGGACCTCGGGACGTCGACGACCGCGTCCGTACCGGAAGGGACGTCGGACGCAACGCTGGAGGTTGCGAACGCCGGCGCGCAGGCCGGGCGCTGCGAGGCGTACGCCCACCTGGCGACGGACGCCGTGGAGGCGACGTCGGCGCGCGCGTTCAACGCCGTACACGTCGGGGCGCGGGTGGCCGGCAGCGGGGCGGCGCGCCGGATCGAGATCGCGGTCGTGTTCGCCGAGGGGTCGCTCGTGCCGTTCGACGTGGTGGTGGAGGTGTCGATCGACACGAACCGCGACGGCGCGATCGACCGGGTGCTGACGGTCGACGACGATTCGGTCGTCGAGGAGGGCGCGCCGTGGAGCGGCGTGCTGCAGACGATCGGAACGGACGCACGCGGCCGGGGGGCGGTCGTCGTCGGACCGGCGGACGTCGACGTGAACAATCGGGTCGTCGTGCTCCACGCCGGCACCGCGGCGCTCGGCTTCGCCCACGGTGCGCCGATCGCATTCGATCTGGCGGTCGAGACGACCGCTCGTTTCAGCGGCGCCCGCGTCGACGGCGTGCCGGACGGGAGCGTGCGCAACGGGCGTCTGGCCGCACCGCTCACGTTCGCCGCCGACACGCTGTCCGTCACCGTCGACGCACCGTCGTTGACGCTTCGTCCGGGCGATCGGGCGCCGATCATCGCCCACATCGCCGACCGGACGGCGCTCGGCGATGCGCGAATCCTGCTCCTCTACCCGGACGACGCGCCCGGGGACGGCGACGCACAGGTCGTGACGTTCCGGAACGCAATGCCGGCGACTCCGCCGCCGGGCGCGACGACGACCGCCACGCCGGCCGTCGCTCCAACGACCACCATCAGACCCACCATCGAACCGACGGCGACGGGCGGCGAACCGTCGGGCACCCCAACGCCCATGCCGTCGCCGACAGTTTCGCCGACCGAGGAGCCGACGCGTGCGCCGCGGGTGCCGACCGTCGTTCTGCCGGTGGAACCGACCGCCACACCGGCTTCGACCGCTTTGCCCGCCCCATCGCGCGCAACCAGGATCTTCCTGCCGTTCGCCTACCGGCGGATTCCGCGACCGCGGCCGTGATCGCGCCGAGGCGGCGAACCGGGGTCGGATGTCTAACCCTTCGTATCAATCGGACGTTTCCCACGTCAGAGCATGTGGTTCTCGGCGCGCGCGGTGCGTCCGCAGCCGGAATCGTGCTCGCGATCCTGAACCTACAGCTTTCGGAACAAGGAGTCGTCATCCCATGAACGATCGAACCATTCGCCCCCGCGCGATCCGTCGCGCGGCCATCGGCATCGCGGTCGGCGCGCTGGCTCTCGTGGCGGCGCTGGCGCCGGCCGTCAGCTACGCGCAGGACACGCGTCCGGTCCGTCCGTCCCCCGAGCAGTGCGCCAAGCAGTGCGATGCGCGTGCCCGCGCGATGTACAACAAGTGCATCGGCGGCGGCGGCGACGAGGCAGCATGCAGGACCAGGGCGGACGAAGCGGCGCAGAAGTGCAAGGAAGCGTGCGGCACGGAGACGAAGCCGCCGCCGTCGGCGATCGGCGCCTGCAACCGCGACTGCAGCGTGAAGGCGCGAGAGGCCCACAAGACATGCCTGGCCGAAGGAAACGACGAGGCCGCCTGTGCCGAGAAGGCCCGCACGACCCTCCGCGAGTGCATGGCCGCCTGCCCGAAGCCGGAGCCGCGGCCGAATCCGAACTGCGACCGGCTGTGCGCCCAGGCGGCGGCCCATGCCGAGAAGCGGTGCCTCGCTGCCGGCGGTTCCGAGGAAAGCTGCAACGTCGTCGAGACCGAGGCGCTCGCGCAGTGCGCGCGGCGCTGCGCTCGCGCCGACAAGCCGGTGCCCGGCACGGGGCCGCGCCCGCGCTAGCTCGTTCGACCCGGTAGACACGGCGGGCCTTGTCCGCGGTCATACATCCCAAACAACGAGCGGCGGGGCACGGAACGAACTTCCGTGCCCCGCCGCTCGTTGTGGCACATGTCGAATACCCAAAGCGTGTTCAGTGACAGAGTACTGGTAGCCCGTTACCTCTCGATTTCCGGACGACGAACCACCGGCAGCTGACGCTGGCCGGCTGGTGGCCTTCGGCCATTGCGCCCGCCTTCGCGGGCGCTTCGGACTTCTGGGTGCCCGCGAAGGCGGGCACCATGGCGGCCCGCCAGGGACGCCTGCAGCCGGCCAGCTTCAG
>Ga0138256_10000335_pt1 | contig 53338 bp, 44 predicted proteins | sample KNB2016incub_MG_FD_105486 | JGI IMG/M metagenome (GOLD analysis project Ga0138256, IMG submission 105486) | Active sludge microbial communities from wastewater in Klosterneuburg, Austria - KNB2014incub_MG | ecosystem: Engineered > WWTP > Activated sludge > Unclassified | place: Austria...
GACGGCGGCACCATATTTCTCGATGAAGTTATGGAAATGCCCCTGCCGTTGCAGTCAAAACTGTTGCGGGCACTCGAAACGCGGTCGTTCTTTCGCGTCGGCGGCGTGAAAAAGGTCGAGGTTGACGTCCGCCTGGTCGCGGCTACAAACCGAAATAAAGAGAAGGCGATAGATGAAGGTGTTTTTCGCGCCGATTTGATGTACCGAATTAACAGCTTTGAGATTGCAATTGCTCCACTCCGCGAACGCCGCGAAGATATCGAGCCATTGGCGCGCCATCTGCTTCACAAGCTTGCCGGTGCAAACGCCCCCGAGCTGTCACCCGCCGCTATCGAGGCATTGGCCGCCTTCGACTGGTCGGGTAACGTTCGTCAGCTCCGCAATTGTCTTGAGCGATCCGTTCTGCTCGCCGACAACGATGTAATAACACCTCGCGAACTTCCGCCGGAAATAGCATTTCGTACTGAGCTGCCCAGCGTTTCGGTGAGCTACAACACGCCTCAGGCCGCAGTCGCATCATCATTTCACAACACGCCGTCAAATAATCTTCGCGATGTTGAACGTCAACAGATCATCGGCGCCCTGGAAAAAACCGGCTGGCACCGCGGCAAGACCGCCGAGCTTCTCGGCATCTCGCCATCGACGCTTTACCGGCGTTTGCGGGAATATGACCTGGATGTTAGATAGACGCCACCCATTGATTGGAACGTCTCTTTAGGCGCTCCACAGCCCATTTCCTATAAAGCGGAGTTAGGCTTCGTTTGTTAATCGATAACCTGCGGGACGCCAAACTTTACCCGGCGGTAAAGCTCAGAGATTTGAAGGGTAGTGCCAACGGACTGAAAATCAAACTCGATGTCTGAATCGTTGAAATAGTACGTAATCCAACGTCCATCCGCTTGCCGGCGATGCGATTCAATCGCTATCTTTTCCTGATCGACGATTACGATTTCCTGCACGCTCGGCATCTTTTGATACGCAAAAAGTTTTTCGCGGCGGTCAATCTGGACCGTCGAGGGCGAAGTCACCTCTATTACCAGCTTTGGTTCTTCGCAGACGAATTTGTTCTTAAAGTCGCCCTCGCAGGTCACGATAATATCCGAATAATAAAATACGTCGTCGGCCGGCCGGACCTTAATATTCTCCGAATAGGCCTCACATCGCGAATCTGATAAATGTTGCGAAAACCAATTGAGCAGATTTCGGGTAATGCGGCTATGATTCTGGCTTGTTCCGGCCATCGCGTAAACCTCGCCGTAGAGATATTCGTGCCTGATCGGGCTCATCTCTTCGCCGTTCAGATATTCATCTACGTTGAGTTTTACTTTTAGTTTTGCGTAGCCCACGCACTCGATTCTATCCGCAAACCGCCGAAAAAGCCATTTTTTCGGGAGGGGTTGCCTATCAGGGCTTAAACACAAAGAGGTATCTCTGTACCGACATCGGCATCAACTTTGAGACAAAAGTGATCTTTTGCATGTCGAGTGCCTGCATGACGTTTTCGCCGCCAAAAAATAGCATTCGGGACTTTCCGGACCATTTGATCAGACGGGGCAGTCTTTCAGTGAATTTATCGAGGGCGCGGCAGGTGACGGCTTCGGCGTGGCCGAGATTTGTTTCGGAGAATTGGGTGGCGGCGATGCGAGTGCGGTGCTTTAGTTTGAGCCTTTCGACCACGAGGGTTAGAAATTTTGATTTTTTTTCTTTGGATTCGATGAGTATAGCTTTGAGGTCTTCGCGGGCGAGCAGGCACGGGATGGCGGGGAGGCCGCCACCGGTGCCGACGTCGGCGAACCAGATGCCGTTTGGCAGGTATTCGAGCAGCGTCAGCGATTCGAGAATGTGGCGCGTCGCAAATTCCTCAGGCGTGCAAGGACCGACAAGATGGAGTAATCCGTTATGCTCCTGAATCAGATCGTAATAATCCGCAAGCCGCTCGACAGCCTCCTCATCAAGTTCGATATCGAATTTCGCCTGATTATCTTTCAGGCCTTTTATGAATTCTGTTCGCATTTGATTCTTGGCTGAATCGGAAACAAGAGACCACCCGCTAACGCAGGTGGTTCTGCCTTTTATCGCAAGTTTCACGCAAAGCGGCTGAGAACGCAAAGGTAAACGGGAGCCAGTCTCCTAGTCTCCCGTCTCCAATGTCTCTCGACTATAAAGTGGTGCGGACGAATGGAATCGAACCATCACGGCCTTGCGGCCACGGGCTTCTGAGACCCGCGCGTCTACCAGTTCCGCCACGTCCGCACATCTGGCGAACATTGAGAATACTAATTCGGGGCAGGAAATTCAAGACGGCGGGGCCTGCGCCAGTGGTGTAGGCCGGCTGCTCGCCCATTTGAGTTAATTTAACCGCAAATGACGCTGATTAAGAAAAAGATCAGTTCCCTATCTGCGTTATCCGCGTCATCTGCGGCTAAATCTCCTTGCTGGCGTGCGTTCTCGTACTCAGCGAGTTTGAAAAAGTCGAGTCGCCCGCCCGCTTACGCAGGCGGTTCTGACCCTGTTATATTTAATAAGTGCATAGCCAACTCGCGGACAATTTGAACGACATTCGGCAACGAATCGGTAACGCGGCGATACGTGCTGGTCGCGATCCAGCTGAGGTCAAACTAATCGCCGTCAGCAAGACGCATCCGGTTGAGACTTTGCGTGGGGCGATTGCGGCAGGCGCCAGTATTTTTGGCGAAAACAAGGTTCAGGAGGGCGAAGAGAAGATTCTCAATATTGGACGCAAAAATGCCGAGTGGCATTTGATCGGACATCTACAATCGAACAAGGCCCGCAAGGCCGTGCAGCTTTTCGATGTCATTCAATCCGTCGATTCAGTCGAACTCGCCGAGCGACTTGAGCGTATTTGTATTGAAGTGGGTCGTGACGAGCTTACTGTTTTTGTTCAGGTTGATCTCGCCGGCGAAGAAACAAAATCGGGTGTGCCGGAGAGCGATTTGCCGGAACTCATCGAATATTTGACGACGTGTAAATGTTTACGGTTCGATGGTTTAATGGTCTTGCCGCCCTTTTTCGATGAAGCCGAATCGACGCGGCCGTACTTTAAGCGATTGAGGGCAATACGTGACGAGGTATTGCCCGGCGGTGAGCTTTCGATGGGGATGAGCCACGATTTTGAGATCGCTATCGAGGAAGGGGCGACGGTTGTCCGTGTTGGGACATCGATTTTTGGAAGACGAGTTTAGCCACGCGGAGCACAGAGTTCACTGTGGATGAAACAGCAACTGGTCTAGACCGGGATTACGGATTAATTTTGGAGCAAGATGCTGTGCAATGGGGATAAAGCGACTCTCTGTGAACTCTGTGTTCTCTGTGGCTTAATTAAAACGATATGCTTTCAGCTTTAGTTTATCCGATATTTAGTCTTATCGTCTGGAGCGTCTTTGGCGTTTTTCTGGGCGTTTTGCTGCTGCGGCTGATATTTAATTACAGCGATCCAAATCCGTTTGGCAAGGTTGGACGGTTTGGGTTTAAGGTACGCAAATTTACTGAGAGGTGGGTTTATCCGTCGGCGAGATTTTTTGCAATGTACCGCATCGACACGCGGCTTGCGCCGCTTCTGACGATTTTTATCGGGCTGGTTATTACTTACTTTTTTACGCAAATCGTCGGCAATACATTTTTTGTGATCGACGGGCTGACCGCGGGTGTTCTGGCTGGTAATCCAAAAGTTATCCTCGGGTTTATCCTCTACGGCCTGCTGAGTTTGCTCGTCCTGTTTATCTTTCTGCGGTTTCTGGCATCGTGGTTTGTCTTTACACAAAAGACATTTTTTGCGTTCGTCATGAAAGTGACCAACCCAATCATGATTCCGGTCCAGCGGCTGATACCACCGATCGGGATGTTCGATATTTCGGCGATGCTGGTGCTTATCGTGATCGGATTCCTGCAGAACATAGTGCTGAACGTCTTTGTTCGCGGATAAGTCAGAACCGGCTGCGTCAGCGGGCGGTCGGATCTCACAACGTGTGTCGGTGACGGTAACTTGAATCACCCGCAGCTCTATTCCACCCGCTGACGCAGGTGGTTCTGACTTGATGAACATTATTGAGAAAGACGGAACGATAAGCTTCGCCGTTCGCGTTGTTCCGCGAGCCTCTAGGAGCGAGATCATCGGTGAACTTGATGGTTCATTGAAAGTCCGCATCTCTTCCGCTCCGGTTGATGGAGCCGCAAACGCTGAACTAATTCGACTGCTTGCCAAACATTTCGGCATTGCCAAGGCTGATATCCAGATCGCCAGCGGCGAAACGTCCAAAAACAAAAGAATTAAGATAGCGAATCTGCCTGTCACGAGGTTCGCAGAACTAATAGAGCGGGCGATCTAACGGCGCCTGCCTTTTGCGCCGGAATTTGCAGCGTGATATATTCGTCTATTCGGAATAGTTCAATAAAATAAGGGCCTTTAACCACATGTCAGGACACTCGAAGTGGCACACAATCAAACACAAAAAAGGTGCGACGGACGCGAAACGCGGCAAAATATTCACGAAACTTATCAAAGAAATCACGGTCGCGGCCCGTACCGGCGGTAGCGGCGACGTCGATTCCAACGCTCGCTTGCGCAAAGCTGTTTCCGATGCTAAAGGCATGAATATGCCCAACGACACTATCGACCGGGCCATCAAGCGCGGGACAGGACAACTAGAGGGCGTTGCCTACGACGAGATTACCTACGAAGGCTATGGTATCGGCGGCGTGGCCGTGCTGGTCGAGACGATGACCGACAACCGCAACCGCACCGTCGCCGAGCTGCGACATATCTTTTCGAAGAACGGCGGTAACCTGGGCGAAGCTGGTTCGGTAGCGTGGATGTTCGACAAGAAAGGCTACATCGTTGTCGATAAAGCCTTGAAATCAGAGGATGAGCTTTTCGAGATCGCCATCGAGGCCGGTGCCGACGATATGCAGGACGAAGGTGATGTTTTCGAAATTTACACCGCACCTGATGCCTTCGAGGCCGTGACAGAAGCACTCAAATCCGCCGGCATCGAACCGCAGGCCGCCGAGATATCGATGATCCCCCAAAACTACATAGCCCTCACCGGCGCCGACGCCAAATCAATGCTAAAGCTCTACGACGCCATCGACGACAACGACGACGTACAGAAAGTTTGGGCAAACTTCGATATAGACGAGAGTGAAATGGGTTAATTAACGATCTTTCTCAATTCAGGAAACAGGTTTTCGATATTGGCACCAGGGCAGCCGGTTTTGGCATAATCCCGGTGTCCTTTGATCTTTTCGCCGGTCACCTTGTATTTCCTTGCGAGCCATTTGACCATCACTTTTAACGATTCAACCTGCGCGGCGGTCGGCTCATCGGAACCGAAACTGCCTTCGAGAACGATGAGTGCGTGTCCGGTTGGGTCGTATTCGGTATTTGTGTCGCCGGCATATCCGATCTCGCGGCCCTCGCCTATCTTTCCGTCAACCGCTATGTAGTAATGATAAGGAATGTCGAACCACACCGGTTTAAGCTTTCCCGAACTCAATTTGTCCTCACGTTGAGAGAACGCCTGCAGGTTCTTCAGCTTGGTCTCGATCCGAAGATCATGGCGCATTTTGGTCGCGGTATGATGGATTGTGATGAATTCGATCTTATGTTTCTTGCCTTCGCCAACCGGCCTGTTTGCCTTCCAGTCGGCTCGTGAAATAATCTGCGGCAACCTCTGAGCATGAGCGGGCAGGGCGCCTGTAACGACGGTCCCGGCAACCGCTAGAGTGAGTATGAAGGGAAATAGTTGTTTCATGACATTAGTGTCCCAAAACAATTCGATGTCCATCGGGAGTCTTTGCGGTAAAGTCGCGGATGCCCCAGGGCTGGCTTCGAATCGTTGAAATAAACTCCGCACCACGGCCGATAAACCCTTCATAAACTTCATCCACGTTTGGTCAGGGCATGAGCGAACTATGAATGATCACCGGATTCTGAAGCCGGGAGCGCATCGCCACATCATTCTCAAACTCCGGCGATGCGGCGTTTATATTCCGCCAATGCTTCGTCGAGCCTTTGTTTTGCGGTGGTGTCGCCGGGAACATTATGCGACGGGTGGATGTAAAGTTTCACGCCGCGTTCCACGAGAATCTCGGCGACGGTGATGACCGTCATCCAAACACAGGTCACGAAAGCCATTGTCGATATCGGCCCGAGCTTGTCCATGTGGTCCTTGATCGGCACGGACGCGTCCTCGGCCGGAGCGCAGGAATCGACGATGATGTCGGCAATGTCGAAGATCGTTTTTCCGCTTGAATGGCGTGTTTGTTTGCCCATTGCCTCCGCGGCGGAACCAAACGCGACGACCTTCATGCCGCGTTTCTTGGCTTCGAGTGCGACATCGATGTTCACGTTGTTGATCCCGGAATGCGAAAACACCCACATTGTGTCACGCGGGTCGAAGTTGTACCCTTTCATTATCTCGACGCCGTAACCCTCAACCCGTTCCAGAAAAACGAACTGGTGCACGCCCATCTCGCCCGTGATGCGTGTGAAAAATGTTAGCGGCAGCTCGACCATCGGGTGAAATCCGACGAAGCCGCCGATACGCGGATACATCTCTTCGACCGGGATCGTCGCGTGTCCGCAGCCAAACGTATGGACCCAGCGGCCGGCCTCGATCGAATCGGCCATTGCTTCCGCCGCCGCCCTGATATTGTCGAGCTGCGTTTCCTCAATGCGGGACATTACGTTCCTCGCGTTTTCTAGCCATTGCAGTGCAAGCATATTTATTGTTCTCTATGAATCTTCAAGTCCTTTGATATTAAAAAAAGCAGCAGCGACATTAGAGCCAGCTCAATGTACGCAACCGTCGTTAGGTGATCAACGCCATATTGATGCACGATGAAACCCATTAGAAAGTTGATCAGCATATTCCCGATCAACGCCATCACGAAAATGAAACTAAAAGCGGTGCCGGGCAGATTAGAAAAGCGGTCGCCCGCGAACCCGAGCATTATCGGAAAACCGCCCGCCAAACCAGCGCCGGACAAGACTAGTCCCACTGTCGCCACGCCCGCCGAGCCGATCTGCATAAGCAGAATACCTAATAACAACAACACGAGGCACGCCCACATTAATTTCGTTTGGCTGATGTGTCGCAGAACGCTGCCCATTAAAAGCCTCATTGCGGTCATGCCGCCGATGTGCAATGACAGAGCATAAAGAGCGTTCGCTTCGGTCATCACGCCGCGCGTTGTTACATAGGTCGTTGTCCAGTTATTGATTATCGCCTCAAGACTGCTCTGGAAGAAAAGGAAGAATGAGATCAGAAGCAGGAACGAGCTGATCAAACTGCGCCAATTCACTACTGTCGATTCCTGCACCTTTGGCGGCGGAAATGTGATCGCGCAGCAAAACAGGCCGACGACGAGCACCATGAACCCGACCGCTGACACAATCGTAAACGGGCTGACGCGACCGGAGAGCGTTCCCAATACGAGCGGCATTCCAAGCGCTCCTAATCCGAAAAAGACCCCTAATAAACTTAGGTTCGCACCGCGGTTTTCTTCGCTTATGTCTGCGACGATGGCATTAGTCGTGCCGTTTATCACACCGCCGCACAATCCGAACAGAAATATTGCCGCTTTCAGCAGGCCTAGCGAATGCGCGAATGCGATCGCCTGAAACCCGACGAACATTCCCGCACATGAAGCCGCCAAAAGCAGGCGTGAGCCGTATCGGTCAGCGACCGGGCCGAAGATGAACGAGCCAGCAAGAATCCCAAACGGCAGTATCGAGAAAATCGTTCCCGAATCGACGGCGTCCAATGAGAATTTCGCCTGCAGCGACGTGGCCAGGGAACCAAGCGTGATAAGGGTAATGCCAAAGAAAAGCATGCCAAGACACGCCGCCAGGAAAACCAGTTTCTTATTGTACATAGAAGTAGTCAGCCGACGTTACGTTTCGCCAAAAGACCAGCCCCGTAAAGCCCTGCATCGGAGCCGAGTGCCGATGGTTCAAATGAAACATGCCGCATCGCAATCGGCTGGGCCCATTTTGCCGCCTCTTCGCGAATCGCGGGAAGCAGCGGAATCGCCGGGCCGAATACGCCGCCGCCAAAGATTACCTTTTCCGGGTTAAAAATACTGACCAGATTCGCCGCGGCCATTCCCCAAAGTTCGACACATTGTGCGATAGTCCGTTCGGCTACCTTGTCCCGCTCGGTTAATGCCGCAAAAACTTCATGGGCCGTCAGCTTGTCCAAAGAACGTAGTTGGCCGCAATATTCCGGGTCGCTTCGCAAAAGTTCCTTTGCAACCTTGGCGATCCCGTCGCCCGAGGCTTGTGTTTCGAAACAGCCGCAGGCATTGTATTTATTCAGGTATGGCCTGTCGAGTGCCATCCAGCCCACTGCACCCGCAATATCATGAGCACCGCGAAGCACTTGGCCGCCGCTAATTATGCCGGCGCCGATCCCGGTGCCCACCGCGATATAGATCGCATCGTCGCAATCCTGCGCATTTCCCATCCATTGCTCACCCAAAATGTAGCATGCTCGGTCACTGTCAATCGCAACCGGTACCGTCCCGGCCGCCTCGCGTGTTTCGGCGAGAAGCGCGTACTCGTCCCAACCCCGAATGTTGGGTGCCCACACGGTTCCATCGCCGCGAACGATGCCAGGCACTCCGATGCCTGCGGATATAACCTCATTGCGGAAGCGCTTTACGATCTCACAGATCTGTGACCCCACCGCCCGGTTGCCCTCTTCATGCAGAGCTATTTGTTCACGGTGAATTATCTCGCCGCCTTCGGTAAATACGGCAATCGCGAGCTTTGTGCCGCCGAGGTCAATTGCCAGAAATTTTCTATCCTGCACAAACGAAGATTATAGGTCGCTTATTGCAGGGTGTCGACTTCATTCGATTTCAATTTCGGAGTCTAGCTTTCAAATGGCTTGTCAGTAGTGCAGACGATGTTCGAGTTCCGGTCAAACCAATGGCTATTTTAGGTCAGTCATTTGCGAGAGGTTACTTTACAACGAAAATTGGTTGGACATAGCCCTAGCGGCAAGCTTAAAATGCATTTAGGCTTGGGTATGGATGTTCGCAAAGCACTTCTGATATTTCTTGGCACGGTCTGCGTAGGGCTCGGCGTGCTGGGAATGTTTTTGCCGCTGATGCCGACGACGGTTTTTCTGCTGATGGCCGCGTATTGCTATTCGCGCAGTTCGGAGCGTTTTCATAACTGGTTGATAAACAATCGTTTGTGCGGCCAGTACATCCAAAATTACCGGAGCGGCAAGGGCATAACCGTCCGCCAAAAGGCAACGACGATCGCGAGTCTTTGGGCGTCGATCGGCTTTAGCATTTGGTTTATCGGCGGTACTTTTTGGTTGACCCTACTGCTCGCCGCCGTCGCCATTGGCGTCACGCTCCATCTCGTTCTGCTAAAAACCTATCGCCCGGAAACTGTCGCCGAACCGCCGGTCGCTCAATTCGAGGAAGCGTAAATTACTATCTTTTTTTGATCAATTCTCTGACACGGCCCGCCAGCTGCGGGAGCAGCATTGCCGTTTTTATCAATGAGCCGCTAGCAAACGTGGTCGCCATTTTGCGAAAGGTCGCCACCGCGTTTGCCGAATACGGCATCCACCACGCATCCGGCAAATGGGCGAGTCGATTGACGTGGATATGCTGTGGCTGGACGAGTTCCATCAGGCCCAGCCGCCCATGCGTGCGGCCGCGGCCGCTGTTTTTAAAGCCGCCCCAAGGCGTTTGCCCGATGCCATGTGTGTAGAGGACTTCGTTGACGCAGACCGAGCCGGCCTCGATTCTTTCGGCGACTCGCTTGCCTTTTTCATAGTCTTTGGTCCAAACGCTGGCTGTCAAGCCAAATTCGCTGTCGTTGGCGAGACGGATCGCTTCTTCCTCCGTCGCAAATGTCGCTATCGGCAGCGTCGGGCCGAAAGTTTCTTCCTGCATCGCCCGCATATCATTCGTCGCTCCCGTGATAACGGTTGGTTCGAAAAAGGGAGACGGGGAGACCGGGAGATGGGGAGAAGAGGAGAGATCGTCCGAAATGGCCACGGTCTCCCCTTCTCCCCCACTCGTTTTCTCCTCCACTTTCCTCCGTCCGCCGGTTTCGATCTTTGCACCGGCCTTACGGAAATCGTTGACGTGATCCTCGACGATTTGTATTTGCCGCTCGAACGACATAGCTCCGATCGAAACGTCAGCATTTTCACCGCTGCCTTGTTTTAGCTCGTTTGTTTTCTTGACGATCTTTTGCGTCAGTTCAGCGGCAACCGATTCTTCGACATACAGCCGTTCGACTGACGAGCATGATTGTCCGGCGTTGCAAAAGGCTCCCCAAACTGCCGCTCCGGCGGCGAGTTCCAGATTGGCGTCGGCAAAGACGATCATCGGGTCTTTGCCGCCGAGTTCGAGGACGACGGATGTTAGATTTTTTGCGGCGGCGGCGGCGATCTTTTTGCCGGTCGTGACCGAACCGGTGAACATTATCTTGTCCGGGGCGGCATCTACCAGCGCAGCACCCGTTTCACCGCCACCGCTGACGATCTGGACGGTATTCGCTGGAAAGCCCGCTTTTTCAAATATCTCGCCGATCTTTAGCCCGATCATGGGCGTCAGTTCCGACGGTTTAATGACGACCGTGTTTCCCGCCATCAGGGCCATTGTTGCCTCGCCAAGCGGTATCGAGAACGGATAATTCCACGCCGGGATAATGCCGACTACACCTAGCGGATGATAGACGATTCGTGACGAGCGGCCCATCAGGCCGTAGATGCCGATGCCGATCTTTGCTGGCCGGAGTAGTTTTTCCGTCTTGCGGGCAAAGTATTGCATCAGGTCGAGAACGGGAGCGATCTCCATCGAAAACGCCTCGGCGACCGGCTTGCCGGATTCGTCAGAGATGAGACGGGCGATGTCGTCCATCTCGGCGATCAGCATCTCACGGGCTTTCATTACAAGATGCGAGCGTTCGGCAAAGGACGTGTTTTTCCAACCAGCAAAAGCCTCGCGTCCATTTTGGATGGCCCTGATGACGTCATTGACCGATGCGACCGACACACGTCCGACCTCTTCGCCGGTCGCGGGGTTAAACGAGACGATCGCGGTGAGTTGGTCTGGTACGGTTACAACTGCGCTCATGTTTTTGTCTAAGAATAGCCTAAATGCCGGCATTTTGTAAGAACATTTGCTCAAGGAGCGGGTTCTTTATTTGGTTTGGCGGTTCCTAAAATTGCACAAGCCCGCGCGTAAGCAAGGGCGATGCCCGCAAGCTGTGTGTTTCGTCCTTGCTTACGCGCGGGCTTGCGCATTAGTGATAAACAAATATGCTTTACAATCTATGTGCCGACATTTATTCTCATTATATGACGCAATACCGAATGATTGACGGCATAGACGAACAAATTCTGACGATAGTACAGAGCGATGCTCGTATTTCAAATGCTGAGATCGCCCGCCAGATCGGCCTGGCGCCGTCGGCCGTGCTAGAACGGCTGCGAAAGCTCGAGGATCGAGGCATCATCCGCGGTTATCGAACGGAGATCGATCCCCGCTCGGTCGAGTTTGGGCTGACAGTGTTTGTCGCGGTCAAAACCAGCGAATGCGGCGGCGATGCGGAGCAGGCATTGGTTGCGATCCCCGAGGTGCTAGAGGTTCATGATGTCGCGGGCGAGGACAGCTATTTGCTAAAGATCCGCACTAAGGATACGGAGGCACTGGGCCGTTTGCTACGCGAGAAGATAAAGCCGATACCAAACGTGCTCAGCACGCGAACAATCGTCGTATTACAGACATTTAAGGAAACAAACGCCCTGCCGCTCGAAGGCAAGGCGAGAAAGAATTGAGCAAGGGGGCAGAACTGATGAGTACCGATAGAACACCGGAAGAACGACGAAAACTGATCTTTATGGTCGCGGCCTTTGCGGCGGTTTATCTGATCTGGGGATCGACCTATCTTGCGATCAAATACGCGATCGAGACGCTGCCGACATTTATGATGGCCGGCGTCCGGTTTCTCATCGCCGGCAGCATCTTATACTCAGCAGCCAGGCTGTCGAGGGGTTACGAGAAACCAAAAGCGGTGCATTGGCGCACGAGCTTGATTGTCGGAACGCTGTTGCTCGGCATTGGAAATGGTGCGGTCGTGCTTGCCGAGCACTACATTTCGTCAAGCATGGCAGCCCTGTTGATCGCTTCAAATCCATTCTGGATGGTGACGATTGGCTGGGTGTTTATGGGCATGGGCCGGCCAAGCTACAAGATCGCGCTCAGTTTGCTGGTTGGTTTTGTGGGTGTCACCATATTGGTATTTGGCCGTCCCGACGGTGGGGCAGCCGGCGGCGAATCGCAATGGCTCGGCATCATACTGGTCGTGATCGCGACGATCGGATGGGCTTTTGGTTCACTTTACAGTGCGAAAGCGCCAACCGCAAAATCCAATGTGCTGGCGGCGGGAATGCAGATGCTGGCGGGTGGCCTGGTATTGCTCATCGTCAGCTTTATCGCAGGTGAATGGCGTACTTTTGATTACCGAGCGGTTTCGTCCGTGTCGTTGTGGGCGATGATCTATCTGATCTTTGCCGGTGCGCTCATTGCCTACACGGCGTATAGCTGGCTGCTGCAAAATGCGACGCCGACCGCCGTTTCGACCTATGCCTATGTGACACCGGTCGTCGCGGTATTTCTCGGCTGGGCGATAGCGGGCGAATCCGTAACAGCACAAATGCTCGTCGGCGCCGGCGTAATAGTCGCCTCAGTAATGCTGATAAAATCAAACGACAAAAAGAAAATATCCAGTGTGGAAAGCGACATCCACGATTCAATAACACCGGTCGGCACATGCAAACCGGCCTCGGCGACAGCCCAATAACAAATAGGAACCATATGTCAAAGAATATCTACAACGCAGTCGTAACCTATGCCGGAGATGATTTTTTCATCGGCATTCCACCAAGCGGCCACGCCCAGGTGATGGACGCCCACAGCGAACGAAATGCCGCTCCGACACCGCTTGAGAATCTGCTGGTCGCCGTTGCCGCATGCTCGGCCTATGATGTCCAGTCAATTCTAAAGAAAAAGCGCCAGGACGTGGCTGCGTATCGCGCCGAGATCTCGGGCACGCGTCGGGAGGAAATGCCGCGGGCATTCGTCGCGCTCCATATCAAGCACGTCGTCCACGGCCGCAATATTTCTGAAAAGGCCGTCGCAGACGCCATTCGCCTGTCGGACGAAACATATTGCTCAGTCGCCGCAACCGTCCGACCCACGGCCGAAATCACCACCAGCTACGAGATCGTCGAGATATAGTCTCAGCCGGGACCGCAGGAGCCCTCGCCTGCAGGCGCCGGTTTCCTCCGGCGTGATGCTGGGTAATGACCATTTGAATCTCTGTCCGATCGGTCAGCGTTCTTCGACCACTTGCAGGCGAGGGCCGCCTGCGTTCCCCGCAATCGGCGAACCCAGAACATAACGGAAATATGTTCATCTGGGTTATTCGCGGCCAAATTACGCCAGCATTTTTGCAATTACGCTGTAGCTCGATTCTATTGCCTCATTTAACTTATCCGGTTCGGTGCCGCCGCCTTCGGCCATATCGGGTTTGCCGCCGCCGCGTCCGCCGACTATCGGGGCTATCTCGCGGATAATGTCACCGGCCTTGACTTTGCCAGTCAGGTCATCCGAAACGCGGACGATAATGCCGACCTTGCCCTCGTCGGTGCGGCCCAAAACGACCACGCCCGATTTTAGGCGAGCAAGCAGCGTGTCTGATAGCTGCCGCGTTGCGTTGCCGTCCAGACCGTCAACCGCCTTGCCCAGTACCTTGACACCATTGATCTCGCGCGTTTCGTCTTCGGCCTGTGCGTCGCCTGCCGATTGCCCGCCGAGAGCGATCTTGAGCTTTAGCTCGTCCATTTCCTTACGGGTCTTTTTGAGTTCGTCCTGCAGGCGTGCGATCGCGTTTGGCAGGTTATCGCGTTGGGTATTCAGAGCTCCAAGACTCGCATCAATCAATTTTTCGTCGGCCCGAAAACGCTCAAAGGCGTCAAGCCCCGTGATCGCCCTGATACGCCGTACACCCGAGGCGATAGCCTCGTCACCCGTGATCTTGAACGACCCGATATCGCCCGTCGCCCGGACATGCGTACCGCCGCATAGCTCCTTAGAAAACGCTCCGTCGCCAACGCTCAAAACGCGGACAGCGGCGCCGTATTTCTCACCAAACAATGCCATCGCCCCGCCGCGCATCGCTTCCTCAATGGCCATGATATTGGTATTTACAGGATCGTTCTTTAGAATGTAGCGATTCACGAGATCTTCAACCTCAGCGATCTCCGCCGCCGTCATCGGCTGGTAATGCGTAAAATCAAACCGCAAATAATTAGGTGCAACCACCGATCCGCCCTGCTTAACATGCGTCCCCAAAACCTCGCGCAAAGCCGCATGCACCAAGTGCGTAGCCGTATGATTCCGCCGCGTCGCATCGCGTTTTTCAACGTCAACCGTCGCGGTGACCGTATCGCCGACCTTGATCGAACCTCGGTCAACCGTGACCTTATGGATTATCAGCCCCGCAACCGGCGAATAGGTATCAGCAACGCTCGAGCGAAGGTCATAACCGCCTGCGTTAGCGGGCGGTAGCGACCCGACCAATGAGCCAACATCACCGACCTGCCCACCGGATTCCGCGTAAAACGGGGTGTTGTCCAGGACAACGCTGCCCTGAGCACCCGCCGCCAGCGAATCGACCTGTTTTTCACCATCAAGTATCGCGACAACTCTCGCACCCACCAGATGCGTCAACTCGTAACCATGAAACTGGTTTGCCCCAACCTTTTCAAGCAGGTCCGCATAGACCGGCGAGGGCTGCGATTTCCGCGTCGTATGCCCAACCTCACCCTGCGACTGCAATTCCTGAAGAGCGGCGTCAAACCGCTTATTGAAATCGTCTTCTTCGAATTCGAGCTTCTGCTCTTCGAGAAATACCCGTATCAGATCGCGCGGCGTCCCAAATGTGTCATAGAGCTGGGCAATTTCACGGAAAAAGTTTGCGGCATCCGCATCGGCCTGTTCGAAAACCTGCTTTCGGACATCCTCGTTCTCGGCCATTATTTCAACCGATGACCTGGCAAAAGCCAGTGCCTGGGAGCCCTCGACTTCCTCATCCGAGACTTGCGCCTTAAAAATTCCAAGCAGCTTGTCAAAATCGATCGAATTACCGCACGCCGCGAGCCCAATCTGCGATTTCTGGACAACGGTCAGCCGCTCAAATAACTCATCGAGTTTTTTCAAGCCAACCGTCACCGTGTTCCCAAACCGCTCCTCCTCGATCCGAACCATTTTGCCGATAAAATCACGCTGTGCTTCAAGCTCCGGGTAAGCGCCGCGCATCTCGTTGACGACAAAATCACAGACCTTGTAGAAAAACAGGTCGTTCAACCCGAGATGTTCGCGGCCGTGATAGATCGCCCGCCGCATTATCTTGCGCAGGACATAATTGCGGCCTTCGTTACCCGGCAATATGCCGTCGGCAATGGCAAACGCCGTCGAACGCGCATGATCGGCGATAACGCGGCTGGCAAACTGCTGACTTTCGGTTAATTCATCGTAAAAACTCATTGTCTAAATAATATAACAAGTGGTGGAATCATGCGTTCGTGCAATACACATGCCCGCGCGTTAGAAAGGGCGTAACCTGCGACGTTGAATCATACGCCCTTGCTTATGCGCGGGCTTGCGCAGATGCTCATCCGCTGAATACTAATGCTCCCGGTTCCGACTAAATCCGCCGATCAAGTGAAGGCCAATGCCGGCGAGCGAGAGATAGATGCCCCAGCGGCTGATGTCGGAGAATTGCCCCGTGTAATATGTCTCAACAATAAAGCCCCAGAGAAGAATACAGCTGGACGCGGCAAGGATCGCGGATCCAACGATCTGAACCATCCGGCGCCACATTTCGGCACGCATTCGTAGATAAACACCCAATGAAATGTGAATAAGCGCCGAGAATAAAATATAGATGTGCCGCGACCGCATTAACAGCCGCAGGTCTTGCGGTATGATGTCTTTGTCAGGAAAATCGGCACGCATAAAGCTGCCGGTCGTCGTAAACACAAAGAAGAAAATGAGACCAAAGATCAGATGAAACCACGACATAGGCTTGTAATATCAGGCGTAGGTAATTATCATTTTGGAGTTCCTAAAAATCAAGGTAGCGAGGTGGCCGTTGATGCCTTATTCTCGATTCAAACAATTGCACAAGCCCGCGCGTAAGCAAGGGCGAAACATTCGAGTTATGTTTGTCGCCCTTGCTTACGCGCGGGCTTGTGTACTGCCGATTTTATTTGCGGTCATGTTTTTGGTTACGGTAATGACAATGAGCGGACAAACGGGCGAAGGCCTCAAAAACTTCAAAACACTGTACGAACAGGAGCTAAAACAAAGCGGCGTGGTCGGCAGCAGCTTTGTCTTCTTAAAAGATAATAAGGTCGTGGCCGATTATCGTTACGGCTCTGCAAATCTTGCCAAAAACCAGCCAGTTGACCAAAACACCATCTACCACTGGGCATCGAATACAAAGCCTTTTACCGGCATAGCGATCATGCAGCTCCGAGATCGAGGCAAGCTAAACCTGGATGATCCAGTAACAAAATACTTGCCGGAACTTCGCGAGGTACATAATCCGTTTGGATCCATGGACGATATCACGATCCGGCATCTGCTAACACATTCGGCCGGGTTTCGCGGTTCGACATGGCCTTGGGACAAAGGGCAGCCGTGGGAACCGTTTGAACCGACCGAATATTCGCAGCTGGTCGCGATGTTCCCATTTACCGAAATATTGTTTAAACCAGGCAGCAAATTCAGCTACTCAAATCCTGGCATCATCTTTCTTGGCCGTATTATCGAAAAAATAACGGGCGACAATTACGAGGTTTATATCGATAAGAACATCTTTAAACCGCTGGAGATGCATCGCAGCTATTTCGACGCGACGCCATATCATTTGCTGAAGGACCGCTCCCATTCCTACTACATAGAGAACGGCAAGAGGACGGAAGGCCGTTTCGATGCGAACACCGGGATTACCGTTTCGAACGGCGGCCTCAATTCGCCGGTGACTGACATGATCAAATACGTCAACTTTCTACTCGGAAGCGACCGGTCACTCGCCGAAAGATACGACGGCGTCCTAAAGCGCTCGTCTCTCGAAGAAATGTGGCAGCCGCAGCTCAAGACCGAGGCCGACGCGAACGGGAACAGCGGCTTTACGACCGATATCGGCCTGATCTTTTTTCTCGACAAAACCCTCGGGCCAACCCATCTCGGCCACGGCGGCGATCAGAATGGGTTTATCAGCTACATCGATTTTGACCCGTCAAAACGCGAGGCATCGATCCTTGTATTCAACACCAATCTGGTTCTGCCCGCCGGCTCGCCGCCGGAAAAGGATATGGTAGGCAAACTGCGCAGAGCAATCCGCAGCCTATTCTAAGTTCGTTCTAGGAAACGCCCTTAGAGCGATCCCACCCGCCTTGCAGCTTTCTGAGCAGCATGATCTGTCCGGAGTGGTAGGCGTTGTGAGTATTGAGATTTGAGATCAGCACTTTCCATTTTGCAGGGTTTTCAGCGGAGACCGGCTCATCAAATTTGCTCTCGTCCGCGGCCGCGATCAATTCCCGTATCTCGATCAATATCGAATCAAGTCGAGCCTTCTCCGCTTCCCATTCAGCGTCACTACCGCCGCCGACAAAGGTAGCGTCATTGTCATCGACCGGATACTGATAATCAACGCCCTTAAAGCGTTCGACATACGCATAGTTGTAAAAATTAAGGTGGCTGACGATCTCCCAGATCGAGTTGTCCGCGCTCTCCGGTTTCCATGCCGCCTGCTCCGCCGTCACGCCATCGAGCGCATTCTTGACCGCGACAAACCAGGCGTTCGTGTCATAGCAAGCGGCAAACTGTCCGAGTAGAAATTTCTTCATTTTACTTAATGCCCCACAAATACACCTTCGACTGGACCGCAGGCGTCCCCGCCTGCAAGCGTCCTTCCCAGGACGCTGACGAACGTGGTGCATATTCAACTTGGGCAATCCTAAGCATAGGTACGCCGGAGGAACCGGCGTTGGCAAGCAAGATGCTTGCGGTCCAGGCGGCTACCAGCCTCGGTGAATTTCCCAACGATCAACGATCTTACCGTTCTCCAACACATTGTAATGCGAATGCTGGGCGGCGGTCATGCAGGAGTGATTTGCCAAAACCCTGACGCGGTCGCCGATTTTGAATCGGTCAAACGACGGATTATCACCGGCATGTATCTCGCCGTGTTCCTGCGAGAGCGAGCTGAGCCGCAAACCCGTATCGATGCCTTCGAGATCGAGAACGCGGCCGTAACCACACGCCGGATCAAGCCCGACGGGGCCGCGATCTTTTGACATTGCGATTCCACCGGCATCGATGACCAGCTTTCTTCGGAACGTATCTTTATGCACGACGGCAGCCAGCACCGTCAGCGCGCAATCGTCAAATGCGCAACTGCCGAGCGTCGCCTGATAGTTGTCAAAGAATATGTAGTTTCCGGGTCGGACTTCGTCTATACCGTCTAGATGGTCGATATGATTTATCGTCGGCGTCGAACCGATGCTGACCGTCGGAACTTCGATCCCGGAATCTCTCAACCGCCCGGCAAGCTCAACCATTACATCGCGCTCGTGACGTGCGACTTCGCGAATTCCTTCGACCGTCGAAGCGTTATACGAGTGCCCGGCGTGCGTAAGGATGCCAGCGAATCTAAGATTCTTTGCGTCCGAAAGCTGACGCGGAATATCAACGGCCTCCGCTGTGTGTGGTTCGACCCCGACGCGATGCGTGCCGCAGTCGATCTTTATAAAGACATCAAATTTAACTCCGGCTCGGCCCGCCGCTTCATCCAGTTGTTTTGCGGTTTGGGCATCGTCAGTCAGCAGATTAAGCTTGACGCCGCCGCGAAGTATCTCTACGCAATCGTCGAATTTTCCCGGTTCAATCGGAACGGCATACGTTATATCCGAAAAGCCATTTTGCGAAAACGCTCGTGCCTCGGCCAGCGTCGAAACCGTGATCGCACCGTCAAAACCTTCAGTCTGAATACGAGCGATTTCGATGCATTTGTGAGTTTTGATGTGTGGACGTAGCCGGCTGTGATTTCGCATTGCTACATCACTGATACGCTTGGCATTTGTGCGAACTCGTTGAAGGTCGAGTATGAGCGAAGGGGATTTTAGATTCTCCATGATTACGTCGTGTTTTAGAGAATATCATCAAAACTCGGATCAGACCAAATGATTGACGTTATGACGCTTTAACGTTATTATTTTTGTATGAGCCTAAAGACAAAACGTGCGACGGTCTATTTTCGGCCCGACATCCATCAAGCAATCAGATTAAAATCCGCCGTCACAAATCAAAGTATCTCGGACCTTGTAAATGATGCTATTCTGGCAACCCTGAGCGAGGACGAGGAAGATTTGGCGGCATTTGCAGAAACGGCGTCGGACTCGCTGATAACCTATGAGGAGTTGCTAGCTAGACTAAAAGCCGATGGCAAAATATAAGCTCTTCTTCACCGAGACATTTTACCGGAATCTGAAAGGAATTCCAGCGGCAGATGTGAAGCGTATATTGTCGCGGGTGAAGAAATTGGCAACCGATCCAAGACCCGCGGGCAGCCAAAAATTAGCGGGGCAGTCAGATCGATTTCGCGTTAGACAGGGTAACTACCGAATCATTTATTCGATCCAGGATGACGAATTGGTAGTAGTAATCGTCAAAGTTGGAAATAGACGAGATGTTTACGAGAGGTAGCAAACATGCGGCCCGTATTGTGGATCGAATAAAAGGGAGACGGCAATATTTGTCGCCAGCCATCAAATGCAGGACTTAAACGTTTCACCGCGAAATCTAAATACTAGCGACTACAATAAAGCCCTCGTCTTTTTGATCACATTCTCAACCGTAAACCCATAATCCCGAAACACATCCTCTGCCGGTGCCGACGCTCCGAATTTATCGACCGCCAGGACATCGCCCTTATCGCCGACGTATTTGTGCCAGCCTTGTGAGACACCGGCTTCGACAGCGAGACGGGCGGTGATTTTTGGCGGCAGGATTTCGTCGCGATATTTTTGCGATTGGGCGTCAAAGAACTCCCAGCAGGGCATCGATACGACGCGGGTCGGGGTGCCTTCAGCATTGAGCCGTTCGCGGGCATCCATTGCTAGACCAACCTCGGAACCGGTGGCAATTAGTATCAACTTGGGCGTGGTTTCCTTTCCCGCTTTTGTCTCGGCCTCGGCTAGGATGTAGGCGCCTTTGTGCAGACCGCGCGCGTCGGCGAATTTTTTGCGGTCGATGAGAGCCACTTTTTGCCGCGACAGGGCAAATGCGGTTGGCGCGTGCTGCCGCTTTACCGCGGCCCGCCATGCTTCGCGGGTTTCGTGGGCGTCGCATGGGCGAATCACGGCGAGATTTGGGATCGCTCGCAGGGCCGCGAGGTGCTCGACCGATTGATGGGTCGGACCGTCTTCGCCGAGGCCGATTGAGTCGTGCGTGAAGACAAAAATTGTCTGAATGTGTGACAATGCCGCAAGTCGTATAGCCGGCCGCATATAATCGGAGAACGTCTGAAACGTCCCGCCAAAAGGTATTGTGCTTCCGTAAAGGGCCATGCCGTTCATGGCCGCGCCCATCGCGTGTTCGCGAACACCGTAATGGATATTTCGGTTCTCGTATTTTCCGGGCTGAATGTCACCTGATGAATTAATGTATGTATTGTTTGAGGGCTTTAGGTCCGCTGAACCACCGATCAAGCCGGGCAGCGAACCTGCAATGGCATTTATTACTTCGCCGCTGTATGCGCGTGTCGCTTTTGCCTCGGTGCCGTCAAATTTGGGCAGGCTTTTTTCCCATCCGTCGGGCAGGTCGCCCGTTCGAATGTCGTGAAATTCCGCACCGATCTCAGCATGCTCCTTCTCGTATTTTTTTACTAGAGTATTCCAATCCTTTTCTGCCGCCGCACCATTCTTTAGTGCCGAACGAAAATGCAGTAGGGCTTCCTTTGGAATGAAGAATTGTTTGTCCTCAGGCCAGCCGAGATTGCGTTTGGTTTCTTTGACTGCCTCTTCGCCGGGAGCGTCGGAATGGGCCTTGCTCGTTCCCGCCTTCGGCATTCCGTAGCCTATGATCGTGTGAACTCGGATAAGTGATGGTTTGTTCTTTACCTTCTGCGCGTCTTTGATCGCCTTTTCGATGGCCTTGAGATCGTTTCCGTCAGCAACGTCCAAAACATGCCAGCCCGCGGCCTCGAAGCGTTTTGTGCGGTCCTCGGTAAACGCCAGATCTGTCGAGCCGTCAATCGTTATCTGGTTGTCGTCGTACAGATAGATCAAATTTCCCAAACCTAGATGGCCCGCGAGCGAAGCGGCCTCATACGAAACGCCTTCCATCAGGTCGCCATCGGAGCAAATGCAATAAATATAGTTATCGACGACCGGAAAGCCCTTTCGATTAAACTTTGCGGCCAGATGCGCTTCGGCGATGCCCATGCCGACGCCGTTTGCAAAGCCTTGCCCCAGCGGACCGGTCGTTATCTCGACACCCGGCGTTAGAATATTTTCGGGATGTCCCGGCGTTTTTGACTGGAGTTGACGAAAGTTCTTTAATTCGTCGAGCGAAAGATCGTAGCCGGTCAGATGCAGCAGCGAGTATATCAGCATCGATCCGTGTCCCGCCGACAACAAAAACCGGTCGCGGCCAAACCACTTAGGATTTTTAGGGTTATGCCGAAGAAACTTTGTCCATAAAACATACGCCGCTGGCGCCATGCCGAGCGGCAAGCCGGGATGGCCCGAATTCGCCTTCTGGATCGCATCAAGCGAAAGCGTGCGAATCGTGTTAATACAAAGCTGGTTGATGTCGGTAGTTTTTTGAGGTTTCGTTGCGGTTGCCATTGAAATGTTGAATTGTTATTTGATCAGCAATCTGTACGCATTGGCGCGATCTTTTTGGCTTTCGAATAGGTCAAAACGATTTCGGTCCGACTTAAACGAGATCGAGATCGTCTGTCGAACTCTTTTCTATACGATCTATTTTGCCAATACTTTCGAGTGCAAGCAAAACGTCGCCGCAGGAAGACGGTTCCGCGACAGTTGTTCATAGTCGGATCGTTATCGTCCGGAGACGAATCGCGATCACTTTTGTGAGGTTGGACTTGTTTTGCTGCTTGGAAAAGCCGCCAGCGGCTAGCTATCAGTCGCTCCAAATGTCTTTTTCATCCACCATCGCATTCCGACGAATAGAAAGCGATAATCCTTAAAGAACTCAGGCGGTTTGCCTTCGAAATAATGCCCGATGAATTGCAGTATCCAACCGACGACGAAGAGTCCCAGCGCGACCCGCCACATGCCTCCGATAAAGAATGAAACCGGTATCAGCAGCAGCGACAGGGCGATCATCGGTATGCCGAATTGGTGGGTTAGTTTATTGATCGGATGTTGATGGCTTTCCGAATATTCGTCTATCCATTCATCCCAAGTTCTTCCGCCCATCATAGATTTCTACCTCCGGCTCGCAATATATATGACGATTGCCGCGAAAACAAAGCCCAGAAACGGGACCATCCCGCCAAACAATTGGTCAGTGATGATCAATACGAAGCCTCCGGCAAGGATCGCCAAAGCACCTTTCCGTACTGGGTGCGGTTTTTCGAGGACAAATTGCGGCTTCGCCATTTGCGTTCATCATACACCGATTCTGATCAGCGGTGAAATGTTTCGACGATGAGGCCTTCCCCCAGCTCGATTCGTTCGTCAGGCTCAAATGCGGATAAAAAATCCTGCGGCATGAAAGTATCGGCGCCCTCTGCGTCCACCGGCACAAAGGTCACGATCCATTTGTCGATGACATCCGCAAATGCGGCAAAGATCTCGGCTCCGCCAATGATAAAAACGTCGCGGTTGAGCAACTTGGCGAGATCGATCACTTCCGAAACGTCAGCGAGCTTCATCACCTCGGCCGGGGTATCGACGTTGCCGGTACGCGTCAGGACGATGTTCAGGCGGTTTGGAAGCGGACGGCCTATCGAACGCCATGTGTTTGCTCCCATGACGACGGCATTTCCCGTAGTCGCTCTCTTAAAAAACTTAAGATCGGCGCCGTAGTGCCAAGGCAACTTTCCGTCTTTGCCGATAGCAAAGTTTTTTGCGATAGCAACAATACCGATGATCATATTCTCTTCTTCTCACCTTTGCGACTTTGCGGGACACTTACTTCACTTCAAGCGTCCCGGCTACTGGTGTAGATGTTTTTTTTTGATGGTTTACAGCCGATGTCCTTTGTACACGGCGATCTCAGATCCTTTTGCGAGCAATACTGAATGCGGTTTCTGGTCGGCGAGAAATGCGAAGTCTTCTCCATATGTCACTTCAAAATCCACCGCCACCACTTCGTTTTTGACCGAAAACAGCTCCCATCTCGGATGTTCTACTTTGTATTCATCGACGCGGCCGCCGCCACGGTCAGTGTAGCCCCAATAATGCTCGATAATAAATTCGCCATGCGACCCGGCGGCGGGTACACCGACGCTTTCATCGATCTCGACGCTCAGTCGATTATGACATGCACCCTTAGACCAACCATAGGAAATTAATGTTTCAGTTCGCGTGTGGTCCATTTTCCAACATTCATAAGGTTCGCCATACATGACCCGGGCCACAGTTGAGATGGCGCGACGCGGCACAATTTCCTTTACAAAACAGACTGCCCGTCGGGTCTCGCCGCCCAATGCGCGCTTAACATAGAACCGCAGATTTACCTCTTCGAAATTCACATGAAACGGAATAGGTATTCCTAAAACGCGTGTGTCGAGAAACATAAATCCAACCAAACTGACAAAACACCGGCCATCGTCAAGATCGAGCGCCGTGCCGGCGGGAACGCGTGGTTCGAGCAGCGATGGCTCAACCGCGTAATTGGCCATTATCAGGTCTTTCCAGTATGCGGTAAGGAATTTGCGCATTAGAGAATGATACGCTTATCGCCGACACGGCGAGTTATGCGTTCGCGGTCCAAATATTCTATCAGCGGGATCGCGTATTTTCGCGAAACGCCCGCAATTTCCTTGAATTTAGGTACGTCTATCGACCGGTCCGTTGTTGCTGCGAATTGTTTCAGTAATTCCGTCAGGTCGTCGAGTACCCGTTTTGTAAAATAGAATTCGTCGGTGACTTTAACGATTTCCCGGGAATCGAGAAACATTTGAAAAATCTTCCGTGCCTCGGGTTTTGTCGATGTGGTGCCGGCAATTGCAGTTTCCAGGGCCTCATCCAGTTTGGGAACTTCGAGTCGGGCTGATCGATAAATGCCGGAAAGCTTGTCCCTTAATGCCGCATTCTCAGGCGAGAGTACAGCGGAATGACCGGTTAGCCGCACAGTTTCGTGGTCGATTGCGAGACGCCCGGATGACTCCAAATTGCTCAAGACTGCGTGAAAGGTCTCAATGGGCAAAAATTCAAAGATGCGGTCGCGCAATGCTCCGCGAGACATGCCTTTTGCGAGAGGTTCGCGGCTATGAAACTGGCCTACCGCGGTCTCTACGGATTTAGTGAGCTCTTGAAAAGCCCTACTTTCGACGTAGGTGCCACCGATATCGACGGCGAAATGAGCTGCAAGGGCGGACTGGATCGCTTCCGATACGGCTCCCTGATTCAAAGCCGTTCGGCGCTGAATTTCAGAAAGCCTGACACCAGCCGGGCCTGCGGCCTCAATCAAAATATTGACCGTCGCGACACTATCGCGGCCCGCAATTATTAGTTTCGTGAGGAAATTACGGATATTCGCCATATCCTTTCGACGGTGTTTTGTCGCGGACACGTCGATTGTCCGGCCGCCGCCGATGGTAGCCTGTGGCGAGTAGCTGCGAATAATAAACCGCTCGTCCATAGCCGCTGTCACGGGAGTTTCAAATCTGATCTGAGCAAAGTCCTTTTCACCCGGGCCGATCTCACTTTTATCATTCAAGATTTGAACACGGGCTAGTGCCTCCGTGGTATTGATATGAACGCGAATTCTATTGCGCGACCGAAGAGGCTTTCCGGCACTGGCCAAAAGCTCTATTTCTGTGTCAACGATCTGAGTCGGCTTCAGAATGCCGGGTTCAGAAAGCACCATTCCGCGCTCGACTTTGGAGTGTGAGATTCCGCCGAGATTGACGGCGACGCGCCGGCCGGACTCAGCAGAACTGATCGTTTTGCCATGTGTTTGCACTCCGCGAACTCTAACCTTTGTCCTTGAGGGAAGCAATTCGACCTCGTCGCCCTCCGAAATCCTTCCCGATACGAGCGTGCCCGTGACAACCGCCCCAAAACCTTTGACCGAAAAGCTCCGATCGATCGGCAGACGTGTGACAAATCGGCTGTCGCGAGCAGGCATATGGCTGGCAGTTAGCGCGAGTGCCTGTTTTAGAGAATCGATTCCAATTCCGGTTTTTGAGCTCAATGGAATGACGGGCGCGTTTTCGAGAAATGAGCCAGCGACCAACTCGGTAGCGTCGAGTTTTGCCAATTCCAGGGTTTCGTCGTCGACAAGATCGGTTTTTGTCAGAGCGATAAGGCCCGTCTTTACGCCTAGCAGCCGACATATATCAAAGTGTTCGCGAGTTTGCGGCATGACGCCTTCGTCGGCGGCGATAATCAGTAGAACAACATCGATGCCACTTGCCCCGGCGAGCATGTTTTTGACGAAACGCTCATGGCCGGGCACATCGACAAAACCAAAATGCACATCGCCGAAACTCATCTCGGCAAAACCAAGATCGATCGTAATGCCGCGATGCTTTTCCTCGGGCAAGCGGTCGGCATCAATGCCGGTCAGAGCCCTGACGAGGGCCGTTTTTCCGTGATCGATGTGTCCGGCCGTGCCAACGATGACGTCCATAATTTAGCTGAGAAAATAAATCAGTACTGTCGGAACCACGAGTACGGCAAAAATCAGGCCGGCGGAAGCTGCTGAACCATATACAACTGTCTCGCGGCCAGCCCTGATTTTCAGCATGCGTAGAAAAACGATCTTGAGTCCGGTCAATAGGAGCAGCGGCAGTACAATGGCGAGAAGCAGAATAAAAATGTAAACGCTATTCGGCGTATCACTGCCCATCCCATCTGAGCCCATAACGAGCATAAATGTGACAAGCATTGCTGCAAAAATCACCGCAGACGAGATTGCCATGCCAATTCCGTTCGTTGCGAGTGAAAATGCAGCAGCTTTTCGTGCAGTACACCAGTTTCTGCGGACAAGCCAGAATGTTTCAACTGCGGTCACCGGAATGAACATGACCGCGTAAAGTCCGAAAGCTAGCCACTGGATTGTATTCGTTGACATCCTTATTTGGCCTCGTATTGTTCCAACTTTCGATACAGCGTCTTGCGACCAATACTTAGCAGTCGAGCTGCCTGTGATTTGTCGCCCTGTGTATAATCGAGCGTTGCCTGGATAACTTGTTTTTCGATCTCGTCCATTGCCGATGGCAGCTCTATCTCGATTCCTATTGCCCTGCCCTCGCCAGCAGCCGATGCACGCTCCTGGCGTGCATGAGCATACGACTCGTGCGCCCGGCGCCCGATTGCCTCAGGCAAATCTTCGAGTTCGATTTGCCGGCCTGATGCGATGATCACGGCTCGTTCGATTGCGTTCTCAAGCTCTCTGACGTTGCCCGGCCAGTCGTAATTTACTAGCGCCCGCATGGACTCCTTGGAAATTCCCGATATAAATCGACCCGACTTGTTCTTATATTCTTCGAGAAAATGAAAAACGAGCAAGTTTATGTCCTCCACACGGTCACGAAGCGGAGGCAGCGAAATTGGGAAGACAGACAAACGGTAATAAAGGTCCTTTCGAAAGCTGCCGCCGTCAATTGCCTTTTCGAGATCTGTATTAGTAGCCGCAATAACGCGAACGTCAGTTTTCAGGACATGCTTACCGCCTACGCGAGTAAATTCTCCGTCCTGCAAAACCCGCAGCAGCCGCACCTGTGCCTGAAGCGACATTTCGCCTATCTCATCAAGGAAAAGCGTTCCACCGTTCGCCTCTTCAAAACGGCCCTGTCGCTGCGTTCGTGCGTCGGTAAAGGCACCTTTTTCATGCCCGAACAGCTCCGATTCAAGCAGCGATTCGGGTATTGCTCCGCAGTTTATCTTAACGAATGGCTTGTCTTCGCGGCCTGAATTGTAGTGGATCAGATTGGCGATCAGTTCTTTTCCGGTTCCTGACTCTCCAAGGATCAATACCGTGGTATTTGTATCGGCGACATTTAATCCGAGCTCGATCGCACGTCTGATTCCAGGTGCCTGGCCGACAATCTCGCTTTGCTTCTGATGAAGTTCGCTGCGGAGCCGCATTACTTCAGTCGAGAGTTGGTCTCGTTCGAGGGCAGTACCGATCTGGTCCGCAATTCCCTCGATCAACGCGATGTCATGGTCCTCAAACGAACTTTGCTTGCTCCAAACGAAGCCAAGCAGCCCAAATGCTCGGCCGGCCACGCGTACAGGGGCAACGAGGGCCGCCTTGCCCCGGAGCTGAGTATTGAAGAACAGGCGAATCGCAAACGGCAGTTCCGTGTCCGACAACTTTAGTGTTTTTCCTTCGCGAAGGAGCTCGCCAAGCTTTGCAAACGAGTCAATTGCGAGCGATTTATTGTGCTGTTCGATAATCTTGAGAACCTTGCCGAGTCGGATTCCCTCGGCAGATTTAAAGGTTGCGAGTGAGATGCGTTTTCCTGACTGGTCGAGTACGCCAAGAGCTCCATAATCGGCACCGACCAAATTGATTGCCCGTTCCAACACGTCCTCGGAAACTTCCTTAAAATCCGAGTGCGAATTAAGCGTATTTGCGACCTCGAGCAGTGCATTTGTTCGACGGCTCTCCCGTTCCTGTGCGACGTACAGGCTGGTATATTGGTAACCGATGGCGAGCTGCCGGGCAATCGATTCGAGAAACGCTACCTCTTCGTCGAGCCATTGTCGCGGTTCTCTCGTATCGTGCAAACCGAGCAGGCCCAATACGTTACCGTTGAGTGTTATCGGAATTATCAGCAACGAACGAGTGTCGAGAGCCTTGGCAAAGAATTTTAGCGTCGCATCTTTTGTTACCGAGGTGTCGTTTATACGGATCGGTTTTGTGTAATCAAATCGCTCAGCCAATTTTTTCGCATCGAATGGAATCGTCGTCCCCTGGCTCTTTGCAATTGTTTTGTCCTTACGCCATTCGTGGCTGATAACCAAATCCTGGCCGTCAACCAGTTGTAACAGGTCGCAACGATCGGCCTGCAGCATACGACCGACCTCAGAGACAACTACATTCAAAAACCGCTCGAGGTCGATGTCGGTCGGCAGGTCGCGAGCCAGCCGGTCGATGATCGCCTCGCGCGCCTCATGCATGCTCATCCGTCGTTCCAGTGACAGAGATGCGGCGTGATCAATATCGATCTGCATAATACTTTCCAAGCGATTGTTAATGTGTCGCTTTGGCGGCTGAATGTCAAGTTGACACACCTCGATGTCGAAATGTGTCTCGGCGAAAGAAACTCTCATCGTTGCGGCTCGCCGATTGGGTGCCACAACGACGGTCCTAACCACGATCACTAATCTAAACAGCGCAAATATCAGCAGACGTAACGACGCCGGACTCAGCAAAATGTCAACAAACGGCCAATTCCAAGAGCTGATCGCAAACGTCTTAGCGTCCTATAAAGAACTAGCCTGACCGAATCGCGAGAATCGCAGGCCTGACCCCATTCTTTCCCTGACCCCATTCTTTCCCTATGAAAACTTAGTGTATGTAAATTCATTCTTGCCTCCGATTAAATTTGGCATCAGGACTTGGCGTGATTGTTTGTACCTTTGGATCGGCCAATAAGAGGCGTCGAACGCGGTCTTGATTTGTTCTCTTGTCAAATATCTTATTGATGCCAACTTCAACGGCGTGAACTACCGGACCGGCGACATCCCCTGATTTCATATTGCCGATATCAATATCGATATCAGCCCCATCCAAGGTTTTGTTAAATGAGAGTTGGATATTGCCAAAGGTTGTGTCGTCGCTTCCACTGCCATTCGTGTTGCTCCTTTATTCAATAGTTTCGAATGATGACGCCGCCTGATTCGCCAAATCCCCGATATGTAATTGCCGTTGAACCGGCCTCAGCGAAGATATAGGAGTATGGCCCAGATGAGACATGAGGATTGATAATGCTCAATGGATTCAAAACAATCTGCAGAATCCACCAAAATCCACTTGCCACGACTACGCGCCGGGGAAATACAACTACTCCGTTACTGTTCGTTCGTATACTTTCTGAGTGGTCTTGAGTCTCCACGGTTAGATGACTCCATACTTGAGTGACCTTCCAATTTGGAATAGGCTCTTTATCCTTACTAAGAATGATCACTTTCGTCTCGGGAACGACTTCCGACGTATATGGCTGAATGCCAATAGCAACCAAAAGTAGAACGATGAATATGAGGATAGGGTCAGGCCTGCGATTTGTGCGATTCTGCTGACAGATTGTTTTCATATCTCTCTATCGTTCGGTTTACCAGATCACTAAAAGCCGGCTTCGACGACAAGCGGCGTAGTCAGGCGTCATGTCGGCGGCTGACGTTGGCGCTGTTGAGGCCCGTGATTAGGCAAGGATCGTGGTATTACTTTCCGCAAAGCCATCGGTAGAGGCTGAGGCCGTCCTGTGCGGATTATACCAACGTTTGATGCGGCCAAGCACGTCATAGGTTTGCGCGGTTTAACATAGGCCGAACTTCATTCGTACCTTTGAGGTTCATACCACCTGCCGAGACCATCGTAGAAGCGCCCAGTTTTTAACGCATTGTCGTTACTGGTCGCAAGATCGCTTGTTGTTGTTACCTTTCGGTTCGTATCGTCGTAAGCGAATGTGGTTTGGTGCCGGATCACTTCGCCAACCGCGCGGATGATCTGCGTCGGCCGGTCGAGTGAATCACTCGTGCTGCAGCCGCTCGTAGCGACGCCGTTCAGGTAGTTTCCATACACAGGCATTCCGATGCAGAAATCAAATTGCGAATAAACTGTCTGGCCCATACAGCTAGTACTGGTTTGCGGCCTTTTTATTTTGGTATCGGCCGTTCGGATTACCGCGGTTTGTTTGCGATCATTCGGGGGCGGCCGTCCTTTGGTTCGGTTGGTTTTGGTTTGGCATTCGCTTCGGGCGGTTTCGGAGCAGAATTGGAATTTGAATTCATCGCCGAATTAGCATTAGTATTCGACGGTTTGTTTGCATTCTGGTTTGTATTTTTTGGCGAGACGTAGTCAACGCGCCGGCGTCCCGCCTCGGCATCTTCGAGCAAATCTATGGCTCGCCCATTGGCGGGGTCAAGTTCAATCGCTTTCTTTAGCGGAGCGATTGCCTCACGATAGAGCGCGAGTTTGATCAGTATTGCGCCAAGCTCCGTTTGATATTCCGTGTCGTCGGGCTTCAATTTTACGGCTTCCGAAAATGACTCCTCCGCTTCGTCATCTTTTGTAAGTTTTGCGTAGGTGCGGCCCAGGTAAAAATGGGCTGCGTCGTCTTTCGGATTACTATCGATCCATTTTTTATAGGCGATAACCGCATTTTCAAACGATATTTCCGCGTTTGTCTTCTTTCGAGCATCTTTCGAGTTCGTCGAAGCTTCGCCAACGACGCCTTCACGCTCGTTTTGCATCTCGCGCAAATCGTACGCGATTCCAAGCTTAAAATGTGCCTCCGCCAGATCCGGATTTAGTTGAATCGCTTGTTTCAGAACATTGATTGCTGCCTGAGTTTGATTTTCGTCAAGGAGGCGATTCCCTTCGGCGAGGGCAAGGTTTGCATCGGTAAAGGTTTCGACTTGAGCGGAGTTAGCGTTTGAAGCGTCCGCGTTGTTGGCAGCCGGCGACCCGCCGCAGCCAACCGCCAGCAATGCCGCCAAACCAATAAATACCAGCAATAACCTCATAACAAATCCAAAACTAGCCCGGTGGAAAGACGAATTTCCTTCCGGCCAGCAGATGTACGTGCAAGTGGAAAACAGTCTGACCGCCGTCGGCGTTCGTATTGATCACGACGCGGTAGCCGTCGTCGGCAAACCCGCGATCTCGGGAAATCTCCGCCGCGGTTGAAAGCAGGTGGCCCAGCGTTTCTTTATGTCCCGCTTGTGTCCGTGCCAGGGAATCTACATGCACGCGCGGAATTATCAAAATATGCGTCGGGGCCTGTGGGCTCAAATCATTAAAAGCGACGCAAATATCATCCTGATGAACGAAATCAGATTGAATGCGGCCATCGGCAATCTTGCAGAAAATACATTCCTCGACGCTCATATTCGTATGACGTAATTAAACCACAGACGGTTGGAATTGTTAATTGTGCCGTCAGGCCGCCGTTTCTTCGGCCGCAGGGGCAAAGCCGTCCTTAACCCGTTCGATATCCGCGCCGATTGAGCGGAACTTGCGGACAATCGTCTCATATCCTCGGTCGATGTGATAAACGCGGTCGATTTTTGTCTCGCCCTCAGCGCATAAGCCGGCCAATACCAGTGACGCTGAGGCCCGCAGGTCCGAGGCGATGATCGGGGCTCCCATCAATTTTCTCATTCCGCGGACCGTCGCCGTATTGCCGCTAATACCAATATCCGCACCCATTCGTATCAGCTCGGACGCGTGCATGAAACGGTTCTCAAAAATAGTTTCGGTCACCTTTGACTCACCTTCGGCCTGTGTCATCAGGGCCATATATTGCGCCTGCATGTCGGTCGGAAAATTCGGGTGCGGCTCGGTAGTTACATCTTTAGCCTTCAGTCCTGATGACGAGCGTCTAACGAGCAGCGTGCTAGGGTTCAATTCCTCAATATCGACACCGGCTTCGCGGAGCTGGTCAAGGACTGCGACGAGATGATCCGGCCGGCAGCTTTTTATCTCAATCTCGCCATCTGTGATCGCGGCAGCGACAATAAATGTACCAGTCTCGATGCGATCGGGAATGATCGTGTGTTCAGCACCGCTCAAGCCTTCGACACCTTCGATCTTAATGACCGACGTACCTGCGCCCTTGATTCTGGCCCCCATTTTATTGAGCAAATCCGCCAAGTCCTCGATCTCGGGTTCTTCGGCGGCATTTTTGATGGTTGTGCGCCCTTTTGCGAGGACCGCGGCCATCATTACATTCTCGGTGCCGGTAACGGTAATCTTTTCAAATTCGATGGTGCTGCCCACTAGCCTTCCCTTCGGCGCCCGGGCGACAACATCGCCCGATTCGAGCGAAACAGCGGCGCCAAGCTGTTCGAACGCCCGCAAATGTAAATCGATTGGCCTAGTCCCGATGGCACAGCCACCCGGCAGACTTACTTTCGCTTTCCCAAACCTGCCGAGCAGCGGCCCTAAAGCGAGAACACTTGCCCGCATTGTCTTAACCAAATGATACGGCGCCTCAAACACCTCGATGTCTCCTGCCGTTACTTTATGCGTACGAAGTTCCGGCGTGAGCACCGTCGCTCCGAGGTCTTCGAGCAGGCGGCGCTGCGTAATCAGGTCCCTGACGTACGGAACATTATGCAGGGTTACCGTTTCGGGGGTTAAGAGTGTGGCTGCAAGACATGGAAGTGCCGAGTTTTTTGCACCGCCGATTTCGATTTTACCTTTGAGTGGTCGGCCCCCACGTATCAGAAATTTATCCATTTTGGTTACGCATCATTAAAGAATATTTATATATTCTAGAACAATACTTTATCGCAGGAAAGCGGTAACGGATGCGTGGGTTTCCGACAAAAGTAAGAGCACAACCGGCTCGTGCAAACCCAGTCGTTTTTTAGCAACTCACGCTAATCCGTTCTCATCTTAATTACGATTTCGAACAGGTGCCGACATGAATGCTACATCTAGGAATTTGTTCGCAATCCTAACCCGGCTGAATCCCCTCCTTTCAGCCGGGCTTTTTTATTGCCGAATGGCTGACAGCAGGCTTTCCATTTGGCTTAGATGCCGCTTTTCATGCAGTCCGGCCACAACCATCCATTCGCCGGCTGTCATTTCACCAAAAAACGGATGAGGAAACGTGTGGCCGCCGAGCTCGTACGATTCCATGTCCGCACGCATTGCATCAAACGCGGTCTCGGTTGCTGCCAACTGTTCAAGGGCCTCGCCGATCGAAACATTGCCGGTTGGTTGGACGCGGTCAGGGGCCTCGACTTTTGTAACTGCGATGACGGCGGAACGCTCACCGAATTCGGGCGAGAGGGCGAAAATACCACCCGACGGAATATTATCTGCTTTGGCACCGGTCAATAGCCTCGAGCAGATACGAGACGCGCCGTTTCCGACGAGTGCAAGATGCTCAAATATTTGCTCGATTGTCCACTTTTCCCCAATCGGAAGCGTTGAAGCCTCGTCCTGCGAAACGCCGCGTGCAAAATCAACTAATTGATTTCGAATCTTGCGATTTGCTGAATAAATATCGGCTATGCTCTCGTATTTCATAATTTATTTGCCCGTGGCTGATACCTGAGCGCTGAGCACGAGACGGTGCCAGCGTGAAAAGCTGCGGACGCTGTCCGCCTCGTTTTTCATGCGTTTGAGATACGCGGTCTGCAAATACAAAAGATCGTCGGCTGTCCATGCGATCTCGACAATCGGGTTGTAGGAAACAAGCAGTTTCTCGTCCGGCAGCGTCGAAAGCGGTTGGTCGGGTGTCGGCTGCGTATTGGCGTCAATATTGGCGTCACCACCTTGCGATAGCCGCTGCTGATTGAGGTCGTAGGCTTGAGATGAAATGAGCAATTGATTTTTGAGCGGAATAGCGGCTTGCGTCGGATTGGTGCCGGTCGCGTCATAAACCCGTATTTGCGTGTCGAACGCCACCGCAACTTTTGACGAATCGGGCGACCAAACAGGCTTGACTGCGGTCATATTGTCGTCGAGCCGCCGTTCGCGCCCGTTTTTTTCGACGATCCGAGGGCGGCCCTGCGGTACCATCATTTCGCCCTTGCTTTCGGCCATTACTTCGAGATACTTCCATTCGCGGGCCGTTGTCGCCAGGGACACGAGCATCGTGCTGTCGGGTGACCAGGCGTAATAGAAATAGATCAGGCCTTCGTTCTGCGTAATCGCCTTTACGCCTTCTCCGTCCGCGGTACATGTATAGATCTGTTCGGTGCGATAGGTGAGAATGCCCGTCGGTGCGGCGGGTGTCTGCGCGGCTGCCGCGGGAGCTGCGTCGATGTTTGAATTTGCTTCAGTCGTATTTGTGTTATCCGCGGGAGCGGTGTTTGCCGGCGTGTCGTTCACAGTATTCTCGACCGGCGGCGTCAGGCCGAGGTCGGGAGCGTTTACGCGTATCATCGCCACAAACGCGAGCGCCTGCGAATCGGGCGACCAGACGATCGTGTCGGGAAAATGCACGGCCATCGTGTCGGAAGTCAGCTTTTTCAGCAGCTTTCCGTCCGCCGAATACATATCGAGCCGGTATTCCGACGAGTAATCCGTAACCCGGTGATAAACCGCCGCGACGCGCTTCTTGTCGGGCGAGGCGATGGTCTTATCAAGCAGTTCCTGAGGTCGCGAACCATCAAAATCCGCCTGCACCGCCGCGTCACGCTCCTCGCCTGCCACCTTATTCGGGTCCAGCGCCGGCGCCGGCACATCCGCCTCATAACGATAATTCAACCGCACCGCCGGAACCGCCGAAAACGCCGGCGGAGCCGCATTCTGCTGCTTAAACATATCGCCCCGACAGCCTGAAAAAACCAAACCGCCCAGCAGAACTACTATTGCCACAAAACCCAAACGCATCACTGAATGATAACAAGTCGGTCAACGGTTGTCAGCACGACACTCCCTACCCGGTGGTACTATTTGACATCGTCTCGACGTTCCGATTAGAATGACCGTGTTAAGAAATAACCAAGTGCGGGAAATCTGATTGGATTTCAATTTCTCACTTTTCCCAACGCTCCTTTGCGGTAACTTAGTTATTTTTTCCTGTTGTACCTCGGCTTAAAAAATTGGAGATTGAAATGCGAACTTGCTTTACTCGTGTTTTCAGGCGTTCTTTTGTGTTTTTCATGGGAACGGTGGCGATCTGTGTCTTTTCTTTTGTTTCGCAGGTAAGGGCCGTGCCGACATATACAAACAGCTTTGCTGTGGGCGGGACTTCTTACAAGTATGTCCCCGGCGTCGGCAATGTGGTTTATGAAGGAGCACAGGTTTACCTTACGACAAAGTTTGTCGTTGGAGGCACCGTCGTACATAGCGGCGGAACTGTTATGACATCGGACTCCGCCGGTAGATGGCAAACCGAAATGCCATGCTGGCTCGATGTTGGCGGTCCGGGTTACAGTTATTTCGAGGCAACCGCATATATTATAGGTGTTTCGGGTTATCAATCCGGACTAAGCGGAGGCTACTATTGTAATTATCCATATCACACATGGGCCAACGCGATGAGCACCAGCGCAAATTCCAATGAGCCGGACGCGCAAAATTGGGGCGAATCGTGTCCCGCTGGCATTGGCAAACCTGTCAACGTGACAAATGGCAACATGTGGATCCGCCACAACGATTATTCCTTGCCGGGCATCGGCGAAAACATCAGCGTTGACCGTGTTTACAACAGTTCGATACAAACCGCCGGGCTTTTCGGGGTCGGGTGGAGGACGCAATACGACGAATCTATAGCGATCACGAGTAACAGCTTGCTTGTCCTAAAGTCGGGAAACGGGCGATCTATGTATTTTGCCGGAATTGGCGGCGGCAACTATCCTTCGGCCAGCGCCGGAGTTTATGGGCAATTTGTCTTGAATACCGACTCGACCTATACCGTTACATTCAAAGACGGAAGTTCCCGTAACTTCACATCGGCTGGAAAACTGGCGTGGTTAAAAGACCGAAACGGCAACCAGACGACGCTGACTTATAACGGGAGCGGTGTATTGACCACCGTGACCGATCCATTCAGCCGGACGCTGAGCTTTACATACGGCTCCAACGGCGCGGTTTCGCAGATCACTGATTCGACTGGAACAATAGCCGACTACGAATATTACACAAGTACAAGCAAGCTAAAGACAGTCACTTACCCGGACGGCTCAAAATACAAATTCGATTACACGACAATGACGGTTGGCGGCGTGTCAAAAACGTTTTTGACTACGGTCAAGGATGCTTACGACAACATTCTCGAAGACCACGATTACGATTCTTCAGGCCGTGCAACAACATCGGAGATCGACGGCGGTGTCGAATCATATACGGTCGACTATACAAACGCGACCGGTTCGAATCCCTACACGACCGTTACCGACGGTCTGGGCCGTGTCTCGAAGTATTATTTTGACAAGGGAAAGGGGCGCGCCGTCATCACAAAAACAGAAGGGCTCTGCGGCTGCGGTGGTTCGGGCACCGAAACGGTCACATACGAGTACGACGTGCGGTTGAACCTTGTTAAAAAAACTGATGCGCTTGCAAACGAGACGACGTATACTTATAGCAGTACGAACGACCTGCTGAGTATTACCGACACCTTGGGCACACAGACTTTCACATACAATTCCTTTGGCGAGGTCCTGATCTACACCGAACGCATGGGCGGCGGCCAGACCAATACCTACAGCTCGACCGGAAATCTGCTCACGAGCGTCGATGCGGTTCCACAGCCGACGATGACGCCGATAGCCATCACATGGACAAACAAGGTCGGTGTCGCCGAAAGCCCAACCGGAACGATCACACGCAATACCGGCACGAATTCATGGAACGGCGCCGGCGCATCGAGCGTGGAGTCCTTTGCGGCAAATGGGTCGCTCAGATACACGGTCGTACAGACAAACAAAGATCGAATGATCGGGGTCGGCTTTACGGATTCGAGTCAAAGCTGGAATGACCTCGATTACTCGTTTGAGCTGCTGCCGAGCGGCACACTCGACATGTATGAGAATGGTTCCTACGTTGGCTCTGCGGGCGCTTATTCAGCGGGAACAGTTCTCGAAATACAACGCACCGGGACAACGCTGTATTACAAAAAAAATGGCACAACACAGCGCACTGTTAACAGTGTCCCGACGGGCGCCCTTTATGTCGATACGTCAATCTATCATGACGGCAGCTCGTTCGAGGGCGTTCAACTGATCGTTCCCAGTACATACCTGACCGGTAACACGACGACATACACGTACACGTCAAGTGGACAACTTGCGACCATTACGGACGCGAGAAACAACGCGACCGCGCTTACTTATGACACGTCGGGCCGGATGACCAAGATCACCGACGCAAACTCGAAGGAAACCGACTTCACATACAATGCGAGGGCAAAGGTCACGAGCGTGACAAACGCCCTGAATGAAACGACCGAATTCGAATACGACGACAAAGACCGGCTCAACAAGATCATCTATCCCGACACCAACGAGGTCAATTTCACGTATGACCTTGCCGGACGACGAACATCGGTCGAGGACGAGCTTGGGCATGAGACGACTTATGCTTATGATGATGCGTATCGCTTGACGAGCATCACCGATGCTCTCAGTCACACAACGAGCTTCGGGTACGACTCGATGTCGAACCTGACATCTCAAACCGACGCTCTGAGCAACGTTACGAGTTTCGAATACGACGATTTCGACCGTCTGAAAAAAATCGTATATCCTGCACCAAGCCCAAGCGCGACGCCGCTGCAGGAGACGATGACCTATGACAAAAACGGCAACGTCAAAACCAAGGTCGATACTGGCGGACGCACTACGAGCTACGATTACGACACGGCAAATCGCTTGACGAAAATCACCGATGCGCTGACGAACGAGACCCAGTTCACCTACAACGCTCGCTCTCAGATGACAAAGGTCAAAGATGACCTGAATCAGGAATACACATTTACCTACGATGCGCTTGGCCGAACTCTGACTCAGACCCGAAACAGCCAGACGATGACGTTTACCTATGATAACGTCGGCAACCGAATCACGCGAGAGGATTACAACGGTGACGATACGACGTACACATACGACGATCTAAACCGCCTGACAAACATCGCGTATTCGGGAGCGTCGGGCGAGAACGCGACGTACACTTACGACGATCTGTCGAGGATGCTGACGGCAGTAAACGCAGCCGGAACTGTCACATTCACCTACGATAACCGAGGCCGTCTCGCCACAGAGGAAGACGTCTTCGGCCACGATCTCGAATACACGTATGATGCGGCGGGCCGAAGAACAGCTCTCGAACTCGACACCGCCGCCCACACATCATTCGCATACGACAACGCAAATCGGCTGACAACGCTCACCGACGAAGCGAGCAATGACTTCACATTCGCCTACGACAATGCCAACCGCCTGACTTCAAAAACTGCGCCCAATGGCATTATTACGACCTACGAATATGACGGAATGTCGAGATTAAAGAGGCTGAAAGATGCCCTGAGCGGCACGAGCATTTTTGATCGCCAATATTCCTACAACTCGGCAAATCAGATCAGTTCCATTGCCGATCTTGTCAACACAAGAAATTTCACCTATGACAACGTCGACCGCTTGACCACTGTAACGGTTGGCGGCTCTACAGTCGAAAGTTACACGTACGATTCGGTTGGAAACCGTACCGCAAGCCATTTGAGCGGAAGTTACACTACGGGCAGTTTCAATCGCCTAACGGCAACTTCATCCGCCAGCTACAGCTACAACAATAATGGCTCGATGACTGGCAAAACGGTCGGATCGACTACCTGGACCTATGGCTGGGACAGAGAAAATAAGATGGTGTCGGCTTCGGATGGTACAAATTCCGCTTCATATACCTATGACGCGTTGGGGCGTAGGGTCAAGCGCACTCAGGGAACAAACGTCTCCAAATTCACTTACGATGGGCTCGATGTGGTTCTTGACGACGATAACTCAACCCTCACAAAGTATCAAAACGGACTGGGCATCGATGACAAACTGAAACTCGCCTCCGGAGGAACATCCAAATACTTCCTCGTCGATCAACTTGGAAGCACTAATGCGCTGACCAACTCCAGCGGCAGCGTCACCGAATCAAACAACTACGATTCCTTCGGAAACGCGACGAACGGCTCGTTTTCAAGCCGGTTTCAATACACTGGCCGCGAAAACGATGCACTTAGCGGACTAAATTATTACCGTGCAAGGCACTATGATTCAAATCTTGGAAGGTTTGTGTCGGAAGACCCGTTGGGCTTCGAGGCAGGGGATGTCAATCTTTTCAATTACGTGAGAAGCAATCCGGTCTCTAAAACCGATCCATTGGGTGAGAATGAAGAGATCAAAATCTGGCGCCTACAGTGGTATGCCGATCCAACAACGCGTTCTTACGTTAGGACATGGGACGATTGTGTTTCTCAGTGTCTAGCGTCTTACATCATTGGTGGTGTCGCCGGTTTTGGTGGTTTCACGTTCGGCCAACCCATGACTCCAAAGCCCTTTGCACCTCCTGGAGCGGCCCCAGCAACCTCGCCAATATCTGAATGGGTATCTCGGCAATTTCCCCAGCGTCTTCCCTTTCGAGTGCGAACGCCTGTAGGGTTTTCTTGGCGTTGGTCAAATGTGACAGGACGGATCATAGGTCGGTGGGTGCCGATTGTCGGTGTGGGCCTGATGGCCTATGACTTCCATCTAATTTTGCAGTGCTCGAATAAATGCTACGGCAACAACTGTCCGAAGTAATATCTTATGACGTATCTGCTCAATATTATACTGCCTGTTCTCCTAGCCTGCGGGGCACTTCTCTTAATTGTTCAAGCGATTGGAGTTTTAGGCGACTTACATCGGCAACGCGAACGTCGGCACTTGCGGAAGTCTGATTTTATCGATTACTTTGTCTCCCGGGGCGTCTCGGCTCAACTTGCGGAATCCGTCCATCAAAAACTCAATAGGGGACACTACTTCGAATTCGAGCCTTTGCCAACAGATCAACTAATCAGCCTCTATGGAATTGATGGTAGTGATTTTGATGAGCTACTGATGGAACTGGCCAATGAGAACGGCCTTAAATTGCCAGCTAGCGGCGTACTTTCGATAATTACTGTAGAAGATCTTTTGCATTTTCTAACAACGCTTGAACCGACTACCGAAAATGCTAACCCATAATATTCGACTTCACGACGGAATGAGTCGTCTCAAACGGCTGAAGCAGGAAAACACGTCGACGACGCTTTATGACGACCAATTCACCTACAACACGGCAAACCAGATCAGCCAGATCGCCGGTTTGTCTCAGACGAGAAACTTTACATACGACAACATCAATCGACTGACGGGGGTTGCAGTAGGCGGTTCAACAGTTGAAAGCTACACCTACGATTCAGTCGGTAACCGAACCGCCTCGCATCTTAGCTCAAGCTACACAACCGGTTCGTTCAACCGCGTCACGGCTACCGACTCGGCAACGTACACCTACAACAACAACGGATCGACAACCGGAAAAACGGTCGGATCGACAACCTGGGCCTACGGCTGGGACCGCGAAAACCGAATGGTATCAGCCGGTGACGGAACCAACACGCCCGCTTACGCATACGACGCCCTAGGTCGCCGGGTTAAACGAACTCAAGGCTCCGATGTGCAAAAATACACACACGACGGACCGGATGTTGTCCTCGACGACATCAACTCGACCCTGACCAAATACCAAAACGGTCCTGGCATCGACAACAAACAAAAGTTCGTCACGGGTGGAACATCAAAATACTTCCTACAAGATCACCTCGGCTCTTCCGTTGCGATAGCGAACTCAAGTGCTAGCGCAATTGACTCAAATGGCTACGATTCCTTCGGGAATGTAACAAACGGTAGCTTTACGTCTCGCTATCAATACACCGGCCGTGAATCCGATCCACTCAGCGGCCTGAGTTTCTACCGTGCCCGTTTTTACGACTCTAATTTGGGACGATTTGGGTCGGAAGATCCTATCGGTTTCAAGGCGGGAGATATTAATCTTTACGGGTACGTCAATAATCGCCCGTTACTCTATCGCGATCCACTCGGTTTAACCGGAACGACCGTTTGGGCTAGCCCGGATTTTTGGAGGGCTGTTGCAGCGGCTTTTGCCGCAGTTGGAGCTGTAGCTTCCTCACCGGCTGTCGTAGCTGGAGCAGGTTTCGGTGCGGGTTACGCAATTGGATATTATCCCGGACAGTGGACCGCTAATCACCCATCAAATCCATTCGTCAGAGGCCCTTGGAACCCTTTTGGAAACCCCTATCCCGCATCACCGCGAGTGCCGCCCTCGATTGTTCGACCACCGACCGGAACTGTTTGTCAAGTGCGACCGCGAGCAATCCCTTGGACGAGGTCGCCATCAATTCCATTTGACGACGATCCTAACGATGATGACCCCGATGATCGCGGTTGTGATCGGCAACTTCAAGAAGATCAAGCAGTTTGCGGTCGAATAACGAATTCCCAGATGCAAGGGGCATGTTATGCTCACGCGTTTGATCGTTGGGCAAGCTGTAAGGCAGGAAGAAATATTCCATATAACCCGTGGCCCTTTTATCCCTGGGACTAGCTATTATTATGAAAATTGACCTTGGCAACGTAATCGCAGAACGATCCCTGGAGGCAGTGCACGAAGACGGGAATGAATCGTCTATGCTGGTGTTGTTGGGAACACCAGCTAGGCATCCACATTCCACCGGTGTTTTTGTTCCGTACCAAATCGACCACATGAATAAGAAAAGATTATGGTATGCTGCGGGCGTAGACGGATTTCAAGCTTTGTTGCTTGCAATGAAAATGATTTTGGTGGAGATAGAAACACTGGAACGAAGGCACAAAATGAAAGTGCGTTTTAATCGAGATGAAAATGGAAATCTCGGCTTCAATAATTTCTGATAACAATAGGTTGAGGTATTGGGCCATCGATTTTGGATGGCGATCTTGTTTGAGCAAGTCTTCTATTTTGTTTCTGCTGAACGATGGGTTGCTCGCGTCGTTGAACCGCTGAATCAAATCTCCCCATTCAAAAACTGCTTATACAGCTTCTTCTGCTCCTCGGTCGGGGCGTCGGTGACGGTGAAGTCGTATTCCTTTCGCGTGTCGGGGCCGAGGGTGAAGGTGATGTCGCGGAGTTTGTCGTGGCGGAATATTGAGAGTTTTACCGTATCGCCCGGACGGCGTTCGCCGATGTAGCTGGTCATGAATGCGGTCGAGGCGCGGTAGCCGTCGATGGCGACGATCTGGTCGCCGGTGTTTAGGCCCTGTTCGTAGGCGGGCGTGCCGGCCGGGATCGAGGTGATGTTAAGCCGGCCGTCGGTTTCGGAGGTGTTGGCGCCGATATAGGCCCGCGAGGCGGGAGCGGATTTGGCATTCAGGTTGAGGCCGAACGGGGCAACGATCGAGCCAAAATCGATCTCAGCGGTGCCGCGGACATATTTCGAGAAGAAATCGTCGAGGCTTTTACCGGCCATCGTTTCCGAAATTTTCTGATAATCGGCCGGTGTGTAATTCTTGCCCTTCTTAAAATACTCGGTATAGAGCGTTCGCATCACGTCGTCGAGCGATTTCGTCCCGCCCGACGCCGAACGAATGGTCATATCGAGCATCATGTTGACGATCTCGCCCTTGTCGTAATATGAAATCTGGTTGTTGATGGCGTTTTCGTCCGGGCGATAGTATTTTATCCACGCATCAAAACTCGCAGATTCCAGACTGGTCTCAAGCCGTCCGGGGCGATTTTGCAGTGCCTGAATACCGGCCGCACGCTGGCGCAGAAACTCCTTGTCCGTTATCAAACCGGCGCGAAGCAGCAGGATATTTGAATAATACTCCGTACCGCCCTCGGCGACCCATAAAAGCTTGGTGTAATTTTCGTTTTCGTAATCAAACGGCCCAAGCGCGTCGGGGCGGATCCGCTTCACATTGTAATTGTGAAAATATTCATGGGCGACCAGGCCAAGAAAGCCTTTATACCGGTTGTCGGGCTTAAACCCGAACCGGTTCGTCTGCAACGCGGTCGAGTTCAGATGCTCAAGGCCGCCTCCGCCGCGTAGGTTGACGATAAACGTGTAATCGTTATAACCAAACTCACCAAATATTTTGTAGGCTTCATCGACGATCTTGGTAGTGTCCTTTGCCAGCTTTTGCAGGTCATAATTGCCCTCGCCCGTGACGACAAACCGGTGCGATTTGCCATGAATATCAAACTTGAACTCCTTAAAATCGCTTACCTCAAAAGGCGAATCGTAGAGAACGTCATAGTTTTCGGCGCGAAAGGTATTAGTCTGGCCCTCGACCGGCGGCAGACCGGTCGCGACCTTCCAGTTGCCGTGCGGCACTACACGCACAGTCGGCGAAACGGCGAGATGGCCCTTGACAAACATCAGGGCCGCCGAGTTGTTCCAGAATGCGTGCTCGTCGTTGACCTCGTTTGTTCGCACCGTCAGCTCGTTTGAATAGACGAGATACCTTGCCGTAATTTCTTTGGCCCCTTTAGTCTCGATCTGCCAAGTATTTTTGTTCAATTTTGCCCACGCCAATTCACCGCCGCTCACATTCTTGGCTGAAAAATCCTGTACGTGCCGCGCGTATTCACGCACCAAATAGCTGCCCGGCGTCCAAACCGGCATCTTGATCTCGGCCTTGTCGGGCATCTGCTCCCATTTGATGTTCATCTCGACCTCGAGCAGATGTGTCCAGGGCTTTGACATCGAAACGGTATAGCTGATTTCGGGCGGCACAGCTTTAGGTTCGGCGATGGCTACGGGTTTTTTGGCCGGCTTCTTTTTTTGAGCGGAGAGTTCCTGATTCATAGATATTAAGAGCCCGGCCAGCAACACAAAAATGACTTTCGTTTTGAGCATTCGATATAAACTTCCCCGGCTATTCCAGCCTGACGATACTTTGCATCTAAATTCTACTATGAATCACGGTTCTGCTAAAATTCCCTTTGGCGCATCGGAACCTAAATTAATGCCCGATTGTCCGCAAACAACCTTTTGCTGCGCCTAGTTTGAATCAAATGCCTCAAGAGAAACCCAACGAAAAGTTTTTTACGACACCGCTCGTCATCATTTTCGTCACGGTTTTTATCGATTTGATTGGATTTGGGATGGTCATCCCGATCCTTCCGTATTATGCGAATACTCCGCCGTTTCACGCAACGCCGCGGCAGATAGGCTTTCTGGTTGCGATCTATTCGCTAATGCAGTTTTTCTTCTCACCGCTGTTTGGCCGTCTATCGGACAGGTACGGACGACGGCCGATCTTGTTTATCAGCCTGATCGGTTCGGCTGTTGGTTATCTGGTGATAGGCTTTGCGAATACCCTGTTCCTGGTGTTCCTTGGCCGCATCATTGGAGGTATTACCGGGGCGAATATTTCGACAGCTCAGGCCTACATCGCGGACGTAACTACCAAGGAGAACCGTGCAAAAGGAATGGGCCTATTTGGCGCGGCCTTTGGGCTGGGATTCATCTTTGGGCCTGCCCTAGCCGGAATTCTGAGCAAATACAGCATTCATGCTCCGTTTTTTTTCGCTGCAGCTTTATCTCTTGCAAACGCGATCGCTCTCTACTTTATCTTGCCCGAGTCGTTGGGAACCAGCTTGCGATCGACTATTCAAGAAAAGAGGAGCCGTCTGGGCGATTTGATCGAATCTTTTACAAACAAATCCTTTCGCGACATCAACATCGTTTATTTTTTGCTCGTTACGGCATTCTCAATAATGACTTATGCGTTTGTGCTCTATACCGCATACAGGTTTGAGTATACGCCCGAACAAAACGGCTATCTTTTTGCATTTGTTGGGATCATTGCCATTCTCGGACAGGGGTTTTTGTTTAATCGCCTCGTGCAGAGCTTTGGCGAATCGCCGTTGGTTGCCGTTGGATGTCTGATGATGGTCGCGAGCCTGTTTGCCATTCCGATTATCGGGCCTGAGAAGGGCGGTTTGACAGCATTGTTGATTGGTACCGCTGTGCTGTCGTTCGGCAATGCGTTTGCCTCGCCGGGATTGACAAGCCTGGCGTCGAAAACAGCCTCGGAACAGGAGCAGGGCCGCACACTTGGGATTATGCAATCCGGGGCAAGCCTTGCACGTGTGATTGGTCCCGTTATTGGCGGCCTATTGCTGAATAATGCAGCAAATACGATCGACGATGCCTCGCTTTACCTTACATTTTGGACTGCGTCGGCAATAATGTTTGTTGCTTTTTTGGTTGCGATTTACTTTGCACGCAGTGTGGCTGGCAACGGGAAACAGGGTTAACTGACCGCCCGTTTGCGGGTTGTCAATTCCACGGTCGGGAAAACGAGGCGGAATGTCGTACCTTCGCCATCGACGCTTTGCACCTCAATCGTTCCGTTGTGTTCCTGGATAATTCCATACGAAACCGCCAGGCCCAGGCCGGTGCCGTTGCCTACTCCCTTAGTCGTAAAAAACGGATCAAAAACCTTTTTCAAATTTTCCTGTGGGATACCGTCGCCATCGTCGGTAACCTCAACGATTACTCCGTCGTTCCCGTCGGCGAGGGTTCGAAGGGTGATCATGCCGCCGCCAAAAGTTGCATCGCGGGCGTTGAGGATGAGGTTTGTAAATACCTGCTGTAGCTTTCCGCCGCTGGCCGCTATGGCGGGCAGATCGTCGGCATAATCCTTGATGATTTCGATGTTCGATTTTCGAAGCTGCGGTTCAAGCAATTGCAGCGTATCGTTCAGCAATTTGTTTATCGAATGATCAGTAAACTGTTCAGCATTTCCCGTGCGTGAGAAATTTAATAGATTGCCGACGATGTTGGTTGCCCGGTCGGTCTGTCGCTGCATCTTCTGCAATAGGGCATGTTTTGGGTCGGTTTCCGGCACCATGCCAAGCAGCATCTGGGTATAGCTGGAAACGCCCGTAAGCGGAGTATTTACCTCGTGAGCGACCCCGGCCGCAAGCAAACCGATGCTTGACAGCTTTTCACTTTGCTGCAGCGTTTCCTCGAGTTTAACGCGGGAAGAAACATTTTCGAGTATGATGATCGCTCCGGTTTGCTGGTTTGAGATCGAACGCAAGGGAGCAACCGCGACATTGAGTATAAGCGACCGGCCGCTTTCGTCATAGGTATGCAGCTTATAGGCGTTGCGGATTTCGGTCAGATGCCAACGGGACTTGCCGAGTATGTTTTCGAGGTTCATCGCAAAGCTTGCATCGAATATATCTTCGACAAGGCGGCCAACGGCCTGTTCACGGTCGAAGCCCATCATCTGCTCGAATGGCGAATTGCAGCGAATGATGCGCCCATCTTCATCGACTGCAAGCAGCCCGACATTGACCGATTCGACAATCGACTCGTTAAACTCTTTGAGCAAGGCAAGCTCTTCGGTGTGCTGTTTTTGCTGGCCGTATAGACGGCTGTTTTCGATTGCAACTGCAATGTATCCAGACACGGTTTTTAGAATGTCCAGGTCTTCGGACGAAAGCAGTGAGCCATCGGAAGCTCGCCCGAGCCCAATTACGGCGACCATCTGACCGCCTGCAACGCACGGAACAAAATAGTGCAGCTCCTGCCTAACAACTGAGCGTCCGTTGCCATTTCCGTTTCCGTTTCCGTTTTCATTAGGAACTATGACATCGATATCCGGAGCATCGAGTTCGTCGGCGCGAACAACGCCTTTTGCAGCCGACTTTTGACGGATCATTGTCCGAAAGTCCGCGGGCATCTTATAGGCGGAGCTTAAACCGGTCGATTTGGCCATCCGATAATGCTCGCGTTCAGAGTCGTCCTCAATAAAGATGGCTATTTTTTCGACGTCAAGGACCTGGCGAAGGCGTTCGGCAAGACCGTCAAGGAGCGGATCCAACGCAGTAGTGGCCGAAAGGGTCTTGCCAAAATCAAGAAGTCCGCGCCGCAGATCATACCGTTCACCATAGAAAAACCGGTCGGCACGCTCCTGCAGAAATTTCTTAAGCGGTTCGCTCAACAGTACGATCGCGCCCATCGCAACTATGGCGATCAATGCTCGAAGCGTAATCTCGGTGGTTGATAGATCATTGCCGACCGCCAGGAATACCAATCCGAGCGCTACCGCACCTATCATCATGGCAATTGCCACGGTGGTCATTGCATAGACAAGAGCCCGACGGACGACGACATCGACGTCCATCAACCGATATCGCACGACCGAATGGCCAAAGCTGAGCGGAATAAGTGCCAGCGGCAGCGTGGTGATCGCCGTGCTAAAGTTGTCGTCTGGGATATGTATGCCCGCTCTTTCGATCACCTGCATTAAGATAATCGGCAAAGTCGCGGCCACGGTTCCCCACATTGCCCATTTAAGTCGCTGACGGACCATGGGTTGGCGATTTTTAAAGAATCGCCAGACCAGCAGGCTCGCCCCTGCCGAAACGCCAAGCACGAAATGGTAAAAGTTGGCCTGATATAGAACCCCGAAAAGATTAAATCTGTCTGTGAGACGGGCCAGGGCCTCGGCCAGTCCTGACGAAGGCCAAAACTGCGGGACCAGTGACAAAAAAATGAGCGCCAGCGAAAAGATTCCGGCCGGAATGTAAAGGGCGTAGGTTTTCCAACGTGATTCGGAAAACACCTCGCTCCTGACTGGGTAGCGAATGCAAAAATGCAGGAAAAGCGGTACAAACAGGGCGAGGGCCATGTTGTCAACCAGGTCAATGGCGAGGTCGAAATCCTTACCGATGCCTATCGAACGATAGGTATGGAATACAAACGCCGCGAGGCAAACCATCGCAAAGTGAAGTACAAATGGGGAACTGCTGCCCTGTTTGAACAACACAAATATACCGACCCCAAGCCAAACCAGGCCAACGATTGACAGAAATATCAGCGATGGTGTCCAACGCGCAACGGCGTCGATATGCCGCAGATCAGCAAAATAATAGTTATCTGAAAACGAATATGCCGGTTTTTGATAGAAATATGTCAGACTGCCATCGACGCCCGCTGCCTCAAGATACATTTGAACGTCAGCAATTGAAGTAATCTCATCGGTTTTTTCCCCGTCCAGTCCGATGCCGATAAGTTTGTCACCGACCGAAATCCCTGCGCGAGAACCTGCAAAACCGGGCAAAACTTTCTCCGCGTAGATGCCGTCGGCCCGCTGGCCCCAACGGATACCATCGGTCGGCGGCATATTTTGAAAAGCTCGCTGAGACAAGCTAAGGGCTCCGGCTGCGACAAACAGCACGGAGGCCAGGAGCCATATCAGACTCCAACTTGTAAGCATCTTTTCTTTCATCATCTGCAAGGCATACTGCGCCAACGGTTTTCAACGCAAAAAACGTTCCAGTACTCAAAAATATCCTTGTCGTTTCCGCAATCAATATTTGCTCGAAAAAACAGTCTCGCCTTGCTTAGGTTAAAGTTGTATTTAGTGTGCCTATTCAGCATTTTGCAGGACAATCCGAGATTTTGGACAAAAAGGAACCGCAGAACCATTGGGCGGCACAGAGAAAATAGATCGCTTCCGTGCAAAAACCGTTTTCTCTGCGGTTAATCCTAAAATCTGACTTGAATGCCGCCGCGTACCATTCGGCGCTGGGCGTTAATGCGAATGCTGCCTTCATCGCCAAAAACTCCTGACTGGAGGTCGAAGAGATTTCGAGCATCCACAATCGCCTGCGCCCTAAATGGAAGGCCCAAAGTAGGAATACTCTGCGTTACAAAAACGCTCAGTCCCGGATCGTAGATGGCAAGCCTGCCCTTGAACGGATCGATCGCAAATACGGTGGCTCGCGGCGAGAGGCGGTAAATGGTCCTGACGCTGGTGCCAGTCTTAAGATCAGCAGCGACCTGGGCAAAGAACGATTGGAAGAACTCACTTTCAAAAACATTCGACGGATCGGAAATCGCATCCAATGAAAGCTTTTGGCCGTTACCGGCCGAATAGCCGGCAGAAACCGTAAAGATTTCGTTTGCCCGTCGCGTATAGACGACGCGAATTCCCTGAGATTTCCCCTGCTGCGTCGCTACAAAGTCACCAAAGTTTTCGCCGCTCAGGCTGTCGAGTGGAAGGCTGTTAAGGCCGACTCCGCGTCCCAGCGTCGCGTCGAGAAAGATATTTGCTTCGACACTTGAGCGGTTATCGATTATTCGTTCAACACCAAATTCGAGGCGGCGGCTCCTATTCAATTGGGGTTTGCCACCACGAAGAACCAAATCTTCGATCGCCACAGGCTCAGCAAATGCAATGCTTTGGCCTTCGAGATCGAGGGCGTTTGCCCATGACTTCTCTTCCGTTTGCGTCGTGAAGGCACTGCGAAGACGGGTCCGCGAATTGAGATCGTATTGAAATCCAAGCCGTGGAGACAACGAAGAATCATTCCCCGCACCGAGAAAACGCGAATAATCGAGCCCGAGAACGAGGATTACGCCCTCACGAACTTTCCATTCATCCAGTGCCTGGAACGAAATTTGGCCCAGAGGCTTCATTTCGTGTGCCGCGGTCACGTTGCCGAGACGGCCAACCGACGTGTTGAAGCTCAGTTGATGCGACTCGAACGGAGTTAATTTGAAAGAGGTTTCGATTCGCTGCGGGGCGGCCTTTCCAGTACCGGTTTGTCCCGCGACGATCAACTCTTTATTTTCGCCAACCGGAACTAGGGCCGCAAAATTAATGCCCGCAAAATTGCCCGGTTCGCTCGCCGCAAAATAGGTTTCCACGACTGCCTGACCCTTGCGTTTGCCGACAGGCTCGCTTGCAGGTTCCGTCTCGGCGGCGACTTGGGCATCATGCGTGACTGGGGTTGTTCCCTCACGATTTTGGTATATTGCCCGCTGCATTTGGGCGGCTCGAATTCGCCATTTCGAGCTATTCTTATCAAGTCGTTTTTCTGGCAGCGTATTGCCGCTACCGGCACGTTCCAGCTTGAAGCCATATGTCAGTTCAGACGAACGCTCAACATCGACCCCAAACAAATAGGTTGGATTAAACCCCTGGGCGACCGCGAGAACGGTATATGTGCCCGGAATTATCTTTGCCAAAAAACTTCCGTCTTTGCCGGACGAGACTTGCTTAAGGAGCTTGGTGGTGCCGGCGCGAAAAATAGCGACCGAGGCATCTGCAATAGGGCTGCCGCTGTCATCACGAACGATCCCCTTAATGACACCAAGAGTTCCATTGGATTCAATGGACAGATTCACATCGACAACGGATGCAGAAATAGACGCGGCACCGATCAAGATCAGCAGCGTTACGGTAATTTGTGCGAGTTGTTTTGTGCCTGTTCTAAAACCCATCAAAAACGGTAATTCTGGATACTTTCGTATTTTGTTCGCAAAATGCAAGCCTGTCAAGCCGCGAATTGGGTCATTCTCAAATTGTGAGATGCCCGAAACTTGACAAAGTTTGCTTGACGGCTAGAATTGAAAATTGCTCATATGAGCGCGGACGGAGACGTGGCTGAGCGGCTGAAAGCGGCGGTTTGCTAAATCGTTGTAGTCTTAAAAACTACCACAGGTTCGAATCCTGTCGTCTCCGCCATCTTAATTTTATAGATCGGATCTATTTCATATTTTGAAATCTCAGATCTGATATTGGCTATCAAATTATTGAGTTTGGTGGCCTTTTGCGTTTTTTGCCCTTTGTTTGTGCGGGCTACAATTTCGATCTACTAATGCCAGTGGCCTATGTTCTGCACTGGAATGCAGTAGTCAGTTTCATTTTGTCGATATCGCATCGACTCCGATTTTCTTGTTGTAAAATCCCCAACGGCGGTGTTTCTATATAGTCGGTTTTCAAGTCCAGAGCAGTCTGGTCAAATATCTCGCTGATCTTGACCCAAAACATGAAAATTCTTTTCCAGTTCCTAATGATTCTCTCACTGAGTTGCGGTTTGGTTTCTCAGCAGCCCGGCATTGCTCCATCGGACGAAAAGTATCAGATATTGGACGATGTACGAATTTCGACCAGAGACGGGGCCACGATCTCAGCCATTGTTGTTGAGAAAAAGGGATCGACCGCCCGGCTGCCGGTTATTTTGCAATTCACCATTTATGTGCGTGATCGAGACATAAACAGTCTCAAAGAAGCGGCGGACGCGGGTTACGTTGGCGTTATTGCTTACACCAGAGGAAAGCGAAACAGCCCTGATGAAATTTACCCGTATGAAAGGGACGGTCAGGATGCCTACGATGTGATCGACTGGATAAGCAGGCAGTCGTGGTGCAACGGTCAAGTCGGGATGTACGGCGGCAGCTATAACGGTTTTACTCAGTGGGCCGCGGCGAAAAAGCTGCATCCGGCATTGAAGACAATTGTCCCGTATGTCGCTAACCGACCCGGTATGGGGCTGCCGATGGAGAACAACGTCTTCATTAATCCGAATTACGAATGGGCATTCTACGTTGGGAACAACAAGTCTTTGGATGACGTTGTCGGCAATGACCCACAGAGGTTCCGGAAAATGCAAAACGAATGGTGGCGTACGGGGGCGGCCTACAGCACACTCGACAGCATCGACGGCACGCCAAATAGATGGTTCCAGCGCTGGATACGGCATCCGTCATTCGACCAATACTGGCAGGACATGGCGCCGTATGGCAAAGAATTTGCGAATATCAAGATCCCGGTTCTCACGATAGACGGATACTACAACGATTCGCAGAACTCAAGTTTGTATTACCTACGCGAACACTACAAATATATTCCTAACGCCGAACACTACCTGATCATTGGGCCGTACAGCCATTTCGGAGCCCAAAGGGAGGGCGAAGCCATTTTGAATGGCTACACGGTTGACCCGCATGCACTAATAAATACGAAACAGATCACCTATCAATGGTTTGACTACATTCTAAGGAACGGGCCAAAGCCGCCGATGCTGAAAGACAAGATCAACTATCAGGTAATGGGTGCGGACGAATGGCGAAGCGCTCCGTCCATCGACAAAATGAGCAATGGGTCGATGACTTTCTACTTAGCAAATAACAACACTGGAAATCCTCACTTACTAAGCGCAAAAAAACCCGCGAAGAAAGGTTTCCTTCAGCAGGATGTGGATTTTAAGGATCGAATTATCGTCAATAATTTCGAATACTATCCAAGTCCAATAATACAGAAAGAGGTTGATATGACGGATGGATTTGTCTTCCTAAGCGAGCCGCTCAACGAGTCGCTCCTGGTAAATGGAGCCTTCCTTGGAAATATCAAAGCCAGCATCAACAAGCGCGATTTCGACTTTGGTATTACGCTTTACGAGGTCATGCCGGACGGTCAATATTTTCATTTGTCATATACCATCGGCCGGGCAAGCTATGCCTGGGATATCACAAAACGGCGATTGTTGACACCTAATAAGATCGAATCGATCCCGTTTTCAAATACGCATTTGGTTAGTAAACAATTGCAAAAGGGCAGCCGTTTAGTGGTCAAGATCACCGTCAACAAAAACCCCTTTTCACAATTGAATTACGGTACCGGAAAAGATGTTAGCGACGAAACTATCGACGACGCAACGGAGCCGTTGTGGGTGAAGTGGTTCAACGATAGCTATATTAAAATTCCGATTTGGAAGGGCAATTAGCTCGCAGCCGGGGTGATTTTCAATATTTAACGGTCAAATTTTCAATCCCGAACGATACGAACTTTCAATACCTTAAATTCTCTGCGAAACTAGCTGTTTATGACTGTACGAGTTAGATTCGCTCCATCGCCCACGGGTTATCTTCATATTGGTTCCGCCCGAACCGCACTTTTTAACTATCTTTATGCCCGCCACACGGGCGGCAAGTTCCTGCTTCGCATCGAGGATACAGACCTTGCGCGTTCCACCGTGGAATCGACCCGCTCGATACTCGATGGCCTGGCTTGGCTCGAACTCGATCACGACGAGACAATCGTTTTTCAATCCGACAACGCCGATAAGCATCGTGAAACAGCGCGAAAGCTACTCGCCGAGGGCAAAGCTTATCGCGATTTTACGCCAAAGGCCGAGTCGGCCGATGCAAATATTAAGGATGCGATAAAGGATCGTGCCCGGGCGGCCCAGGGCGAAAAGAATATGCGGGACAACCGGTTTCGCGAGCTTTCACCCGATGAAAGCGACGCGCGCGCGGCAGCCGGTGAACCCTTTGCGATCCGTTTGAAAGTGCCCGATGTCAGAACCGGGGGCGATAGCGACTGGGCTTCACCGTCGGGAAAGACCAGCTTCGAAGACGCCGTCTATGGCCTGCAGGAACGCGATCACGCCGAGACCGAAGACCTCGTCCTGCTGCGTTCAGATGGCCATCCGCTCTACAATCTTGCAGTCGTTTGCGACGACATCGAGATGGCGATCACGCACGTTATACGCGGGCAAGACC
>Ga0138256_10000337_pt1 | contig 53014 bp, 61 predicted proteins | sample KNB2016incub_MG_FD_105486 | JGI IMG/M metagenome (GOLD analysis project Ga0138256, IMG submission 105486) | Active sludge microbial communities from wastewater in Klosterneuburg, Austria - KNB2014incub_MG | ecosystem: Engineered > WWTP > Activated sludge > Unclassified | place: Austria...
AGTATTACTCCTGATCGGGGGTACATTCCTATTTTCATATGGTTACAAGCATGAACGGAATGTCTTGGGAATTAGCTATTCGATCACGCCTGATGAGCTACTCGTCATGACAAATGAGAAGCGTCAGGAGACTGGTCTTTCTCCGCTAACTATGGATTCTTCGCTTGCTGAGGCAGCTTCAAGAAAAGCTGATGATATGTTCTCAAAAAACTATTGGGCTCATATTGCACCAGACGGGACAACTCCATGGTACTTCATCCGAAGTTCAGGGTATGAATATGTCTATGCAGGAGAGAATTTAGCGCGTGGTTATACGACTAGCACAGATGTAATTAATGCTTGGATGGCAAGCCCCAGTCATAGAGAGAACATACTCTCACCTAATTATAAAGAGATTGGCTTTTCAATAAAAGATGGGACGCTCACTGGGGATGATACCGTCCTTGTCGTTGAAGAGTTCGGAAGCAGAACCGCTGATAAAAATCAGGCAGTTCCGGAGGCAAGTCCGGTAACGCCTACGCCAACTGTTGCAGTTGTTCTTCCTTTGTCAAACTCCTCTGTGCCTTCGCCGGCTCCTGTTATTTCAAGCTATCCAACACCAATTATGACAATTGCACCGCATAAGATGCCGGAGGTTGAAGCATATCGAAATGATCCACTGATTAGTAAGCCTGTTGCGCAAAAAGATATTGCACTCGGTGTTATTGGCTTAATGTTAATTCTATTAATAATAGATATTTTAGTTACTAGGCGGAAGAGAGTAATCAGGATACTTTCCCATAACCTTGACCATATTATTTTCTTTGGTATGCTATTACTAATTATTCTTTTGTTAACTAGGGGAGGGATTCTTTAATGATTGCTAACTTAAAATCACATAGAGCTTATTATCTCCTCCTTGCTGGAATGCAGGTGGCAGGATTTATTTTGGTGCTTTTTGCTAAAGGAGATAAGCAGTTGGTGATGTTTTATGTAATTTTATCTACTTGTTTTTATTTCGTGTGGGCACTCGCACATCATTATGTCAATCATGATTTGCATGCAAAGGTAGTTATTGAATACCTACTTATGAGTGCGCTTGGATTATCAGTTATGTATTTCTTCCTCTGGTAGTCTTCTATCAGCTATGCTTGTAGCCAGGGAAACTTAGAAAAATCTACTTCGGCAGCAAATTTTTCTTTTAATGTGGGGTAATTCATATCCTTATCGCTAACTATTGGATCGCTAATAGGCCAGCCTCCAAACTGTTTTGTTAAAAGGGGATCATTATAATTTATTGCTGGCGTTGGCTTATCTTCAAAATAGCCTGTAATCATATAAAGATATTCAACATCAGTTGTACCGATATTGCAAAAAGAATTCCCCATGCCGTAAGGAAGATAAATTGCTTTTTTACTATCTTCGCCAAGCTCTATTTTCACTGTTTTTCCGAATGTAGGAGAATCAATCCTCAGATCTACAATCACAGCCAATACTTCACCACGAGTTGCATAGACGATTTTCTCCCATGGTTCAGAGTGGAAGCCTCTGATAACTCTTGGCTTTGACCTTGAGTGGTTCCACTGAGTAATAGTAATTTTTTTATCTAAAACTTTTTCTAAATCACGAATCTCTACAATTTCTTTGAAAAAGCCTCTATCATCAGCGTGTGCCTCTCTTTCATAGATAAGAAGTCCTGGAATCTCAGTTGTCTTAATCATGGTAGGGAATTCGGGATGGTCCGACGATATCGCTAGCTGGTAGTTTGGATTTATCATTTTCCTCACTATAGCAAAATAAATTTAAGTTGACAAACATTTTAGTCTGGCTATAGAATAGAGAACAGTTATTATGAAATTACTTGTTACTGGAGGAGCTGGTTTTATTGGCTCTCATTTTATAAATTATTGGCTCTCCAATCATCCTTCTGATTTTGTTACAAATTTAGATAAGCTTACCTATGCAGGTAATCTTGAAAATCTTAAAAGTGCTCAAGAAAACCCTAATTACTCATTCGTAAGGGGGGATGTTTCGGATATGGGACTTGTCGAGGAAGTCATGAAGGGAGCAGATATCGTAGTACATTTCGCTGCCGAAACTCACGTGGATCGCTCAATTATGGACCCATGGCCATTTGTTCAGTCAAACTTTGTAGGTACCTATGTGCTGCTCGAGGTAGCAAAAAGGTTGGGAGTTCAGCGTTTTCACCATATTTCAACAGATGAAGTTTTTGGAACCCTAGAGTTAGATAAAGCGGTTAAATTTAATGAAAATACAAGATATTCTCCAAGGAGTCCCTACTCGGCTACGAAGGCCGGTTCAGACCATTTAGTAAGAGCATATTTCCATACTTATGGACTGCCAGTGACTATCAGTAATTGTTCAAATAATTTTGGTCCCGCAATGTATCCTGAAAAACTTATCCCGCTAGTAATAACCAATGCTATTGAGCACAAAAAAATTCCAGTTCATGGTGATGGAGAAAATGTGCGAGATTGGTTATTTGTCGAGGATCATGTTCGGGCTATAGAATTAATATTAAATAAGGGTAAGATCGGCGAAACTTACTTAGTGGGAGGCCTTGATAGGGGTATGTCTAATATTGAAACAGTTAAGATGATCTTAGAGCTTATGGGTGAGGATGATAGCCTCATTCAGTTTGTAAATGATCGGCCTGGAAATGATCGTAAATATGATATCGATTGGACTAAGATTAATAAGGAGCTCGGTTGGAGCCCGAAGTACAGTATTCGGGAAGCTTTGAAGCTTTCAATTGATTGGTATAGAGAAAACCAAGATTGGTGGAAAAAAATTAAGGCAGGAGAATTTCAAGATTATTACGACAAACAGTTCGGTGATCAGGTTGAAAAATGAAGATATTGGGTACAGGACTTACTGGTTTAATTGGTTCCCGCATTACTGAACTTCTCGCGCAAAAATATTTATTTGAAAATATAAGCCGCACAACAGGTGTTGATGTTACAGACGAAGATCAAGTCAAAAAAGCGATCGGTGAATCTGATTGTGAAGTCGTATTGCATTTAGCAGCTTTTACTAATGTTAAGGAAGCAGAGCTAGAACGAGATTTGGGTGAGAGTAGCCAGTCCTGGAAGATAAATGTAGTTGGTACAGAGAATATTATTGCAGCTTGTGAGGATCTTGGCAAAAAATTAGTCTTTGCTTCAACAGACTTGGTCTTTGATGGTGAAAATACTCCCAAGGAAGGATATAGCGAAGATGATAAAGAAAACCCACTCAATTGGTATGCAATAACAAAATATGAAGGAGAACTAAGGGTAAGGGAATCAAAAGCTCCGTGGATAGTTGTTCGTCCAGCATACCCTTATAGAGCATCTTTTGAGAAAAATGATTTTGTCAGGTTATTTGTTCAGAAGTTAGAAAAAGGTGAATCACTTACTTTGCTTAGTGATAGGATCATTAGTCCCACTTTTATTGATGACTTAGCTTATGCACTAGATAGCCTCCTTTCAAAAGATTTGACAGGAATTTATCATATAGTCGGGGATACAAAATTGAGTATTTTTGAAGCGGGTGAAATCATTGCGGATATTTTTGGATTGGATAAGAATTTACTCTCCAAATCAACCCGCAAAGAATTTTTAGCTGACAATCCTCCCGAGCCCTTTAATTCAGCATTAAATAATGCTAAAATAAAAAAACATGGAATCTCCATGCATACTTTCGCAGATGGGGTAAGAGAGGTTAAGTCCCAGCAAGAGAAAACACCTCCTATCTCTTAATAAAATATATGAAGATAACATTTATAGGTCATGGCTACGTCGGACTCGTATCTGCTGCTGTCTTTGCTGATCTTGGAAACACTGTTTGGGTGATTGGTCATACGCCAGAAAAGATTGATAATCTTAAAAAGGGAATTATTCCTATTTATGAGCCAGGCCTTGAGGAGTTAGTGAAAAGAAATGTCGATGCAGGTAGACTACTTTTTACTCTTGATTATGCACCTGCCATCGCGGAATCGGAAGTTGTTTTCATCGCAGTTGGTACCCCTCCTAAGCCTACAGGTGAAGCTGATCTTTCGGTTGTATTTGATGTAGCAAAGAAGATCGGTCAACATATAAATGGATACACAGTAGTGATTACTAAGAGTACAGTTCCAATCGGAACCAATCGTGAAGTTCAAAAGTTAATAAATGAGGTAAAGCCAGAGAAAGCTACATTTGATATTGCATCTGTTCCAGAGTTTTTAAGAGAAGGTCAAGCGATTGGTGATACGCTAAATCCTGATAGAGTTGTAATTGGAAGTGATAAAAAGGAAGCGCAAGAAATCCTCCTTCGCCTTCATGAGCCTTTATCGGGAGAAAGAGTATTAACAACCATCGAGACTGCAGAGATGCTAAAGTATGCTGCTAACGCTTTCTTAGCCACAAAGATTTCATTTGCTAATGCTATTGCTGAACTCTCAGAAAAGTTAGGAGCAGAAGGTCCCCAGGTTCTGGAAGGAATTGGCCTTGATAGGCGTATTGGAAAAGCCTTCCTTAATGCAGGAGTCGGATATGGTGGTAGTTGTTTTCCAAAAGATGTCAAGGCGTTAATTGCGATTGCTAAAGATCATAACTATGACTTTACTCTCCTCAAAGACGTTGAAGCGATTAATAAGCATTCGATGCTTAGAACAGTAACTAGGGCGAGTAAAATGCTTGATGGGTTAGCTGGTAGGACAGTGGCAGTTTTGGGTCTCGCTTTCAAGCCCGACACTGATGATATGCGAGATGCGCCGTCCATAACTATTATTCCAGAACTTCTTAAGGAAGGAGCAAGTGTCAAGACTTTTGACCCAGTCTCAATGGATAATGCAAAGCGACTTTTGAAAGATTATGATGGTATAACTTTTACTAAGGATACGATTGACGCAGTTACAGGCGCTGACTTGCTGATCTTGCTGACAGAGTGGAACGAATTTAGAGAGTTAGACTTAGAGAAGGTTGGGGGATTGATGAAGGAAAAAAATATTCTCGATGGAAGAAATATTTATGATCCAAAAGTAGTTAGGGATTTCGGATTTACCTATCAGGGAATAGGGCGATGAAAAAGATATTAATTACTGGAGTTACAGGTTTTGCAGGTCAATATTTGGCTGAGGATCTGCTCGCCTCCCCTATAGAGCTTCATGGAACCTATCATTTGGTAAATAGTCTAGCGCGCCTAGGAGATTTGAAAGATAGGATTATTTGTTATCAGGTTGATTTGACAGATAAAGATCAGGTTGAAAGGCTTATAGGCACAGCTCAGCCGGATGAGGTTTATAATTTAGCTTCCCAAACCTCACCATCCCAGAGTCTTAAAGATCCAAAAGATACTTTATTAACTAATATACTCTCCGAGCTTTACCTTTTTGATGCCATTATAAAAAGTGATAAGAAAGATACAAAGGTCTTAGCCGTTTCATCAGCTGATATTTATGGGGCGGTGAGGTCTACGGATTTACCAGTTGATGAGCAGACTCCGCTTCGCCCGACATCTCCTTATGCTGTTTCAAAAATTACTCAAGATTTCCTGTCATTACAGTATTTTTTGTCACAGAATTTACAGGTTGTTAGGGTTAGGCCCTTCAATCATTTTGGGCCACGCCAACAGGCTAAATTTGTTGTACCGATGTTTGCGAGACAGATTTCAGAGATTGAAAAGGGTAAGCAGGAACCAATTATGAAGGTGGGTAATTTAGAAGCTCAAAAGGACTTTACGGATGTACGAGATATAGTAAAAGCATATATCTTATTGATGGAAAAAGGTATTCCTGGAGAGGTTTATAATGTTGGCTCAGGTAAGTCGGTCAAGATTAAGCAGATCTTAGATCTCCTAATTAGTTTCTCTGATAAAAATATTACTTATGAGCGCGATGATGAGCTGTATAGGTCTTTAGAAGCGCCAGATATCTACTCAGACAATGCTAAGATTAAGTCCTTGACGGGCTGGGAACCACAAATTCCTCTCGAAACGACATTAAAAGATACACTAGACTATTTTAGGAAACTTATATAGAATAGTTTGATAGTTATGGCAAAACGTGCTCTTATCACAGGGATTACTGGTCAAGACGGCTCTTATCTGGCTGAGTTTTTACTAGGTAAAGGCTATGAAGTGTATGGTTTTGTAAGACGCCTCAGTACTCCAAATATTGGTAATATTCAGCATATTCAGGATAAAATCCATTTGGTCTCAGGCGATTTATTAGACCAAGGATCACTAATGGATGCATTGAAGGAGTCTCAGGCTGAGGAAGTTTATAATTTAGCAGCTCAATCATTCGTTCAGGCATCTTGGGAGCAGCCTGTTCTCACAGGAGAATTTACAGGTATTTCTGTAACTCGTGTACTTGAGGCGATCCGACATACTGATAGGAATATTCGTTTCTATCAAGCCTCAAGCTCTGAAATGTTTGGTAAAGTGACAGAGACACCACAGAAAGAAACAACTCGTTTTTATCCTAGATCTCCATATGGCGTCGCTAAAGTCTACGGTCATTATATTACTGTAAATTATAGAGAAAGTTACGATATGTTTGCCTGTTCGGGTATACTCTTTAATCATGAATCACCACGTCGAGGTATTGAATTTGTAACTAGGAAAATTAGTAATTCAGTAGCTAGAATTAAGTTGGGCCTTCAAGATAAAATTGAGCTAGGAAATCTCGATGCTAAAAGGGATTGGGGATTTTCAAAAGATTATGTTGAGGCAATGTGGTTGATGCTTCAGCAAGATAAACCAGATGATTTTGTTATCGCAACTGGTGAGACACATAGTGTAAGAGAATTTGTGGAGCTTGCATTTGCTTCAGCCGAGATTGAGAATTGGGAGAAGTATGTTAATGCTGATAATCCTAAATTTAATCGTCCTGCAGAGGTAGATTATTTAATTGGTGACTATAGTAAAGCAAAAAATATACTAGGTTGGACGCCGAAGACGTCCTTTAAAGATTTAGTTGATATGATGGTTAAATCTGATATTGAACTTGAAAAAGAACTCCATCGAATTTAGACCCCATCTCCTCTGGTTCAGTTGATAATTTCTTGATACAATACTTTTATGCAAACTGTGCTTGTAGCTGGCGGAGCTGGGTTTATTGGGTCTAATTTGTGTGACCGGCTTCTAGCTGATAATTATAAGGTAATTTGTGTTGACAATCTCTTGACAGGTTCTAGGTCTAATATAGAGCACCTTCAGGGTAAAGAAGGTTTTACTTTCTTGAATCATAATGTAATAGAGCCTTTACCTGAAATTGGTCATATAGATGCGCTTTTTCACTTGGCATCCCCCGCCTCACCTAATCATCATAGTAAGTTAAGCTATCATGCACTTCCAATGGAAACAATGCTTGTTAACACTAAAGGGACCATGGAGCTGCTTAGATTTGCCGAAAGAAATAAAGCAAAATTTCTTTTTGCCTCAACATCAGAAGCGTATGGAGACCCAGAAATTCATCCTCAGACTGAAGATTATAGAGGAAATGTTTCGACTACCGGTCCAAGGGCTGTTTATGATGAAGCAAAGAGGTTTGGCGAGACAATAACTAGTTATTTTTGGCGCGAGCGTGATGTCGATGCCAGAATCGTCCGTATATTTAATACCTATGGTCCTCGTCTTTCAAAGGAGGATATGAGAATGATAAGTAATTTTATTCAGCAAGCGCTCACGAATCAAAAGATTACTATATTTGGTGATGGAAAGCAGACTCGTTCGCTTTGCTATATAGATGATTTAATTGAAGGTTTAATGCGCTTGATGTTTTACCCTGGCACTAAAGGACAGGTTGTTAACCTAGGTTCGGTTGATGAATACTCTGTATACGAGTATGCTACGATAGTTAAAGAACTATCTCACTCACAGAGCGAGATAGTTAATAGTGAAGAATTGCCAGAGGATGATCCTATAAAAAGACGTCCGGATACCACAAAAGCAAAGCAGCTGCTGGGCTGGGAACCGAAGGTCCCCCTTAGAGAAGGATTGCAAAAGCTGATAGACTCTTATAAACAATAATATTTATGAAGATAGTAGTAATGATTCCGACATATAACGAGAAGGCCAATATGGAGCGTATGATTCCAATTGTGGAAAATGAAGTTTTTCCTAAAGTTAAAGAACATGATATGCAGATTTTGGTGGTTGACGATAATTCTCCAGATGGAACTAGGGGGGTAGTAGACAAGTATATGAAAAAATATAAAAATCTTCATCTTCTTGAGGGTAAGAAGAACGGATTGGGGGCAGCATATATTCGTGCCATGAAATATTCTATGGAAGAAATGAATGCTGGTGCAGTAATCGAGTTTGATGCTGATTTTCAGCATGATCCTCATGACATACCAAAGCTTATCGCTGCGATGGATGAAGGATATGACTATGTAATTGGAAGTCGATATATTCCAGGAGGACAAATTCCAAAAGAATGGGGATTAGATCGGAAGATTTTGAGTAAGTTCGGTAGTCTATTTACAAGAATTGTATGGCTAAAACCTTCAATTCATGATATGACGTCTGGCTTTAAATTAACAAGAACAACGTATTTAAAGAAGGTAGACTTAGATCATTTACTTTCAAAAGATTTTGCTTATAAGATGCATATTCTACATGATCTTATAAAGTTAGGTGCAAAAGTGAAAGAGGTGCCCATCATTTTTTATGAGAGAGAAGCCGGTGCAAGTAAAATAAATCAAAAAGATCAAATAGACTCGCTTTATGTTGTCTTAATGCTCCGTTTAAGGGATTCAGAGAAATTTATCAAATTTTTGATAGTGGGAGGAACAGGATTTGTCATTAATTTAGTTGTTTATAATTATTTTGCTACTCAGTCTTCACTCCCGTTATGGATAGCAAATACAATTGGTGCAGAGTTAGCGATATTTTCAAACTATAATTTTAATAATTTTTGGACATTCAAAGAGGCTAAAGCAAAAAATAAAATCCAATACCTAGCTAAGATGGTTTCTTTTTTTCTCACCTCAAATATTGGTGTATTCATTTTTCAAAATGGACTTATCGAGCTAGGAGAAAAATTCTATGGAAGGCAATATCATCTTATCTATTTTCTAATCGGAACAGCGATGCTTTTAGTCTGGAATTTTACTATTTATAACAGGTTTATTTGGAAGAAAAAATAATCCTCTTTTAGTTATGCTACTTCGATTACAAGTTTTTTTTAATAAACATACAACAAGTATTATCCTCTCAATTATTACACTTGCCTCTTTCCTAAGGCTTTATAGAATTTCAGATTATATGAATTTCTTGGGAGATGAAGGAAGAGATGTTCTAACTGTTAAGCATATACTTGAAGGACAGTTAACTCTCCTCGGACCACGCTCATCTGCGGCAGATTTTTATTATGGACCAATATATTACTATCTAATTACGCCATTTCTCTGGCTATTTCATTATGATCCGGTGGGTCCAGCTGTATTTATCGCGTTGCTAGGCATTATCACTACTTATTTAATCTATAAGGTAGGAAGGAAGTTCTTTGGGACTACAGCAGGAATTGTAGCTTCAGCTCTCTATGCGGTTTCCCCTGTCGTTATTACCTATTCTCATTCATCTTGGAATCCTAATCCACTGCCTTTGGTTTCGTTACTTATTTTATTTATTGCTTACAATTCGTTAAAATTTCCAAGAATATGGAAGTATTTTCTTATTGGGATACTGTTGGGAATAGCTCTACAGCTGCAGTATATAGCACTTTTCCTATGCGTAATAGTGTTTTTCTATGTTGTAATTGGATCTATTTTAGTCACTAAAAAGTTAGATTTAATAAATCTTATTAAGAAAAATATTATTATTTTATTCGGCTTTATGGTAGGATGGTCACCATTTTTAGCTTTTGAAGTACATCATGGTTTCCCAAACTCTAAAACAATTCTGCAATTTCTAACAGGCCAGATTCCGTCAGCAGTCCCTACCCACTCAACCCCACTAGGACAAGTATTTGAGGTCTTCTTTAAGCTTTTTGCTAGACTTGCAACTGTTTTTCCACTGACTAATCTCTCACGCATCCATGATTCACAACAGCTTTATATTTGGTACTTATTATCACTCCTTTTAGGAGCTATCTCAGTGTTGGGAATAGTAAGGATTAAGGATAGGTTAGCTCAGTTACTTATGATACTTTGGCTGGTAATAGGTGTTGGATTATTCTTTTTCTACAAAAAAGAAATTTATGATTATTATTTGGGTTTTATGTTCCCTTTACCATTTCTACTTATTGGTAATATGGCAACTGAATTATTTAACTTGGGTAAACAAAAGATACTTAAATTTATGATTGTAGTCCTCATCCTTTTCTTGTTTATTTTTAATTTAATATATATGCCATTCAGGTTCACACCAAATAAGATAAAGGATCAGGTAAAGACAATTGCAGAAATTGTAGTTTCACATACAGACAACAAGCCATTTAATTTTGCTCTGATTTCTTCAGGTAACTCTGATCATGCATATCGTTACTATCTTGAAATCTTGGGACATAAGCCAGCGGAGATGGAGAATACGCTGGATGATCCAGGTCGGAAAACCGTTACAAACCAGCTTATGGTTGTCTGTGAGGATCTAGCTTGTGGACCGTTAGGATACTCACTTTTCGAAGTAGCGGGCTTTGGACGGGCGGAGATTGCTGGTGAATGGGATGGTCCTCATGTCAAGGTTTTTAAGCTCGTACACTATCAAGAGAAATAATTTCAATAATTCTTGACACCTTTTATATTACTCGTTACACTTGAACATCGATGCTTCAATTATATAATTTCTATGCAGGGATCCCAAATAAAGAAATTCTTCATGGTATAGATCTAATAATAAAACCAGGTCAGATCCATGCTGTAATGGGCCCAAATGGTGCTGGAAAAACTACTCTCGCAATGAGCCTAATGGGACATCCTGGGTATGAAATAGTTAAAGGTTCAGAATTTAGAATTCAAGGTAGAACGATGATTGGTGAACTGCCAGAAGATAGGGCAAAATCTGGATTATTTGTTTCATTCCAAAGTCCAGTAGAAATTACAGGAGTCTCTTTCCTGGCATTTTTAAGAACATCATACAAGGCGCTCCATCCCGACGAAAAGATACCTTTAAGTGAATTTAAAAAAATAGTGAAGGATGCACTTCGCGCTGTTTCGCTTAGTGAAGAATTTATGCAGAGATCTGTTAATGAAGGCTTCTCTGGAGGAGAGAGGAAAAGAGCTGAAATTGCTCAGCTACTTATTCTTAGACCGAAATACGTGATCCTAGATGAGATAGATTCAGGTCTTGATGTCGATAGTTTAAAAATAGTCTCAAGTGCTATTAATAAGGCTGTAAAGGAGTATGAGATGGGGATCTTAATTATTACCCACTATCAACGGATACTTCATTTCCTTAAGCCAAATTTTGTTCATATTTTGGTCGATGGTAAGATCAAAAAAACGGGGAAGATGAGTCTTGTAAAGTTGATCGAGAAGGAGGGCTATGCAGCAATTTGATTTAACTGGATATGAGTTCGGATTTCACGATAACATAAAGCCCGTTTACTCTACTCCAAAAGGATTATCTGAAAAGATCGTTCGTGAAATATCTCACAGGAAAAGTGAGCCAGAATGGATGCTTAACCGAAGGCTTGGGGCGCTCAAAATATTTTACAGTAAGCCATTACCCATGTGGGGTGGTGATCTTACAAAAATAGATTTTAATAATATTTTTTATTATATAAAGCCGACGGAAAAGCAGGTCAATTCATGGGAAGATTTGCCACCTGAAATTAAAAATACCTATGATAAAATAGGTATCCCTGAGGCAGAAAAAAAATATCTTGCAGGAGTTGGCGCACAATATGACTCAGAGGTCGTCTATCATAATTTATCAAAAATGCTTGAGGAGCAAGGGGTAATCTTTTGTGACACAGACACAGCACTTAAAAAATATCCTGAGCTTTTTAGAGAATATTTTGGAAAAATAATTCCTGCGGGTGATAATAAGATGGCTGCACTAAATACTGCAGTTTGGTCTGGAGGATCATTTATCTATGTTCCAAAAGGTGTTCACGTTAAATTACCTTTACAGGCATACTTTAGAATTAATTCTAAAAATATGGGTCAGTTTGAAAGAACCTTAATCATTGCTGATGAGGGATCTTATGTTCATTATGTAGAAGGTTGTACCGCTCCAATTTTTACAACAGATTCATTGCATGCAGCAGTTGTAGAAATATTAGTTAAAAAAGGAGCTAGGGTAAGATATACTACAATCCAAAATTGGAGTAAGAACGTTTATAACTTAGTGACTAAAAGAATGTTTGTCGAAGAAGAGGGATTTGGAGAGTGGATAGATGGGAATCTGGGAAGTCGGCTTACCATGAAGTATCCATCTATTTTTCTTAAGGGTAGAAAGGCACGGGGTGAAGTTCTCTCACTTGCATTTGCGGGAAAAGGCCAACATCAGGATGCAGGCGGGAAAGCCATTCATTTAGCTCCTGAAACCACTTCGGTTATTACGTCAAAATCAGTATGCAAAGATGGTGGAAGAAGTTCATATAGAGGATTATTAAATGTTAATAAAGGTGCTATTAATAGTAAGTCAACAGTTAGATGCGATGCTCTTATATTGGATGAGTTAAGTCGATCTGACACTTATCCAGTTATGAATATTAATGAAGAAAGGGTAAGTATCGGTCATGAAGCCTCAGTTTCACGAATTGGTGAAGAGCAACTATTTTATTTTCAAAGTAGAGGTATTCCGCAACAGCAGGCGGAGGTCATGATAGTTAACGGATTTATTGAGCCGATTGTACGTGAGCTTCCAATGGAATATGCAGTTGAACTTAATCGATTAATACAGCTTGAGATGACTGGGTCAGTGGGGTGAAAGGAGTATTAAGCATTAAGGAGATTTATGGACAAAAGTAAGTTAATTGAATTAAGTGTAGAGTCAAACGAAGAAGTTATTTACCCTTTTATCTGGATAAATGGAGAAGAAACGGAGTTAACGGTTAAGGTAGATCTTCTTGGTGATAATGCGTCTTTTCTTTTGTGTGCACTCTTTTTAGGAAGTAATGAAAATAAAATTATTTTTAATACCGATATTACTCATATTGGTAAAAATACAAAAAGTTTGACCACAATGAGAGCGGTTTTTTTTGATAACTCATCTTTTAGCAATGATGGAATGATTAGGATAAATAAAGGGGCTAAGAATACTGATGGATATTTTCAATCGAAAGTTTTGCTTTTTGATGATGCCAAAGGGAGAAGTGTTCCGTCCCTGGAAATTGATGAAAATGAGGTTAAAGCAGGGCATGGGTCCACTATTGGAAGACCCGACCAAAATCAATTATTTTATTTGCGAAGCAGGGGGCTTTCAGAGAAGGAGGCAGAGGCGTTAATTGTTAGTGGATTCTTTGATCCTATTATTAAGTTGCTTCCGCTGGAAAAACAACACATATCAAGGAGTAAAATTAAGAATTTTTTAGGATGAATTATAAGAAGGATTTCCCTATTTTCAAAACTAATAAGAATCTTGTTTATTTAGATTCTGCAGCAACCACTCAGAAACCTCAAGTCGTCATTGATAGTATTAATAAATTTTATTCTTTATATAACTCAAATATTCATAGAGGTCTCTATCCTCTGGCCGAAAGAACGTCAGCAGAAATTGAAGAAGTTAGACAAAAGATCAAAAAATTTATTAATGCTGATAAAGATAATGAGATTATTTTTACTAAGGGAACAACTGAGGGAATAAATCTTCTGGCATATAGCTGGGGTAGAGAGTTTATTAAAAAAGGAGATAAAGTAGTTGTGACGATCATGGACCATCACGCCAACTTTGTTCCATGGCAGCAATTAGCATTACAAAAAAGTGCGATATTTGAAGTTGTTGGTATGAACCAAGAGGGATTGATAGATGAAAAAGATCTTCTTATAAAAACGAAAAATGCTAGAGTAGTTTCCTTGCCCTTTATTTCGAATGTTTTAGGTTCAGTAAATTCTATCGAATATTTAATTAAAAAAATACGTAAGCAAAACCCTGAAATTATTATCGTTGTTGATGCAGCGCAAGCGCTTGCTTTTGTCGAAATAGACGTTAGGAAATTAGATTGCGATTTTTTGGTTTTCTCAGGACATAAGATGTTTTCAGAAACTGGAGTTGGTGTACTTTATGGAAAAAAGAAAATATTAGATAGTATGCCGCCCTTTCTTTTTGGTGGAGATATGATTAGAGAGGTTACGATTAAAAAAACTACATTCTCAGAGCTACCATCTAAATTTGAGGCAGGCACCTTAAATATTTCAGGAATAGTAAGTCTGGGGGCGGCAATTGATTATATTTACTCTGTAGGGATAGGAAGAATTAATAAACATGAAAAGGAATTAACATCTAGTTTCGTAGAGAGACTAAGAAAGATTGATGGAGTTTCTGTCTTTGGCCCCTTAGTTAAAGCTTCACGAAGCAATGTTGTGTCCTTTGTCATTGATGGAGTCCATGCTCATGATATAGCACAGATACTTGCAGAAAAAAATATTTGTATTAGAGCCGGCCATCATTGTGCGATGCCTCTTCATACTTATCTAAAGATTCCTGCATCAACCCGTGCCAGTTTTTCAATATATAGCACAGAGGTAGATATTGATAAAATAATTACAGAAATTAAAAATGTGAAACGAATTTTTAAGAAGTGAGATGAGTATCTATAAAGACGAGATTCTTGAACATTTTAATGATCCGCAAAATTTTGGCAAGTTAGAAAGTTTTAGCATAAATGCAAGACAAACAAATCCATTCTGTGGAGATGATATTGAGTTGTTTATAAAACTCAATAATAATAAAATGGAGGATATAGGATTTACAGGTAAAGGTTGTGCGATCAGTATCGCATCGGCTTCAATACTTACTGAGTTTTCCAAGCAGAAAAAAACTTCAGAATTGTTATCTTTTTCTGAAAAAGATATGTTGGATTTGCTGACGATAGATATCAGTGAAACTCGTAAAAAATGTGCTATGCTAGCGTTAGCAACTTTACATGATGCTTTGAAAAAATATGCTTAGTACAGCAGACGAAGGTTTTTATGAATATACTTTAGCTAACAATAATACTCTCGGGCAATTGTGCCCAGTCTGTAAAGAAGTAATTGGACTAATGCCAGGAAGTAGAGATGCAGTTTGTCATAACTGCGGGTATAAAGATCCTTGTTGTGAATGATTATGAAAGTCGCGATTGGAACTAAAAATCCTGCAAAAATATCTGCAGTAGAGCAGGCATTTAAAAAAGTTTGGCCAGATATACAGTTTGAGTTTATTGGAGTTGAGGTCATATCAAGAGTCTCGGATCAACCAATGACAGATGAAGAAAGTATTAAAGGTGCAATAAATCGAGCAAAAGCTGCACTGGAAGAAGAACAAGCAGATTTTGGCGTGGGACTTGAAGGAGGATTACAAAGAATTGGTAGTCAATGGTTTGATTGCGGGTGGATAGTAATTCTGGATAAAAAAGAGCATTTAGGAATCGGCTCGTCAATCAAAATGGAGGTCCCCCCTAAAATGATGAAATATATTGATGAGGGAATAGAGTTGGGTAAAGTTGTCGATATAGTTTTTAATGTCAAAAATGCTAAGCATAGCAATGGGCATTTTGGTCTTATGACTGCTAACGCAATTACGAGAGTGGAGGGGTATCGGGATGGAGTGATTTCAGCTTTAGTTCCTTTTATCAATCCAGATGTTTTTGGGAACTAAATGTATAAATCTTTTAGTATGTCGGTGACATCTGACTTTGGTCTGGCTGGTGCGTATTCTCGCCCATAAAGAATAAGAAGATGAGGGAATTCGATCCACCAAGCCTTTGGAACTATTTTCATTAAATCCTCTTCAATTTTCTCGGGCTTATCTGAATCGCTAAGTCCAAGTCTTCCAACTGCTCTTATGACATGAGTGTCGACAGCTATTCCTTCTGACTTGTGGAATGCGTCTCCCAAAACGACATTTGCTGTTTTTCTAGCTACTCCTGGTAGATCATCTAGTTCTTTCATGGAATCTGGAACTTTCCCAGCGTGCTCTTTAACGATTTGTTCTGCTGCTGCTTTTATATTCTTTGCTTTATTATTATGGAAAGTCACTTTCTTAATTAGTGAGTCTATATCTTCAAGAGTTGCTTTGCTCATACTTGTAGGATCAGGATATTTTTTAAATAATTCAGGAGTTATAGTATTTACGAGTTTATCCGTACATTGAGCAGAAAGCATGGTTGCGACTAGAAGTTCAAATGGATTATGGAAATCTAAAGCAGTTTTAGGATTTGGATAAATTTTTTTGAGACGTGTGTAAACTTCTTTGACTTTTTCTTCTTTAGTCATATTAGGAGAGTATAGCATTAATTCTCTACTTTCTGAGGAGAAAGTACCAAGGATTTCTTGCTAATGAAGAAAAGCTAAATCCCTTCGTTTGCTCACCTAGGGGTTATCCTCTTCCTTCAACCACCTGCTTTGCTCGAGTTGGATTCCCCCTGATAGCTCCACTTCATGATTTTAAATGCTATTTTCTTCAAGCAAATAAGAGATGATATAATTTATTTGTGGAGTTGTCATTTGTTACAAGCAACAAGGGGAAGGTCAAAGAAGCAGAGAGTATCTTGGGCTTCCCAATCCGTATTGCAGATATCGACTTACCAGAAATTCAATCACTTGATTTACATGAAATTGTTAGAGCTAAAGCTCTACTAGCCTATGAAAAGGTAGGCAAGCCAGTATTTGTTGATGACGTAGGAATATTTGTAGATGCGTGGAATGGATTCCCTGGTCCATTTATAAAATATCTTCGTGAAGCTGGCGGAAATGAATTACTTCTAAGAATGCTTCAGCAGGAGAGTATAAGAACTGCGGTTACGAAAGCTGTGATTGGGTATTACGATGGGGGAAAGGTAGAAATATTTGAAGGAGTAGCTAGGGGTGAGATTGTTAGATCTCCGAGAGGTGCTGATGGCTGGGGATTTGATCCCATTTTCCAACCTGAAGGTTCAAGTCTCACATGGTCTGAGATGGGGGATGTAGAAAAGAACAAAATCTCACATAGAAGTCAAGCGCTTGCAAAATTTAAGGATTTTCTTCACAACAAAAGCTAAGCTAGAAACTTTATCTGAGAATTGCTAGTATAAATATAATGACAGATATTCAGTTGCTTATTGGTGGCGAGGCTGGTTACGGTATTATGACGACTGGTGTAGCCATGGCAAAGATCTTTACCAGACATGGTTTATCAGTATTCGATTATGTAGAATATCCATCCCTGATTCGAGGTGGGCATAATGCCTACTATGTTCGTGCATCTAGTGAAGTAATTTATTCACAAAGGAAGACTGTAGATATTCTTGTTGCTCTAAATCGTGAAACAATTGATAAGCACAAAGATGAATTGGCTCTTAATGCTGCAGTTCTTTATGATCCCAGTGAGGTAAAAGTTAGCCCGGATGAATTTAGTACAGATAAAATACTGATCCCAATTCCCCTTATCGACATGATCAAAGAATTAAAGGTTGATCGGCTAATGATAAATACCATTACAGTTGGCGCTTCTTTAGCTCTCTTTTCAGACCATTATGAAATATTACATAAAATGATGGAGGAAACTTTCGGTGCTAAAGGGGAGGATATAGTAGAAATTAATAGTAAAACCTCACGAACAGGCTTCGAATTTGTTAAGAAGCATCCCAAAAAATTTCATATTCAAATTGAAAAAAAGGAACAGAAGTCTCTGCTTATTTCAGGAGCGGAGTCCATGTCTCTTGGCGCAATAAAAGCAGGAGTAAAGTTCGTGGCAATCTATCCTATGACACCTATAAATGGAATTTTAACTACTATTTCTGCACACGCTCTCGACTACAATATCGTGATTAAAGAGCCTGAGGATGAAATCTCTGGCATAAATATGGCAATTGGCGCGTCTTATGCTGGTGTTAGAAGTATGGTGGCTACCTCTGGCGGTGGATTTGCATTAATGGCCGAAGGAATGGGTCTTGCTGCTCAATCAGAGACACCACTAGTTATCGTAATGGGCATGCGTCCAGGCCCAGCAACTGGTATGGCTACATGGACTGATCAGGGAGATCTGCGTTTTGTGTTACATGCGGCGCAAGGAGATTTTCCTCGCATAATTTTAGCTCCAGGTGATTTGCGCGAAGCATTCTCTTATACAATGCGCGCATTTAATCTGGCAGAAAAATATCAAATGCCTGTAATTCTATTGGTAGATAAATATCTAATGGAGGGACATGTTACAGTCCCTCTTTCTGAAATGAAAGCAGATGCATCGTGGTTTAGGTTGGAGCGGGGAAAGAGAATATCTGACAAAGACCTGGAAGGTCAAAATGACTATAAAAGATATTTGTTAACTGAGGACGGCGTCTCACCACGATCTGTCCCTGGACAGAAGGGCGGAATTGGAATGACAGGTTCAGATGAGCATGATGAAAGAGGTCTTTACAATGAAGAGGCTCATGTCAGAAATGCAATGATGCAAAAGCGATTTAAAAAGCTAGAAGAAGCTGAAAGAGATATATTCTTACCAGAGTTAATAGGTGATAAGCATGCAGAAATAACCCTTGTTACTTTCGGATCAACAAAATTGCCGGCTCTTGATGCTATTCATCGACTTAGGTCACAGGATGTTATTGCTAATTTGCTTAATATTCCATTTTTAAGCCCATTTCCATTTGAGAAGGTTAAATTAATTCTTGAGAAATCTAAAAATACTCTTATTTTAGAAGCGAACTATAGCGGCCAGCTAGAGGGTTTAATCAAGGAGAAGACTGGCTATGAATTCAAGCATAGATTTAGGAGATATGATGGCAGACCGTTTTACTTTGAAGAAATAATAGAAAAAGTAAAGGAGGTTTTATAATATGACAACATTTAAAGATTTAGAAGTAACTCATGATCATCCAAATTGGTGTCCTGGATGTGGGGATTTTGGAATCTGGGTTTCTTTAAAAAATGCTATTGTGCAACTTAATCTAAACCCCTGGGAGGTCGTGCTGATCTCTGGAATTGGCTGTGCAGGGAAGCTGCCTTACTGGGTGAAAACTTATGGATTTAACGGTCTACATGGTCGTCCTATGCCCGTTGCAGAAGGTATAAAGTTGGCAAACGCCGGACTTACCGTGATAGTTATAGGTGGGGATGGTGATCAGTATGCTGAGGGCTTTAATCACCTAGTTCATGCTGCAAGGAGAAATATTAATCTGACACTCTTAGTGCATAATAATCAAATTTATAGTCTTACTACTGGTCAATATTCTGCTGAGACAGATATAGGAATGAAAAATAAGGCAACACCGGTGCCAACAGTTGAGGCGCCACTAAATGCGTTAAGTTCTGCTTTGGCAGCTGGAGCAACTTTCGTAGCAAGGGGATATGCAGGCGATAATAAGCTAGAAACTAAGCTAATGGTGGAGGGGATCAGGCATAAAGGATTTTCTATTATAGATTCAATGCAACCTTGTGTAACCTTCAATCATAAAAATACTTATTCCTGGTTTAATGAACATATCTACAATGTTGCGGATACGGGTCACGAGATAAATAATAAATTGAAAGCTTTTGAGGTTACTGAACAGTGGCCATTGAAGCATGAGTTAAAAGATGGTGAAAAAGAGAGAGTAGCTATAGGATTAATCTATCAAGAAGAGAGACCAACTTGGGATGAGCAAATTCCTCAAATATCTAAAGAACATTTAGTCCATCAACCTATCAATGATATCGATATTAACTCTCTTCTCGAGAGCTATATGTAGCGATGAAAAACCCCTGCTATGCAGGGGTTTTTACTGTGTTTCTTGAAGGTTCGTGTGAATCTCCAAGAAGAAATATTCAGCAAAGGTTACTTAGCCTTACCAATTCGATACATTCCTGTACCACAAGTTGGGCATTTACCTTTCATAGCTGGCTTACCATTCTTCATAGTAACAGCTTGAGCACTTGGATCATCGCGCTTTGCACGACATTTAACACAATACATTTCTGCCATGGATAGAGTCACCTCCCCTCTCTACACCAATCGAGCCAAGGGAAGATCCCTTGACATCAGTCTTGGTATGCAAGTGAGATGGAGAAAAATAAATCATATAATTTGAAGCTAATTACAGCTTCACAACAAAGAATAACACAAGCTCAATAAGAATAATAGCTCCGGTAATAAGCGAGGTTTTGCGAAGATCATGAGTAACATATCCATATTCTTTTTCTATAGAGCGGATTTGCGGCTGAGCTACTTTGATGGGAGTTATCTTTTTTGGAATAATTCCAATATCGTTAAGAGAAAGTTCTGGAGTAGGCGAGAAGGACTGTGAAGGAGAAGAGTTCTGATGACGAGTATCAGATGCAAGCTTCTGAGATTTAGTTTTTCTCTTCTTTGCCATTATAGTAGGAAAGGTTACACTATTGACACTGAGGCTGTCAAGAGGCTAAGATTATTCAGTATGCAAGGCGTTATAGAACTTCTTTTATTAGGTATTTTTTTCCTCTGGCTTATAGGTCTAACTTTATTTGTTTTACTTTATAAAAGACACTACGATAGATTAATAATTGGGGTCACAAAAGAATCTCTATCATCTGTTTTGGATAAAATACTTGGAGATCTGAATGTGGCAAAAAAAGATATTGCAAATCTAAGTACACAGTGTGATAGAATTGAAAAAGACGGTTCATTGCACATCCAGAAGATAGGACTTTTAAGATTTAATCCCTTTAAAGATACTGGCGGGGATCAGAGTTTTATCCTTTCACTTCTTGATGCACACAATACTGGAGTCGTCATCTCAGGGCTTTATTCCAGAACAGGGACTCGTTGGTATGCTAAGAAGATAAAGGAAGGATTGGGAATGGATCACGAGCTGTCTGATGAGGAAATAAAGGCTATACATCAGTCTAGGACAATTGGAAAAGAACATGGGAAATAACAAACTGCTCATTATTATTGCTTGCATCGGAGTATATCTTCTCTCAACAGGGGCCTCTTATTCGATTTTCTCAAAATCTTCTTCCTCACTTGAAAATATTTCTCCAGTAGATACAAAAAAAACTAATGAGTATGGTGCATTAGAATTTGATAGTTCCGGGCCTAAGACTGAAGCGTGTCCACTAAACGGAGAAAAGTATACTAAGCAGCAAAAGAAGTGGTGGGAAGGTCATAGGCCGCTTGGTGTAATGATTGAGAATTCTTTGGCAGCTCGTCCTCAATCAGGGATTGGTTTTGCTGATGTTGTCTATGAGGCAATTGCTGAGGGTGGGATCACCCGGTTCTTAGCAGTTTATTATTGTCAGGATGCAGGAATAGTTGGACCTGTAAGATCAGCTAGAACATATTTTCTAGATGAGATTTCCGAGTATGGCTCATATCCACTCTATGCGCATGTCGGGGGCGCAAATACGCCAGGTCCTGCCGATGCATTAGGTCAAATCGTTGATTATGGGTGGAATACTTATAACGATCTAAATCAGTTCTCGATCGGGTACCCAACGTTTAAGCGCGATGAGAGTCGCCTGGGCCATCCTGTGGCCACAGAGCATACTATGTATTCAACTACTGGAAGTCTCTGGGCAGTGGGTGTTAAGCGAGGACTTACCGATAAGGATAAAGAGGGAGATTCGTGGGATGCTAATTTTGTGTCATGGTCATTTAAGTCAGACTTAGCAGTGAGTGATCGACCTGCTAGTCAAATGATTTCAATGAACTTCTGGACTGGCCAGCCGGATTATAACGTGGTCTGGAAGTACGATAAGACAACTAACTCTTATCTCAGAAATAATGGTGGACAACCTCATTTGGATAACAATACTAAAGAGCAACTAAAGCCTAAGAACGTAGTCATACTATATATGAAGGAAAGTCGGGCCAATGATGGGTATGAAGGAAATCTGCATGAGCTTTTTGTAAATAAAGGCATTGGTAATGCTCTAGTTTTCCAAGATGGAAAACAAATTAAAGCTACTTGGCATAAGGCAAGTCGAGAAGGTCGCACTGAGCTAACAGTTACTTCAACAGGTAAAGATGTAGAATTTAATCCTGGTCAGATCTGGGTACAGATAATCCCCACATACAGCGACGTGGTAGTTGAATAAGAGTAGCAATTGTATTCATAAGTCACTTTCCTCATTGCTAAGTCTATATATTTATTATATAGTATTTCAAATCTGTCTCTAAATATTTTTACTCATGTTTGCTGATCTGATTACATCAAAATCGCGGGTTACCCTCCTTAATTTATTTCTTGATACTCCTTATGAAATGTATCATGTAAGAGAATGTGTGAGGCGCACAGGAGATGAAATAAATGCTGTTCGCCGCGAGCTTCTTTTCTTAGAAAAGCACGGTATTCTTGAGAAAGAACCGCGTGCCAACAGGATTTATTATTCACTCGATAAAAACTATCCATTTTATTTTGATCTTTTGAATATAGGTGTAAAAACAATCGGTCTTGGTGATGAGGTCTTGAAAAATCGTGTAAAATTAGGCAAGATTAAATATGCCATGTTTTCTTCAAAATTTGTCAGAAGAATTAAGAAGAGTCCAGATGATGTAGATTTTATGGTAATCGGGACGGTAGTCCTCCCTGAGCTTGCGGCTCTTGTCAGAACAGAGGAGCAGAGGCTTGGAATTGAGATTAATTATACGGCAATGACAGAAGAAGAATTTAAATTTAGAAAGTCACGTAACGATCCATTTATCGCAGGGATTGTGTCAGGTGGTAGAGTAATGTTAATCGGGGATGAGGAGAGTATGTTGACATGAAAAGATCTTCAAATTTTTTAACAGTTCTGATCATTTTGATTGGCGTACTTTCTGTTCTTATTAACATACCTGATTCTGTTACTCTTCCTAGCTTTAAAAGTCCGATTAAGTTATTAAATATTAATACTCTTCTTAGGCCGCTAAACCTCGCTCAAGACATTTCATTTAAGAAAGGGCTAGATCTTCAAGGCGGAACAAGTATTACGCTTCTTGCGAATATGAAGGATATTCCTGAGAGCCAGAGAAAAGATGCTCTTGATTCAGCAAAAGAGGTTATTGAAAAACGTATTAATTTCTTTGGTGTATCCGAGCCTTTAGTCCAGACTGCTCAGGTAAATAAAGATTATCGGATTATTGTTGAGATACCTGGGATAACAGATGTTAATCAAGCAGTCAGCCTGATTGGCCAGACTGCCCAGCTTTCTTTCTGGGAAGTGGGAGCTAGTCCGTCAGCAAAAGAAATGAGTCAAAAGCCAGTTCTTCCATTGGGAGTTGAGCAAGTATTAGGTCCAAATGCCCGTAATTCTGGGTTAACTGGAAAAGATCTTAAGAAAGCGACAGTTACCTTTAATCAGAATACTGGTGAGCCACAGGTTGAGTTATTATTTACTTCGGGTGGTACACAAAAATTTGGAGATATTACAAAGCGAAATCTTGGTAAGATCGTAGGTATTGTTCTTGATAATCAGTTAATTCAGGCACCCCGAGTAAACCAAGCAATTCTTACGGGTCAAGCAGAGATTACAGGTCAGTTCACCCTACCTCAAGCAAAAGCTCTGCAGATCCAACTCAATGCTGGTGCTCTTCCTATTTCACTTAGCGTTTTGCAACAACAGGCAATAGGTGCGACACTTGGAGATCAGACCGTTAAGAAGAGTCTACTTGCTGGTGGAATAGGATTTTTAGTTATCGTTATTTTCATGGTTAGCCTTTACGGTAAGCTTGGAATAGTTGCAAGTATTGCTTTAAGTATTTATACATTAATTACTTTGTCAATTTTTAGATTAGTTCCTGTAACAATGACTCTTGCCGGTATTGCTGGATTTATTTTAACTATTGGAATTGCAGTTGATGCCAATATTCTTATTTTTGAGAGAATGAGAGAAGAGATGCGAAAAGGGAAGTCAGAACATGCTTCTCTTGATCTGGGATTCACTCATGCATGGGCATCAATTAGAGATTCAAACATCGCAAGTCTAATTACAAGCAGTGTCCTGATGATATTTGGTACAGGTATTGTTAGAGGTTTTGCTTTAACTCTTGCAATTGGGGTATTAGTTTCGTTATTCTCAGCTATTACAGTGACAAGAACCTTGCTAAGAATTGTTTATAAATAATTATGTTAAATATAATTGGACGAAAAAATTTATACTTTATTATCTCGATCATTATTATTTTGCCGGGATTAATTTCTCTGTTTTTATTTGGCCTTAAACTGTCTATTGAGTTTACTGGAGGATCTCGAACAACTTTTATATTTTCAGAAAATGTTAACAACAATACAAAAAATAAAGTTCGTGAGATATTTGAAAATAATAAAATAGAAGTTGCTTCTCTACAGCCTTCAGGAAAAAATTTGGTCGTTAGAGCATCACAAATGTCTGAGAAGCAGGATGCAGTAATCATCCCTCAGGTTAAAAAAATTGATAAAAATGTTAAATTAGAATCCTTTGAGAGTATCGGACCAACTATTGGTTCAGAAACGACTACAAAAGCAATATATTCTGTTTTACTCGCCTCGCTTTTAATTGTTATTTACATTTCTATTTCTTTTAGAAAAGTTCCTAAACCTGCCAGTAGCCTTAGGTTTGGAATTTGTGCGATTGCGGCTGTTCTTCATGACGTCTTAGTTATTCTTGGAATATTTTCAATTCTCGGACACTTCTTAAATGTTGAAATCGATAGTCTCTTTATAACAGCAATTCTTACTATGATTGGATTTTCAGTGCATGATACTATCGTAGTTTTTGATCGGATACGTGAGAATTTACTTCGAGTTAATGGTGTTTCTTTCGCAACTATTGTAAATGATTCAATTCTTCAGACAATTGTAAGATCTCTTAATACATCATTGACTGCTGTGCTTGTACTCATGACTTTATTAATTTTTGGAGGAGAGAGTGTCAGATGGTTTGTTGTCGCTTTACTGCTTGGTATTGCCACAGGTACATATTCAAGTATCTTTAATGCATCACCACTACTGGTAGTTTGGCATGAATGGGATCAAAGAAAAAAGTTAGTAAGAGCTAAGAGCTAAGAGCTAAGAGCTAAGAGCTACTCCCTTGTACCACTTCGCAAAATCTTCATAGACTTTACTCGTTCCAATTGCTGATGGATGAGTTTCTAATTTCTCAGCTACTGAACTATTATCCTTTGAATAACTAGAGACAGTTTTCCAGGGTTCACCCTTGCCTTTAGATGCGAAAAGCACATGTCCTTTTATTTCTTCAAAAAATGTTTTATAAATATTTCCATCTGTATAGCAAATATATTCTGTTAGTTTCATTTCTCTATCTTTCTTATTCTTCATTAAATTAAGAAAGTCTTGTGGAGAAAACCACTGGTTGATATATTTCATATAAGGACCAGGAAAGCCATTTAGAGCAGAAATACTCCAAACATGATCATTAACAAGAAGTGGACTATTTAGTATCTGAAATGCTTTCTTTGCTTTATCAATAACTATTTCTTCAACAGAATCAGATTGGATTTCAATAAGCTTTATATTGCTAACTTCAAAAGGAATTCCAAGTGGTCTAAGAAATAACTCTGCCTTATCAATTTTGTTGGGGTTGGTGGAGACGAAAAATAACATTAATTACTGAGTTCTTCACGGACGATCTTGCTAACAATTGTGCCATCAGCTTTTCCTTTAGTTTTTGGCATGAGAGCCCCCATGACTTTGCCCATATCCTGAGGTGTAGATGCACCTACTTGGTTAATTGCGTCTTTGACGAGCCCGCGGATTTCCTCTTCACCCATCTGCTCTGGAAGGTATTTTGAAATCATATCAAGCTCTAGTTGTTCTTTCTCAGCGAGGTCAGGCCTGTTACCGACTGTAAATTGCTCTATCGAGTCACGGCGCTGTTTGGCCTGAATCTGAATTACATTCATGACGTCTTCCTCTGTCGCGACGTAACCTGCGCCACCTTTATTTATTTCATAATAATTTATTGCTGAAATAATCATGCGTAGGACTGATGTCATTTCAGCTGTTCGTGCAAGCATTGATTGCTTTAGCTCTTCTTGTAGTTCTTGCTTGGTCATGTAGATATTATAACAGATTAGCCTTCATTTCTAGCGAATTGGCCTGTTTCTCTTGATTTATTAAAAAGCTTTTTAAATATGTACGTACACAATATCATATAAATTACATTTTCAAACAAGGCGATGGCCACTAGTTCCCATCTCACAGCAGGATTTGTAAGGGCGGATCTTGCACCCTCAAAAACAAATGTGGCTGGGAAGAGATAGGCTAAATAGCGAATGGGGACAGGAAGCACAGTCACAGGGAAAAAGGCCGCGGTTAAGGGCTGGAATAAAAAAGTAATACTCCAAGCCAGTGCTTGGATACGTGTTCCGTATCTAAAGATTAAGCCAATAATTACAAGTCCAGTTGATACTCCAAATAAAACCATATTAATAAAAAAGAGCACAAGATTTGTGAGTCCTAACTGATAAATATTAAATTTAAAAAAGTAAAATGCCAAGATAGAGCCTGTAACAAAAACAATCAGAGCTTTAATCGATCCAGATAATACAAATGCTAAGTTATACTCTAAAATTGATATGGGAGTAATAAATAGATTGCTTAGGTTTCGAGACCAGATACTCCACAAACTACCTACAGAGATGGAATACTGGGTTATATAGAGAATTTGCCATAAGATCATCCCAAGTAAAAGTGGATATGCATGGCTAGGATTTCCTTTTCCAGCTAAGTACAGTGATAGAAATCCAAAAACCGTAACATTGATAAGTGGGAAGACCACGACATCTACTATCACCTCAAGCGACCGTTTTGTGATGTAATACTCCTGAACTAACATGCCGATAATTCTTTTAGTTGACATCTTTATCTCCTTTTCCTAATCCACCACGTGCAATATGGAGGAAAAAGTCTTCCAGCGTTGGTTTTTTAATTTCAATATCAGTTATCCAAATATCAGCTTTACTCATCCCAAAAATTAATTTTGGAATGAATTTTTCTTCAGTTTCAATAATTACTGTGTAGTCGTTGGTGAGAGAGAATGATTGTTTTTCCTCAGTTAAAAATTTATTGACTAATTCCTTTTTGGCATCGAATCTTAAGATTAATTTTGCTTTCCCAATTTTTTTAGTTAGATTGAGGGGCGTATCTTCTTCGACTATCTTTCCTCCATCTATAAAGATGACTCGATCACAAATCCGTGTTATTTCATCCATGTTATGACTTGTGAATAGAAGTGAGATATTGCGTGATTTCTTGAGTTCCTGAATAAGCGCTAAGGTAGCATCAGCTACATCTGGATCGAGGGACGCCGTAGGCTCATCAAGTAAGAGTATGTCTGGGTCATTTAGTAAAGACTTAATTATATTAACTCTAGTTTTTTGCCCAGCGGACATGGTGAAATATGATTTATTTAGTAGTTCTTCACTATTAAAATATTTAATCAGCTCTAAGATCTTATTTCTAGGATTTTTGACTGAATATAATCTGGCAAATACCATTAGATTTTCCATTACCGTAATTCTTCCTTGTAGTGTATTGAACGCAGATGCGAAATTTATTCTCTGTAACGACTCTTCACGATATGTTTGAAAATCTTTCCCAAAATAATTGATAGATCCGGACGTAAAGGATGTTATGCCAAGTAGCATTTGGATTGTAGTTGTTTTCCCAGCACCGTTTGGGCCTAAAAATCCCACCACCTCGCCCTCCTTAACAGAAAAGGAAATGTTGTCTACTGCTGTGAATCCACCAGCTGGCGGACCATAATGTTTCCTGAGGTTTTTAACCTCGATAACTGACTTTGTCATAAAAAACCTACGGAGTATTTTTTACCGATATAGAGGAAGTTAGGAGGTAGTAATTTGTTCCGAATAGTTTTGCTTACAATTCATGTTTTATTATCTGCCTCTCCTCCTCAAGGAAAGGTATTGAACTCGGCTATAAGATAATTATAAAAGATATAAGTAGATTATTGCAAGTTAAGGAATATTTTACGCTAATTCTTTCAACCTCTTAAAGAGATATTCCTTGGTATTTTTTGATAGATCTTCATCAACTTCCTCGAAGAGTTTTTGTAGGAGATCACCAATTTGGCGACTAGGTTTTATTTTTAGTTCTTTCATGACATCGTTACCATCGATTGCTAAATCATTTATTGAAAATGGTGCAGGCGCTAGCTGCTCCTCAACTCTTTTTTTAAATAATTTTAATCTCCAGCTCTCTGCCGTCTGCGTCCCACCACCTAATCTATCACCAATTCTTAGGTCCATCATGTCCTTAACATTTTCAACGCCTATCCTTCTAATAAAACGTCTTACAGCACTATCTGTGATATGTTCATCAACCGTAAACATATGCCACCTAATAAGTTTTGTAATCTTCTCACGCTCTTTTTTTGAGAATCTTAAACGGTCACATATGTCATACGCCATACGACTCCCAACTATTTCATGATTATGAAAAATAACATATCCATCTTGATCCTTTGCAGCCACCCTAGGCTTGCCAACATCATGAATGAGCGTTGCAAACCTAACAATTGGATCAGGTGATGGGCAAAACTTAAGTGAAAATATGTTGTGTTCAAATACGTCTGTCGTATGATGTCTTCCCGGACGTTTTTGTGATATATCAATTCCCTCTAGTAGCTCAGGTAGAATATAATGGAGCAAGCCTGTATTTTTAAGAAGCAATATCCCATCATATGGGTATTCACTCTCTAAAATTTTCATTAGCTCGACTTTAATTCTTTCACTAGCAATATTTTGAATCAGAGAAGCATCTTGAGTAATTGCTAGTAGTGTTTCTTTTTCAATACTAAAACCAAGTTGAGTTGCGAAACGAATCGCTCGCATAAGGCGGAGCGCATCTTCCTTAAACCTTTCTTTAGGATTACCAACAGCTCGGATAATTTTTTTTTCAAGATCTTTCTGTCCAGAAAATGGGTCAACAACATTTTCAAATATTAGTTCATTTTTTACTAGAGGGACCGCCATTGCGTTAACAGTAAAGTCTCTCCTTGATAGGTCTTCAGTGATATTTTTACCCCAAGAAATTTTGTCCGGATGACGATTATCAGAATACCCATACTCAGTTCTAAATGTTGTGACCTCAACAATCATCTGATCTTCGGTATGTTTGTTTAGAGGTATTCCGACAGTACCAAAAGAATTATCATAAAATGCATCCGGGAATAGTGAAAGCATTTTATCCGGAGTTGCGCTAGAAGTTAGGTCCCAATCTTTGACAGACTTTTCAAGAAGTATATTTCTAATTGGACCACCCACCAGGTATACCTCAAAGTTTGCATCTTGGAGTGTAGTTGCAATCTCTTTTACTTGGTCAGGAATGTTAATAGTCATTAGCTTGTTGGGCACTGTGTGGTCTGTTATAGTATATCAGATTATTAGACTATTTCTAGTTTAGAAAGTAAGGAAATTATGAAAAAATGGGAGATATTAGCCTCAGAAGAGCCTATTGAGACAATAGACCAGATTATAGCTATACTTCTTTACGGGCGGGGATTAAAGACTAAGAAAGAGAGAGATGAATTCCTACGTCCGATATTAGAAAAAGTTACTATTAAAGAAGTTGGAATAGATTTTAAGCATCTTAATCTAGCACTTAATAGGCTTCAGTTCGCATTTGATAAGAAAGAATTAATAATTATTTATGGAGATTATGATGTTGATGGAATCACCGGAACTGCCATTCTTTGGGAAGCCCTAATAGCTCTCGGATTTAAGGTTATGCCTTACATACCGCATCGAGTTGATGAAGGATACGGATTATCAGAAAAAGGGATTGATAATTTATTAATTCAGTATCCCGATACGAAATTAATCATAACTGTTGATAATGGAATTGTTGCATCACAAGCTGTAAAGTATGCTAAAAAGAATAGTCTGGATGTGATTATTACTGACCATCATTTGCCAGATAAAGAGCATGAGATGCCTGATGCTTTGGCGTTAGTTCATACAACAAAACTTTGTGGAGCAGGAGTTGCTTGGCTTTTATCAAAAGAAATTCAAAAACAATTCGGCATACAAGAGATGTCTTCGTCAACTTCTACTTCTACTGATAACAATATTGATACTCATTTAGAGTTAGCAGCGCTTGGAACAGTTGCAGATCTTGTTTCATTAACTGGAGCAAATCGAGCGATTGTTTTTCATGGGTTAAAACTTCTTGGTAAGACAAAGCGATTAGGCTTAGCAGAGCTTTACGAAAGAGCAGGAATTGATGTAGGTAAGATCGGAGTATACGAAATTGGCCATGTGATAGGTCCACGGCTTAATGCTGCAGGAAGGCTAGAGAGTGCAATGGATAGCCTGCGTCTTTTATGTACTCATGATAAAAATCGAGCTAAATTATTAGCTGAGTCGCTCGATGTTACAAATTCTCAAAGGCAGTTGATTATGAGATCAGCAGTTGAGCATGCAAAATCAAAAATCAAAAATCAAAAATCAGAGATTAAAAAAGTTTTAATCATTTCAGAGGAATCATATGAAGAGGGGATTATTGGACTTGTTGCAGGGAGACTTGTAGACGAATTTTATAGACCATCAATTGTCATCGCAAAAAGAGAAGAAGTTAGTAAGGGTTCTGTCAGGTCTGTAAGTGGTTTTAATATAATCGAATTTTTAAGATCTAAGTCTGATCTATTTATAAATGTTGGAGGACATCCTATGGCTGCTGGATTTAGCGTAGATTCGTCAAGGCTTTTAGAACTCCAAGAAAAGCTTGAAGAATATGCAGAAGAGAAAATTTCTGATGATCTATTAGAAAGAAAAATAAAAATAAATATGGAGTTACCTTTCAACCTACTATCAGATGATCTTTATCTAAAGTTGCAAGACTTATCCCCCTTTGGCATGGGCAATCCTGAACCAGTATTTCTATCCAAACATGTATTGGTTAGGGAGAAAAGAGTGATTGGTAAAGAAGGTAAACATCTAAGGATGATACTTCAGGGGGGAGAAGTTGGAAGAGTTATTGAGGCAATTGCCTTTGGAATGGGTGATAGATCTAGTCAGATAGTGGAAGAGGGATATATAGACGTTGTCTATGCTCTAGATGAAAATAACTGGAAAGGAAATACAAGGCTTCAGTTAAAGATTAAGGATTTTTCTTAGTCAGATTAGGTACCAGATTCTGCTTTCTTAACTTTCGTGCCACATGCTCCATTGCTATTTTAGAAGTACTATCTACATCTTGATACGCCGGTTCACTATAAACTCTTTTATTAAACAATAGACCAAAAACTCCCTTGGTCCTTGCAATAGTGTAGAGTTCATGTGCAATGCCTGAAAACTTACCTTTCTTTTCATTATAGTGTCCGACATTAAATTCACCTCTCAAGAATTCTTCTAGTGATTGGAAGATAATTTCCACTGGATGATGGAGGTCTGAGAAGTAGATTTGGACCCTATTTCTAAATACATCTTCATCTTGTGATTGGTCTGAGGTCCTATTTATTTTAGTGTCGTCCTCCCACGTTCGGATCGCCGCAGAATTAACTTTAGAGTGTATAGGCTTTCCATAGATATCTGTCTCTATTAAATGATCGCTGTTATCGGGGTTGTTTAGAATTTCTAGCACTCTATACATCGCAGTATCCACCTCATCTGGCCCTCCAGCTACGGCAATCTTAAGTCGATAAGTATCTGTTACATCATTGATAGCATCAATCTCCTCGTTTGCTCCTGGTTTGGTCGCTCTGGATAAGGCTTTCTTCAGTACTTTTGCTATAGCAGAAGTGGGACTCTTTTCATTCGCGTTAGTATACATTTTTATTCCTGTGTTCTGCATTGTACGCATCTGGAGCTCTATCTCCTTAACGTTTTGTCCGAATGATAGATTGTTTGTAGATATTTCTTCAGTTATGCCCTCAATTCCCCGGAGTAGATTCTCTCCTCGCGAGAAAATTGCTTTATATGTAGTGCTTTCTGTTTGGCCAGACATACCCTCGAAAAGCTGTTCGTCTAAAAGTTTTTGAATTAAAGATAATTTTTTTCCTGCATTATTTTGGGGGTTTGCCGCTTCTATCTCTGCGTTAATTTCTGAGAGAAGGTAGATGTCTTTGATCTGTTCTTGAAGCTTGGAAACAGTATTTGGAGATAAGAATGCTTGGATGTCATGCCAGGGAGAAAGAGAAGGGAGTTCTACTTCATTTTTTAAGGGACTTTCGCCAGGAAGAAGTATTTGATGTATTTCTCTTAGTGCAGTTGTCCCCATACCAAGTTGTCGACTTAAGAATGAGGTAGAGGATTCTTCTGTTAAGTTAAATTTATTTCCCAAAGCTGTATAAAGGTTATTTGAAACATTTCTCTGTGCCCACTCCCTCGTTTGTTTTAATTGTCTTTCTCTTAGTGAGTCATATTCCTCAGATGCTCTGCTAGGGTTTGCAGTTAGATATCGTTCTTTTTTTAGCTTTTCTCGTTTTAAAAATACTTCGCTTCGTTCATTCTTGACTGGGCTCTCAAGATGCGCTATTGCTTCAGCTGCTAAGATACTTGAGCCAAAAAATTCTTTGGCATAGGCCTGGAATTCAGGGTCATTGCTCACATTTGGAGTGAAAAATGATAGTTTTATTTGTGGATAAGACTCCTCCGCCTCAGCGGATGTTTCAGGAGGTTCCATTAAGGGAAGATATGATTGGGTATACACCCTACCCTCATCGGAATCTTGAGATTCTGAAGCAATTTCTTCTGGCACTCTGGGAACATTCTCACTTTCTATTGAAGTAGTTATCCCAATTGGTGATTCAAGGCTAGGATCGACATTGAACTGAGAAACCATTTCATTATATAAGTCTAATGCTTCTGGTGCGCCTTTCTGCCCGGCTAATGCCCATAATCCTTTCCGTTCGTCTCCATGTGGCTTTCCACCTCGTCCAGTTAGTTTATGACCTGGTTTTTTTTCTTTACTCATGTCAATAATGGTTGTTTGGAATATTTTAAAACATAAATATATTCATTCAGCGCTTCGCTAGTGTGTTAAGAAATCCGTAATCTTTATGCTTTAAATATCTTATAGTACTGTATTATAGTATTGAGGTTTTGTGCTTGTCAACCTCACGATTTCCATGTATCATAAGCACCAAGTGGGTACAGTATTATGCAGAGAACGTTAGTAAAAGAAACACTGGAAAAAATTGATCAAAAAGTCCATCTTTTAGGTTGGGTAGATACTAAGAGAGACCATGGAAAGTTAACTTTTATTGATTTGCGTGATAGGACTGGGAAAGTCCAATGTGTAGGTTTTCAGAAGATGGGAGAACTTACAGTTGAGTCTGTAGTTAGTATTAGGGGAATCATAAAGAAGCGACCTGAACGGATGATCAATCCTGACCTAGAAACAGGAACAGTTGAGGTCGATGTAGAAGAATACGAAATAATAAATAGATCTAAGGAGCTACCACTTCCAATCGATACAGATGGGAGAGAGATTAATGAAGAGGTAAGACTAAAGTATCGCTATCTTGATCTTAGGCGGAGACGAATGAATAAAAATATAAGACTTCGGAGTGATTTCACTCAAGGTCTAAGACAGGCTCTATTAAAGCGAGATTTCGTCGAGATCGAGACTCCACTTCTATCTAAAGCGACCATGGAGGGAGCAAGAGATTTCATCGTACCCTCACGTTTTCAACCCGGTAAATTTTATGCTCTACCACAAAGTCCTCAGCAGTATAAGCAGCTACTGATGACTGCTGGATTTGAAAGGTATTTCCAATTTCCTCATTGTTTAAGAGACGAAGATCTTAGAGCAGACCGCGGATTTGAGTTTACACAGCTTGATTTGGAAATGAGTTTTGTGACCAGGGAAGAAGTGATGGAAAATGTAGAGGCTGTTGTTAAAGAAGCTGTTAAATCAGTTGATGGGAAGTTAAAGGATGACAAATTCCCAGTAATTACTTATCAGGAAGCAATGGAAAAATATGGAGCAGATAAGTTCGATCTTAGGTCTGAGGAGGACAAGGAAAATGGAGTTTTAGCATTTGCCTGGGTTATTAATTTTCCCTTCTTTAAAAAAGTTGATAAAAAAGATGTGGCTGAGGTGAGAGATGGTAAGAGTGGGTGGACATTTACCCATAATCCATTCAGTGCCCCAATCCCTGAGCATGAAGAATGGCTATTAAAAGGTGAGAATATCGGTCAAATCATAACCTCACAGTACGATTTAGTATGTAATGGGCTTGAAGCTGGTGGAGGAAGTATTAGGGCGCATAAATCAGATCTTTTGAGAGCTACATATAAGATAATGGGGTATTCTGATGAGCAGGTTGAGCAAAGTGTAGGTCATATGCTCGAGGCATTTGAATATGGTACTCCGCCTCATGGAGGGATTGCCCTAGGTCTTGATCGCTACATTGCTCTCCTTTCTCAGGAGGATTCAATTAAAGAAAGCATGGCTTTTCCGATGTCTTCAACTGGAAGAACTTCTATCATGGATGCCCCTGCATTCGTTAGCAATGAACAGCTTAAAGAACTGGGGTTAGAAGTGGTAGAAGAGTAATATTTGTAGTCATTTCTCCATTTGTCCTCTATACTATTTAGATGGTTTCAAAAAAGAAAAAAATTGCTATTCAAAAAAAGAGTTCTCTGAATATATTTTTAAAGAAGTATGATCGTGATATTGGCCTTATCCTAGTTCCAATCATTCTTTTTGTTATTTTCCAAATTCTCGGAATTTACCAAAATAAAATTCAAAGGGATGCTTCTATAACTTCTTTTACTTCTGAATCTTTTAAAATCCCTGTATCTGACTATACATTTTTCAATCATCCTATTACTCCGCCAATTTCTGCTGAAGCAGCTATCATTATGGATCGTGATTCAAAAACTGTACTTTATTCAAAGAATCTGAACCTTAGGTTTTCTATGGCATCAACGACCAAACTTATGACGGCATTAGTAGCGGTTGAGTATTTTAAGCCTCAAGATATACTGGTAGCAAAGACTAGCCATGTTGAGGGGGTAAATGTGGGAGTAGAAATAGGAGATCGACTCTATTTTAAGGATGCATTATATGCAATGCTTCTACCATCTGGAAATGACATAGCATATCTTATGGCTCAAAATTATCCTAGTGGAGAAGAAGCTTTTATCAAGGCAATGAACAATAAAGCTCTGAGTCTACATCTTAAAAACACGCATTATGTGGATCCTGCTGGTCTTGATGATGATGGTAACTATACTACAGCAAGCGAGTTAGCTCAATTAGCTGCATATGTAAGCCAAAATCAAATTATCGCAGATGTAACAGCCACAAAGAGTAAAATAATTCAGACAGTTGATGAGACAAAAACCTTTACGCTAACTAATTTAAATCAACTTTTAGGTCTATATGGAGTGATTGGAATGAAAACGGGTCATACGGAAGGAGCAGGAGATGTCCTAATTACTTCTGCAGTAGATAATGGTCATACTTATATTCTTGTAGTAATGAGGAGCCAAGACAGATTTGCAGATACTGAAATGCTATTATCACCACTAGTTGCTGGCGTTAATTCTTTTTCCCCTAGGACTTTTGTTAATTAAGTATCCATTCGTTAGATACTGCTGAAACATAAGCAAAGAAGCCATCTCTTCCCTCAAATACATATATGGGCATAACATAATCTTGTCTTTTATCACTAAGATAGTATGCAAGATACAGGTCTTTAATAGTAATGTTGGAAGTATCTCCATAGTAGCTTGCGATGTATGCCCTATTATCCTTTAAAATAGTAAAAGCATCCTCCGAGGATATTATAGGATAGGAGGTGGAATCAGCACTTATTTGCTGATGTGTAAAGCTTGAATCAAAGATCGCATTAGAATTAGATCCTCCTATGAGAAAATGCATAGTTGAATAGGGTGGGTGAGGATACATTATCGGGAGCTTGTTTAGGTCATTTTGAAATAGGTCGACTCGTACGACCTCAGCCGTCGATAGACTGGTGGCCGCAAAGAGCGTATTGCCTTGTAGGGAGAGTAACTGGGTAGCAATCTTACTAGGGTCAAAATCTAATGGATAAAGTTCAAGTTTTTGAAGTAGATCCGTTGCAGTTTTAATAGCTCTCGTTGGATCAGCATCTCCTGTAGGAGCAAGATCAGGATAGCTTAGATAATTTGAAGAAATCGTAAAATCTCTGGAAACAGTATTTATTGTTAAGATCCTATCTATCTGCTGCGCATCCCTCCAGGAGTACTGGGTATCTGTAATAAGTCTTTCGCTGCTATTAAAGCCAGCTTGACCTGCATCAGTTCGAGTTGTCTGTAAGTCAAGAAGTGTTGGGGCGGGAGGAACTGTCTTATAAACATTTTCTCTGTCTTTAAAGTTACTTAAATTACCACTTACGGTATCTATTGAGTAGGTAAACGGTTTACCTGAGACGTTATCAGGGAAAATAATTGCTGGTAATTTACCAAATGCAGTCTTGGGAGGTGGAGGTTTTTTAGGGAAAAGTGAGCTAGCGATTATTTTTCCACCTCGGTAAAGAAGTACCATAACTAGTAGGGCTCCTAGGCTGATTCCTCCCCATTTTAAAACATTCTTTGTTAATGATGTAGCCTGATAAAGACTGGGCATACCTTGAGTATAATTAATAGCAGATGTATAATGCAACAAGGCTAGGAAGTTAAACTTATGAAGTTAGTACGTACACGAATCGCACCATCACCTACAGGTTATCCTCATATTGGGACTATCTACCAAGTATTATTTGATTATGCATTTGCTAGGAAAAATGACGGTAAATTCGTATTGCGAATTGAGGATACTGATAGGGCTAGATTTGTAGAGGGAGCCGAATGTGTAATTTACTCATCACTTGAGTGGTTTGGACTTAACCCCGACGAGAGTCCTGTAGTTGGTGGAGACTTTGGTCCTTACAGACAGTCAGAGAGGCTGGAAACTTATAAAAAGTTTGCACTCGAACTTGTTGAAAATGGACATGCTTATTATTGTTTTTGTACGAAAGAGCGTCTACTTGAAATGAGAGAAAAGCAAGTGCAGGAAAAAAAGTCTCCAATGTATGATAGGCACTGTCGAAGTCTTAGTAAAGAAGAGGTAGAAAAAAAACTCGTTGAAGGTAATCCCCATGTGATAAGGATGAAGATTCCTGATAATCGAAAAATAGTCTTTGAAGATCTAATTATCGGTAAAGTTGAATTCGATAGTTCGACTGTCGATGATCAGGTTATCCTAAAATCAGATGGATTCCCAACATATCATCTAGGTGTAGTTGTGGATGACCACCTGATGAAAATCTCCCACATCATCAGAGGCCGCGAGTGGATCTCAAGCACTCCAAAGCATGTCCTACTCTATGAATATTTTGGCTGGGAGATGCCAATTCACGCTCATCTACCTCTTATTCTAAATTCTGATGGTAAAGGCAAACTCTCTAAAAGACATGGCCACTCATCAGTTGATTATTATAGGGTAGGCGGCTATCTGCCTGAGGCAGTTTTAAATTATTTATCTAATATCGTTTGGAATCACCCTGACGAGAAAGAGGTCTATGCTCTTAGTGAATTTATCCAACTATTTAGGATGGAACAAATAACTTCTCAAGGTGCTAGGTTTGATTTACAAAAATTAAATTGGATGAACCAACAATATATCCAAGAATTGGCAGTTAAAGAACTAGAACTAAGGATTAAAAATTTTTATGGAGAAGAAACTAAAGAAGTTGAATTGCTGAAATCTTTACCTAGAGAAAAGATAGATTCACTTCTTAAAATTTCTCAGACTCGGATGGTAACACTAAAAGATTTTGAAGATCTAACAAGTTTTATTTTGACTCCGCCTAGCATATCTCCTAGGACCGACAAGGAGAAGGAAGTTGTTATAGATTTAATTCAGGTCTTAGAGACGGTTCCAAGTTGGACTGAGCAAGATATCTTTTTAGGATTTAAGGCAATCTTAGAAAAGCATTCATTGCGGATGCCTGTTCTCTACTATCTGCTTACTGGGAGTGAGAAAGGCTTGCCACTTCCTCAGGTAATTGAGATACTAGGTAAAGAAGAGACTTTAAAACGGCTGAAGACTCTTTAGAGTATGGTCATTTTAATTGCGAGATTTATCTCATTTATCTTTAATCCCTACCTTCTTATACTGCCAGTGCCTTATCTTCTTGTTTTTCATCAGACGGGAGACTCAATCTATGCAGGTAAGTGGGCACTATTTACAGTCTTTTTTCTAATTGCAGTAGGATTATCTGTATTAATTCTGGTGAAAAAAGGTTATTTCTCGGACTTAGATATCTCAAAGAGAGAACAGAGGCCACTCTTTTTCTTTCTTCTTATTTTCTTTGCAATCATTTATTTTCTAAGTTTGTTTTATTTTCAGGGCCCTGTCGTCCTCTTTACTGCGCTGAGTGGCATTTTTTTAAGTATTGTTGTCTTTAGTTTTATAAATACTCGAATTAAGGCAAGTATCCATGTCGCAAGCATTACAGGGCTTATAGTCTCTTTTAGCTTACTTTATAGTGGGATATTTGCACTTTTGTTATTTCTAATTCCTTTAATTGGATGGTCTAGAATCAAGATCCACCGACATACTAAAAGTGAAGTTTATGTTGGAGCGTTTATGGGAATTCTTCTTCCGCTTGTGATGGTAGTTATTTTTAAAGTATTATTACATATATCCATCAAGCCATGATTAAGCACAAGACACTTTTTAAATCTTTTTATTATGCATGTAACGGTCTAATGCATGCATTAAAAGGGGATCAAAATTTTAGAATTCATATCGCTGCTGCATTAATAGTCATCACAGCTAGTATATTTTTTGATGTTAATCCGTTTGAAATGGGTATTTTAGGGGTGATGATCGTCCTGGTTATGGTGACTGAAATGATAAATACCGCAATTGAGCACATGGTAGATCTAATATCAAAAGAATATAGTGAAGATGCAAAAATAGCTAAGGATGTCTCGGCTGGTATGGTGTTACTCTCATCGCTCGGAGCTGTAGTGGTAGGTTTTTTAATTTTTACACCCTATATCCTCCATTTTTTTGGCATTAAACACTAATCCTTGTCATTGTCCAAATTTATAACCAAGCCAGACTCCAATTAGTCCACCCACCCCTCCGAGAAAAAGAGAAGAGTATGAAAGTAGGTCCGCATTCCATAGGGAAGGTATAAAGCTACCGATTGTGGAACCTACAAATACAAATAATCCAATTAAGAATTTTTTACTCATTATAAATCTAAGTACTCAGTCTATTATACATAGTATATTAGTTAGGTTTTTGATGGTATTTATTAATCTTAACAATAGATCTTAATACTCCTTATTTGTAAAAATCTAAAGCTAAATTACTTAACAAATATTTTTGTATCATATATAGTAGAAGTATGCCTAGGAAATTAAGGGGTAGTGCAAGTATTTATGTACTGTTAATTCTTGCAGGAATAATTGGAATGAGTTACCTTATAAACGACGGAGTTCTTCCTATATTTACAGCTGACAATAAAATAAGGAAGGTTGTCTCAAAAGTAACGATCCCTGATTCAAAAGAAGAATCTGGATTACAGCTTAAGACTCTTGGCTATGACCCCCGGTCGGTAACTGTCATGCCTACATCCACACTTCTTACTACTCTTCCAACAGGTGCACAGCCAAGTGGGTCAGTCATATCTGTAACTCCCACGCCAAGCCAGAAGCCAGGAGGTCTATCATCTGGAGTGGCTTCAGAGTCTCCAACTCCAACCGAGACGGTTAATCTGAGTCCTACTAGTACGACTAAAATTGCGCCTACTCTAGTTAGCGTATCCCCTACAAAGATAGTCACAACACCTGCTAAGCCATCTCCTACACCTTCATCTACGTCCATTTCCTCATCGAGTGAATTACCCCCATTAACCAGCTTTCAGAAAAAAATATTAGCGTTACTTAGATCTCAAAAAGGTGAGCATTATCATATGGGTGCCTGTGAGAATTGGTATAGTTCAAGCAATAGGCCTAGCAATCCTCCCAAGCAATCAGATGCTTGTATAAAGTGGGACTGTTCTAACTTTGTAGCCTGGGTTTATTATTGGGCGACCGATGGAAGCTTTAGAATGCATAGTCAAACCTGTGCAGATTATGGTAATTGTTATAATATCAGTGGAGGATTTAGTAGCGAAAATCCAAATTTATATACAAAATATTCCTATAAAGACTTAGGTAAAATCCGATTTGGTGATTTAGTCTATTTTGGGAGTAATAAAGATGCTAAATATCCCACTACAAGTCATGTTGGCATGTATATTGGAAAGTATGGAAATTGCGGGGCAGATGATTGCATAATAGATGCATCGGCTAGCGGGGGTGGTGTAAGCGAGAGAAGGCTTGCTAAAGTTCCACATGGAGTGGTTGGATTCTTAAGGCCAAAAGTATGAATTTAGAGCGTATATATAAATCTAAAAGCTTGATAGCATTTCTCCTTATTGTTTTGATTGGTGTTATCGCGGTATTCGTCGTGATACTTAAGCAACAGAGTTTTGAAAATATCCAGACGCCTATGCCACTTACTAAGGAGGATGAGTCAAAAATAGAGTTAAATGTGAAGAGAAACCTTTCTGACACGTTTACTCCTGATGAATTAAAGTTTACTAATTTTGAAGGTGATCATAACTGGTCTATAGTAGTAGTTTATACAACCAACAAAGATGTTGATCCTAACTTCGCTATCATGAAGAATGTCTCGGATGATTGGAAGGTAGTATATGGTCCAGCAACGGATGCTGATCCTGCAGAGCTTAAAACGCTCGGCGTCCCTCAAGGTATTATGGACAAGATAGATACTATCTTTGTGACACGATAAGTATTATTAATAATAAAGTGGGAAGGAGAGTGTCTGTGCTCCAGGTTTTCCACTTGGATTCTCTTCTTGAATTTGGAGATCTAGAGTTTTTCCCTCAGGTTTTTTATCAAAAATTATTGTTCCAGAGTAGGTTACTGGTTGATCAGTCATCCAACTCTCCTTTGTCGATAAAATGCCTGTTCCAATAACGGACTTAGTTTCGTCAGTTAATTTCATCATACCTGCTTGAGCTTCAAAAACCGTCCAATGACAATTTTTATCTGTGTTATCGATAACTACGCTTACTAAAAGAGGAGTTTTGACAGTCTGATTAACTATTGGAGAGACAAGAGTCAGAGCATTACAAGTTGAGGGCAAAATGGTTGGTGAATTAGATAAAATAGGGGAGCGGGGAGTATCTATTTTAGTTACGCTACTACTTGAAGGTTTATTCGTACTAAATAGCAAGAATCCAAATAATATGAGTAGAGGTATTGCTAAAATTAGGATAGTTTTTTTCATATATTCATTTTTTAGTAGAATTATTCCTTAGCCGCATTTTTGCGAGTGTTTTTCTGAGATATCTATTGTAGCCATCTTTACTCATCCAGCCTCTTGGACAGTCGACCTGCCTTATATCACCTTCGGCAAAGTTAATAAATTTATGAGACTTACTCGTTTTTCTCCTAACTCCTATTTCATAACTATTGCCACTGACATCTCTGACTCTCCCAACTCTTCCGTCAGGTATTTCTACGCAATCTCCTTTTTGAACCTTCATTAGATGGACGTAACCATTGTATATATTGTTAGCTTATTCTTCAAGCTTTGGGTAATAGATTTTATCGCCAGCTACTTTTGCAAATGAAGTTATTTTATGAGGACGAAGTATTTCTTTTTTCATAATGTCTTCCACCTGGATACCCCGGATAATTAAGGCATCGCCAACGAGTGATCGGTGACAACGCCAGGGTACGGCTTCGGCACACATAATAACCGTTTGTTTTTTATTAGCTATCTTTATAAGTTCATTTAGACCTTTTGTGAATTCACCTGTTTGCATATAGTCAGCATATCCACGAAAGGATAAATTTTCCCATGCTTTATTTTCGGAAGCATTCGTAGTATGCCGTAATCCCCCAAGTGCTTTTATGTGAATATATTCAATCTTTACCTCTTCTAAGCTTTTCCTTAAGTTTTCAGAGTCATATTGAGGATTGTAATTTGAGCCGGCTATCGTCCGGATATCAACGACTATTTTAATTTTGTAAAAAATGAGGATTTCAATGAACTCTTTTATTGTTCTCGTGGAGTGTCCAATTGTATAAATAGTGGTTTTCATATAAATCCTTTTAAGTTTAACTTCTCAAGAAGTAGATGAAAATAGACTAAGCCTTCGTATGGGTGCCATTGTGATGTTAGCACTTGAATCTCGTCATAACCTGGTTTATTTTCTAGAGCGAAAACTCTCTTTAAGTTATTTTGCGCACCAACGTCATCTCCTGGAAGAATATCTAATTTACCGAAGCCTCGCAATAGTACATATTCTGAACTCCATCGTCCGATACCTTTTACGCTTGAAAGATAGGCCACTGCTTCTTCATTTGTCATAGTCTCAACACTTATTAAATTTATCTTTTCATCTAGTATATTTGCAGCAATTTCTTTTATAGTTCGTGCTTTTTGATAACTAAACCCCAACTTTTTTATGTCTTCACCTGGAATATTTACTAAGTCTTCTGGGTCAGGAAAAGAATAGAATGCTTGGCCTTTATCTTGGAATTTCCTTCCGTATTTCTCAGATAACCTTCCCAGGACTAGTATGCCTACATCAAGTGAGACCTGCTGGCAGGCGACTGAGTTAACAAGCCCCTCAAAGATACTGGCAAAGCGTGGGGGCTTAACGCCTAAAAATTGGTTCGTAAGTGAGCCTAGAATCTTGTCCTTAGCAGCAATTGAATAGAACGAATCTAAATTTATCTCAACTCCAAGCATCATTTTTAAAGTATTCTGAACAAAATCTTGAGCTTGATTTGAGATTTCTTTATCTGATTCCAGTAAAACTTCGAGTTGAGGATTTGTAGGGGAATCATTTTGGGTGACTGATATTTTTATCGGAGTATTGTTATATGTAAGTATGCGGATATATCTGTGGTTATCCCAGACATCCACAGCATTAGATTTCCTTCGACGTAAAGTCCAGACAGTTAAGTCCAGTCTAAATGGACCGTCTAAGTTAATTTTAAATTCTTTTTTATACACCTTTCAAAATCAATTTTTAGAACTTATCAAGTAATTCTTTTTGTTCAATTGTTAGTGATTTCGGAATTCTAACTTTAATTTTTACATAAAGGTTTCCTCTTCCAGATTTTTTTAAGCGTTGGGCCCCTCTCTCTGAAAGCCTGATTATAGTGTCAGGTTGAGTGCCGGGCGGGATCTTAAGCTTAAGCGATCCAGTAAGTGTCTTAACTGATATTGTATCTCCTAAAATCGCCTGTTTAAATGAGATCTCTTCTTCGCTTAAGATATCAGCTCCTTCTCTTTTGAAATGTGAATCAGGGAGTACCTCCATGACGATATCGAAATTCCCATAACGTATTTTTGTTCCTGTCTCAACACCTGCAGGAATCTTTATACTCTGCTTTTTTCCTTCGAGAATAAAACTTTTCTGTGCTCCAGACACAGCCTCTTTAAAATCAAGCGCTAGAGTATAAGTAGGTCTAGGTTGTCGAGTTGAAAATGGGGAATTTCCACCAAAAAATTGTTCAAAAATATCATTGGGATCTGAAAAACCACCAGATCCAGTTGAACTCTGAGGCTGGTAGGAATAGCTATAAGAAGTGCCATTTTGTCCTTTTTGTTGGTGAGGTCGTTGAGTTCCGTTCTGGTCAAATGCTTCATCTCCATGTTGGTCGTAGGCTATTTTTTTCTGAGGATCTGAGAGTACCTCGTAGGCGTTGGAGAGTTCTTGGAATTTATTTATTGCCTCTTTTGATTTGTTGCGATCGGGGTGATACTCGAGCGCAAGTTTGCGATATGCCTTTTTGATATCTTCAGAACTTGCACTTTTTGATAATCCCAACACACTATAATAATCTTTTTTGGCCATATATTTAATACTAGTTAACCATTTAGAAAATCTTTTATTAATACCGCTTCATTATGATCTTCGTCTTTAGCTGCATATAACAAAGTTACATCTTTTTTAGATTTTACAAGATCTGAGAGAGTATTTGTGGCCGTAGTATTTACTAATTCAACTTTGTATCTCTTTTTGAATTCGTTCCATTTATTTGGATCGTGATCAAACCACTTACGAAGTTCTGTTGTTGGAGCAATTTCTTTTAACCACAGATCAAGCCCAGCTCTTTCTTTCGAAATCCCCCGCGGCCAGAGCCTATCGACTAGGACCCTATATCCATCATTTGAATTTTTCGGCTCATAGATACGCTTAATTTTAATCACTTTTAGTTCCTCCAGTAATTATTTGCGGCGGCTATTGTCTGGAATTCAATAGCAACTACCTGGGAAGCAGCTGTAAGACTATCAGGGCTAACTGCGTAAGATTTACGACCTTCTCTTAATACATCTAGATCTGGTTGGATATTATGTATTGTGTGTCGCGCAATAATCATGGCTAGTCGCCTGCCATCTTCGGGATTTTTTGTAATAAGTGTACCGCCTGGTATCAGAACTAACTCTTCGTTTGGCAATCTGTTCATATTTATCTTTCTTTATCTAATTAATAACCTGAGAACTCTTCAGTCTTAATGTTATCTTCGTTTGCTCCAGTATCAGTTAGGATTGTTCTCATTGTGGCTACCATACCTGCAGGACCTGATAAATAATACCGAGGAGTAGTGACGTTTGGAACATACTTTAAGAGCATTTCCTTAGTGACATGCCCGATTTCACCTTTCCATTCAGCTGGCGTTGACCTAGTCATCACGGGTATAAAAGTAAAGTTGAGATTCTCTTTTGTCAGTTTATCAAAATCATTTAGAAATGCAGCGTCCTCCGGCTTCTTATTTGAGTAGATAAGTGTAATTTTATGTGAAAGTTTGTTATATGTAGCATCTGCAATGATACTTCTTACCGGAGTAATGCCAATACCTCCCGTTAAAAATACTGCAGGAGTTGACTCAGTTTTATGTAACAAGAAATCACCATACGGTGCGTCTAATTTAAGTTCAGTCCCGACGGGTATATCTTTTAGGATACGTTTGAAAGCTGTATCACGCATTCGCGTAGCGATCATGAGGTTCTCTTCATGTGGAGCATGAGCCAATGAAAACCCCCGAGTGTTTCCTTCATCATCTGTCTCAGCAGGGTTGATAAGTGTGAAATCCCCAAATTGTCCGGCTTTGAATTCAAAGCCATAAGGTTTATTAAAATAGAATGCCATTGTTTCGTTGGCAACCACTTCTTTTTTTAGTAATTTAATATTTGTGATTGGCATATTTTTATCTGTTATTCCCAGTGATTACAGCCCTTAATACAGTATGTATCAACATGCTTATTGATCAAATTAAACAAAGGCTTTACCGTATCCGTATTTATCGTATATATCCTTTCCTTTCCCTGTTGCTTGACGTCTACAAAGTGGCAAAGTAATAATCTTTTTACTGAATGTGATACTACAGACTGTTCGAGATTTAATTTCCTAGAGATCTCTCCTACGTTTTTTGACCCGTCAGAATTTAGATATTGAATTATCTTTACTCTATGCTTATTGCCCAGGACGCTAAAAAAGTCGTCAAATGATGTATATTTCATATGATATTTGTAACATATGTTTATGATTTTGTCAACTAAAGTTCTAGAATATCATCGTTTAACTATATATCTCGCACCTTCGATAACAGGTTTTATCTCCTTTAGGTAAGATACAAAGCTTTTGGGATCGGTAACTTCGTTAAATTCAACATCCTGATCTAAAGTGGGAATATACAGAGTGATGCTTCCATAATTTAATATCCGACCCAGGATTTCTTGGTTTATTGTAATTGATTGAATGTCTTGATATTGGTATGACTGCTTTTTCTTTGATAAAACACCAGAATGATGAGCAATGTCTTTCTCTCTAAACTCATAATAATTATTTACCCAATTTAATGCTAGGTTAATTAAGAGAATATTTTGGATAATTGTTATAAAAAATAAAAATAGGGCGATAGATATGCTATTTAACGTTATTAATGATTCAATTGGAAGAGGCAGTAGATGAATTATCAATCTCCAGGATAAATAGATTGCTTCAAACAGGAGTTCAAGTAAAATTACCCTGAAAATGAATAAGCCCAAACTTTTTCTTATTACTATATTTGAAAATTTATCTGTGTTTTTTAATTTCTGCATGATTTTCACCTTATTACTTGATGTGGCCCGAGATTATCTTTGGGTGGGACTTCGTCTTCTTTGTTTTTCAATTATAATTACGGCTTCTCTGATCGCGTCAAGAAAAATTCTCTGTTTTGTATTTGCAATAATGGCATTGCCCTCTCTAGGTACAACGATGACTGTTGTGTTAAAAACATGCGTATCGCCATTGGGGCTTTTCGGCTCTTCTGTCACCACCTCAATTCTTTGTATCTCTTTCTTTTTATTAATTTTCTTTGCAAATAGTGACAAAAGCTCTATCGCTTGCTCAAGATCACTTTTGCTTACAGACCTACTTGGTTTCTTAATTATGAGAGGGATGTCCACCTCTGGCTTTAAATTGCTTATTTCTTTTAAGATATCTCTCATTGAGAGGAATCCTGTAGGTTTCCTATTTTTATCTACAAGAACGATACTTTTGTGGGGAGAATTAATTAGATGATTTATTACTTTTTCCACTGGCGTAAAATCCGGAAGTGACTCAACTATTTTTGTTGAATATTTTCTAATAGTTTCTCCTTTCCTAAATTTTTTCTCTCCGGCAAAAGGAGAAAATTGACTAGGCAGTCCTTCCGTTCTAAATCTCATTTTGAGTGTCGACTTTATCAGTGTACGCATCAGATCGCTCCTTGTTACTATTCCAGAAAGTACGCCTTGGTCATCAATAAGGATTACTCTTGAGACTTTCTTCTCCTTCATGAGGTGGAATATGTCGTTGGCTGTTGAGTCAACTCTAGCTGTAATAGGGGAATGGCGCTTAAGCTTTTCTTTAATATAATTCAGCAAATCTGAATCTCTTAGAACTACTTTAAGGATTTCTTTGCCATCTATCTCATTGGTCAGCTCCCTGTCTTCATTGAACACAGGGAGTGTGTAAATCTTTGTCGCTAACATTTGTTCTGCCATTTCATAAATACTAGAATCTCTAGTAAGGTGTGGGGGCTTAAATAATATGGTTGATACAAGTGTTGTGTATGGATAATTTTTGGAATAAATTGTTCTGAAAGGTGATATTAACCCAAGAAATTCATTTTTATCGTTATATATATAAACGGCTGAATGGCTTGAATGAACAAGCGATAAGGTATCTCCCAGTGTATCTTGAGCCTTTCCCCTTATAATCTTATTAAGTGGGGCTAAGAAGTCATTAATTGTAAGTATCTTTTGGTCTATCATGGGTGAATTTTAGCAAATGTGAGTAATAATTAGGTATTCTTAGTGTAAGAAAAGGTTCAGGAATTTTCTAAAGTTCAGATACTCCCTTATTTGTAGGTAATTGTAGGTAAAAAATTGAACCCCTAGTTAATGAGCTCTTTACCCAAATTTTACCGCTATGTCTGCTTGCGATCTGGGATGAAATATACAGACCTATACCTGTGCCTTTTGCACTATCAGAATTTTTTGCTCTAAAGTATGGTTTAAATAATTTTGATTGATCGTCTATTTCGATTCCTGGTCCAAAATCTTGGACAGATAAAATTATAGATTTTTTTTTACCTTTAACTTTCAAGATTATTTTTTTTGAATTGGGAGCATACTTAATCGAGTTACTTATCAGGTTAGTTAGAATTTGGCCAATTCTATATCTGTCACCATGCATTAGATATTTTGTTTTTCCAGCTAATGTAATTTTTTGAGATTTAGTTGTGACTTGCTGGTTGGCAATAATTTCTTTTATTAACTCTGTAAAATCAAATATTTCATCCTGATAGGTTAATCTTCCAGTCTCAATTTTAGTAATATCAAGCATCTCATTTATCATCTCAATAACCTGTTTTACTTGTTGATCTATCCTGGCTGCAAAGTCTGACACCTTTTTCTCCTTATTTTTAATTGAAAGTTTTTGGATTAGCTCTGCATAACCCCTTATGGATGTTAGGGGATTTTTAAGTTCATGGGAAATTACTCCAAGGAATTCTACTTTTTGTAAATCATTTTTTCGGTGAGATTCACTTATGATGCTGATGAAGAGACCTTCGAGGAAGTAGACAAATATAACAAATACATTTGAGATATTTTCTACACCAATTAATGTAAATCTTGGTCCTAAGAACACATAATAGGTGATAAATCCTGTTATGATAGTTGCTAAAATTCCCGGTCCAAACCCGCCAAACCACGCGCTTACTATCACGATGAAAAGCGAAAAAATGAAAGGAATATCTTTTCCGATAATATTTTCTAGCACTAACTGGATTATTAAAAATATAATGGTAACGAGAAAAACAAAACTGTATCTCTGCAATCTATTTCCATTACTTGGAATAGAAAGTCTATCCAGATATCTATGAATTTTTATCCACAAATCACTCATTGTACGGCTATTATAGTACTTAATATTTCTTTTTGCTGAGTAAGTTTATTTTAGGATATAAGGTGTCAAGATACATATCCATACCTAATATCGATAGTTACTGTACCTAAGTTACATGTCTACCTTATGCGTTATTATATTTATCATCTCCTTTTTAGCTGTGAATACCTACATAGATACCAAAAATAATAATCATTTTTTGTACTATTCTTACCTGACATCTATTGTCCAATATACTCACTCCCAATTGCTCAGTATATTTAGAAGAGATAAGACATTAATTTATCTAGGATAATTTTGAGATTTTTTACTTCACTATTTTTTTAAGAGCGTGGGATAGCAACGGCTATTTTCAACATACTTGAATATATTTCATAGTAAATATGGCAGAAAATATTTTTATGAAGTGACAATAGCTCCTAACCTTTATTATAGACGAGATCATACATCACATCGAATTAATCTGGTAGCCTATCGGAGAAGGGAATTCAGTTCTCATTTTTTCTGTTGGTGGATTATTGATTCATGCATTAAAAAATGAGAGTAGGAGGATGCGTATCACTGGACTCATTGAGTTAACTGCGAGTGTAGGATTACTTCTTCTAAAAGATATCCATGGAGCTGCAGTATTTATAGAGATAAGTTTGTTTGTTATTAAATAGAAGTTAGTGACGAATAAAAGAAAAGTGATATAACAAAAAATTTATTCTATTTATTCAGTATTATTTTTAGCAAGCTTTTTAGATACACTTAATAAGTAGTTTTATTATCGATTATAAAAATTACTCTTCCTGTTCATCTCTTAAAGCGCTTTGTTTAGTTTTATGAATAATTTTATTTTTATTATGAGCAGGACTATAGATACTATAAAGTTTAAGCTTATCTTCAGCAAAGGTATTTATAATATTACGTTTTGTTTTCGTGGGAAAACGACACAGATCCATCTGTTAAGATAATTCCTTCTCCGTTTAAAATGGCTTTCGATTTCCTTTTCAACTGTTATTAGCTTGCCGTTAGCTTCATGAGCTTCCATCCCAATTTCTTCATTTTGCAGAACGCTCATTACTACCAGTTGGCTAAGTTGTGCAGTATGTAATACTTCCCGAGATTTTCGTTTTATAAAGTTTTTTCTTCAATATTAGTAGTATACCCAGTCAAAATTTTGTCGACTTACTGTTATTTAACTTTTCGTATTAAAGAAGAGTATGACAGTCCTGTAAGTGAATCAGATAAGAGATATGCAGGATGAGAGTTAGATACTGTTCTATTGTTTCGTTTTTGCTCCTTACAGCCTAGGATAGAAGAATAATGAAGGAGCGACGATTCACACAACTGGCTCCGAACGGAAAATATCCTATCAAAACTACATAATACTATTCTATTACTTCAAGCACTTGCATGCTGGTATATAATGAATGTATAAAGAGGAGTATCTAAAAAAAGATGATAAAGCATTTTAACATTGGCGATTATGTGGGCTGGAATTCAGAAGCAGGACATGTCTCAGGACACATTATAAAAGTACACTCTAACGACTTTGACTATAAGGGACATACACATCACGCGTCAGCAGACGATCCACAGTATGAAATTAAAAGTGATAAAACTGACCATATAGCCGCGCATAAAGGATCTGCACTTCACAAAATCACATAATTACCATGTTCCCGAATTTTTTAACAGAGGAGGTTGAAGTGGTAGCACAAAAGTTACTGGGTTGCTTCCTTGAAGCAATAGTTGAAAAGCATAAAGTGATCGTTCGTATAGTTGAGACTGAAGCGTATGATCAGGATGATCCCGCGAGTCATGCATTTCTAGGTAAAACAGCCAGAAATAACGTGATGTTTGGAAAGAATGGTCACCTTTATGTCTATTTTACTTATGGAATGCATTACTGTTGTAACATCACGACAGGACGCGTTGGGTATGGTTCAGGAGTGCTGATACGTTCAGTTGAGCCAGTTGCAGGGAAAGAGCTTCTTGAAGAGCGGCGGGGAATAGTGGGTAAAAATGCGACAAATGGTCCGGCTAAGTTATGTAAAGCGCTCGGTATCGACCAGAAATTAAACGGACATGACCTAAGAAAAAGCTCCTTAAAGCTGATAGAAGGCTCTTTACTTCCAGGAGAAAAAATTCGTCAGACAACTCGAATCGGAATATCAAAAGCAACTGACAGAATGAGAAGGTATTATATAGACGGAAATTTGTACGTGTCAAAAAAGTGAAGATAAATAGTAGAGTGTGAGGAATCTAAAAATATATTTAGTTCTTTCGTATTTTACTAACTTACTTACCAATATTTGATTAAGTAGCCATGTTAATCTTTAGATGGATAAGTAATTTCTAGCCTTCTCACCTTTGCCCATGGCGTAAGTGTATGTGGCCTATCTGAAGTTATGGAAAAAATATCTTTCACAACTATCCCTCTGATCACTAATGCGTCAGCGATGAGTGATCGATGTCATCGCCATAGAACTTTCTTGGCACTCATAATAACCGTTGGCATTTTTTAGTAATACTAATAAGTTCTTCAATGCCTTCACTAAATTTTTGGGATTGCATATAATCAGCATAAGCTCGAAATGATTTATTCCTCCAGAAACACCTTCCTCAAAATCAAGCATTAATGTATAAGTGTGTCTTGGCTATCGTGAAGAAAAAGTGGAGGCACCGCCAAAGAACTGTTCAAAAATATCGTTGGGATCGGTAAAGCCGTCTGAACCTCCTTGTTTTCCACCCTGTGATTGGTAAGAATATGTAAAAGGCGATCTTGGTCCATTATCAGGAGGTGGCTGATTAGGTTCAGAAGCTGCTTCGCCATATAAGTCGTATGACTCTCTTTTTGAGGATCAGACAATACTTCATAGACATGAGAGAGTTCTTTAGATTTATCTAATGCATCCTTGGATTCATTTCTATCCGGGTGATACTGAATGGCTAGTTTTCTATACGACTTTTTGATGTCATTAATTGATGCTGTCTTTAGATCTCAAAGGATCTTATAATAAACTAGACTTGCCATAATATCCTTCTATCCTGATTGCAGGCCTAATTGTGTTAATTAAAAATGGGTAGGAATAATACACTTATTATAATTGATTATGTTTCTGGGCTAATTGAAAAGCTTCTTTGTAATCTGTTACAAAGGGAATATTTTTTTCCTGTAATTGTTTGAGTTGGAAAATGATTTTCCCAACCTTTCCATCCATTAGATCTGGATCTGATCGCCCTGATAGTTCTAGCCATAAAATGATATCTTCCCAATCCTTCCAGTCACCTTTTGAATAGACCTCCTTCATATCGTCAGCTGAATATTCTTTTCCTCCTTTATATACTGGCATGAGTTGAGTCCTTTCTTGTAGTATTACTACGACGTTCTTGTTTTTCGATCTGATCTGTTGCAATCTGTATACTTTCTAAAAAAGATGCATTTTTTGTATGAGAAATGATTTTATCTCCTGCAATGGGAGAAAGCACCACAGATGTGTTGAATACAATAGTTCCACCAGTTGGGTATTTTGGCTCTTCAAAATGAACTTCTATTTTATCAATTGCTATACGTTTATTCATTTTTTTGCCGAACTTCGTGAGGTGATCCTCAGCCTTGATTACGTCTTTATCAGATACATTCATACTTGGCCTAGACATAATAAGTGAAATTGTCTCCTCTGGATGGAGAGAAGCAATTCCTTCAAAGATATCACGTAACGATATAAACCCACGAGGTCTTTGTTGTTTATCAACCAATACAATACTGTTGTGTGGTGACGTAAGTAGTTTTTTAATAATTTCCTCCTGGTTTGTATCAACTGATATTGTGTGTACGGTTCTTGTCATATAGTTTGTAACTGGGTCATCTTTTCGATACTCCTTTTCCTCATCAAATGCTCTATCTGTTTCTGGATTACCACTTTTACCAAATCGCTGTTTTTGTGTTGGTTTCATATATGCATTTAAAAGATCTTTTCGTGAAGCGATTCCGCTCACTTGTCCTGAAGTATCAACGATAATAATACGTGAGACATGCTTGTCGCTCATAAGTTGGAAGGTGTCACCAACACTATAAGTGTTAAGAGCAGTAATTGGAACGTGAATTTTTACAGTTCCTGCAAGGTATGTTAATAATTCTGGATCGTTGATTAAACTTTTTGCTAGCTCTCTACCATTAATCACACTAGAAAGATTTTTGTCCTCCGAGAATACGGGAAGAATATAGATATGGCTTTCTAGCATAAATTTAGCTATATCATAAAGAGGTGTCCTGATCGTAATGTGAGGAGGATTTTGTACGATTGAAGCTACTTTTGTAGTATATGGATAGCTCTGTAGATAGCGGGCAGAATAGGGAGAAATAAGACCCAGAAAGTTTTGATTTTTACTAAAGATAAATATTGGCGTATGACTTGAAGTAACAAGAGACAACACAGTTCCAAGTGTCTCACCGCTGTCGCTCCTGACGATTGCATCAAGGGACGAGACATATGAACTTGTTTTTAAACTAGTATTTGTTGAAGTCTCCGTTGGTTCAGTTGTATTCTTATTATCATTCATAAGACTCTAGTGCTCTC
>Ga0138256_10000338_pt1 | contig 52965 bp, 42 predicted proteins | sample KNB2016incub_MG_FD_105486 | JGI IMG/M metagenome (GOLD analysis project Ga0138256, IMG submission 105486) | Active sludge microbial communities from wastewater in Klosterneuburg, Austria - KNB2014incub_MG | ecosystem: Engineered > WWTP > Activated sludge > Unclassified | place: Austria...
CAGGCCCAAGAAATAGACGGGTATATTCTCATAAACGATATGCCTGACGGCCTGGAACCGCGAGAAGGTGAAATTTACGATGTTCGCATCACACAGGCGCATCAATATGATCTTGTTGGCGAGATCATTTAACGTCCTGGCCATTTTTATGTATTATCTGCAATTGATTTGATCTAATTTAGGTCAAACCCTATTACTTTGATTTTCAGGAGCGATCGGAAAGTATATGAAAGCAGTATCATTTCTTACCGTTTTAATTTTCGCGCTGATGGCGGCATCAGCTTCCGCGCAGAAGATTCCGGATAAACCTTTTACGGAATGGAGTAAGGACGCCGCACAGAAACTTACTACCGAATCCGGTTGGGCCAAAACATATCAGTCCACTGAAAGCAAGGCGGCCGCCGACGCCAGAAACGTACGCAGGGAACAGCGGGATACCGTGAACAGCGGCGGCGGAAATCCGGGAAGCGTGTCCCGAACCGGCGGCAATATGCCGATCGTCATCCGGCTTCACTCCGCCCAGGTCATTCGCCAGGCTACGGTGCGTCTTCAGCAGATCTTTGCTAAGTACGACAAGATGAGCGACACCGAAAAAGCGGCGTTCGACACCAGCCGCAAGGTATTTCTTGAATGCGGTATTTGTAAGGATTATTACGTTGTGACGATCACGAAATTCACTGACAATTCGGGTGAACAGGTGAATGACGGTATATTCCAGGACGTAAAGCTTGACGATATTAAGGGCCAAGTGGCTCTTGTCAACGACCATGGCGAAAGACGTGAGCTAATACAGTTCACACCTTCCAAAGGAGCGGGTGATTCAGCGATCTTTTTCTTCAAGCGTCTTGACGAAAGCGGCAAGCCATTGCTCAGCGCGGATTCGAAAGAACTTCAGTTTACGTTTACGCAGACATTCATAGATTGGAACCGACGCGATTTCGGTTTGTATCCAAGGCGATTTGAATTTTCTGTTCCAAAGATGATCGTGAACGGCGAAGTGATGTTTTAAAGTTGCCGTGGCAATCGGTTCCTGGTCGTTAAGATCGATTTCAGAAAGATCGAATATATGAGCGCGGATCTGACGGATCTGACGGATCTAGCGGATCAATGCGGATAGATCCGCAACGGTACGATCAGAATCTGCCGGTTCGCGTTCACAATTGCGTTTCTGAAAATGCCCATTTTGGCCGCTCAGCCATCCACCCGACTTTCATTCAGTTCATTCTATTCCGCTTGTTTCAACATCCCGTATCGGTTGTCCAAGTGCGGCGGCGTCGAGTTTACGGCAAAATTGGGATAGCAGTGCACATTTAACAACGCCGACTCAATATCCAGCCCGTCGTAAGCCGTGCCGACAGAACCGGCCGAGTCCCTTACCTGCGGATCGATGTAGTGGGCGAGTTGATGAATGATAACGGCGGCACGGCAATTTGGGCCTAATGCCGCGAATTTGTTTGTCAGGGCAATGTGTCCATGCGAATATGCGTATGCAGCCACCGTTGTTTCTGAATCATAAATGCCCCGTGTATTTTCTATCGCGGTAACGTCGTCAACAAATGAAAATATCGATGAGCTTTGCATTAATGCGAGCTTCATTTGCCGAAACCGCGTTTCGATCCGGCTAATGTTTTGACTTTCAGAATATGCCGAAAGCGATCGGTCGGTGTGAAAATGCCTTCTTACGATATCGATCGAAAGTCCGGCTGCTCCGCCGCGAGAGGATGTTTCAACCGCCCGCCTTGCTGTCCAAAGCATCAGAAGCGCGTTGTCAACCCACTTCGAGGCGAGTTCCAGGGAAGCATTAGCAGCCGCGAACGGATCTGTTTCCGATGTGACGGCCGTCCGGCCAGGCGCCGTATCGGCCGAAGTCTGATCGGCGGCAATCGCATCTTTGTTCTCTACTGATTCGGAAAGCTTCATTTCGAATTTATAAAAACGGTATTGATCGATCACCTGGAATTCTTTTCACGTTCGTTGTTCCGTTGGTTCGATTCCGGCCTTCGACGCTTGGGAATCACACCGCAATTGCGGTTAAATGCCGTAATTGAACGGTCAAACGCTCCCCACAATCGAAGCATTGTTGAATAGTTCACACTGACACCGTCGTCAAAACGGTCGATCGAGGAATATGCGGCTGTGTAGTTTTCCATAACGTCTCCTATGGGTTACCGGGCAATTGAGTTGGCCCGAAACCCCACACGAATGAGACGCTGACAAACGGATTATTTGCGATGAAATGGAAATTGTGGATTTGCTAAAGCGAATGAGGCGAATCACGTCAACCCTTATTTTCTTCAGCAGTTAGGTCTGGTTCGTCCTTTGTGTTGAGATATATTTCTAAATGTGCCAATACCGAAAGGACTAGCCACGCCATTGCGGCAGCAACAATACCAAGTCCTATGCGGCCGATCCCGCACGCAACCCCGATCGCGGCAGTAAGAAACAGGCCGGCCGCGGTCGTCAGTCCGTGGACCTCCATCTTGTCGCTTCGTTTTAAGATCGTGCCTGTTCCGATAAAACCCAGCCCGGTCGCGATACCCTGTATTACCCGCGAGAGCCCGTCAAGGCCCATATCGACTGATGTACAGACCAACACGAATAAGGCGGTTGAGATCGAAATGAGAATATGGGTCCGCATCCCGGCCGCCTTTCCGACACGCTCGCGCTGGAGGCCGACAATTCCGCCGAGGAACATTGACGCAACAAGGCGTATCAGGATACGTTCAGAATCCTGCACCGTTGGAAGCCCCGCGATCAATTCGCTCCAAAATATTTCCATAAAGTTTGCACACCGCCGATCGCGTTCTTGGCTAACGCGTCAACCGGTAGATAAGCAATGCCGCCCGCTTTGTCAACATTGGCATCGTGTCCAAATGGGCCGATTCACCGCGAGCGTGAGAGTTATTGCCGCCGCCTATTCCGATCCCGTCGAGGCTCGGCAATAAGTGTGCAATATATGCAATATCGCCGGCACCGCGGTCGCCCGGGTCCAATGCTTCGACGGGCCCTGCACCGAGATCTTTACTGACGGCGTCGAGCTGCTTGAGCAGGCCATAGTTTCCAGGGGCTGGTGTCATCGCCGGGATCCCGTCTTGAAATGTGATCCGGGCCGTCGTACCCGGAAGCGATTTGGCAACGATCTCGCGCATTTTCGCTCGCGCCGCTTCTTTCTGTACCTCGCTTATAAACCGCAGGTCGCCGTTGACTACGGCCCCGGCAGGAACGACATTCGTCTTTCCCGCCGCCGATCCGGCAGAACCGGTCAATTCCGTCGTTGTCCCGCCAAGTATAAGCGATGGATTGAATGTCAAATATTTTTCGCCCGCCAATGCGATGCGAAACTCGTTCAAGATCCTGGATGCCTCAAAGATCGCACCGTTTCCCATTCCATCACGAAAGATCTGGCTTGAATGTCCGGTTTTGGACTCTATTTCGAGTCTCCATGAACTCGCCCCGCGACGGCCGACGGTGGCGGTGTTGCGGACCGTCCCCTCGAAACTCAGGGCCGCATCGCTTCGTTTTGCTGCCGCGATCATGTCACCGCGGCAAATTGAGACCGGTTCGCATGAATTTTCTTCGTCGCCCGTGAGCATCACAACGAGCCGCGTATCCTTTAAAAATCCTGCCTGATGGAGTGCTTTAAGTGCTTGTATCAGAATGACATCGCCACCTTTCATGTCGCCGATGCCGGTACCGAATGCCTTGTCGCCGTCGCGGCGAAACCGTTCGCCTTTTAATACAGTGTCCAGATGGCCGAGAAGGAGCAGCCGTTTGCCCTTAGAGCCTTTTGTTTCTGCGACCAAGTGTCCCGCCCTTTTCGCTTCCGCTGGCATTTCGATCCAGCTTACCTCCATGCCGATCGCTTTCAACTCGTCCGCGAATAGGCGGCCGACCTGTCTAACACCATCCGGTTCATCAGTGGGACTATCGATATTCACGGCCTTTTCCAGTAAAGCCAGGCCATCCGCGGCGTTCCGGTCGATTAGGACTGCCAGTTTTCGCTCATCGGAGTTCAATGATTGGCCGTGAAACGATACCGTCAGCAAAAGCAGCGTGGTACAAAGTAAGGTGATGCAATGTCGTGTCATAAGCTAAAAGGAAAGTCAGGGATGACCGTCAATGGCCCTGCCCGGCATAACTTATCCAATGCTGCACGCTGCCGGGTATTTGATTGTCCATATTTCAAAATATGTTAATCCCCAAAACGGTAAAAAACCAGTCCGCGGCGCGTGCGGAACGGGCCGGAAAAGCGGTAATGCCTTTATTTCGCATTTGAGGAAACTTTTTTCGAGGTGATACAGTAATAGTATTACGTATTCCAAGCCGGGCTTTACCTGCAAATTTAACTCAAAACCAAAGAATCGCCGTTGTCCTCACTGGATCAGCGCCGGTCTGAAATAGAAGGAGCTATGAAAATCAATAGAATCAAATCAGCCATTGCATTTGTGCTTATCGGCACCTTTGCATTTCCTGCATTTCTGCTTGGGCAAACGCAGAATGCCGATATCTATGCCGCTATCAGAAAGGAAGGCATGGAGAACTCGAAGATAATGAACACGATGTACTATTTTACCGATCTCTATGGCCCGCGGTTGACTGGTTCGCCGAACCACGTGAACGCCGCTAAGTGGGGAACGGAAGAAATGAAGCGTTGGGGTTTTGACAATACCGCGCTTGAACCGTGGGATTTCGGCAAGGTAGGCTGGGTAAACGAACGCAATACCGGCCTCATCGTATCGCCGATGCAGGACACGTTGACCTATGAGGTGCTTGCTTGGTCGCCATCGACAAAAGGCGTGGTGACCGGCGAAGCCTTTCATCTGATCACTCCGCAGTATCCGGCGGCTGAAAATCCCCAAATAATGCAGAACCCGACCCAAGCCGAACTTACCGCATATTTTGACAGCATTAAGTCACAGGTAAGCGGCAAGATGGTACTTGTCGGCAAACCGGCCTTTATTGACCAATCGACCGCCCAGACACCAAAACGACTGCCTGACGATATGGTCAAGTGCCGCGCCGACCCAACCAAAACGCCAGCGGATTGTGCTCCCGCCGGCGGCCCGGGCGGCCCGCAGCGAGGCCCGCAACGCGGCCCTCAGCCTGCTCCGCGTGCGAATGCGCTGAACGGAGGCCAGATCAGCGAGCAACTCGACAAATTTCTGCTGGACAACAATGTTCTGGTCCGAATAAATGAATCTCAGCTTGATCGCGGCCTTGTCCGGGCATTCAATAACCGTACTTTTGATGTCACAAAGGTCGTTCCGACCGTTGTAATGCGAAACGAGGACTTTGGCCGTATCGCACGGCTTCTGGCCCACAAAACGCCGGTCAAACTTGAGTTTGACATCCGCAACCGTATAATCCCGGAAGGTACGACGAGCTATAATATGATCGGCGAGATCTCCGGCTCGGATAAAAAGGGTGAAGTGATCATGCTTGGGGGCCATCTTGATTCATGGCATTCGGCAACCGGAGCTACGGACAACGCGATTGGCTGTGCGACGATGATGGAAGCAGCCCGCATTCTGAAAGCTATCGGCGTCAAGCCGCGCCGGACAATCCGCGTCGCTTGCTGGGGCGGTGAAGAACAGGGACTGCTCGGTTCGCAGGCATATGTGAAAAAGCATTTCGGCTCGTTCGAAAATCCGACGGCTGAATACAGCAAGTTTGGCGGATATTTCAACATCGACAGCGGCACCGGAAAGGCGCGTATCCTGAGTGTTTTCGGCCCGCCTGAAACGGCTGCGGTGCTTCGTGAAGCCCTTGCTCCGTTCAGCGATCTTGGCCTCGGAGGCGTGACGGCATCGTCCAGCAGAGGACTTGGCGGAACGGACAGCACATCCTTCAACAATGCCGGCCTTCCGGGCATAGGCACACAGCAGGACCCGATAGAATATTTCGCCGGGACCTGGCATACGAACATCGATACATACGAACGCATCATCGAGGATGATGCTAAAAAATCGGCGATCGTCTTTGCCGCCGCTGTTTACGCGTTGGCGATGAGGGATGAGCTTCTTCCGAGGTTCGCTCCGGACAAGATGCCCAAGGCCCCATCAGCCAATTAGGTGAGGCGTCCTATATCACCGGCGGAAAAAAACTGTTCGGTCTTGTGATGCATTTTGAACCGGACGCGCCTGACTTCCTAGTTGGGCGCGTCCGGTTATTCTGTTGGGCGTTCAGTCGCGAATGCGTGAGTCGATAGTTCACGGGCTAATCGTTGATCGATCAGAGAATGGTGCATGCCGTCTGATCGAATAGGTTCCGTATGCCAATTTTAGCCTAGGACGGCTGAGTCGATGTTTGCGGCAGGAAGTTGAATTAATGCTTTTCGCTGGAAGGCCGGGCTGCCTTTGCTTAGCCGATGGTTTCAAATGACTGTCGCGACGGACAGATATCCGCGAGGACGCATTCGCCGCACTTCGGCTTTCGGGCGTTGCAGACTTGGCGGCCGTGGAAGATCATCCAATGCGGAAACATAACCCAGTTCTTTCTAGGAACAAGTTCCTGCAGGTCCAACTCGATCTTTTCCGCCGATGTTTGATCGGTAAGGCCCAGGCGTTGTGACAAGCGGGCTACATGGGTATCGACAACGACACCGGACGCAATGTTGAAAGCGTTTCCAAGTACGACATTCGCCGTTTTTCGCGCAACGCCGCCGAGCGTTAGCAGTTCATCCATTGTTTGCGGAATTTCGCCGCCGTAAACGCTTATGATCCGCTCACAGGCGGCCTTGATGTTCCTTGCCTTATTTCGAAAGAAACCGGTCGAATGAATATCATTTTCCAACTCGCTCTGTGAAGCATCGACAAATGCCTGCGGCCCTCGATATTTCCGGAAAAGCGTTGACGTGACAATGTTGACGCGTTCGTCAGTGCATTGTGCGGATAAGATCGTGGCGACCAGGAGTTCGAATGCGTTTGTGTGCAATAGAGCACAATGGGCGTCGGGATACGCCTTCTTGAGCCGCTTAATGATCTGGCCGGCCCGCTCTTTCATATCTGGGTTCATGCGGATTAGGCTAAAAAACGGCGTCGGAAAATGCAAATCGGCACATCTTTGGGTAATATGGATTTTTCGCCGCACGGGTAAGAGTGAAACTCTAATTCCAATTTCATTGCAGATATTGAAAAGGCGGATAATGGTCCGCAATTCATAAATCGTGAATCAGCGAGTTCCCGCGGCGGCCGCGTATCGATCATGAACATTCCCCTTTTGGATATAAAGGAACAGAACCAAACTCTTCGGCCTCAGATCGAGGAGGCCATTGGCCGTGTTCTTGACACCAACGCATTCATTCTGGGCGGTGAGGTAGCGGCCCTCGAAATCGAGCTGGCTGAATATTGCGGCACGCTCCACGCGATCGGGTGTGCGTCGGGCAGCGACGCATTGCTGCTTGCAATGATGGCTGTGGGCGTCGGGCCGGGCGATGAAGTGATAACGACGCCTTACAGTTTCTTTGCTACGGTCAGCGCGATCACGCGGCTTGGGGCACGGCCGGTATTTGTGGATATCGAACCCGATACATACAATCTGGACGTCAGACAGGTAGCCGAAAAGATCACCAGCCGAACGAAAGCGGTGCAGCCCGTACACCTTTACGGCCAGTGTTCGGACATGGATGCCCTCAACAAGGTATGTTCAGCGGCCGGAGTGCCGATAATTGAAGACGCGGCACAGGCGATCGGGTCGGAAGACAAAGGCCGGCGGGCAGGTTCAATGGGAGCCGTCGGATGTTTTTCGTTCTATCCTTCAAAAAACCTGGGCGGAATGGGCGACGGCGGTTTCATGACGACTAACAACGGTGAGCTTGCCGAAATGCTCACCGCACTTCGGGTCCACGGGTCAATGGAGAGATATCATCATAAATGGGTTGGATTGAATTCTCGGCTGGACGGATTTCAAGCCGCGGTCCTGAGAGTTAAACTACCGCATTTGGACAGTTGGTCTGACGCCAGAAAGTCAAACGCGGACCGCTACCGCTCGCTGTTCGGCGAGTTTGGGATGGGCGGAAAGATAACCTTGCCTGCCGAGCGGGACGATTGCCGGCACATTTATAATCAATTCGTACTTCGATTTCCCGACCGCGATGGCCTTCGCAGCCATTTGACCGAAAATGGAGTCGGGACGGACATTTATTACCCGATTCCGCTCCACCTGCAGGAATGCTTCAAATTTCTGGGTTATGCCGAGGGCGATCTTCCTGAATCCGAGCGGGCGTCGCGCGAAACGCTTGCTTTGCCGATCTATCCTGAACTGACGGCTGATCAACAGCGTTACGTTGTTGAAAAAATTGCGGAATTTTATTCCGCTTGAGAATTTAAGATGGCGATTTCTGTCATTTCATTTGATTCAAAGAGCATCAACGGCCGGTTGGTAATTCTGGCGGCCTTGATCATTGCGTTAGCTTTGGCCTGGTTTGGCGTGCGGTGGCAGATAGGTAATATGCTCGGCGAACTAACGCCGCCCGCGCAAGACAATGCACTTGCGGTTGCACAGGCAGCTATTGGATTGGCCCCTCGTGATCCGTTGCCGCAGTGGCTTTTGGCAACAAAACAAAAGGAAGAATTTACGCCTGAAAGTATTGAAGCATCTGTTCGCAGCTTTGAAGAGACGGTTCGCAAATCGCCTAACGACTTCCGCTGGTGGATAGAATTAGGCCGGGCATACGAACAGGCAGAGCGGATACCTGACGCGGAAAAGGCGTTTAAGAGAGCAGTCGAGATTGCCCCTGCTTACACATTTCCTCAATGGCAGATCGGAAATTTCTATTTGCGGCAAGACCGCGTTGACGAGGCATTTGCCTTTTTGACCCGGGCAACCGAAAAAAGTATCGTTTATCGCGAACAGGTCTTTGCACTTGCTTGGGACTATTTTGACAAGGACCCGGCCCGGCTCGAGCAACTGGCCGCGGACACGCCGGACGTTCGCGTTTCGCTGGCACAATTCTATGCTCAGCGCGGTGCCGCGGCCGACTCGCTCAGGATCTGGAAGGCGATACCTGAAAGCGAAAAGGCAAGACACCCGCAAATACTAAAGAATATTACCCAGTATCTTTTTGCAAAGCGTTTTTATCGCGAGACGCTTTCGTTTGCCCGTGAATTGGGTGTTGATCCCGATGCCCGTTTTGAAACAGTGTCAAACGCCGGCTTTGAACACGCCCTTGCCGAATCTGAGAATTCTCTTTTTGGCTGGAAAGTAAATCGGAGCGACGGCAAACTTGAAATATCGACCGACAGCAGCGCCAAATTCGAAGGACTGCGAAGCCTGAAACTTAATTTTAAGGGATTTGCCAAGCCCGACCTTTTTAATCCAACGCAGATCGTTGCTGTCGAGCCGCGTGCCCGATATCGGCTGACCTTTATGCTCAAGGTCGAGAACCTTCGAACCGGCGGCGAACCGCTGCTTGAGATCGTGGATGCAAATAGTGATATTTCAATTGCCAGAAGCCCGCGGTTTCCGCTCGGCACACACGATTGGCAGCAATGGCAGGTAGAGTTCGTGGTTCCGGAAAAATGCGACGGCATCACGATTCGGACCACTCGGGAATCCTGCGGCGAGGTTTGTGCCGTAAATGGCGTGCTTTGGTATGACGCATTTGAGCTTGAACGAATTCGTTGACGCATGCCATTGGTATGCGCCTGAACTATGACATTGCCCAACCGGATAGGATTTGTGTTGATGATGTGCCTGATCGTGCTTGCGACGATCGCGTACGGGGCGGTGCATCAGCCGATCCTTGCCTTTTTTTACGTTTCGATATCGCTGCTCTTGCTGCTCTGGGCAATTGATAGCCTTAAATCGGGCACGGTAAAACTCAGCCTTTCAAAACTTCAGATCCCGTTATATGCGGCCGCCGCGTATGGTGCGCTGCAGACAATACCATTTGGTGCGATCGCTGATATGGCCGGGGTGTCGGGCATTCCTCGAACTATCTCGTACGATCCGTTTGCAACCCAAATGTCGGCATTGCATTATTTGGCACTCGGGCTTTTCTTTTCGATCTCACTGGTTTTGATCGATTCCGCCTCACGAATAAGAAAGCTAGTTATCGTTATTTCGGTATTTGGCTTTGCCTACGCATTTTTCGCGATCCTTCAATCAGTTCTTAGCCCGGGTAAGATATACGGCATCTATGAGGCAAGATTTGCCGTACCGTTCGGCTCATTTGTGAACCGGCACAATTTCGCCGCTTTCATGGAAATGACGATCGGCCTTCCACTAGGTATGCTGTTTGCCGGAGCGGTTGGCCGGGACAAACGACTGCTTTATATCACCGGAATTGCTCTTATGGGCGTCGCACTTATCATGAGCGGTTCGCGCGGCGGGCTCGTTGCGTTTCTTGCACAGCTTATTTTTCTTGTGATCCTGACAACCGGAGCGAAAAGCCGCCGCCATTTGATCATTAAGGTCGCGTCCGCGGTATTGCTTATTGTCGCAATTGTTATTGGCTCCGTGTTCATCGGCGGCGAAAGTTCGCTGACGCGAATTGCCGAGACCGCCACCTCAAATGATGTTACGACCGACCGCAGCCATATCTGGGCGGTGACGACTAATGTAATTGTCAAAACAATGCCGTTTGGTGCGGGTTTCGGTGCACTTGGCGTGGCCTATACACCATTCGATTCGTACAGCGGCCTTGAGCGTGTTGAGCAAGCCCACAATGACTATCTTCAGGCCGCCGCCGACGCCGGGATCGTAGGGATCATACTCGGCCTCTTATTCCTGTTCTGGCTGTTCAGGACGGGGCTGCAAAGCGCTAATACGGCGAATACGTACCGCCGCGGCGTGGCAATAGGCGCCCTGTCAGCATGCTTTGCAGTGCTGGTTCACAGCATTTTTGACTTTGTCCTGCACACCACGGCCATCTCGCTTTTATTTATTACGATGATGTCCCTACTCGTCGCGAGCCGTGAAGAATATGACGACGACATGATAATGCCTGAATGGCAAAAGCGCCGAGCATACCACCCTTCGTGATGGCTGTTCCGTCCCTTATTCCGGATGAATGATCGACGTTCGTTCCAACAGAAGTTCCTTCTCAATTGAGGTTTTGTGGCGTCGGGATGTCACCTGATTCGCCAAACTGGGTGACAGAGATCCCATCGGTGGTGCCGACGATGTACCATTTGTTGTTCGATGGGCGGAAAACTGACAGATCGGCCATGCCGTCTCCATCATAGTCGGCTGGAACCGGAACATCGCCCTCAATCCCCCAAACGCTTCGGGAGATCGTCGTAGGGGCGGAACTCGGAATTATCCACCATTCCCCAGTCGATGGACGAAAAACTGCAATATCCGATACGCCATCACCGTCGTAATCCGCGGGAACACGTTCGTCGCCGGGATCTCCCCACGCTCGAATCGTTTGCTGGAACGAGAAGAAAGGCACTGAGCTGTGAGACACGTACCATTGTCCGTTAGCAGGCCGATACACAGTTAGGTCAGAAAGCAGGTCGCCATCAAGATCAATGCCTGACAGCGGAATATCACCAATTGTGCCGTAAGTGTAAGTTTGCTGCTGTGAATCGGTGCTGCCTCGCAAATACCATCTTGAATTTGTTGGACGGAAGAGCATCAGGTCGGCCTTTTTGTCCCGATCGTAAAGACCGGGAACCGGTATGTCGCCGCCGGCACCATACGCAGTTACGGTGGCCCTATTGTCGCGAGAGTTGATAATGTACCAACTGCTGTTTGACGGCCTGAAGACGGCCGGATCGGCAATCCCGTCTCCATCGTAATCGGCGGGCACTATGATATCGCCCTGCTCACCCCAGTTTAGGCTGCGAAATCCGGTTCGCGTCCCGAGGAAGTACCATCGGCCGTCGGTAGGCCTGAAAACAGAAATGTCGGCCTTCTTATCTCCGTCGAAGTCAAAACGCGCAAGTTTTGGACTGTCAACGGAGCCGTCAACATTTAACCTTACAAGCCAGTTGATCTTTGGCCATTCTGTTGTCATTTGCGTTCCGCCCAGGATTAGTTTGCCGTCCGGCTGGATCGCAATTGCAAAAATTTGGCCTATAACCCTCGCCGAACTATAAGCGGTATCCAACGAGCCGTCCAGCCTGTTCAATCGGATCACCGCGGGCCTCTCGCTCTCGGAACCGGAACTGAATCCGTAAAGCACGCAGAGCAGTTTGTCCACGGCTGTTGTGTCCTCTACGCAATAGTAATCCCCGAAAGGCGGCTGGAATGAATGGTCTATACCGCCGTTGCTGTTAAGCCGTGTCAGGCCGAAATTTACAACTCCGTTGGTTGGATCGTGCAGGGTTCCGTTCACGAGCAATTTGCCATCGGACTGAAGATATAATCGCCCGGCAAACCGGGGCGGTGGCCGACCATGGTCCAAAAATGTGGTATCGGTGGTCCCATTTGGGTTCAAGCGAGCAATTGATGTGCGCCACTGGCCTCCGATAGCGGCAAAGTTTCCGCTGACATAGAGTTTGCCATCCGGCAATGGGATCAGATCGTCGATATACGGTGCGTTTTGCACATAACCAAAATTTACATAAGCGGGGCCGAAACTAAGGTCCAAGTTTCCGTTTTGATCGAGTCGGACAAGGTGTGGCCGGACAACGCCGGCTACAAGTTCAAAATAGCCGCCGACGTAGATCTTGCCGTCCATCGCAACCGCGATCGAATTGATCTCAACCTGATTTCCTCCTGAATGCGAAAAGACTGGGGGTGAAAATGTCGGATCCACGGTCCCATCAATATTTAACCGCTTAAAGGCATCTGTAGATGAGACCTGCAAGTTGCGAAACACAAGTATCTTTCCGTCGGACTGAAGAGCAAAGACCGCACAGTCACCATTCGCGCAATAGTCGGTCGTCGGTCGATGGCCGTCAGTTTGGCTGCCGAAAGTTTGGGGTGACTGAAAGAACGGATCAGGGTCTCCGGCCGACGTTAGCCGCCCAAACTGTAAGAAACTTGTCCCGCTTGCCCGAGTGAAACCACCGCCAATAATTACCTTTCCGTCCGGCTGAATCAGGATGTTTTCAACACGGTTGTTAACAAGCGGCCAGAAACCATGCGACGTTTGACCTGCCGCATTCAATGAACCCGCGATAACGATCAGCATGACGAGGACACCCGGGGAAGTTAAGACGTATTTTCCAAGGTAATGCTGTCGATGAGCGAACATTGTGGAAAATTACCGCAATCCTGTAGAGTTTGTAAAGCAAAACCTATCGGGACTCACCTGTTATGACGACGAACGAAAATTCGGGAAAAATTAGGCCTCTGCGTCGATCCTTTTCGTTCGTGAACGGAGAAGGCTGATGCAGTACCAGATCACACCATGCGAGACATAGGCGGTTGAAACTATTAGTAGAACATAACGGGAATAGAGCCAGACTAGCATTCCAACGGCGGCGATCAGCAATACGAGGTATAAATTCCGCTTTCCGGTTCCGACGGTCTTCATGCTTGAATACCGAAGTGTACTGACCATCAGAACACCGAGGCATGCAATGAGGATCATCATCAGCGTGCCGTAGAACTTGCCGCCGGCATCGCCGTAAACGCTAAGCGGCATTGGCGAATAGTGAATGATCGACGCCATTAAACCCGCGGCGGGCGGAATGGGGAGCCCGACAAAATTCTTCTTGTCCACTTTTGGTGTTCCTTCCATAAGAACACGCGGCCGGGTTGACTGAAGATTGAACCGTGCAAGCCTGAAGGCCCCGCACATTAAATACATGAACAAAAGGAAAACGCCGAAGCCGTATTGCGGGCTGCTCTCGGCAAAGACCGCGCCGAGACCCCAACTGAAAACTAGTGCGATCGGGGCAATGCCGAAAGTCAGGACGTCGGCAAGCGAATCAAACTGTACGCCGATCTCGGTTGCCGTCTTTGTCATTCGGGCAACGCGGCCGTCGAGCGTATCGAACAAAATGGCAAGGCCGATCGCGACCGTGGCGTAATTGAAATACCCCGAAGCCGCCGCCGGATCAATCGTGACAAGTTGAAACCCGCGAATCGAGTAAATGACCGCGAGAAAACCCATCCCGACATTTGCGGCCGTAAAAGCCGTCGGGATCACGTAAAGGCCCTTTTTGATACCTCGGTGGACATGTTTTTGTTCTTCGGTTTCCATAGAGGCCGTCAAACGCGGGCAATTATCGTTTCTCCACCAGTCACGCGGTCGCCAATCTTGACTTCTATTGCCGCCATACTAGGCAAAAGCAGATCTGTTCTCGAACTGAACTTGATCAACCCGAACTTTTCACCTATATCGAGCTGATCGCCAACCTTGGGCCAGCATACTATCCTCCGGGCAACGATACCCGCGATCTGAGTGCAAACTACGGTCAGGGCTTCATTTTGGATGGTAATTGAATTTCGCTCGTTGGTAAAACTGGCCTGGTCGCTAGTGGCCGGGGCCTTTCGTCCTCGGATGTATTCGACCTTTGTGATCGTGCCGCTGATAGGCGACCGGTTGATGTGAACGTCGAGCGGCGAAAGAAACACGCTTACGGTCTTTCCATTCTCGTTTTCGTCAATGCGCGTAACTCGACCGTCAGCGGCCGAAACGACAATTCCTTCTTCATTAGGAATGCGACGGACCGGGTCCCGAAAGAAGTAGCCCATAAATGCGGCGATTAACACAAAAATACCGGCCGGCAGCCATAGTTGAAAGTAGGCAAGGAACATGGCCGCCAAGATCGGCGTGATTATGAATGGAAATCCTTCTTTGACCATAGCTGCGCGAGACACTGTTCATTCACGCGACATCCTCTATCCAATGAATGTGAACAGGTTAACAGTAAACACCAACATTTCTAAATATACGGCGATTTGACGAACAAAAAAAGCCCGGCGTCGCTTAATCGCCGGGCAAAGGAGGATTGTGCGAAGAATTTTAACTACGGATAGGATTGTCCTTAGCATAGCTGTAGGCGCACCATGCTGAGATCAAATGCACTACCCAACCCAAAAGGCCCGCGGAACCGATCCACGAAACTCCTGTTAAAACCAGCCAAATAACACCGATGAGTATTCTGCCGTTGTAAATCTGACCAATACCCGGAATCAAAAGACTCAAAACTCCGGCAACCAGTGGTGTACGCATTGTTCTAATCTACCTCCGCAAATTAATAACGAAATTCAATCCGATTAGTTGCAAAAGATTTTTTCAATGTTCCTTAAACTTAAGTTATCCGCCAATTGCCTCGTGGACAGCAAAGTGGAGAAGAAAGAATAGTGCCACACCGGCGAAAACAGAAAATGAAACCAGTGTACGCCGTCCGCCGTGGTGGTTTACTTCCGGAATAAGGTCACTGGCGGCCACATACAACGTAACTCCGCTGGCGAGCGGCAATGCATAAGCAACTGAAAATCCTAGCCGGCTTCCGACAAAGTAGAAAACGAAAACGCCGGCAAGGGTCGCGGCACCAACCAGCGTAGTTGCGTAAAGGACCTCTCGACGGCCTTTTCCCGCCGCAAGGACAAGGGAACCGATCGTAAACCCTTCCGGCAGCTTATGAATAAAGACGGCTACAAAAACCAGCAGTCCAACCCGAAGATCTAATTCGGATGCGGCGGCGATCGAGATGCCGTCAAAAAAAGTGTGTATCAACAGTCCGCCGATGCCCGAGTAGGCAGACCTCGTTGAGATCATGTCGGATGAATGGACCTCCTCACCTAAATGAAAATGGGGAGCGATCGTATGTTCGAAAAACTGAGTGAGCAAATATCCGGCCAAGAGTAAAAGCATCGGCGGATAAAGGTTTTCGACCGCTTCCGGATGAGCACGCTGCCATAAAATAATCGTTTTCGGCACGATCTCGAAAAACGTGACAGCAAGCATAAAGCCGGCACCAAGGGCAAGCAGATATTTTAAGGATTTCGCGTAACCCTTGTATTTTCCGGCAGGAAAAACTATTAGCCCGCCAAGGACATTGGCCGACGCCGCGATCAGCCCAAAGGCCATCATCTGAATGAACGTGAGGTCCATATCTACAACGAAATCTAGACTTTATCGTAATTCCGGCGGAAAAAGAAATCCAATAGTACCAGCAAATATCGTTCCGGAATGCGTCGAAACAGCTTAAACAACTGATTAATGCGATTCTATCAAAATAGCTCTTGACAAGGATTTTCTTCTAGGCGTAATATGCTTCTGGGCACTTAAAAACGCTTCAAAAACGGGCTGGAGCGGGAAGATGTTAGTTAAAGTAAGTGTTTAATTGGTTAAGCGCTTCCCACAGTCAGAAAAGCTCTAAAAATGCAGGTTTAAACGTGGCGACTGATGTTTTCGCATAACTATTAGCGTGTTAATGCTGCATTAAATCCGAAGAAAGCAGATAGGAAAGTGATCTCGGGCAATTTGCCTGTAAGTATAAGTGTGTCAAGGACCGGTTGGCTATTTGAAAATGAAAGCAAACGCCCATGACAACATCCACTTTTCGGTCCTTCTTAGAGAATCGATCGATCTGATCGAGGTGAAAGACAACGGCGTTTACATTGACGCGACGTTGGGCCTGGGCGGCCACACAGCGGAGATCCTTAATAGAAGCAGTTCCGCAAGAGTGGTGGGTATTGACCAGGATGAAAAGGCGCTGAAATTGGCGAACGAGCGGTTGAACAAAAATGCTGACAGGATCACGCTTGTTAATGCCAATTTTGAAGAGATCAGAGAGGTTGCGGCTGAACTAAAGATCGGACGGGTTGACGGAATAATCGCCGATCTCGGAGTTTCGTCACTGCAGCTTGATTCGGCGGAACGTGGTTTCAGTTTCAGGTTCGACGCACCGCTTGATATGAGAATGGATCCGGCCGGTGATGCCGAAACAGCGTCGGAATTGATAGGACGTCTGCCGGAACAAGAGATCGCTAACATTATTTACCGGTTTGGCGAAGAAAGATTTTCAAGGCGAATTGCTCGCCGGATAGTAGAAAGAAGAGAGGCCGGCGAACCGGTCCAAACAACTCGGCAGCTTGCCGAGCTGGTCGAAAGGGCGGTTAGACGGAGCCCTAAAGACCAAATTCACCCAGCAACACGAACATTTCAGGCATTGCGGATCGCGGTTAACCGAGAGTTGGATATTCTCGGCCAATTTTTGACCGATGGAATTGAAATTTTGAAGAAAGAAGGCAGGTTTGCCGTGATCACGTTCCACTCGCTCGAGGACAGGATCGTGAAGCAGACCTTTCAACGGCTTGCGGGCAAATGCTTTTGTCCGCCGCGCATTCCGGTTTGCATGTGCGGAGCCGAAAAAATTATTGAGATCGTCTCAAAAAAGCCGATTGTGCCGGCTGACGATGAATTGAAACAGAATCCAAGATCCCGAAGCGCGAAGCTGAGGGTAGTACGACGGATAGCCGATCATTAAAAAACCCCGAGGAAATCCAACAGTATGAACAAATCAACCACTAGCAGAACCCGCCCAGCCAATCACTCTAACCGAGCGGTCGGCAGCCTGCCGTTGAGCTATTTTGTCGTCATCGCCATTTGCGGCTGTGTTATCGCGGCCGGTTTTCTTCTTGCTGCCCGCCAGCATTTCGTGTCGATGGATCTTGGAATGAAAAATTCAAAGCTGCGTAAGCAGCTTGAAGACCTTGAAACGGAGAACAGGCGACTGGTCCTCGCTCGCGAGGTTGCACAGTCGCCGATTGAAATAACGCGAACGGCTCGGAGCCTTGGGTTTATCGAAGCCTCGGGCCCGGCGACACCGTTGGCCGTCGCGGGCCGTCCGGAAATTAAGAACGCAGCCGAATCCGCGACGCGTATCTCGCTCAATGCCGCGAATGCCAATACATCGGCCGGCGTGGTTGCAAAGACCACGTTCCAGCGGCCGTCGGCGGTAAAAGATGCTCCGGCTGCAAAGCAGAAGAATTCCACAGAACAAAAGTCTAGTCCGACACGTCCCGAGATCACGGCGGTAGCAAAACTCAGGTAATAAATAGTGATGGCCAAACGATCAAAACGTGGAATAAGAGCGAATCCCAGGCAAATTGCGTTCACGCGGTTTATGCTGATCGTCGCGGTATTTGTTGTCTGGATGGGCGGCATCAGCGTCAGGTTGGTGCACCTTCAGGTAACGAAGCACGAATGGCTTAAGGAACGAGCGGCCGGCCAGAGAATAGACCGTAAAAATGTAAAACTACCCCGCGGGGCCATTTTCGATCGCAACGGCCGGGCCCTTGCAATGAGCGTCAGGGTCAAAACGCTATACGCTGACCCGACCGAAATAGCCGACACAAAGGTTGCGGCAAAGGCAATCGCAAAGGCAACAGGCGGAAAGGAAAAGGACATCGCCGCCCAACTGGCATCCGCGAAAGAAGATGAACGCCGATATGTCCCGCTTGTTAAGGGACTTGATGAAGAGGCAGTCCAGCGGATAAATAAAGCGCTCGATGATATATCTCTCAAAAAATCTGATTCTCCTAACTATTCGGGTCTGCATTGGCGCGACGATCAGCGGCGCAGTTATCCATATCAGTCGCTTGCCGCCCACGTGGTCGGATTCAGCAATGCTGATGGTATCGGCCAGGCTGGGATCGAACAGTCTCAAAATGACATCCTGTTTGGAGCTGTTATCAAAAAGGTGCAGGAACGCGACAGGTTGGGTCGGATCTATGATGAAACTGTCTCAGAAAAGGAGCCGCCAAAGGATGTTGTCCTTACAATAAGTGCGCCGATCCAGTTCATGGTCGAACAAGCGCTCGACAAGGCGGTAAAAGCTTCACAGGCGAAGTCGGGTATTGCGATCGTCATCGATAACAAGACCGGTGAGATCCTTGCGCTGGCAAACAATCCGACCTTTGATCCGAACAAGCTTAACGAAATTACGCACGACAATCTTACGAATTCGGCAGTTCAGCTCGTATATTCGCCGGGGTCGGTATTTAAGCTGATCACTTACAGTTCCGCTCTTGAACGGGGATTGATGAGGCCTGACGGCGAGATCGACAGCGGCAACGGCACTATCGAAGTGGCCAAACACCGTTTTCGGGATTCACACTCGATCGGCCGCGTTTCATATTCAAAGGCGTTCGCACACTCAAGCAACGTATGCGCTATCAAGACCGGCATGCGGGTCGGTAAGGAAGGCTTCTATCAAACTCTCCGGGATTTTGGGTTCGGAAAGCGTACCGGTGTAGAACTTCCGGCCGAGACAAACGGCCTTGTTCGCAACCCCGACCGCTGGAATGGCGACTCTCTTGCGTCAATGTCGATCGGCTATGAAATTGGGGTGACGGCATTGCAAATGGCCAGTGCTTTTGCGACGATAGCTAACAACGGCGTCCGCATTCAGCCACACATAATCAAGGAAATTCGCCAATCAGACGAGCAGGTTGTTTCGGTCGCAAATCCCGAGATCAATCAGGTTGTGAGCGCAAATACGGCCCGTGATATGAAGACGATGCTTCGTGAGGTCGTGTTGGCCGGCACCGGTAAACGTGCGGCGCTCAATGGTTACACTTCCGCCGGCAAGACCGGCACGGCCTGGAAGTTTGATGAGAAGCTGAAGAAGGTGAATGCCGCGAAATATGTTTCGTCATTCATAGGATTTGCCCCGGCGGATGAACCCGCGGTGACGATCGCGGTTGTGATGGACGAACCGAAGGTCGGCGGACGAGACGGCGGCCAAGTTGCCGGGCCTGTTTTTCGAGAGATCGCACAGCAGATCTTGCCAGAGTTGGGCGTGAAGCCCGAAGGGTATGTTGAACAGGTTGCGGAGGTCGAAGATATTCCGGAGACGCCTTCCACGGGCGGACCGTCGGCCGGGGAAAATGAGATCGAGCCTGTTCCTGAAAATCCGGAGGCCGCATTGACAGGGCCGCCTGCCCCGGTGAAGGTGAAAAGTTCAGATCGGCCCGCGGTCAAGCCTGTTCGGCCAGAGGCCCCAAAAGCTAAAAATGGTCCGGCGAAAACCGCAGCTAAAGGGCCTGGCTCCATGCCGGGAACAGGCCCTAAGACGGTGCCCGGTAAGCCGGGCACCAAAAAATCGGAGATTAAACGAAAGACTTGAGACTTAGTACTGCCATAGGTTACATGAACGCATCGGCATTGCAATTAATCCCCGCCCTGCATGGCATTGAGATCGAGAACATTGTGATCGACTCTCGGGAAGTGCGGGCGGGCGATGTGTTTATTGCGCTCTCTCAGCCCGACTATGCGAACAACGGTTTCAACGGCGACTTTGAAGATGCGACACGTTATGTTGCCGGATCATTTGAAAACGGAGCGGTCGCCTGCGTGGTTCGCCCGGACCGGTTCGAGGAGCGTCGAACCGAACTCGAATCGTACGCTGACCGGCTTATTTTTGTCGAGGACGCCGTTAAGGCGTTACAGGACCTGGCACGCGGCGTATATCAAGAATGGAACCGTCCGGTAGTGGCCATAACCGGCAGTGCGGGCAAAACGACGGCCAAAGAATTGACCGCGGCTGTGCTCGAAAGCTCGGGCCGAAAGGTGCTCCGAAACATCAAGAATTATAACAACGGACTCGGCCATCCGCTGACAGTACTAAACCTGGCACAAGATGAGTCTTATGACGCGGCGGTGCTGGAAATGGGAATGTCCACGCCGATGAATGAGATCCGCCGGCTTTGCAGCATCACGCCGCCGGACGTTGCGGTCGTGTTGAACGTTCTTCCCGTGCACGTTGAACATCTCGGATCGATAGAGAACGTCGCCGCTGCGAAACGCGAGATCGTCGAAGGGATGAAGAATGGAGCAACGGCCGTCTTGAACGCCGACGATCCTCGGGTTAGGGAGATGAGTGCAGCCGCAAAGGGGCCGGTTTTCTTCTTTGGCCTGGATGAATCGGCCGATGTGAGAGCGGAGAATATCTCATTTCCACGATTTGGTGAGACCCGTTTCGTTCTGGTTACACCGGCCGGAAGGGCCGAGGTTAATTTTCCGCTGAACGGAAAACACAATATTATGAATGCTCTTGCGGCGGCGGCCGTTGGACACTGTTTTGGAATGCCGCCAGGGCTGGTTGCGTCGGCTCTTGAAAAGGCGGTTCCTCCACCGCAGCGTGGCGAGTTGATGCGATTTGCAGAAGGATTTACCGTTATCAACGATTCGTACAACTCAAACCCGGACGCCTTGATCTCAATGGTTAGGACGCTTGTTGACGGAGGCCCCGCGTCCGGCCGCAAAATCGTCGTCGCGGGAGAAATGCTGGAGTTGGGAGGCGAATCGGCCGAAATACACCGCCGGACCGGCCGCGAGATCGGTGCGTCCGGCATTGATATTTTAATTGGTGTACGCGGCGATGCTGAATATCTTGTTGAAGGTGCGAGAGAGGGCGGCCTCGACTCAGTCGGGTTTGCGGCCGATTCCGAGGCTGCCGGGCTTTTGGTTGCGGATCAAGTGTGCAGTGGTGACGTTGTTCTAGTAAAAGGTTCGAGAGGCGTTCGGACGGAAAAGGTGATCGACAAATTGCTTGAAAGGTTTGATTTGGAGAAAGAGTAATGCCGGCTGCGGGCCGATCCAGGTTGATCGGTAAAATGCGGCCGGATCGATCGAATAGGGAAGTTCGGTAAATAATCAGGCGAATGCTTTATTACTTTCTTTACCAGTGGATCTTCAGAGATTTTGGCCAGACAAGCGAATCGTATTTTTTTAAAGGGCTGAATGTCTTTCAGTACGTCACGTTTCGCACTGCAATGGCGACGGCAACCGCATTGTTGATATCGCTCTTGTTTGGCGGCAAGGTGATCCGCAAGATCAAGTCTTTGAATGTTGGCCAAGAGATCCGCGAAGAGCTGTCGGCCGAGCATCAGGCAAAAAAGGGCACGCCCACGATGGGCGGCATTCTTATCCTGGGATCGGTATTTATTTCAACCATACTCTGGGCGCGGCTTGACAGCATTTTTCTTTGGCTTGCGCTCGGAGCAACCCTTTTATTTGGTGCTGTCGGCTTTGCCGATGACTATATCAAGATCGTAAAAAAGCGAAGCCTGGGGCTGACAGAGCGGCAAAAACTTGCCGGGCAATTGATCACAGCCGTCCTTGTTTGGGCCGTCCTTTATTTTTTTACGAACTACACATGGAACCTGAGCATCCCGTTCTTTAAGGCGACCGCGGAACCTCACGGGATCACGTACCTTTGGCCGGGCGTTTATCTGATCTTTATCGTTTTTGTACTGCTTGGATCATCGAATGCCGTTAATTTAACTGACGGCCTTGACGGGTTGGCGACGAGCATCACATTTGTTGCAATGTCGGCACTTACTGCCTTGACGTATGTTGCGAGCGACAAGCGATGGGCGGAATATCTTGACATGACGCATAACCCTTCGTCATCAGAGTTGACGATCTTTTGCGGAGCGATGGTCGGGGCAAGCCTTGGTTTTCTTTGGTATAACGCACCGCCGGCCGAAGTGTTCATGGGCGATGTGGGTTCGCTTGCGATCGGCGGGGCACTCGGCACCGTCGCAATTTTGACAAAGCAGGAGTTTCTGTTGCCGTTCATCGGCGGGATCTTCATTATCGAAGCTGCCTCCGTAATGATTCAGGTTGCATTTTTTAAGTTCACGAAACGCACTGGAGGAGTAGGAAAACGCATCTTCCTGCAAGCTCCGCTTCATCATCATTTCCAGTTCGCCGGTTGGAAAGAGCCGAAGATAGTTTTCCGGTTTCTGATAGTGGCGATACTTTTTGCACTGTTGAGCTTGTCAACATTGAAGCTGAGGTAGTTTGATCGAAAAAAAATCGGAGACATCGATCAGCTATCGACCGAAGCAGGAGCTGCCTGCCATTGAGTTGAGTAATTGAGGCCGTTAAGTTTGAAATGATGCGGACGGAAGGTAAAAAGGCACTCGTTCTTGGTGCGGGACGGTCAGGAATTGCATCGGCAAGATTCCTGTCGGCACACGGTGCGACCGTCGCTCTGCATGACAAAAAAGAGGTCGATGCCTGGTCGGATGCGGCCCGTTCTTTGAAAGGAAGCCATAACGTCGGGTTGATCTCGGGTCAGATACCATCGTGGCTGCTTGACCAGATCGATCTGGTTGTCATCTCGCCTGGAGTGCCGACAAACACTATTCCGGCGCGTTATGTCGATCGCAAAGACGGGTTGGTCATCGGCGAGGCCGAACTTGCCTACCGCTTTATGAAAGGGCGGATGATCGGGATAACCGGTTCAAATGGAAAGACCACCACGACGACGCTGATCGGCGAGCTGTTAAATGGTGCCGGCATTCCGACACTGGTTGGAGGAAATATTGGTACGCCGCTCATTGATCTTGCCGAAACTTCGACGGTCGAAACGTGGACGGTTGCAGAGCTGTCGAGCTTTCAGCTTGAAACGATAAAGGAATTCCGGCCAAATGTTGCGATCTGTTTGAACGTAACGCCGAATCATCTTGATCGTTACGATGCGTTTACGGATTACGCCGCGGCAAAACACAGGCTGTTCATGAATCAGACGGCGGACGATCTGGCGGTCCTTAACGCGGATGACGAGATCATAACATCATGGACGTCCGGACTAAGGGCCAGGATAACGATGTTCAGCACCCGGCGTGAACTAGAGGAAGGGATGTTCCTTCGCGGCCGTGAACTGGTTTGCAGAAACTCCGGTAAAGAACAGGTGCTCACGACCCGCGATGAGATATTTTTGAAAGGGCTGCACAATGTCGAAAACGTTCTCGCCGCACTGGCGGCCGGCCTCGCGGCCGGGGCCGGCCTCGAATCAATGAAGGAAACGGTGCGGAATTTCAAAGGCGTCGAGCATCGCATCGAATATGTTGACGCTATCGGAGGTGTTGCGTTTTATAACGACTCGAAGGCGACCTCGGTGGACGCTACGCTAAAAGCTCTCGAAGCAATGAGTGAAAATGAGGGCAAGGTCATCTTGATTCTTGGAGGCCGCGGAAAAAACGCCCCTTACGCTCCGTTGGTCCCGCTTATCGAGCGAACGGTCCGATCAGTGGTCGTTATAGGCGAAGATGCCGATAACATCGAATCGCAGCTTCGAGGGGCCGTTGACATTGTCCGTGGGGCCGACATTGACAACGCCGCGGCGATATCACTCTCTTCCGCCGAAACGGGCGATGTAGTACTGCTCGCTCCGGCTTGTGCGAGCTTTGATATGTTCGAAAGTTATGAAGCTCGCGGCCGCGAATTCAAACGAGCGGTTGCCAGGCTAAAATTGGGAGAAAGATCTCGGGTCAAGGTTATTTGATGGGTGGCAAGGCAAAAACAGATTGGTTCTTGTTCGCGATCGTGACGGGTCTCGCCCTTTTTGGCGCCGCTATGGTTTACAGCGCGTCAGCAATGATCGCCCTTCGCGAATCGCAAAGCCAGTTCACTTATTTTTATAAGCAATTTGCATTTACACTTGCCGGGCTTGCCGCCATGTTCGTGGTAAGCCGGATAGATTATCGCCGCCTGCAGAATCCCGCGGTTGTTTACGGCCTTCTTGCGGTGACCGCTTTACTGTTAGCAGCGGTATTCGCGTTTCCGTCAATAAACGGAGCGCGACGCTGGATCCGGTTCGCGGGATTTTCCTTTCAGCCATCAGAGTTAGCGAAGATCGCTCTACCTGTATTCCTTGCCTATTTTCTTACCAAGCGTGAAGGCGAAATGAGCGACCTGAAATTAACGGTCGGCCCCGCGGTTGCCGTCCTCGCCTTGTTAGGCGGGCTTGTTTTTCTTGAGCCGGACCTTGGAACGGTCATTGTACTTTGCTCTATTTTTTCAGCCGTATATTTTGCGGCCGGGGCAAAAATCCTGCATGTTGCTTCGGTTGCAGCAATAATGGTGGTCGGCGGGCTTGCGGCGGTGCTGCTGGCACCGTGGCGCGTACAGCGTTTGATGGCTTTCATCGATCCGTTCACGCATGCCGATGATGCGGGCTATCAAGTTGTGCAGTCGCTTATGGCCATTGGGTCGGGCGGAATTGCAGGCGAGGGATTCGCCAAAGGGCAGGCAAAGTTGTTCTACCTGCCGTACCCGTATTCGGATTTTATTTTTTCAGTGGTTGGCGAGGAATTCGGTTTGATCGGCACACTTGCGATCGTGGCCGCATTCGGCCTCTTGCTTTGGCGGGGAACTCGGGCCGCGATGAATGCTCCGGACAGGTTCGGCACACTGCTCGGAATCGGCATAATAACAGGCATCATCGTTCAGGCCCTGTTCAATATAAGCGTTGTTATCTCGATCGTTCCGGCAAAGGGCATTCCGCTTCCGTTCATTTCGTATGGTGGAACATCAGTGTTCGTGACATTGCTCGCGGTCGGTGTGCTGTTAAATATTTCGCAGAGCTCCGGCAAAAGCGCAGCTAGAGCGGAAGCCGATAAAACAGTCAGGACTCGCAGGAGAAGGTAATTCAGATGGAGGTTTCCGCCGATTGCGGCGGGCTTTTGATGAAAGTTTTGATCGCTGCCGGCGGGACCGGCGGACACATTTATCCGGGAATCGCCGTCGCGAACGAGATAATGCGGCGGGACCTTGATTCCGAAGTGCTATTTGTCGGCACCTCACGCGGACTTGAAAAACGGATCGTTCCCGAGAACGGTTACCAGCTTTCGTTGATCACCAGCACTGGCCTTAAGAACGTCGGATTTGTCGGAAAGATAAAGGGGCTTGGTGTATTGCCTATCAGTTTTATCGAGGCGGCAAGGCTACTTTGGGAATTCAAGCCGGACGTTGTGGTCGGGGCCGGCGGATATGTTTCGGGCCCGGTCCTGCTTGTCTCAAGTGTTTTGCGTTTTCCGACGCTTGTTATGGATTCAAACGCTTTGCCGGGTTTTACAAACCGCAAACTTGCCCGGTTCATTGATAAAGCAGCCCTGACATTCGACGAAGCGGTCCCGTATTTCGGCGAAAAGGGAGTGGTTACAGGAAATCCGGTGCGTGAAGAATTTTTTGACGTGCCGGAAAAGGCCCGCGGCAGGAAAATGAACATTCTTGTTTTCGGCGGCTCACAAGGTGCGAGGGCTGTCAATAATGCGATGATGAATGCGTTGCCGCTGCTTGAAAGCCGTGCCGACAAATTCCGCATCGTCCATCAGACCGGCGAGGCTGATTTTGAAAAAACGCGTGAGATGTACGAACGGTCAGGAATATCGGATCATGAAGTTAGGCCGTTCATCTCGGATATTTTCGTTGAATTTGGCAAGGCTGACCTTGTCGTTTGCCGGGCCGGAGCAACTACCTGTGCCGAACTTGGGGCAGCCGGAAAAGCGTCGATCATGGTGCCGCTTCCAACGGCGGCCGACGATCATCAGCGAAAGAATGCCGAGGCCTTTGAACGGGCCGGTGCGGCAAAAATGCTCCTCCAGGCTGACCTGAGCGGCGAATCGCTTTCGCAAATGATCGTCGAACTGGCCGAGTCGCCCGAGACCATCAGCAAGATGGAAAGTGCCGCCAGGAAATTAGGCAGATCAGATGCGGCATCGGTGACGGTGGACCTCATCGAAGACCTGGCGGGAAAGCAGCGGGTAAGACGGGAAAACAAGAAACTGGCCGTCAGTTAACCGGCAATAAGAAACTACTATTCATCAGACAGAATGTTTAGACACGTAAAAAGGATCCATTTTATCGGCATTGGCGGTATCGGCATGAGCGGCATCGCCGAGGTGTTGTGCAACCTGGGTTTTGTGGTGACCGGTTCGGATGTTAAGAAATCGAAAAATACCGATAGATTGGAATCTTTGAGCATCGGGGTCGCTGAGGGCCACCGGGCAGAAAATGTCGGGGACGCGGACGTCGTCGTTTATTCGTCTGCCGTAAAGGAAGACAATCCCGAAGTATTGGAGGCAAAGCAAAGGAAGATCCCGGTCATTCCACGCGCCGAGATGCTGGCTGAGTTGATGGTCCTTAAGCCCTATGCGGTCGCCGTCTCGGGCACGCACGGAAAAACTTCAACCACTTCGATGGTTGCGACCATTCTTGGCCACGCGGGCTTCGATCCGACGACTGTCGTTGGCGGTGTGGTAGATACTCTCGGCTCAAACGCCAGGCTTGGCAGCTCCGAATGGTTTGTCACGGAAGCGGATGAAAGCGACCGGTCATTTTTGATGCTGTACCCGACAATAGCGGTTGTGACCAACATCGACAAAGAGCACATGGAATCGTATAAAGGCATGGATGACGTCGTCCAGTGTTTTACCGATTTTGTGAACAAGGTCCCTTTCTTCGGCGCGGCGGTCATCTGTTTGGACGATCCGAATGTTCAGCTGATAATCCCGAACATCAAGCGCCGCCGCGTAACATACGGAATGACGGCACAGGCAGATATCTCGGCCCACGACATAACTTTTGACAACTCATTCGGCTCTGCGTTCACGGTCTGGCACGGTACCGAGGTGCTTGGCAGGATATCGTTGCCGGTGCCCGGCCAGCATAATGTTTATAACGCGCTTGCGGCAACCGCGGTCGCCCTGGAATTGGAAATTCCGTTCGACAAGATCGCTGAGGCATTTACTACATTCAAGAATGCCGACCGCCGATTCCAGTTCAAAGGTGAATCTCGCGGGATAACGGTAATCGACGATTACGGCCACCACCCGACTGAGATCCTGGCCACGCTTTCGGCCGCAAAGAACAGTTCCGGCGGACGCAGGACGGTCGTAGTTTTCCAGCCGCATAGATACACTCGTACACAAGAACTTATGGACGAGTTCGCATTGGCATTTAATAACGCCGACGTTCTCTTCGTCCTCGACATTTACGCGGCAAGTGAAAGACCGATCGAGGGAATTACCGCCGAGGTCCTTACGGATAATATAAAGCGTTATGGACACAAAAATGCCAGATACATTGGAGATATCGAATCGGCTGCCGCCGCGGTAGTGCCGTTCATCGAAGAGGGCGATATCATTATTACACTTGGTGCCGGCACAGTGACGCGGCTATCGGATGAGATATTGGAGAAATTGAACGAAGAAAAGACGGAGGTTAAAGGGCTCTAAGTATGACCGGGCATCGAGTTTGACCATGGCTGCAAAAGTAAGACGACGATCCTCAACCGAAACGACGCCGCGAACCACTGGCCGGCGAAAGAATTATCGCGGAAAAAGTTCAGCCGCAAACAACAGATTCGGCAGTTTCTTCCTGCCGCTGTTCCTAAGTATTTGCCTGCTGATATGCCTCAGTATTCTGGGATATTTGGGTCTAAGAAGCGTGACGGCGACGAAGTTCTTTCAGGTACGGGCAGTTTCCGTTCACGGGACCGACCGTGGCTCAAAAGAGGATATTGCCCGTGTCTCGACCCAGGCGGCCGAAAAGAGCGGGGTCTGGAATGCCGATCTTCCGGAATTAAAGGCCAGGCTTGAAAAGCTTCCGTTCGTGAAAACGGCTTCGGTGTCAAGGGTATTGCCTGACGCCTTGAGCGTGACCGTTGTCGAACGCGTGCCGATCGCGGTCGTTAAATTAGCGAATGGAAACATGCTCGTCGATAACGAAGCAACGATCCTTGCCCCCGCGGAACCGGAAGAGGCCCGGCTGCCCGTAATGCTTACCGGATGGGACGAGTCCAAGACCGAAAAGGCGTTAAAGGAAAATCTTGAACGGGTAAAGATGTACCAAAAGATGATCGGTGAATGGAGCGAGGCCGGCCTTGTGTCGCGTGTTTCCAGTGTTGACCTCGGTGACCTTCGTGAGCCAAAGGCGGTGACCGAAGATTCAGGGCTGCCGGTAACGATCGGCCTTGGGCGTGAATCGTTTGCCCAGCATTTAAAGAGCGGGATCAGTGCGATAGTCGGTAAAGGAGAGATGTTCGAAGGTGTGAGCCTTGTCGGAGCCAACATGATCCTAAATTCAAGGAAAAGCGACCGAATAACGAAGGCGGCGACGCGATAGGATATGAATAACGAGGTCCATGCAATTGGATTAGACATTGGAACGAGCAAGGTTCGCTGTGTTATAGGCGAGGCAGCTGACGCCGGAGTGATGAACATCATCGGTATCGGCGAAGCTGAATCGAGAGGACTGAGACGCGGAATTGTTACGGCGACCGACGCTGTCGCCGAGTCGGTACGCAAGGCGGTCGGTGAGGCCGAAAGGGTTAGCGGGCTTGAGATCGGGTCGGCGGTCGTAAACCTTTCCGGCGAACATTTTCGCGGTGAGAACAAGAGCGGCGTTGTCGCCGTTGCGGGTGCCGGCCGCGAGATAACAGAAGAGGACGTCGAACGTGCTATCGAATCCGCATGTGCGATGCAGCTTCCCGCCGGTTGGGAGATAATCAACCGACTACCGCAAGAGTTTATCATCGACGGCCAGGACGGCATCATGGAACCGGTCGGTATGAACGGTGCCAGGCTCGAATCGCGCGTCCACATAGTGATCGGTCCAAGTGCCGGGCGACAGAACCTGAACAAGGCCGTAAAACGGGCCGGGCTCGATGTTGAGCGAATGATGCTCGAACCGCTTGCCGCCGCTGAAAGCACACTTACGGACGACGATAAGGAATATGGATGCGCTTTAGTTAACATTGGGTCTGAGATAACAAGCCTGATGATATTTGGCCGCGGGGCCGTACAGCACACGGCAGTTTTTCCGTTTGGCGGATTGCATTTTACAAAGGATATTGCTGTCGGGCTTCGCGTTTCTATCCAGGAGGCCAACAAGATCAAACACATGTTCGGGTGTGTGGCGGGATTCCTGCTCGACGATGATGAGCGACAGGAAAATATCGAGATCGTGCCTGTTGGCCGTACAGAAACCCGCGGGCTGACAAAAGAGATTCTTTGCGACATTATGCAGCCGCGTGCTATCGAGCTGCTTCAGCATGTGGCGCACGAAACCGTACAAACGCAGGCGCAGATCTCGAGCGGCGTTATCCTGACCGGAGGCGGTTCTAATGGCCGCGGGATGATCGAAATAGCGGAACAGGTCTTCGATGCTCCTACGCGGCTTGGTCATTTGGTGCCGGAATATTTCGGCGGGCTGACGGAACAGGCCCGTGAGCCTGAATGGGCAGTTGCCTGCGGCCTGGCGCTGTCGTCAATGAGGTCGCAGCTTAGAGAAAACAGCCGGGGCGGCCGGCGTCCTTCAAAGGTTGCCGAATGGTTCGACAACTTTCGACACAAATTCAGATAAATTGTAATGTCTGGACTGGACTTTGTACCGCAAATAGTAGTATGCTTTGCTCCCGTCAACACAATATATTGATAATCAGTTCTTGCGTTTTCACGAGCTTCGCATCTTTTCCAATTTAAACTTTATCTCTTACGCGAGACTTGATAGTAATAAGTACGGACGGGCAAAAAATGCAAAATAACGGACTAAAGATGTTCATCGACGAACCACCGATCACCGGTGCGAGGATCAAAGTGGTCGGCGTCGGCGGCGGTGGTGGTAATGCCGTGAATCGAATGATTGAAGCGGGCATCAAGGGGGTCGAGTTTATTGTCGCGAACACCGATCTGCAGGCCTTAAATGCCTCGTCGGCGCCGATGAAGATACAACTTGGCGGCAAATCGACCCGCGGGCTTGGTGCCGGCTCGAATCCGGATGTAGGGCGGGCGGCCGCCCTTGAAGATCATGAGAAGCTGCTGGACGTGCTTGAGGGAGCCGACATGGTCTTCGTCACTGCCGGGCTTGGCGGCGGTACCGGGACCGGTGCGGCCCCAGTGGTCGCTTCACTTGCCATTGAACTTGGAGCGTTGACCGTCGCGGTCGTAACCAAACCGTTCACGGTTGAGGGCAAGAAACGCATGGCACAGGCAGAGCAGGGGCTGGCCGAACTTCGCGGCTGTGTTGACACCATCATAACGATCCCGAATTCAAAACTGCGCGAGGTTGAGGAAGGGATCACCATGATGAACGCCTTCCGCCGCGCTGACGATGTTCTTCTTCAGGCGGTGCAGGGCATAACCGAACTGATCGTTACACCGGGTATCATTAATCTTGATTTCGCCGATGTTAAGACCGTGATGCGCGGCCAGGGCGTGGCACTAATGGGCATTGGCACGGCCAACGGTCCTGATGCGGCTTCCAAGGCGATGCGAGCGGCACTTGATTACAAACTTCTCGAAGAAAATTCGATCACAGGCGCGGAGGCGGCCTTGATCAATATCACCGGCGGTGAAAATATGCCGTTGGCCGAGATCGAGGACGCGATCAAGATGATCGAGGAAGAATCTGACGATAACGCTGACATCATTTGGGGAAATGTTGTAAAGGAAGGTATGGAGGACGAGATCAAGGTGACCGTCATTGCCACCGGCTTTGACAGTCACGTTCAATCGTTAAAACCGCTTCCTCGTCCGGCAGATAGTCTTTCTACAGGTGCCGCTGTTTCGGTCGGCCAGCCGCAGAGAAAGCAAGAGGAGGACCTCGACGTTCCGACATTTATTCGGCGTCAGGCCGACTGAGTTAGTTGCCCATTGGGCTTGTTTGCTTGAAAATGAGAACTGACCCGGCGGGCCGCAAGGCCGGCCGGGTTTTTTCTTTGCCGCTGCGCATGCGAAAATAGAGTCCGCACTATGACAGTTGATTCGAAAAATGAGCGGCCGATAATCGGTATTACGATCGGCGACGCCGCCGGAATTGGCCCCGAGATCTCGCTGAAGGCTCTCGATGAAACACTGCTTTCCATTTGCCGTCCGGTACTGATAGGCGACCTAGCGCTTTTGCAAAAGTCAGTCGGAAAATTTGACCTTGACCTCCGGCTTGCTCCGTTCAACCGTGTTAATAAGATGGTGGACGGAACGATCGAGGTTTTCGATACCGACAATCTTCCTGACGAAATTCCGGTTGGCCGCGATGATGCCGTGACAGGCAAAGCATCGGCGGAATGTGTTGAGGCTGCCGTTCGGCTTTGCATGGCCGGCGAAATTGACGCGATCACGACGGCCCCAATAAGCAAGAAAGCAATCTCGTTAGGCGGCTATAGTTATCCGGGCCACACTGAATTCATTGCGGAGCTAACTAACACAAGCGATTTTGCAATGAGCTTTTTTGCCGACAAATTGCGGGTCGTGCTTCTTTCAACGCATGTTCCGCTTCGGCGTGCGATCGACCTCGTAAACCGCGAAAACGTGGTCGAGCTTATTCGCTTTACTGATTCCCAACTTTCGGTGCTTCTCAACAGGCGAGTTCGAATAGCGGTCGCCGGCCTGAATCCGCACGCCTCCGAATTCGGGATGTTCGGCGATGAAGAAGCCAGATTTATTGAACCTGCCGTCGCCGAATGCCGCGATTCGTTCGGCATCGACGTACACGGCCCATTTTCACCTGATACCGTCTTTCTTCGAGGATTTAAGGGCGAGTTCGATGCGGTCGCGGCATGTTATCACGATCAAGCAACGATCGCCGTCAAGTCGCTGTCCTTTGGAGCCTCGGTCAACGTCACGCTCGGGCTCCCTATCATTCGCACATCGGTCGATCACGGGACCGCCTATGACATAGCCGGCCGCGGCATTGCCGAGGCTTCGAGCATGAGGGCCGCGATACGACTGGCCGGTGAGCTTGCGAAGATTCGCCGCAACGATCAATGAGGCACCCAAAAATGAAGTGCGTCCGGTTCCAGATGAGAATGCTGCACTTTCGATAATATTTAAGAGTGTTTGAAATCGCCTGGCTTGGCGGCGATAGCCGTAAAAAATGAAAGACTGCAAAAAGCGGGAGACGGACCGCCACGCCGGATCAAAATGTTGCCTTATTGCCCGCATTTTTGAACGGTTCGTCGAGTAAGATATAATTTTCCCGGTGATTTGTGTGAAGCCGAACTGAAAGGAGTAAACCCGCCCGTGCCAAAACCAAAGCTGCTGCTAGCAGATGACTCGATAACCATTCAAAAGGTCGTCAACCTCACATTTGCCGACCAGGGAATGGACGTCTATCCGTTTTCTGACGGAGATAAGGCCATTGAACTTTACGACGAGATTAAACCCGATATCGTGCTCGCGGACGTTCATATGCCGGGAATTAACGGTTATCAGCTTTGTGAACTGCTCCGCAGTGATGATGGCAGCAAGGACATTCCGGTCATACTTCTCGTAGGGTCTTTCGAGCCTTTCGACACAGCGGAAGCGGAACGTGTCGGAGCAAGCGCCTATCTAACGAAGCCGTTCAGATCGATAGCAGAACTGATCTCGACCGTTGAAGGCCTGTTGCCAAAACCGAACCTGAATGAGCTTTCGCCCGACATGGCGGAGTCAGCCGAAAATATTGGCAAGGAAGAATCGGGCCCCGAAACCAGTGATATTGATCAGCTTTATGAGAGCAGTTTCATGGAGACGGTCGAGCTGCCAAAGAACGGCGGCCGGCAGATCGAATTTGCTGCTGACGGGATAGATGACGAGATGATCCAAACGAGCTATGCCCAGGCTGATACTGAACCGGTTTTTGATGAACCGGTCTATGCGGCGGATATCGTGGATGAACCGGTCCATCAAATGAGCGGATCTGATCACAGCCGAGAAGATGGTTACGGACAGCCAGGTGAGATCACGGATCAACGGCAACCCGAAGAACGGGCCGAATACCTTGTAGATGACGCCAATACGGTTGATACTACGAACGAACGTCCTAGTCCGGACGAGTATGAAGAAACATCGGTTCACGAAACGGGCCCCAACGCGAATGATCTGAACACGAGTGCTGAACTTCGGGCTGTGTCTAAATATACGACAGAGCCGGATATTCATTTTGAGGAAAAGACGCCGGCATTGATTACGCCCGAGTCGGACGATCATCCCAAGCAGGGGACGGTGCCGGATGTCGAACCGGCCGCATCTTCGCGTGACCCGTTTGCATCCATTGCGGCCGAGCCGCCCACCAACAGTGCGGATTACAGTGCGGATACAATAAAATTTGCGTTTGACGACATTGATCTGCTCGAATTGCCCGGTCTGCCAACGGACAAGAGTGTTGTCTCCTCGACGCCGCCAAGCGCCGCTGCAAAAGAAACTGAAGTCGTAAGCCTTTCGCCGGAGTTGATCGAGCTAATTGTTCAGAAGGTGATAGAGCGGATCGGCCGGGACAAATGACTTGAGACTTGTTGACGCTTAGGCAATTAAAATTCGCAACTTCTCGCGGCTGGTTCTAGCGATAACGTGAAAACCGGCCGCGATTGTTTTATTATTACGGTTTTACAAGTATGGAAATTCCAAAGGCTTACGACCCCAAACAAGCTGAACAAAGCCACTACGACCGTTGGGAAAAAAGCGGGTTTTTCCGCCCTGAGATCAACGAGGATCCAGTTGCTGAAAAGTATTCGATCGTGATCCCGCCGCCAAACGTAACGGGCAGCCTGCACATGGGCCACGCGCTCCAGCACACGATCATGGACGTGCTTGTCCGCTGGAAACGGATGCAGGGCTTTAAAACGCTGTGGCTTCCCGGCACGGACCATGCGGGCATTTCGGTTCAGCGAAAGGTCGTCGAGCAGCTTCGAAAGGACGAGGACAGATCACCTATCGACATTGGACGCGAAGAATTTATCAAGCGTGCCTGGACATGGAAGGAACAATACGGCAACACCATTGTTGAGCAAATGCGCCGCGAAGGAGCGTCGGTCGATTGGACGCGTCACCGCTTTACGATGGACGAAAGCCTTTCAAAGGCGGTCCGCAATGTTTTTGTCCGGCTCTACGAAGAAGGCTGGATCTACAAAGGACTCCGCATCGTCAACTGGTGCCCTAAGGATAAGACCGTTCTCTCAGACCTTGAGGTCAAAGAGGAGACAAAAAAAGACGGTAAACTTACATATCTCAAATATCCGGTCGAGGGAATGGATATGACGATCACCGTTGCGACAACCCGTCCGGAAACAATGCTCGGTGATACCGGAGTCGCGGTTCATCCAAAGGATGAGCGATACATTGGCTTGATCGGCAAAATGGTGAAACTGCCGCTGACGGATCGGAAAATTCCGATCGTTGCCGATGAATACGTCGATGCTGAATTTGGCACCGGTGCCGTAAAGGTCACGCCGGCCCACGACCCGAACGACTATCAGATCGGTCTGAGGCACGGCCTCGAGCAGCTTCTTGTGATGAACGACGATGCCACGATGAATACGGCCGCCGGAGCGGAATTTGAAGGGTTGGATCGTTATAAGGCAAGAGAGAAAGTGGTTGAACGGTTTGAGGAACTCGGGCTGCTTGACCGGGTGGACGATTATGAGGTGTCGCTGCCCGTTTGCGAACGGTGCAAAACGGTAGTCGAACCGATCCTATCCGATCAATGGTTCATGAAAATGGACGAGATGCGTGACATGGCCCTGGAAATGATGCGGACCGAAGGCGTTCCGCATTTTTCACCTCAGGTCCCGCATGAAAAGGTTTACACAACCTGGCTTGAAAATCTAAAGGACTGGACGCTTTCGCGCCAACTTTGGTGGGGCCATCAGATACCGGCGTGGTATGACAATGAAGGTAATGTATTCGTCGCGCGGACTGCCGAAGAAGCTAAAGAGAGATCTGGCGGGAAAGAACTAACGCAGGATCAGGACGTACTCGATACTTGGTTCTCATCGGGCCTCTGGGCCTTTTCAACGTTTGGGTGGACTGGCGAAGAAGTCGGGAGGGATACGAGCGAAGGTGGAGAGACGCGTGTAGAACAGCTATCAGCTAATGCGGAAAACTCCTCTGATCTGGCGATCTTTCTCCCGACCAACGTCCTTGTTACCGGCCGCGACATTATCTTTCTTTGGGTATCGCGGATGATAATGCTGACAAAAAAATTCACCGGCAAGACCGCATTCGAGGACGTGATAATTACCGGCACTGTTCTCGGCAAGGACGGCAAGCCGATGTCAAAATCACGCAATAACGGCGTCGATCCGATCGAGATGTTTGACAAATTTGGCGTTGATGCCACGCGCATTTATCTAGCGTCGATCGCGACCGGTGCCGATATTAAATGGAACGACCTGCTGATCGAGACCTACCGCAATTTCGCTAACAAGATCTGGAACGCCACGCGTTTCTGCCTGATGAATTCGGAAGGTGCAAGTGTAAGTGAAACTTTGTCGCGGACCGACACAGATGACGCAGACAAGACAGGCGGAAACTCGGCCATTAGTGAGTTTGTCCCTCTGCCGGACCGCTGGATAACATCGCGGTTGAACGCCACCGCAATAGACGTGAACACGGCATTGGCGCGATATGAATTCCATACGGCGGTTTCCCTTCTTTATCATTTCTTCTGGGATGATTTCTGCGATTGGTACATCGAACTGAAGAAGGATGAGATCACCGCCGGGGATATAGCCGCGAGCACCCGAATTTTGTCAGTATTGGAAAACGCACTTCGATTGCTTCACCCGTTTATGCCGTATTTGACCGAAGAGCTATGGCAGAAATTGCCGGGGACATCGAGCTCAATGCACAATGAAGCATACAGGTCCGCGGATGCAACAATAATGCTGGCCGATTTTCCGAAGGGCGATGAAGTTTTAATAGACGAGCACGCCGAGGGGCAAATGCGGCTCGTAATTGACACTATCAGGCGGGTCCGCAATATTCGGGCGGAAATGAACATCAAACCCGGCGACCGAGTGAATATTCACATCGCCGCCGACGCGGAAACGCAGTCAACGCTCGCCGCCAACGAAGCCCAGATCAAGAAACTTGCGCGTGCTGATATGCTTGTATTAGGCGAAATACTGAATGTTCCGAAAGCCTCAGCCAAAGCAGTTTTGACCGGCGGTGCCGAAATAGCTGTTCCGCTCGAGGGCCTGATCGATTTCGACAAGGAATGCGAAAGGCTGCAAAACCAGATCGCCAAACTGGATGCCGAATTACAGCGGCTGAACGGCCAACTTTCGAATGCGAATTTTGTCGAGCGAGCACCGGCGGAAAAGGTGCGGGAACTCCGCGAACGAAAGTCGGAGATCGAACAACAGACAGCGACGTTGAACACTAATTTGGAGGCCCTAAGATGAAAGGCACGCTATTTTTCTTTTTTGCAATAGCCATTTTCATTTCGGCTTCGAACGCTAAAGCACAATCCACCCGACTTTCCGAAGCTGAATATAACTCAGCACTCGCGCAGGCATTGGAAGGGGCGTCCGGGATCAATAGGCGGGTGATAACCGAGGAGAAGTTCTATTCGGGACCGACTTTGACCGGAATGCGCAACATTGTGTCGGAATTTGCCGGCCCGGACGCGAAAAGGGTCGAAGTGACCGAGGACTTCGGTGGTAAGAGGTCGCGTTCGAATTACGTTAAGCTGAGTGGACAGTTCTTTTGCCGCGAGGGTGACAAGGGCTGGAAGCGTGCTGATCGCGATTGTGCAAAAAAGGGCCAGGCGATGGCCATTCCTGACGGCAAATACGAGTTTTTTGTCGAACCCGATCCCAATTTCGCCGGGCGTAAAATATACACTCGTCGTGCTGCGTACACTGATGCCGGTTCGCCTGACCGCGATACCGCAAGGCTCAAATTCATTGAGATGAAATTTACGGCCGACGAAACAGGAATCATTACCGAATACATCGAGACCCGCCGCGGCGGTAACGAACCAAACGAGTGGAGCAGCACGCAGTGGACGCGATATGAATACGAGCCGAACGGCTTGAGGATCACTGACCCGACAAAAGAAAACTGAAGCCGGCATTCATCTACTTGAGCCCAACGGGCCCGGCGTATATTCTGTTGCTGATCGTAGATTGGGCGTGCTGTTGAATGTCGAGAGATGCCTATAGGATCTTCGTACGCCCAGAAGCTCTGTCGAAAGCGTGATTATTAACTTAAACGCTGGAAAACAAACTATGAACTGGCTTGATAATGGTGACGCACTTTCGGCGATCGGACAATTTTTGGCCGAGGACATCGGTCGCGGCGATATTACCACTACTTCAACTGTGCCGCCCGAGGTCCGCGGGGCGGGAAGATTTTTGGCGAAGGAGTATCTGGTCATCTGCGGGTTAGAGGTCGCCGAGGCCGTTTTCCTTCACCTGGACGCGGACATAGCCGAGATCGAATCAACTTTTTCCGATGGCGACGAAGTAGAGGAAGGAACGATATTCGGAACTCTGAAGGGCTACGCCGATGTTCTGCTGACCGGCGAGCGTGTTGCCCTCAATCTCTTGCAGAGAATGTCTGGCGTAGCCACACTGACGCGCCAATATGTCAGGGCCGTTGAAGGAACCGGAGCGGCGATCGTCGATACACGCAAAACGACACCGGGCCTTCGCCTGCTTGAAAAATATGCGGTCACGATCGGCGGCGGCAAGAATCACCGAATGGGGCTGGATGACGGAGTGCTGATAAAAGACAACCACATAGTTCTTGCCGGCGGCGTGACCGAGGCCGTGACCGCCGCAAAGAATTCGGTTGGCCATTTACACAAGATCGAGGTCGAGGTGACCAATTGGGCCCAGCTTCGCGAAGCGATCGAGGCCGGAGCCGACATCGTGATGCTCGACAATCAAACGCCGGACGAGGCGGCAAAGTTGGTAAAAATGTCGCGCGATCTCAACCCGCACGTACTTATCGAAGCCTCCGGCGGAATGGATCTCGAACGCGTTCGTTCATACGCGGAAGCAGGCGTCGATCTGATCTCGGTCGGCCGACTTACCCATTCGGCTAAAGCGGTCGATATTTCGTTTAAGATCCAGACAATTTAAGCCCGCGGATATTCTGCTCGGCCGATCAGGGGCCTTTTCGTTAATCCGTTAGCCGGTCGTTGACATTGGGCGAGGGCGGACTGGTCATTGCCGCGAGTTCAGGATCCGGCGTCAAATTGGGCAGGAACCAAATTGCCGCTATTGAAAGGACAATTGCGGCCGTGCATACAACGCCGCCTTCTATGCCGTAATCTCCGCCGGTCACCCATGCCGGCCCTGCGTCAACCTCTCGGAACACCGGTGATCGAATGATCTCGGTCAGCCCGCTTACTTCTATACCGAATACTGATCCCTGGACCCAATTCCATGCTAAATGGATGCCGAGCGGAAACCATAGATCCCGCGTTCTTAAATAAGCGGCCGCGAGCCAAACGCCGGCAAGGAATGTGTTAAGCCACGAAAGCCAGGTCGCACCAGGGTTTGCGTTATGAAGCGTAGCGAATATAAGTGAGGTAAAAAGAATTGCAAAAAGCGTGAGATCGGAACGAACGAAAGTTTGCAAAACATAGCCGCGGAGAAGGGCCTCTTCAAAAGCAGCAGCCGCGAAGAAAATGACAAATGAAATAACGAGTGTTGTTAGGATTGCCGAGAAGTCGGCATCCGGATCGAGCGTGAAGCTTAAACTGCCGGATGCCAGTCCAATTACTGAAGCGGCAGCAAATGTTAAACCGCCGAGTAAGATTCCCGTGACGAGGTTCTTTAGCCAGCCCTTGGTGAATGCCGCACCGAGCGAACGAAAAGGGAGGTGTTCCAGATACCTGGCACACACCCAGCCCGCGAGCAAAGCCGTTGCCGCCGAAACCACGCTATTGACCGTTAGCGAAACCGCGATGCCCGGTCCTTCAGGAAACAAAAAGCTCAAGGCCGCGTAAGCAGCAAATGCCGCCGGTCCGCCCGCGAAGACCACTAAGACGGTGAAGATCAGGAAGCGCCATCCGCTTCGAAGAGTGCCGTGCCCGTCAAAAAGAATTGATGAAAGGGCCATATCTTAATTATGGAGTGTAAATTAGCATCTCCACGAATGCCAGCGGCTCGAAAGTCCGAGGACGGTCCTGTGTTAAACTTACGAGCATGAAAGACCGTCGTGAAGTAAAACGAAGAAGATGGGCGCCATTTGTGCTCGGCATTTTCGCACTGACTTCGTTTACGGTCCTGGCGATACTGCAAACGTCAAATGTTTGGAAAAAGCTTTCGGTCGAAACTGCAAGCGACACGCTTTTGCTTTATGCTCTTTCATCGCTGAACTTCATAGCGCTGGTGGTGTTTGGCTTCATTTTTCTTCGAAGTATCGTCAAGCTGCTGCGTGAACGCAGGTCGTTCCAGCTTGGCTCGCGGTTGAAAACTAAACTGCTGGTATATTTTGCCGCGGTCAGCATCCTTCCGATCTTTGCAATGGCCGGCTTTTCGTATTTGTTCATGAACCGGGCGCTCGAACGATGGTTCACTTCGATCCCGGAAAATGTCGTGCGCGCGCCCTTGGATATAGAGGCACGGGCGAACGCCGAACGTTTCGTAAACCTCGAAGAGACCGCCCGCATGCTTGCGTCCTCATTCGAGAATCGGACTGTCACGCCGGAGGAGCTCGGTCGAATGGCAAAGGCAGGCGGGCTTAGTTATATCGCGATCTATGACCGTTCGAACATCAGGCTTGCGGGCAGCGGCGAGATTCCTGAAGGTCCTGAGTTTGAACTTCTGTCCGGCGGAAAGTTTGGCTCACCCGAATTGCGTGACGGCCGCGGCGTCGATGGGGCCGCGGCGACGATGTTTGACGGTCGGCGGTTGGTAATCGCAACAAAGCCCCGCCCGCCGGAGAGCGTTAGTCAGATGGTCGATACGACGCTCGCCGAGTTTGACCGGATGAAAGATCAAAACTCGATCGTCCGGCAGATCGGGCTTCTGACATTAGGCGTTCTGACATTCCTTTTGATTTTCGCCTCGTCCTGGACAGCATTCTATATCGCACGCGGTCTGACAGTACCCATCAGAGCGCTTGCGGAAGGTGCCGAAGAGATCGCCCACGGCAAACTTGGGCATCAGGTTGATGTGTTCGCCGAAGATGAACTCGGCCTTCTTGTTTCGGCCTTCAACGAGATGTCGTCAAAACTGGAGGAGAACTCGGCGGAGTTGACCGAACGGCGGCGCTATATCGAAACCGTGCTTTTGTCGCTGCCGACCGGCGTTATCTCGGTGGATGCTGACGGATGCGTCGGGACGATAAATCCGGCCGCAAGATCTATATTGAAGTTAGAGCATGAAAACTCAAGAGGCATGGAGTTGGGCAGCCTTTTAGAGGGATCGGACCGGGAAGTCTTCGAACGGCTGACCGCCCGGGCCCGCCGGGTCGGCCATGCTTCCGATCAAACCAAGCTGCGTCGTGACGGGCCGAACGGTACATCCGTCGAGGGGCTGCCGGTTGCGATCACCGCAACCGCATTGCCGGAAGGACACGGCGCCGTTATCGTTATCGAAGACCTTTCTGAGCTTATCGCGGCACAGCGGGCCTCCGCCTGGCAGGAGGTTGCGCGTCGGATGGCACATGAGATCAAGAATCCGTTAACGCCGATCCAACTCTCTGCGGAACGTATCGCAAAACGGTTCAGGCGGGGCCAACCCGAACTAACCGTTGGTGATAGGCCGGGGCCGGAGAAGCGGCTAACAGCCGCAGCAGAGCACGTTGCCGATCCGAATTCTTTGGTCGTGCTCGATGGAACTGAAACGATCCTCCGCGAAGTTCAAGGCCTAAAGGCAATGGTTGACGAATTCTCCCGGTTTGCGCGGCTGCCCGACACCAGACTCGAATTGGGCGATCTTAACGAGATCGTCCTCAAGTCGGCAGCGCTGTATGAGGATAGGGCCGCCGAAGTTTCATTGCTCCTTAATTTGGCAAACGGCTTGCCAAAACTCATGCTGGACGAAGAACAATTGAAGCGGGTCTTCGTAAACCTTATCGATAATGCGATCGAGGCACCCGGAGGCGGCGAAACTGTCCGCGTGGTTACGATGACAACCCGCCATGATCCGGCAAGAGGAATTGTGATCGCCGAGGTAGCCGACAATGGCCGCGGCATTGACCAGGCTAACTATCGTAAACTTTTCCAGCCATATTTTTCAACGAAGGGCCGCGGCACCGGTTTGGGACTTGCGATAGTCAATCGGATCATAATTGATCATCAAGGAAAGATAAATGCAGTGCCTAATCAGCCGCGTGGGGCCAAATTCATAGTCGAACTGCCGGCGCCGGCATAGTGATCGATGCAAAGTTCAATTCTAATAGTTGACGACGAACCCGGCATCCGGGCCACGCTCTCGGGTGTGCTCGAGGATGAGGGATTTCATGTTGGAACTGCCAAATCAGGAGAGGAATGCCTAAAATTGGTTCACGAAAGGAGCTATGCCTGCATTCTGCTGGATATCTGGCTTGGCGACGGTATCGATGGACTCGAAACATTGCATCGACTTCGCGTGGAAGGAAACGATTCCGCGGTTGTGATGATATCGGGCCACGGGAATATTGAGACGGCGGTCAGGTCAACGAAGCTTGGAGCGTACGACTTTATTGAAAAACCGTTAAGCCTTGAGCGGACCATTCTAACTGTAAAAAACGCTGTCCGGCAGCGGGAACTGCAGCGGACAAATGATCTTCTTCAACGCGAACTCGCTGAAGAATATGTAATGGTCGGCGAGTCTGTTGCGATGCGCGCCCTGCGAAAGCAGATCGCCGTTGTCGCTCCGTCGGACGGCCGGGTTTTGATCTCGGGTGAAAGCGGCACTGGCAAAGAACTTGTCGCACGGGCGATCCATGCACAGTCAAAGCGAAACGGGGCCGCATTTGTCGAGATAAATTCGGCGGCGATCCCTGAAGAACTGGTCGAGTCGGAGCTGTTCGGCCATGCAAAAGGAGCATTTTCAGGTGCCGCTGCCGCAAAGAAAGGGAAGTTCGAGATTGCCGACGGCGCGACGTTATTTCTTGATGAAATAGGCGACATGTCGCCCCGAGTCCAGGCCAAAATGCTTAGGGTGTTGGAAGAACAGCGTTTTGAACCGGTCGGAAGCAACACCTCGATCAAAGTGGATGTCAGAGTGATCTCGGCGACGAACAAGCGGCTGGATGATCTGATCGACAACGGAAATTTCCGACACGATCTATTTTACCGGCTGAATGTGATCCCGTTCCAAGTACCGCCGCTGCGCGAGCGTGCCGAGGACGTGCCGGCCCTTGTGGAACATTTCAATCGCCGATTTTCAAACGACAACGGCAAGGAACCGAAGATATTTGCGCCCGATGCAATGAAGGCGATGCAAGATCATATCTGGCTTGGCAATGTTCGCGAGCTAAAGAATACGGTCGAGCGGATCGTGATTATGCAGAGCGGCCAGATGGTGACCGCGGCCGAATTGCCAAAGCTGGAATCGGCCCGACAGCCGCCCGCGTCAACATTCCGATTTCCGACTTTCCGCGAGGCGTCGGATGCATATCAGCGCGAATTCATTCTGCACAAACTTGCCGAGTTTGACGGAAATGTAAGCAAAGCGGCTGAAGATATGGGCGTTGACCGGAGTCACCTATACCGGAGGATGAGAAATCTCGGTATTCAGGGAAAATGATCATGTGATTTGGCTTACGAACTCAATAGTTAAGATCCTGTCGTCCGCACAAGCCTAGGTCTGCACTGTGAAAACTCGTGAACCGAAGCGATCGGGAATGATGACTTCGGTTCACGGGTTTTTCTTACAGCTTCTGAGTTTGCCTGGAAACAGACTATTTGCCGCAAAAGCTATTTTTCTGGCTGGACCGGAAAACCGCGCTTTTTCATTAGCGCGTCAACCTTTGGATCGCGGCCTCTGAATTTTCGATAGGCTTCCGCGGGGTCGATCGTGTTCCCGACGGAGAAAACGTACTTTACAAGCCTTGCACCAACTTCTTTATCATAAGGGCCCTTGCCTTCGACGAAGGCCCCGTAAGCATCTGCTGTTATCACATCGGACCAAAGATAACTGTAATATCCGGCCGAATATCCATCGCTTGAAAAGACGTGTCCAAACTGCGGCGTTCTGTGCCGCATAACGAGCTCGCTCGGCATATTCAGCGAGGCAAGGGTTTCCCGTTCGAATTTATCCGGGTCTATCTTTTGCTCTCCCGCAAGATGCAGCTTCATGTCAACCAGGGCGCTTGACAGATATTCAGTGGTTGCAAAGCCCTCATTAAACGTAGCGGCCTTCTTGATCTTATCAACAATGCCCTGCGGAATAGGCTTGCCGGTCTGATAATGAAGTGCGAATTTTTGGAGCACTTCCGGTGTGATAAGCCAATGTTCAAGCAGCTGCGACGGGAACTCAACGTAATCGCGTGCCACGTTCGTACCCGAAAGCGTAGGGTATGTAACATTCGACGAAAGTCCGTGCAGCGCATGGCCGAACTCGTGAAACATCGTGGTTGCGTCGTCCCACGAGATAAGCACCGGCTCGCCCGGCCTTCCTTTTACAAAGTTGGAATTGTTGGAAACGATCGTCGTCACCTCGCCGTCCATGCGGTATTGATTGCGATAGGCGTTCATCCACGCCCCCGACCGTTTTCCGTCGCGTGCATAAGGGTCGAAGTACCAAAGCCCGATATGTTTGCCCGTGGACTTGTCCTTGACCTCATAAACAGCGACGTCAGGATGAAATACGGGGACGCCCTTTACCGGTGTAAATGTAAAGTTGAAAAGCTCGCCCGCGACCCAGAACATCGCATCGCGTATCTTGTCCAATTGGAGGTACGGCTTGATCTCATTTTCATCGAGATCATACCGGTCCTTGCGAACCTTTTCTGCATAGAAGCGATAATCCCACGGCTCGATCTTTATTCCGGCCTTTTCCTTGTCCGCGAGGGCCTGCATGTCGGCAACCTCTTCTTTCACGCGAGAGATAGCCGCCGGCCAGACACCTTCCATCAGCTTCATCGCATTTTCAGGATTTTTCGCCATGGCATTTTCAAGACGCCAATGAGCATGGGTCGGATATCCGAGCAGTTTCGCCCGCTCGGCCCGAAGCTGAAGGATCTCGGCTATTATTGAATTATTATCTCGATCATCGCCATTATCTCCCCGATTGACGAACATCCTCCACACCTTTTCGCGAAGAGAGCGATCGGTTGAATATGTCAGGAACGGATCAACAGAAGAACGGGTGTTGCGAATTAGCCATGAGCCCTTTTTCGACTTTCCCTCGGCCGCCTGGGCGGCCGAATCACGCAGCGACTGCGGTAGGCCGGCCAGTCCGGCCTCGTTCTTGATCTCAACAAAAAGTTCGCCTTCATCGCCAAGCAGATTTTGGCTGAATTTGGTGAAATGGCCGGCAAGCTTTTGATTGATCTCAGCTAATCGAGCTTTCTGTTCAGGTGCTAACCTGGCGCCTGAACGGACAAAGTTGGTGTAGTAAAGCCACGCAAGCCTTGCTCGTTCACCGCCATCTTTTTTCTTGCTTTCGGTGTTGTAAACCGTTTCGATCCGTTTGAACAATTCGGAATTCTGCGTGATCTTATCTCCGTGAGAAGCCCGCATCGGTTCGATCTCTGTCTCGATCGGTTCAAGTTCTTTTGAATTGAGATTGCTTGTCCAGATATCGTAGATCGTCGAAACGCGATCTAACGACTGTCCGCTGCGCTCAAGGGCCGCGATCGTATTCTCAAACGTTGCGGCATCCTTGCTTTTGGCGATCACATCGATCTCGGCCAGGTGTTCGGCCATCGCCGCGGTCATTGCGGGCTTAATGTCCGTGATCTTGACCTTGTCGAACGGCGGAACGCCGCCATACGGTCCGGACCATTTCTCAAGAAGCGGGTTCGATGCGGTAGCGATTCCGGCATCTGACGCTGATGCGTCTTTGTTTATACTCATAAAACTAAAGGCTGCAATGCATGCCAGTCCTATAAAGACCAGGCATTCTTTTATTGCGGGTTTCGATAAGACCATTCCAATATTCTCCTTTCAGATCTCAACGTGAAAAAACGCGGACCGAACGATTTGGATTCAAAAATGATTTGGCCGGTTGGAAAATTTAATGCTATCACAAATTCCAAAACGTGATTACCGGCCCGAATAAACCGGCGAAAAAGAACTATTCATTCATCGAAAAATAAAATCGCCGGGTTTTGGAAATGCGTGATGATTGTTGGTATTAAGAAGGCATACGCACAGGTTGCTGTGAGTATGGTGAAAACAACTTGCTCGGAATCAAAACGATGGTTGGCAATCCTAACTTTGATTCCGAGCTTTTTTCGTGTAAGTACAAATCTGGCCAACCCGGCTCTATTGCATAAAACAAGAAAGTCATAGGACTGCCGCGAACGATATCAGAGAAAGAGAATAACAGCATGCAGTTGCTGATACTGTAATCCAGGCTACAAAGTAAGTAAAAGAAAATACATCTGTTTACGTGAAAGAAATGCGTTTGTTTGGGCAATCTACCCATGAAAACGCAATGCGAAGAAATTGAACAATAAAATTATGATCTGTGTAATGCATCATACAGAAAATCATAGGTTTGTTGGTTATTATTCGGTTGTTTCGTTAAAAAGTTTAGATGAGAGATCGGATTTGCGTTTTACCGATGTTCGTGAAGGCCTGCGAACGATTTGGTTTGACCAGGCTTGATTCTCATCTTGCTGCGTCCTTTACGAGCCGTTTCCTGCCATTAGAACCGATCAAAGGCACATGAGACGGCAATTTTAGGATCGATATATCATATCGCTCAACAAGGCCAGTCAGTTGGAAAGGAACCTTGGATGAGTTGATCTTTAGATTTATTCTTGATCGCGCATGGGAGAATATATGCCGCTTAGCAAATTCATTAAAGTTTCGGCCCTTGGATTGTTCATCCTCGTTGGAGCATCTTCAATACCGGTATTTGCCGATGGTGAAAGGTTCGTTAGCGAATACAAACGAAAGCCATGTGGTTATGACCGCAATTCGAGCGATGAGGAGAAAACATCAGGTGACTGTACAGGAACTGTCCCAACACCCGAACCGGTCACGATCCTGCTATTTAGCGCGGGGCTGGCCGGTGTAGGATTTGCGGCCAGGCGGCGTTTGCGGCGGGAAGACTGATCTTCCGTTCCGAAAAAATTTAATGTGTTCAGGCCGTAGTGTCGCTAAATTGGTGACATTACGGCTTTGTTGTTTAATTGGCCATATACAAACGAATGTACCTCAACAGTCGCGGGATCAATAAAATTTGGCTTCCTTTGGCCGTGACGGCGGCTTTGTTGTTTTTATACTCGGCCGTCCTGTCTAAACTTGTATTTGATTGGTGGAACGATGACAACTATAGCCATGGACTGATAGTCCCGTTCGTTATCGCATATATCGTTTGGCATGCGTCCGGCCAATTGTCGAGGCTGCCCAGCCGGCCTCGCGGATTCATTGGCGGCTCGATGATCGCCATCGCGGCCCTAATGCTTCTGGGCGGCACGCTCGCGTCCGTACTCGTGGCCCAGCGACTTTCACTAGTAATAATGGCAGCGGGCGTCATCGTCTATTTTTCCGGGTTCTCGGTCCTCAGGCGGTTAACGGTACCGTTCGTTTTGTTTCTGCTCTCGATCCCGATCCCGCAGATCATTTTCAATAAGATCGCGTTTCCGCTTCAAATACTTGCCTCCAAGGCGGCGGGCTACGGTATTGACATTTTAAATATTCCTGTAACTCGGAAAGGTAATTTGATCGAGATCCCGTTTCGCGGTACCGCGGAGTTGATCAGCCTCGAGGTTGTGGAGGCGTGCAGCGGTATCCGGTCGTTGATGACATTGATAACACTGGCGCTTATCCTTGGATATTTTACCCGCCGTCGGGACGATTTGCGTCGTAATGACTCGATCGGGTGGTCGGCCGACGCTGATAAACTAAGAACTCTGCTGTTGATGGCCGCGTCCGTGCCGGTTGCTCTTCTGACCAATGCGGCCCGTGTTATGGCAACCGGTGTACTTGCATACTATCAGGGCCGGGAATCGATAGAAGGCCTATGGCACGATCTTTCGGCATCCTTAGTGTTCGTCTCGGCGCTTTTGATGTTATTGGGCATTAACGCCATTTTGACCAGGCTTTTGCCAGCCGACTTTGGCCGCTCATCAAGTCTATTCAAGGATGAAGGCTATGTTGCTGAAGTCCCGCAGCGTTCGACGCTAAAGGCTGCAACTCTATTGGCCTCACTCTTATTGTGCGGCGTGTTTGTAAATTGGTTTCAATATCGCGGAGAGACAGCCGTCGAGCGTCGTCAGCTAAAGGAGATGCCGGGCCGACTGGGAACCTGGGAGCAGCGAAATGACGATATCCGGTTCGATCCCGATACTGAGTCGGTCCTTAAAGCATCCGATTACGTTATGCGTGATTATTATGGTCCCGGAAAACGTATCAATCTTTATATCGGATATTATGCATCTCAACGGACCGGAGCGACCTATCACAGCCCGCTAAGCTGTCTTCCGGGCACTGGATGGGAGTTGACCGATCCTGAGCTTATGGATATTTCAACGCCCGGCGGAAACAGCTTTTCTGTCAATAGATATATTGTTAAACAGGGCGAGCACAGCGAATATTTGCTTTATTGGTATCAAGGGCGAGGGCGCACGTTTGCAAGCGAATACGAGGATAAACTTTACACCAGTCTCGATAGTGTTACGCGGCGACGGTCAGACGGCGGAATGGTCCGAATTATGACGCCGATCGGAAAAGACCCGCAAAGGTCGTTGTCCGCAGCGGTCGAGCTGGCCGCTCATGTCGCTGAAAATATCAATGAATTTGTCCCCGACTAGCGGATATCAAAGAATTTCCTAGAATTTAGTATGCTTTCGTACTAATTTATAGTGACATCAAGAAAAGGACGTTGGCTCCCGGAGCTTTCGGGGTCGGCCTGAATCATATGAGCGTAGAGTTTCGACGGAGAAGTGCCGTTGAATATTTTAGAATTATCCGGAAGCGGAAGTGGGTCATCCTGCTTCCGGCCCTTGCTGTAACCGCCGCGGTCTTCTGGGTGGTGCGGGGCCTTCCCAGCTCTTACGTTTCAACAACCCTATTAACCCTAACGCCGCCCGCAATATCTGAAAAGGTTGCACCTTCGCTCACAGACGATGATCTTTCTCAGCGGCTGCAGGCGATAAATCAATCGGTCCTGAGTCGATCTTCACTCGAACCGATGATCGAGAAGTTTCGACTCTATGAAGCCGAGCGTGCATCAGGAGTACCGGCTGAAAATATCGTGGACAGAATGCGCGACAACATTTTGGTGCAGCCTGAAAAGGCCGATAACGAAAAGGTCGTCGGATTTCGTATAAATTTTCGCGACCGATCGCCCGAGAAGGCCCAAGCATTAACGGCCGAACTGGCAAAGAAGTACGTAACCGCCCAGACGGTCGAGTCAACCCGGAGCGCCGAGACGACCAGAGAGTTCATCAATAACCAGTTGGCCCAGGCAAAAAGCAACATGGACGCTCTTGAAAAGGAACGTTTGAACGTGATGCTCCGCAACGTCGAAACTCTGCCCGAATCTTCACAAGGGCTTATAGCTCAGCTTGAAGGCCTTCGACAGCGTGAGGCCACGATCTCTAAAGACAAGGAGACACTGATAAACGAAAAAGGCCGGATTCAGGAAAGCATTCGAGCTATGAACAGCCAGATGAGGCTGATAGAGAACTTTGGCGAAACCGAAACAAAACAAGCCGCCGAGCAAGCGGCGAGAATAGAGGATACGCCGGCCTATGCCCAGCTCGTTCAGAAGCGTGCCGAGTTTAGCGCCCGCCTTGACAATCTGCGAAAGCAATATCGCGACAAGCATCCTGACATCGTCAGCACTCAAACGGAGATCAGCAAGATCAACGACGAATTGGAAAAGCTGGCAAAAAACACGGACCTCCGCGTAAGACAGGCGAGTCAGGCAGGTTCCCGAAAGGCGGATCTGCAAAAAAAGAGCCTTGAGATCGATCGGGACAAGGCCGAATCGCAGATCGGCCAGATCGAGGCTCAGATACTTTCAAAAGATGACGAGATCAGACAAAATGCGGCACTTATCGCTCAACTCGAATTGAAGATCAACTCGATCCCGAATGTGAAAGTGGCGCTCGAAGGTGTCACGACACAATTGGACCTTGCTAAGTCCGCGTACGATGAGATCTTAAAAAAGTACAATAACGCACAGCAGCAGGTTGATAGAGAAGCAAATGCTCAGGGCGAGACCATTAGGATCGTTGATCCGGCAAGTTTCCCCCAAACGCCTGAAAATGCTTCGCGAAAGCCGTTTATAATCGGGATGGGAGCGGCACTGGGGCTACTCATCGGCATATTGCTGACCGCAGCATTAGAAGTTCCGAAAATGATGACCGTACAAAGTGCCGAGGACGCGAAATTCTATACCGGGCTGCCGGTGCTTGCGGCGGTGCCCAAACTCCTCAGCCAGGACGAGATAACGGCCGGGCATCGCATGCGATTGCTAAAGGTTGCCGCCGGATTTGCCGTCACGATTATGAGCATCCCGGTATTAATAATCGTCCTCCAAGTTTCCCGGATCATTGAGAGGCTCAGTTAGATAGGAGAATGCCGGCCAAGCCGGTGCCGAAACGATGTACAAAGAGTTTTTTAGCTTAAACGAATACCCGTTCAGCTTAACGCCGGACCCAAAATTCATTGTTTTCACGCCGAGTTACAATGAGCTGTTGGCGAGCCTCTATTACGGCATAGAAATGGCGAAGGGCCTTATCGTTCTTACTGGCGAGGTAGGTACGGGAAAATCGACGGCGCTCCGATGGATCATCCGCCGTCTTGATTCGAGCGTTTTGGCCGCTTATATCGTCAATCCGCATTTGTCGATCGAAGAGTTTTACCATCACATTACCGAGATGCTGGGAATCACTGATTGGTCGAACAAGACGGAGCTGCTCAACGAAATGGCCCGAATGTTGGAAGACCGGCACCGCCGCGGTCTGAGAACGGTACTGATCGTTGACGAGGCCCATGAGCTTCCCGAGGAGGTGCTCGAAGAGATCCGACTGTTATTGAATTTTGAGTCAGACAATGCGAAACATTTGCAGATAATTTTGACGGGCCAGCCGGAATTGACCGAAACACTTCGCCGCCCAAGCCTTAGGCAGTTGAAGCAGCGTGTCGCACTCAGGTGCGTGATGCCGGCATTGCAGAGCGTCAATGAAGTGAAACGCTACATAACAGAACGCCTATTTATTGCAGGTGCCGTTCAACCGAATATTTTCTCGCCCTACGCGATCGATTATATTTTTCAGTGTTCGGAGGGCATACCCAGGCTGATAAATAATCTCTGCGACAATTCGATGATCGCAGCGTATGCGGCCGGGGACCAGATCATTGGGCGAAGCATCGTTGAAGGTGTTGCCGAAAATCTGGATCTACTTCCAGATAGAAACTCGATCCTGCCAAGCGACCGGCCGGCAGAGGTCGTTAACTCGGCCCGCGTATTGACGCCGGTAGGCCACGACGAGCTTTTAAACGAACGCGGCCGGATGGAAATAGAGCTGTAACGTAGTTCACTGGAAAACTGTACGAATTTGACGGCGTTTTCGCCAAATCAGTATGAAATTTCTTAAGACCATTCAAAAGCGCGAGCAGGAAAGGCCCGATGCCGGCGATGATCAGCTTGAGATCGGCGAAGTCGGAGAAATAGGATCCGAAAACGGGCCGCCAAGCATTCTCGCCCTTCCGGAGCTTCGCATCGGTGCCCCGCAGACAGAGATGGACCCGTCGCTTTCGATCGAACGGGTTAGTGATGGTCAGCGGTCAGGCATTATGACGCGCCCGGCCGAATTAGTGCCAGCGAACATTTCAGCGTTCGGCGAGATGCCTGCGGTGCGGGACATTCATGTGAATATCGAACGGGTAAATCCGCGCGTTGTCTCGCTTACGCAGCCGCGATCTCCTTATTGCGAAGAGTATAGAAATCTTCGTACTCAGATCTTGCACAAAAGCAAGAAGCGTAAACTGCAGGCGATCGTAGTGGCAAGCGTTGGGCCGTCTGAAGGGAAATCCGTAACAGCATTGAATCTGTCCTGGCTTTTTGCCCAGACCGATTCTGTCCGGGCGTTGATAATTGACAGCGATCTTCGCCGTCCGAGCATTACAGAATATCTTGGCATTGACTCGGTCAACGGAGGCCTTTCCGAGGTGCTCGCGGGCGGAGCATCGCTAATGGATTCAATCGTTCGTCTAAATCCTTCGGGGCTGTACCTGCTTCCGGGCGGAACTGCACGCGATGATGTCGCCGAGTTGATCTCAGGTCCAAGATTTGCCGAGATATTGACAGAGGCACGCAGATATTTTGATTACATAATCATTGATGCTCCGCCGCTCGGCATTTTTACAGATGCGTCTTTGCTTATCAATTTGGCGGATGGCGCGATGCTTGTGATCAAGGCGAATCACACGAAATTCAAAGATGTTGACCGGGTCCTCGACACGTTACCCCGTGAGAGGATGCTGGGAACGATCCTGAACGAGGCAGATATTCCATTGATGGACGAAAGCTATTACAAATATAGCCTGTATGACAGGAATGATCCGATCAGGATTTGAGATTTGATCTGAAGAAAAGCGATGAGTACAAAATTCAGCCCACGAACGATCGGCCTCATAGCGGCCGATGTCGCGATAATTTTTATCGCGATCGTACTCGCGCTTTATCTCAGGCTCGGGTGGGAGGGGACCGAGTTTCAGATCCTTCAGAATAATGCATTGAACAAGGTCGCCCTGGCCGCGTCTGTTTGCCTTATCAGCATTTACCTTTACGACCTTTACGATTATGCGGTGATGCACCATCGCCGGGAATTGCTTTTCCGCCTGGTCCAGGCAACGGGCGTCGCCTGGACGTTCCTTGCGATCGTTTACTATCTTGTTCCGCCGCTGATGATCGGCCGCGGCACTCTTATTTATTCCGTCATTTTAACGCTCACGTTTCTTCTGGCGTGGCGCACATTGATCCATTTTTTGACAGGCCATCCCGACCTTGGCGAAAAGATATTGATCCTTGGTGCAGGAAAGGCGGCTGTTGAAACGGCAAATGTCATTTATAAGCGTCGTGATGCGGGATATAGAGTTGCGGGATTTGTGGCGGTGCCGGGTGCGGAGAATGGTGATTCTCCACGTTCTCGGGATGAATTGAAAGCCCAGATCCTTGGAAACTCGGATGATCTTGAATCTATTGTAACCAGTAAGAAGATCGACCGGATCGTCGTTGCGCTGGCACAGCGGCGCGGTAATTTTCCGACCGATTCGCTTTTGCGGATGAGCCTCGAAAATAATGTCGATATCGAGGAGTGTGCCTCGTTTTTCGAGCGGATCAGCGGCCAGGTACACCTTGATATGCTTAGGCCTTCATGGCTGATATTCTCGGGAAGAGAACGCGATACACGGCTGACGGTGGCATTCCGCGAGGTCGCCAATCGACTTATGGCCCTTGTTGGATTGTTCTTTTCGTTGCC